>Ga0247810_10000144_pt1 | contig 115752 bp, 85 predicted proteins | sample UWRJL119311C1_FD_179918 | JGI IMG/M metagenome (GOLD analysis project Ga0247810, IMG submission 179918) | Plant litter microbial communities from Arlington Agricultural Research Station in Wisconsin, United States - UWRJ-L119-311C-1 | ecosystem: Environmental > Terrestrial > Plant litter >... | reverse complement strand
TTCTTTTTTTTGCCTTTTTTTTTTTCCCCCCCCCCCCCCCCCCCAGACTTGCCTCTCAGCCACCAAACCATTTGTGATTCAATTCCACTGACTTGGCGTCCCGTCCTTCAGTCAAGAACCCCGCTCATCGAAATCGGACTTACTCCACAGCGTCGGGACATTGATACAACTATCTCAAGACCCCAGTTGCCCTGCTTCCGTTCTACATATCTACTTGCTTCCTCTCATCCTTGACACGATCACTCGACTTCCACACCTACCGTTGTTCGAGTACCTCCATAGCCACTACACTATATCCCCACCATCACCTTTCAACCATCACTATGGTTCTCCGACGGAATTGCCCAAATGGTTTCTTTCCACCAGATGCTCAAGAAGGTCGATATTCGACACCCGCCGGTCCACATCCAAGAGTTCTGGTAAGTTCTGATCACCTTTCACATTGATTTATTTTTTATTTTTTTAAACCATCCACTAACTATATCAGCCGGTAGAGTCTGCGCTGAGAGATTGCGCTGGAATCTCTGCTCGAGAGTTCGCCCTCTTTGTTATAGATGAACAGGGAATAGAGAAGACATATAGCTCTTCTTCCATAGTTCCATTTCAACAGAGACTTTTCTCGGATCGCTTCAGATCCGACTTCCATCGGTACTCTCGAAGATCTTCTGATGGTTGGTATTCCTTATTCATTCATGTTTCAAAGGATGGGAGGTCTAACTCGTTATAGTGACGACACCCTACAGCTTTGAAGGCTGTGATAATAATGATTTTCGCCAGACTCCCTTGGGAGTAGAAGACCGAAGAAGATTCTCGAGGCAACCCAGGTCAGAAGGTTCCGATGAAGAAAACCCACGCTTGCGGAAACGATCGCGGCCTACACTCTATGGCCAATATAATGAGCCTGAAAACACGGTGCAATCTCAGAAGTACCAGCAGCTAGTCATTGGTGATGAAGAAGAGGTAGAGAAATTCTACTGTCAGAGGTTCCGAGATATGCAACAATCGTCTTGCAAAGTTATTGGCAAGGCGTTTGTGAAGCTGGTGGAACCAAAAAAACAAACACATTACCCATACACCAAGGGAGAGGCACAAGCTCCTTCCTGGTGGCCGTTGGACAAGAAGGTTCGGCACAGAGAGCCAGATCATCTTCTGAAGCCTGGTAAGATGTTGTCTCATTTCACAATCAACCTTACTAATACAATGATATCTAGAACGGATACGTCTCTTGGTGCATATATTGCGCATGATGGTTCAACCTCATGATAAACAACACCCATCGGCTCAAAAGCAAGGGCTCAACGTGCAAAGAATGCACGAAGCAACCCTAGAGGTGATGACGCCATGGTTCAACGACAAAGAGCACCCGGATAATGCTCAGAAGGCGGTCTTCTTCAAGGAGATTTTCAAAGTAGCCAAAGCTGAGGAAAGATATTTGAATGGCGAAATTGGTAAGGCAAGCGATGACATTACATGGGATATCCATGCTGACAAATGCAGATGCTACAACCCGAATTCCAGTCATGTCCGGTGATAACCGGTCTGGGCTTGATCTCTCAGACGATGATGATGGCGAAGATGTTAAGGATGAAGAGGAAGAGGAGAATTCAGCCGCAATGGCTGTCGTGTCGACGCCGGACTCAATGATACCGGCCACGATGATGCAACATCCACATATGCAAGCCCACACTGATTCTGAGTCTGGCTATCAGGCGCGTAACATGTCGGTCCGCTTTCATACGCAGATGGAACCTCAACAAGGATCATACAGTGACGTATCGTATATGCCACGAAGTGTGAGCTTCCAACCCACAAGTCCTACTGCGCAAGATCCGAACCGACGTTCGTTTGCATCTTCATCAGGGTTCCATAGTCCTCAGCAAAACATGTTTGGCTGGGGACAACAGAATACTCTAGTTAGCAACGGTCCTAACACGGCTTACTACGTGAGTTCTTCGCAAACGCTCCCTCAGCAATCTACAGGCTTTCAACTGCCTCTTCCAACTTCTCAACCAATGTTACCTCCACCCTTGAGCTCGCACCATTACGACATGTCTACCGCACCGAGATTTGACACCGGATCAAACATCGGTCTTCAAGTCCGCACAAATTCCATCGGGCTTCCACAACACCATGGAATGGCCGAGTACTATCACGACAATAGCGGGTATGGTCACAATGACGCTGAACACCATAGCTAACGACCTCCGTTCTTGCCAGTCTTCCCACTCCGGAGAGAAGGCTCAGTTTCAACGCAAATGCAATGGTCTACATAACCTCTTGGCGTCGGTAAAGACAGCATCTTCACCGATGGTGGGTCAATCACCACGATTTCAACAGTATTGTGGTTCCTTCTTTTTCTGCTTCAGCTCAATTCATCCAAGTTAGTGTTTCCCTGGAAAAGCATCTTGTTCTTGTGAGCTCTCGTCGCACGAGAGAAAATGGTGCGGATATATATGTGGGGCTTTTGTCGTGATATCAGGCCGGCGATCTGCTTTTTTTCAAAACTTATCTTTTTTTCAGGGTTGGTTACTTTTTGCGGCCATTATCTTGGTAGTTGGTGAGGATATTTGTTTTTTACGTTTCGAATGTCTTGTGGAGGCTACGTGCTTTTGGAGAGGCTTCGACGAATGTTTTTCCGATTGTTTATCCCACACTGTGGGCGACGAAATTATGATTACGGGTTCATGAAAAGAGGACATACATCACCATCTGTTTGGTTACATTTCGCGGTCACCTTTTTCTTGGTTACTAGCAAGCGAGTTGCGGTTACGCTCTCATAGGCGAATAGGAAGAAAAAAAGCAAAAGAGACTGGGGAGGTCATATGTCGGTATGCTTATATACGAAACTCGTTTGGACTATATTTGTTGGCAGGTCAGGAGGATGGATTGGGTTAAAGTCTGTTGGGAGTTTGTGTAATTTTGTGGATTGAAAGAGAGAGTGACTGGATGGATGATGGGTTATGGACGATTGATGGATGATGGATGATGGATGATGGATGATGGAATGGATTTGGATGGTTTGGAAATATCTGTATATCAGGACGCTATGAATACTACGAGAACAATACATATTACTGATGTATTAAATGTGCACTTGAACATTGACATTTGAGCTATCCTGTTCCATGACGATATACTGCTAATCTCCGATGACCCGATTAAGCAGTAGCCAGACTATATCCGATCCTGTTCTTGGTTTCTATTCCGTGCATCTATGCATCTATGCATCACATGCGACTGAGCAGCCACTTTCCACCCTTCCCATTCCCTGTTGTATCACGGGCCAAGCTTCGCCGAACACAAGCTTCGGGGCGCTGCCCTTCAGAACAATCAAGAAGCAACATGTGTTGGCGCATGAACGATCTGTCCGAATATATTGTCGGGGTGCCGATAACTCCCTCGGTGGATGGCTCGAATCGGTTGCTGACGTGAGGCTTTATTCATGCGAACGTCTTGAGAAATAATATTAGTCAAAAGTGAACTCTGCTGCACCCAGTCTTGCTTGAGCTTGGACGCCATGCATGGCTTCAGTTCAAGGTGGCATGGACGCGCAGAATTGTGGAATGGGAACGGCGTGCAAAACGAACATAGATTAGGGCCGGGAGGTCATATGGCTAAATGGCTTTCAAGATATACGGCGGAGGTTATATAAAGTTTACCTAAAAAAAAAGCCATGTAAGAGAAAGACGCGACGGGATAGCTTTTCTCACTCATCTTCGGGTTAATATGATGGCGCTGGCTTCACTATTCTACTGATGGAGATTGGACCGCTAGTATTGGAATGAAGCACACCGTCATGCCGTCATGAAATGTTCACTTGCATCTTGTCCGTTGGTCATATGGACCTTGGGTTCCTCACGTCTTTTCATATGATCCTCACTTATGGGGGAGTGGTAGATAACTTGTCACTGCCACATATATCCCTAAACGAGTTTCTAAATCCAGCAAAAGTGCCCATGTCATAGCATGCTGTCAATTATGATGTTAGAGAGCCATCTGCATTAATTAACGCTTTCTAAACTGCTACTAACTATTGTCGTTGTGTAGGCTGGGAGTCCGAGAGCCTCGCTTAATTCCCAATCCCCCTTCATTGAATATCACCGCCGACTGAGCATCAGTCCGTTCCTCATACGGCAGTCCAAAAAAAAAAGAATTTGAACATTGACACCACTATCAAGACGGATTATAAGGACTGTTATGAGGGGATACATCTGAGGTTTGGCTAGATTGGCACTTCTCATATCCCATAACGCTGAGCTACTGGACATAAATTTCGTCCATTTATGTATCGATGGAATGGCTATTTAGTACTGAGAGCGTCTTTGATTGACTAAGAAGCTCCACTGTGTTGATGCGTTCTTACTGCGAGATATTGCTCCCCTATTTATCATCTACACCCGAGGAAATTTTCGTCCGCCATCTCATACTATCTGGAAGTTCAAATGGAGGGCAATTTGTTAGCCTATATGCTGAATCTTGTTCTTCAACATCTTTCGGTGGTATAAATAAGCAATCAACCTCATCTTACTGACATTCAATTGATGTTAGATTTCACTAGTTGCCTATGAGAGGAGCCCTACGGGATTCTTTGTCACAGGGCTGCAACGTTTAGAAGTTCTGTGAAGATTTCGGAACTAGTGACAGGACAAATCAGACAAGCATTTATTCATCGTAGCCAATTTACCACTTGGACAATCTGGATGCTAGTATCATGGTGCCTGCAATATGAAGCGCAGAATTAATTACGCGATGCTTCTCACTTTTGGGAATTGGAACGCAATATTTGAGGAAATGAACTGCTATTTCATTCTCGAGTAGTGCATGAGCAGGTCTACCAGAATAGCCTACTAGGCTGCCTCAACGCCAGGCGTACTACTATTACCAAGGAGTTCAGTCGAAAGATTAACGTTATCGAGCCTATTTTGATATATTCGATCTATTGTACCAGTTTTAGTCCACAGAAGGGTATAGTGAGCTCTGAGACTTCACAGTGAAGGAACAACGTTCCTCCAGTATGTTGATAGTGTTTGATTTAATTACAGGCTACTTACGGTTTCCATTCCTGAAGCTGTACACGTCTCGGATGGCAAAATATATGGTGGAAGTCTTTTATATCTTACTTCGAACAACCTTGCAAGGCCAATCGAAAAGTCAATATAATTACATTTTAGAGAAATAGGGCTCAAACTGACAGCAAATAAAGATCACCATCGCCATCTATGTTTAAATCCAGCAGTATTGGACTAGGTGAAATATCTTGACTTTCTGGTTGAACTCATTTTGTAGATTAATACGAGCGAAGTTGAGAATTGGTCAAATTTTTGCTGCATGTTAATTTTGTTTTTGAATAATTGAGGATCTCTGAGAACTATGACCAAGATAGATTCTTAATTGTTCCTGAGCATGTTGAAAGGAAGTTGAAATAGGAAAAGGGGCTAAAGGTATTGAGCATAGAGGAGTGCGGAGCACTCTCATTGGTTGTGCAGTTTAGTGTGGTCACGTTTTGTCCGGCCCACTTTCTTCGCTTAGGTCAATTCCACACCACAAACTTTTTTGAAGCTTCTCGACTGTCACGACAATTCCTCGACAACCAACTTCAAGATGGCTTCCCTTCAGAAGATCGCGGCCCAGAGCCCATCCCGTGCCAACCCATCCGAACTCGAGGCCAGCATCGCTGGTGCTCTCTACGACCTCGAGACAAACACCTCTGACTTGAAGGCCGCTCTCCGCCCTCTTCAATTCGTCAACGCACGAGAGGTAAGCAGTTAACCACTTTGCAGATTCAGAAAAGAAATATAGGAACGCAGTACAACTATTCGAAGCGACCGAGACGTTGGCATCGATTACAGGAAATATCAAGGAAAAAGATCACATCGCGCATATATAAACGAGATGGGGATAATTTGATATGGCTGTATATTTGGTGTCGGCGTTTTAGTTGTGGAATTGGACGGGCTGCGGACCATTTCAGTGAAATGGAGATCGCATGCTGACTTTGATCGAATAATAGATTGAAGTTGGCCACGGCAAGAAGGCTATTGTCATCTTTGTCCCCGTCCCATCCCTTCAAGGCTTCCACAAGGTGCAGCAACGGTATGTTCTCCAATCAATCTATCATTACAACGCAGTACATCTAACAATATATCGCAGTCTCACCCGTGAGCTCGAGAAGAAGTTCTCCGACCGTCACGTTCTCATCCTTGCCGCTCGCCGCATTCTTCCCCGCCCAAAGCGCTCCAACCGATCGCGTACATCGCAAACCCAGAAGCGTCCTCGTTCCCGAACACTCACCGCTGTCCACGACGCCATCCTCAATGACCTCGTGTACCCAGTTGAGATCGTCGGCAAGCGTCTCCGCACCAAGGAAGACGGAAGCAAGGTTCTCAAGGTCGTCCTAGACGAGAAGGAGAAGGGAGGTGTTGATCACAGACTCGATACCTACTCCGAGGTCTACCGCAGACTGACAGGTCGTGGTGTTGGCTTTGAGTTCCCTCAAGGTGGTGCCACCGAGTTCTAGATGCTAGATTTAGGAACGGGTTAAAAGTTAAGGAGAGCATGCATTTTGAGCTTCGGGCGGTTATTAGGAAGGCGCAGATAGGCTTCTTCTAGATATGCGAAATACCATAAGCTTGCTATCCAATGAATTATGATATGTACAACTACACGAAAAGTTCAGTTGAGTATTTATCAGGTCCATCTTGCACTTGACTAGATTATCTTTGGCATCAGAACTTTTGAAGTGTGTGATTAAATGGGTTTGAGAATAGCATGCACATCAAATGGGTATAATACGCCTCTAAACTAACTCTGGGCAATTCGTCCAACGCCTATAACACACCAATACGCCAGTTCTCTCCTCTCCCGAACTTCTTTATCCTTATTTGCAGCAGCCAACCCACCGCTCTCCTCGTGAGCAGCATCTGTCTCCCACTCAACTCTCACAAAAACCGGGATCTCCAGTACATCCTCATCCTCCCTCAATGGCCCATCATCCTCTACATCTTGATTCTTGATTAAAGCTGGCACATCCATACTTAATGATGCCGGGACAACCTCAATCACAACACTGACCCAATTGCGACCTCGTTCCCAAACCTTACCCGCCTCTGCTTGGTGTTGTCCTTCGCTAGCTTCAGCTTTGGTTCGTCGCTTTTCTCGCTCTCCACCTCGCGCACCACCCTCTCTTAATGCTTCATCCCATACATCTGTATTGGCACCAACTTCGAATTGTGGGCACAGCACTGTTACTTTACTCGCAAAGCGTCCCGGTGTGCTAGCCGGCGTTGCAATATTTACGCGCACGCTCTCAAAGAGCGGATTCTTGAAGGTGAGTACAAATTGTACTGGCTTCATAGGCATGAGCAGAGAATGCGTCGGTTGCTGCAGTGGCTGGATGGTAATCGAAGGGATATAATTCAGTGCTACGAGACGGATACGGAAACGTGTATTCTGCACCTTGGACTCAGGCTTGGAGAGGATATGGCGGCATTGGCGGCAACGCTTTGACCGTTTGGTACGTAGCAGATGTGCGAATGGTCGGAGTTCGTCTAGGAAACGAGGGTCGTATGCTTGCTCTTTTCGCTGAGCTGTCGAAGCTGTAGCTTGCCATCCTTCAGTGCTTAGCTTTGCGATGGCGTTCTCGGAGGACGTGCTGATTTGAAGGCCCTCGAGAGCGTCGCGTGCTTCTCGCATAGTCCCAGTCTTATTTTTTGCCGTCTTATCTGCGAAACTAGAGCCTGTGTACAATCCCATGATTCGTGATAATGCCCCCGGTGAACCATAGCCATAATCTCCCGAAAAGCCTAATGTACCGCTTGGTGCTGAGTCGGCCAGCTGCGATTGATAGAATGATTTGAGATTGGAGAATTGGGTGTCGGCGTCAAGCGTTTCCTGGGGATCAAGTATAAGGCTATTATCCTGGAACTCAAGGCCATCTTCTGCGACATCTGATATGTCCCTCTTGCCATCCCTCCGCCGCTCTTTAGCTGTCAAGTATGCGCCTCCGCCATTCTGAATCTTGGAAAGCTGTGCGTATACGCTATTTGGTTTCTCAAGGTGAATGCCGATTTCCTTCGAGCTCCACTGGCAGTACGTGCAGTTTAACACGTATGGCCCAGCTTGTGCTGCATACTCTGCCCCTAACCCTGATGGCGGTACCTCCGTGCTGCTTACAGAAAGAGGAGCTGTGCATATGGGGCACTGAAAACAACTGCGCGTACACCTAGCCTAGATCAGTAATGTAACAGTGAACACTGTGCAATGTACAAACCTATTTCCCTCACTCTTGACGGAGCTGCTAGGCACCTCGAATAAGCAGTTTGGACAGTACCACGTGGCAATTTCATCCAGTACACATCGCGGACATCGTATCTGGTGGCAGTCCTCACAATATAACAAGTGTTCGAGCGGGTACAAGCTGTATGCTGCGCGCGGGGCTCTGGGGTCGAAAGTCCGGTCGTCTTCGTCGTTTTCTGAGCTGGGACTCGGGGGATCTTCACCAAATGTTCGTGAGGGAAGTGATGTCTCGGTGCAAGGGCATTGGAAGTAGGTGTAGGGTGTGAAAGATGTCATGGTGAGCTGCAGGAGTCTTTCTGGAGAGCTGGACTTTTTTAGGTGTTGCATGTCGGGGTGGACATGATCCTTGTTAGCGGGACGTCAAAGGACGCAGGTGCTCTGAGAATGTGAGCCATACACAATATAAGTATACTGCCCTACAAAAGTAAGAAGGTCAAATAAGTATTCATTTAAGGTTGCCAAAGCCTATCATCACTCTGAAAATTGTACTCTAGTTAGCTGTTAACAGGGCATTCTTTCATTCTTGTTAGATATAGATATCTACTTGGGTAATAGACAATTAATTTCTATCTTCTTCACGACGATCTTAGATCCTTCGCAATGAAAATGAATGTTCTCAAACAAGAGAATAAAGTTCCAAATATTCCCTTTCTGTCTTGAACTGAAAGGAGCGGTCAGGTTATAGTTTTAAACTAGCAATAACGTAATCTCGGACGAATCCTCACTGATGTACGTGAAACCCATGCACTAAGATGGTGAGAAGAAAAAGAGAGGAAATGGAAGGAGAACCGCGTTGACTTTATAGAGATATGGAGCGGCCTTTAGATGCCATAGTCTAGTGTGGGCTGTAACTAGGTGCCCTCAAGGCAATACTGCTTGCTGGCATATTACCGATTTGAGTAATTCTGTAGAAGGCAGCCTTCTGATCCACCTGCTGACCAAGGTTATTCGATCAGGGCATTTTACAGGAAAAGAGCCGAGCATAGGATGTGATGTGTTCATGTCACATCTGACTGGTTCTGCTATGGCATTTACACTCAATCGAGCATCTATTACATTTAGAGCTCCAGTTTGCAGCAAATCAACATGGCAGAAGCTAGAATAACCAGAGATCTACCAGGCAAATACATATCCCGTGATTCATCTATGATGCGTTGCGGATCTGAGAGAACAGGCAACTAGAGCTAATACCGGATTAGGAAGTTTGCCAACATTGGGAATGGTTTCTAGATTTTTGGGTTAATACTGGATGAAAGGCTGGTCATTTTCAAGAAAAACCAGTAGACAAGAGTAAGCATCAGCAGTAGAGGAACAACTCAATTACAGTCTAGTATATCTTCTCATTAAGAATTGAAGTGAGTGCAGGAAACTCAGGAGGGCATCGATGTACGGCATGTAACTGGTCCACAAGCGAGAACTTAAGGATTCTCAAAAAGGAGAGTAAAGACACAGCGCCGTCTGCCTAATAGTAGTGAAACTTCATAGAAAGTCTATAAAGGCATCTTTCCCTCGAGACTCTCATCTCTCTTCCTCTCCTCTTCATATTTATTAGCCTTACAGCTCCCTTACCTCAAGAATTTGCGGGGCTGGCATTCCGACACTTTCATTGTACTTCGAGGAGTCAAATGATTGTTGTTATTCTCAGGCAAATTTTTGATTGCTCTCAGTCGTAAGACAGATTCGTCTTTTTTTCATCAAGACTTCAGCGCAGCTGGGCTTGAAGAAGAAAGTTTCGAATTGTAGGGCATTACAATAGAGACAATTAGAGTAATCCACAGCTACAGCAGTAGCTGATGCGATTTACAATCCTGACCTTGCTTGACAAATATATTGGTAATCCGGAACAAGCTCGGGGTAACCTGTTAGAGCTATTTCGATGCCTTACGGTATAAATATATGAACCACCATTAGGTACCGCAATGCCCAATCAATCTACCGGCGTGCGGGGAAACAGCTAACAGGATAAAAACACACAATCCCTCCAAATTCTGGCCAAAGTAGATATTTCTCGACACACTAGGTCGCCGAGTGGCGTTTGAGAAGGAATTCCTATGGTCATTTCAGAACATAGTTGCATTCTTTTCCTATTCAGCGATCAATTATTCCAGCGTGAGAGTTATTTCAGCTACTCCGAATAATGACATCCAATGTTATTCCTGAGGTGAGGAATGGGCCGGTTAGTGGAAAGTCGGGTGCTCCTCATATTAAAGAGTCAGGTTCTAGTGGTGTACCCGGAAATTCAGTCGTGGAGTACGATGTGCTCATTGTGGGAGCTGGACCAGCTGGAGCATCATTGGCCTCTTTTATGAGCTCCCATGGTATTACCGGTCTTATGATTAGCTCTGCATCCAGCACTTCCATAACGCCCCGGGCTCACATCACAAATCTTGCTGGTCTCGAAGCTCTCCGAGACATAGGTTTAGATACCGAATGTACAAATATAGCCACTTCGGGGAATTGCATGATGCATACTCGATGGTGTCATAGTATGGCTGGAGAGGAGTATGCTCGCATTCATTCTTGGGGAAATGATCCTTACAGGAAAGGCGATTATGAGACTGCAAGTCCATCTTCTCATTGCGACTTGCCCCAAACACTGTTAGAGCCAATACTAGTTCGGCATGCAACCACGCATGGCTTCCATTGCCGCTTTGATACCAAATTTGTCTCCTTTGAAGACAGAGGTCCCGATGGTGTATTCACCACACTCTTGGACCTGGTTTACAAAAAAGAGTACACTGTTCATTCAAAATATCTCTTTGGAGCAGATGGAGCACGGTCTCGAATTGTGAAACAACTTGATTTACCCTTAATAGCACAACCTGGAGGTGGAGTAGCTATCAATGTGCTCGTAAAAGCCGATTTATCCCGCCTGATCGAGCATCGGCAAGGAAACCTCCATTGGGTGATGCAACCAGACAAGCCACATTGTGACTTTGGATGGATGGCTGTTGTTCGAATGGTCAAACCGTGGCATGAATGGATGTTTATCATGTTTCCCAAACCAGATGTTCAGCAGTTCCAGCCAACTGAAGGTGAATACCTGGCACAAGTCAAAAATTTCATTGGGGATGACTCGATCCCGGTCGAAATCTTGGATATTTCTAAGTGGACAATCAACGAGATAGTAGCTGAAGAATACTCTCGAGGCAATGTATTTTGCCTGGGTGACGCAGTCCATCGACATCCTCCCTTTAACGGTCTTGGCTCAAATACCTGCATTCAAGACGCCTTCAATCTAGCTTGGAAAGTAGCTTATGTTATGAAGGGTTTCGCATCGCCCAAACTTTTATCAACCTTCGGCACAGAGCGCCAGCCTGTTGGTCAATCCGTCATCACCCGTGCTAATGATTCCTTCCGCGAGCACTTCCGTGTATGGGAAGCGATTGGCATGTTCCCAGAATCCGTCTCCGAAAGGACTACCATCCTCAATGACCTCTCAGCGGCTACACCAACAGGTGAGCGCCGACGCAAAGAACTCCAGGAGGCAATTTACAGTACAAGGCATGAGTTTCACGGTCTAGGAATCGAGATGAACCAATTTTACTCCGGATCGGGGGTGTATTCTGCAGATGAGCCTGTTCCGTTCAAATTAGAAGGTCCCGCTGCTGAAAATCCGGTATTGCATTACATGCGTAGCACATATCCTGGAAAGCGGCTTCCTCATGCATGGCTTAATAAAAAGTGCCCCGTTCAGCCGATATCTACCGTTGATCTTGCTGGTAAGGGAGTGTTCACGTTGCTCACTGGTATTGGTGGTGATTTCTGGAAAGAAGCTGCAAGCGCTGTTAGCAAGGAAGTTGGAGTTGAACTACGAGCATATTCGATCGGCTTTGGTCAGGATTGGGTAGATGTATACTCCGAGTGGGAGAAGCTCCGCGGAGTGAATGAGTCTGGGGTTATTTTAGTTAGACCGGATAGATTTGTGGCGTGGAGAAGCCAGGATGTTCTCAGTACTGAGAAAGAGTGTGAGGCGAAGCTGTTGAAAGTCATGAAAAGCATTTTAGGTTAGATACTTAGAAATACATGAATTATCACGACGAATTAAGCGTAGGGATTAAAGGTGCGATGACTGAACTACGATATCAATGGGCAGTAGTCTTGCTACTATGAATATAAGTAACACGATTGCAATTCACGTTTGAGATATGACAAGTTTTGCTCAAGCTTACGATTTTTGAACGAATTGTGTGAATCTCATTTCACGACTTCTCACACGCCAATTAGCTCCTCAAGAATCAACAACCCCGTATGATACGACGTTAGGTATTACACGAAAGGTGACTACAGATTGACTTGTGGCTTAGTCGTTCCGTAGACTCAGACCTTTTAGCTACTCAAGTGGAACTCAATTATTCTGATAAAGACACATGTCATATCTGCAAGAAGATGTGTTGGTATATAGTTGAATTCTTCTAGAATAAACTACCGTTTCCTTTTAGACCGAGCACCCTACTAGACTAAAACCCGCTTAATGAAGAGTATTGAGCAATTGTCCGACAGCATCCATGACTGTCGGGTTTTTAATTGACCTCATGTGTACTCACTTCGTTCGTCAATGTCCTCGATGGAGCAATTATTTTCAGCTCAAACGGATAAGATGATCCAGTAAGCATAACTCGCACCAAGAATGGAAGGCGTTGCGGGATTCTAGAGACATTAGATCTTAGAAAGCAGCCATCACTACTAACCAGTTCTAAATACTTAAATTGCTTACCAATCCAGCAGGTAGAGAAGTCAAATGGATGGGTAGATGTATCAACAGACAAATTGCGGAGGTCCACCAAATAGCAAAAGATGGTTCCGCACTCAAAGGTCGTTCAAGTTGCTCTAGTCTAATACACAGATGTGTATCCAGCTCAAGACCAGCAGTAGGAGAGGCTGGCCGAGCGAGGTAGAAGACAATATAAAAGCCCAGCTGACAGCTTGTCAGATCTGGTTACGATTTTTGTGCTTTTGTTTTTCCGTCGGAATGAAAACTCAACAAGAATAAGGAAAGTTGGGATTTTTCAGTAAGCACATCTCTTCGAGTAGAATCGGTAGAATCGATGGATACATCATTTTGAACCTTTTATCTCCCAAGGGTTGAAATATGAAAGCAATTCATAATACTTCAGATATATCCAATAGCCACGGTGGTGGTAGGTGAGAGTTAGGTTGTATCTTGGTGTCTAAGAGAATTGTGTTAGAATACAGAATTGAGAATTGGAAAAGAAGGCGGAAGAAAGGTCTTGGCAAAATACCGCACTGATCTGTGCTAGACCTAATGAAGGAACAAACTCCACTATCAATAATGAATGTAAACATATGCTGGACACTATGTCATAAACCAAACTTAGCTGCATGCTTTGGGACTTCATGCAATTACTAAGTTGGCAAGTATCTCAATGCTCTAAATCACATCAAATGCCCCAAATATCTAATTTTCCACTTTCAAAACAAAGACATGCAGGTCTATTTGATATCATGCTAACCTAACACTGCCATCTATGGGGCTCTCACACTGTCTAGGCTGAGGATGTACTATACTCTCAGCTTCACTTGGAATAAACCCAATGCTTCTCTGACTCTGCTGTTCTGAATGGATCTCTCTAAGGCAGAAGGGAGAAGGCACCTTCCCCAAAGTGCCAAGAAGCATTACAATGGAAACCACTCTTATCAAAGGGCAATTAGAATTTGACACACGTCGCCTTGATCATCTTCTTTCTACATTACTGGTAGGGCGAGCAAGACCAAACTCGCATCTCATTCTTCTTTGACTGATTCTACTGCCGCAATCGTTTGTGCTGATACGGCGTCTGTTTGTTGGGGCTTTTGATGATAATCTGAATTGCATCAACATTTCAATTGTCCATGCTCAGAGCTCTCCAGTCGCGTGGGAGTGATGTTTCGACCTCGGACACGCAACTCCAGACCATCGGAGGGTTTATGGCGAGGACTTGAGCTTGCAATCCGAGCTCTATTCTCCTTCGTTATCGTTGGCGTTATAAGCCGCTTCTGCTGGTCAGGTTTGTGCACATCAATTGCAGCTCACAGACATTACCATGCTAATAATGTCACTTTAGATAACGACGACCCATACAAATGTAGCGCGTTACTCAATGAAGGCAGTTGGCTCGACCCTGCTCGGAGTTGGAACTCGCAAGACGATTTCAAGAATTGGCAACCCCCGGGATGTATGATGCACGAGTATAAAGCGCAGGACATACAGGAGTGCTTTCAAGACCGCAGGCTGATTTTCATTGGAGACTCTACAATACGTCAGGTATACTGGGCAATCGCTAGCAAATTGGATGAAAAGAAAGCTGCGAGTGAAGAAGCTGTCATTGCAGATATGAAGTCGAAACATATGGACGCCGAATTTATGTCAAGAGGTGTCAAGATCCAATTCATATGGGATCCGTTTCTCAACTCTTCCAAACTAGAACACGAATTACGATATTTCAAGCCGAACCCGTCGCCAGACGTTGTTGACAACAGTGCTGGGTTAATATTGATCGGTACTCCAGGGCTCTGGTATGCACAAAATGGCACAGAGGATTATCTCAGAGAGTTTAGAGACTCGGTGGAAAACATCATACCCTTCATGGATCATAGCTCCAACTCCAAGTCACAAAAGTCGAACCCATTTCCAGCTCGAACCAATGCACCGAATCTTCTATTGCTTGCTCCAGTTCAAACCCCGCGTTTTCAATTACTGGATCCTGGGAAAGCGGCAGTCATTACTCCCAATAAGACTGATCAGATGAATGAATATCTGCGACAAGTCTCTGCACATTCTGAGGTTGATGTTGCGTGGAGCTATTCTGCAATGTTAGAGAACGGCATTCGCCAATATGAAGACAGTATTCACGTTGTCCGAAATGTTAATCTTCGAAAAGCGGATGTACTTCTCAATCTACGCTGTAACGGAGTTTCTGCCAAAATGGGTTATCCTTTCAACAGAACATGCTGCACTAGCTATGCTAGAACAGCTGGCGTTCAGTGGATTATTCTACTTCTGGGGATCGTCATATTCCCAATGCTTCTCCTTGGGCGTTACAAATTTACGTGGAGGCTTGGCCATTTTCTTCCCCCGGTTGACGTTATGAAGGCGCTCACTATTTTCGCATTAATTATTGTTCTTTGTTTCTACACAGATCGTACTCAGCTTTTTGAAAAGGGACACAAGTACTTCACAATTGGTGCATTCCGTTGGTCGTGCCTTGCAATAGCAGTAGTAGGAGCTTCTTTAATCCGTCCGAACAGGCTAATTCAAAATAAGCTCTCTGACCAGATGGACGGTGGCTTTCTTTCTCGAGAGCAAACCGATGAATGGAAGGGTTGGATGCAAAGTCTTATTTTGGCATACCATTACACGGGTGCTTCTCAGACTCTCTGGATATACAAGATAGTACGACTCCTTGTTACGGCATATCTATTCATGACCGGTTATGGCCATACTCTCTACTTCCTACGCAGGAACGACTACTCGCTTAAACGAGTCGCAACCACTCTGATTCGACTAAACGTGTTAAGTATTGCTTTGCCATACATGATGCTCACGAATTATCAGACCTATTACTTCGCACCCTTGGTCACGTATTGGTTTTTAGTGGTATATTGGACGCTCAAAATCAGACCGACTTACAACACTAGTCTGGTCCTCCTATCCGGAAAGCTTTTGGTGTCTGCAAGCCTAACTTGTATATTCACAAACTGTTTCAGAATTCTGGAGCTGGTAAAATTTGTGTTGATGTATACTTGTGCTATATCGTTCGATGTACGCGAATGGCGCTTCCGCACAAATCTTGACTTGTGTATTGTTTACATTGGCATGATGCTTGCAGCTCTGTATCATCGGGGCACTCAACCATTAAAAAGCAATAGCAACATGAATAAGTTCCTGATATTTTCCCAATCTAATGACGGAAGAGTTCTCGCTCTACTTATTGCACCCTTCGCCATTCCTGGTTACTGGTCTCTCGCATGTAGAGCATCGGCCAAGGAAGCATATAATCTGTGGCACCCTTACATATCCTTCATTCCAGTACTAGGCTACGTTCTTTTACGAAACACGGATGTTACTATTCACAAATATCGTATCAATCTGAGACACCACCATTCCGTAATATTCGCATGGTTAGGACGCTTCTCACTGGAGACCTTTGTACTACAATGTCATCTATGGCTGGCAGCCGACACGAAGGGTATCTTGCACACAGGACTTTTGGGACCAAAGATGGATACTGCGGTTCTTACATTGCTGTTTCTCTGGCTTAGCTCGTGTGCTGCAAATGCGACACAAGCGATTACTGACTGGATCATTGATGGGGCCTCATCACGAAGTAAGGACGCCGACAGCTATGACAGCTATGAGATGTCTAACAATCAATTATTACCTAATCCAAGGATGGCGAAGAGGTCGACGGGAGGGAAAGGGAGAAGGGCTACGTTTGAGAGATGGATTTCTCGAGGGCTATTGAGCTTGAGGAATGATCTGAGAACAAGACTTGCAGTTTTTTTATTTATGATGTGGTTAGGTAATGTCACATACTATTTGTGGTAGTCGAATATGTATAGACGTAGCCACTCCGAAGCGGATGTATATAAGTGTTCATTCAGATTGTATGATGGAGTTGTCAAGATATCAAAAATTTGGAATTGACTTGACAAAGAAAGACGTCTTACCGGTGGCGGCTGTTCCAATACGGTTTTGCGCGAGACTGGACTAGGATAACAGAGGAAGACAAAAGTTTAAAAGATGTATTAGGAATCGATTGTGGTACCCCGACATGAGATGAAGACTATGTTGCATAAATAGTGGTGGCAGGAGAAGTGTTTCCCTCAGGTCATATTCTGTCATTGCCAGATACGCTATCAAGATTCTCCATAATTGAAAGCCATTCGTTTGCCTACAGCACTTCAACCAAATTGTCGTTACGATACTTCAATACTATACCTTGTGCGCCTCCACAAGTAAATTATGTCACCAAAAAGACACCTCCATAGCAACAGACGACTCTTCGAATTTATTATCATTGTGGTTCTAATAGCAAATATATACGTTCATCAATTCTTATGTGGCCACAACTGATTCCAAACAAATCCTAGAGCTCGGAACGAGCTCTCGAAGTTTGGCGCCCAGCAACGGGTCATGAAGTTATCTCCGGACAGCGCGAAAACGACCTTATCAACTGAGTGAATAGAAGGCTGCCGATATTAATGTGTTTTTGTAAACTGCCGTGATGTTAAAGAAAAAAAGATTGAGGAAGGTTGAGATTTTATTTATTAACGACGCTTCTCTAGCGTGGTTGCCTGAAATTCGATTTAAGGCCAAGCTCCACACTCCACCACTGGAAAGCTGGCCGGATCGCATCGCCTCGCCCAAATCCAAATCTCCAAACTAGAAGAGGACAACGTATTCCCTTATAACGAATCTCGATCCTGATACGATTTGCTATCCTTTTACATAAGTCTTCCAAAACTCCCTGCTTTCTTTCTAGAGAGTGATTATCTCCGCCACCCAACACCCCTTTCACAGTCGAATACCTACGTTCGTGCGATCGACAAGGGGGAAATATCGAAATGGACGTTGAGGCTTTGAAGGAGCAGTGGAGTGAGGTTGAAGATCGAGATGGTCTTAGACTCAGTTGGAATGTCTTCCCTAGTTCTCGAATGGTCAGTAGATGCTACAATACCTCTAAGCAGCTTTACTGAACTTTTGTAGGAAGCCTCGCGCTTGGTGGTTCCAATTGGCGCCTTATACACACCTCTGAAGGATATGCCAGACACCCCAGTTTTACAATTCGAGCCTGTTATCTGTAAACCACCATGTAGATCTGTGTTGAACCCCTTCTGGTAATCTTTTCACTTCTCTATCAACAAGGCTGATGCTGACACGAAATAGCCAAGTGGATGTCAGAGCCCGTCTTTGGATCTGCCCCTTCTGCTTGTCTCGAAATCCTCTCCCTCCTCACTATAAGGATATCACCCCAAATGCCATTCCCCCGGAGCTTCACACCAAGAATACCACCATCGAATACAAGCTGTCTCGCCCAGCACCAAGCGCTCCGATCTTTCTCTATGTTGTAGACACATGTCAGGAGGATGATAGTTTGATCTCATTGAAGGATTCTCTTGTGATGAGCTTGAGTCTCCTTCCAGAAAATGCGCTCGTTGGGCTGATAACTTATGGGACCATGGTATACGATGAATACCTTCTCAGACAGACTTTGGTAGGCTAACTTTCTACAGGCACACGTCCACGAAATTGGCTACAACCAGTGCCCTAAATCTTTTGTCTTCAGAGGTAGCAAGGACTACACAGCAAAGCAGGTCCAAGAGATGTTGTCACTGGGATCAAGTGGCGGTATGCGGCCTGGAATGCAGCAGCAACAGCCTGGGCGGCCAGCGCCTCCAATGGGGCCAGCAGCTCGCTTTTTGCTCCCAGTCTCACAATGCGAATATCAGCTTACAAAGGCTTTGGAACAGCTTCAGAAGGACCCTTGGCCAGTTGCAAACGACAGAAGGAACCTGAGATGTACTGGAGTTGCCTTGAGCGTTGCTGTAGGATTACTGGAATCATCTTTCCAAAATGCGGGTGGTCGTATTATGCTCTTTGCTGGCGGACCTGCTACCGAGGGACCTGGTTTGGTTGTTGGACCTGAGTTGAGAGAGCCAATCAGATCGCATCACGACATTGATCGTGATAACATTAAATACTACAAGAAAGCCTTGAAGGTATGGTTTTATGATCCAGATAGTTGACATCTACTAATAGTATTTAGTTCTACGATAACCTCGCCAAGAGAACTGCTCATAACGGTCACATTATTGATATCTTTGCAGGTTGTCTTGATCAGGTCGGACTTCTAGAAATGAAGGGACTCGCGAACTCCACAGGTGGTCATATGGTGTTGACTGATAGTTTTACATCATCTATGTTCAAGCAATCTTTCGTAAGAATCTTCGACAAAGATGCTGATGACAATCTTGTAATGGGTTTCAACGCTTCTCTTGAGGTTTTGACTACGAAGGAGCTGAAGGTCACTGGCCTTATTGGGCATGCAATTTCGATGAATAAGAAGTCATCCTCTGTCGGTGAAACAGAATGCGGCATCGGTAATACCTGCTCGTGGAAGATGTGTGGTATCGACCCTAGTGCCAGTTATGGTATCTATTTCGAGATCGCTAACCAAGGTGGCCCAACACAACATCAGCAAACTCCCCAGAAGGGTATGATTCAATTTCTAACGTACTACCAACACTCTTCCGGCCAGTTCCATCTCCGAGTTACTACCGTTGCCCGGAATCTAAGCGGACCAGCTGGTGACCCAGCGATTGCTCAATCCTTCGATCAGGAGGCTGCTGCAGTTCTCATGTCCAGAATCGCTGTGTTCAAAGCTGAGGTTGATGATGGACCAGATGTTCTTCGATGGGTTGATAGAATGCTGATAAGACTCTGTTCGCGGTTTGCTGATTACCGCAAAGATGATCCATCTTCGTTCCGCCTGGAGAAGAACTTCACACTGTACCCGCAGTTCATGTTCCACTTAAGGAGAAGCCAGTTCCTCCAGGTTTTCAACAACTCACCTGATGAGACTGCCTTTTATAGACATGTGCTCAATCACGAGGATGTTAGCAACTCTCTTGTCATGATACAACCTACCTTGGATTCATACAACTTCAATCAAGAGGGAAGCATGCCTGTCCTACTAGACTCCACTTCCATTCAGCCTACGCATATTCTCCTTCTCGATACCTTCTTTCACATACTAATCTTCCACGGTGAAACTGCTGCGGAATGGAGGAAGGCCGGTTACCAAGACCAAGAGGGATATGAGAATTTCGCCGCATTACTGGAACAGCCAAAAGAAGATGCTAGAGAGCTCATTCAAGACAGATTCCCCCTTCCTCGATTCATTGTATGCGACGCGGGTGGATCGCAAGCACGTTTCTTACTCTCCAAACTCAATCCTTCCACGACGCATACGACTGGAGCATACGGGGGGGTGGGTGCACAAACCGCGCAAACCATATTCACAGATGATGTTTCATTGCAAACCTTCATGGACCATTTAATGAAGTAAGTAATATAGTCTATATTCCATTGGCCATGATTCATGGATGTTCGTGCTAGTACTTTACTGACTGTAATAGACTTGCTGTGAGTGGAACAAACTGAAATGAAGTATTGGTTGTAGTTTAGACTTGTAGCTAAGTTATTGAAATAATATCGAACATCTCTCTAGATCAGGGAGTGTTCAATATTGCTTGTGGAGCCTTTAGATTAGGCAGTAATAAAAAAATCTAACTCAAGCCGGAAGCATCGTTGCCCACGTACAGTGAAGACTTACGACTTATGCTTTGCAAATCGCTTAACCCGTATATTCCACTTTCTTTGAACGAGAAACCTCTGCTCTATGTGACGTACCACTACATTCCACTACCCACCCATGCTAGAAATGAAGTAGACTACCAACAGTCATCTATGCGTCAACGATGAGGTCCCCGTGGAGCCTGCAATGTTAACAAAAGAAGGTGGTGCGAAGAATACTCCACAAAGCTCATGTATAATGGAAATTTGTTTTGGTGTCTATGGCTACTACTACGAAGCAACCAGAGCACATAACTTCAGTGTCAACAAAAATGCTTCAATTGTTTGAAAAGTAAGATACAATTTCCAATCAAAGCATCCGCTGCCTTGGTTACTAGAGGACACTTTAAAGATATTTAGCAGTCGATTCCTTGGCAAGGCCAACAATCTCAAACTTCTTGCTCTATGAAGATCTCTAGATCAGCTCTTCAAGGTGTTCAATCGAAATTGAAGTAGTAAGTAAGATGTGAAAGATGTGAGTTGCGTTGACGAGGCTGTTCTTGCACGCCAAGGAACCCCTCGGTTCAGCCTTATCTTGGCAAGCTTAGCTTGATTTGAACTAGCAATATCGCTAAAGATTAAACACACACTTTTGCGAGAACTCCAAATTTGTCGAACAGAAGAGCACCTCAATTAAAACGTCTTCTATCAACCGCAAACATGCGTATGTTACCCATTATACCAGAGCAATTGTGTTCTTGCTAACATGTTCCTCTGCAGCCCCAAAGGTCGACCCCAATGAGATCAAGGTGATGTGCGTACAGAACCTCCACCATCCCACATGCATGGACACTGCGCAAGATGAAAAGTTATTGGGAAATGGAGAACAAAGATCGAATGCTGACTGTGCTTAATTAGCCACCTCAGAGCGACCGGTGGTGAAGTTGGAGCTTCCTCTGCTCTTGCTCCCAAGATTGGTCCTCTCGGTTTGTCGCCAAAGAAGGTCGGAGAAGATATCGCGAAGGCAACTGGTGACTGGGTATGTGGTTCTAGGAATAGCAATATGGGAGAGTCTCTAACAATTTGGCCATCAGAAAGGACTCCGTGTCACTGTCAAGCTCACCATCCAAAACCGTCAAGCTGCCGTCTCCGTCGTCCCATCCGCATCATCCCTCGTCATCAAAGCCCTTAAGGAGCCACCCCGCGACCGAAAGAAGGAGAAGAACATCAAGCACAGCAAGTCAATCTCTCTCGATGAGGTTATTGAAATTGCGCGGACAATGAGATTTAAGTCTATGGCAAAGGAGTTGAAGGGAACTGTCAAGGAGATTCTCGGAACTGCTTTCAGCGTTGGATGCCAGGTTGATGGAAGAAGCCCAAAGGACGTTAGTGATGATATCGAGAGTGGAGAGATTGAGAGTACGTCTTCAGATATGAGATACCTACAGTGCGTGTGCTAACCTCAAATCCTAGTTCCCGAAGAGTGAACAATGACCAATGTCTTTCTTTGCTAATGTATCTGGGGGCGCCGTTCTTCACAATATAGGCTGTGCAGTAACGGTAAATCAAAATCAATCATCCAAAACACTCAAATTCGTGCTCACAATTTTCTGTTTTGTCGTCTCAACTGTGTCACTTGTCAAACACTCTGGCCCTTACCCCCTTTTTCGTTCGCGGATTAGGTTCAATCTATGGTATCGGCCTATTTTTGTAAACAAGGAGATTGATGCACCGTCTACTCACCGCGATATCCTGTCTTTTTAAAAGTGTGGGTATAGCGGTCCATATCTTCTGGTCGACATTCTACGATGTGCTCTTGAAACCAGGTTTATTGATTTGGTAATACGCTGCATAAGAGCGTAACCTGTCGATCATTTAAGTGTCACAATATTTGAAACAGATAAAAGCTGGGACAACACCACTACTTTTGCTCACCTAACAATTTGATCTTATTCACAAGGACGCATCATTTAGTGTGGCTGACTGCCAATTAATCATTTCCTCACGCAAACGCATGCGGCGCTTACTGCAGGGGCGGCGTAACACATTGTCATACAAACTTCGTCGTATTTTGTTTAAGCCGTTGAGCGATGGTCTTTGGTGGGGGGATCTGCTGTGCTGCTGCTATTTGCAACACCAAAGCTAAAGCTCCACCGACTTCTAGTGTAAAACAACAATCTTGATAATAGAGCAACATCTGAACAGAAAATATAACTTTTAACCAGAACCTGTATTATCACTCTACGTGCCACGCTTCACACCACTCCTTCCATCCCATGCTGACAAGGCTTTTGTTCAAGGCTTCTCATTTGCCGATCCACGTCCAACCCTGTCATGATAATCAATCCTCCAGTAGACCCTTCCAAGGGCATTGAATCAATGTCCTGCCACGATAGATTCATTATGAAGAAACACAGGTTTTCCTGCCATCAAACACTGACCTAGTTGTCCTTCCTTTCACTTAGATTCTTCCGCGCCTGGCTCATAGCTTCGTCCGAAACATCGCTGACGCCCGCCTCTGCCATCCTCCTCGAAGAAGTCAACACCCACCGTTACGAAGCCTCACACCGACCCTCTATACTTCACATACCAGACAAACACGCAGGCGGGAGTCTTGAACGCCCAACCGCGGGCTGTTGGGTATTGTAAGCAGAAATGAGCAGCATAGCAGACGTTCCCTCCCTTCGTGCAGGCATTGGCACTCCTTGGAACTGAAGGTCTTGCGAAAAGCCTTTTGCTTTGCGTTAATACAGAATATACCCATTTGCGTTCTTAGATCTGCTGCTGCAAATTAGCGAATATGATTCCCCAAGTTGCGCAACATCCTCGACCTTTCGCGCAACAATTTGGAAGCCCAGGCTTTGTTGCTCCACCATTTGATCCTGTACAGTCTCAACGGATTCATGAACAACTTCCATCTCTACCTTTTCGAAACGTGAGAAACCCTACATCTCCATCAGCTCTCGCTCCTCCCCATCGCGCCTTCCCCGTGGACAATCAAAGATCCCACCGTGCTGGGCTCTCTGGAAGGGGTTCAAACAATCAATATGGGGGGCAGTACAATGACCCCTCAGAACATTTGCTACGAAGGAAGACTCCGAATGGAACGCTGGCTGCTGGATATGATGGGACACCCGTACAGTGGTCTAGCAAACCGCCCGCCTTGAAACATGTTCTATTGCCGTCTGCAGAATCATCTGGTCAGCATGGACCAGATTCTAGGTACACTGCACAGGAATTTGGTTCAAGGTTCAGGTCGAACAGTCTAAACTGGAATTACCAACAAGCTTCTCCATTTGGTCCTATGCCTCAAGGAAGTGGCCAGCGTATGAACAGCGATCCTGGGAATTGGGCATATCTTCCATCTATCAATCCCCCCAGTGACGTCTTAAATCACTTAGCCATGCAGCCTCCATCAGCAATGTTCTATGCCAATAATGGAATGCAAATGCAAATACCTACAGTATTACAGCCGCCTTATCAACACTCACCAGGGCCTACGGCTTCGAACGATGGGGGTTTATATGGGCCATACTGGCCAGATGGTAATTTTGTGCCATACCGTCCAGCTGCATTTCGTGACCCAGGGCACCAACAACCAAACTTCGACAACTTCCATTTCCCCCAAGGCTTAGACTTTCAACATCGGTCTAATCCTCACATTGAGCAGCTACCAACTGCTTTCAGGCAGCCCTCGTTCAATGTGGATTCCGCTCAACCTCCTAGTGGTTTGTCATTCTCTTCGTTAGACAATGGCTCTTTTCAAAGCGAATTACCTAGAAACATAGTAACTCAATACTCTCATAATACCCCTCAGGATAATGGCTCGATTTACTCTCCCATGACAGATGGTTCCAGAACTCCTACAGCAATTCCTTCAATTAGGAACAATAATACCCGATTTAAAGAAAAGACTCTTTCCTGGGCACATACAATATATGTTGACCTTTTGACTTTTCTCCATCAAACTAAAAAAGAAAATAGACAGGCGAGACAAACGCATGGTTTCCGACCTTATTCAAAGAATAGTATATATCCTAAGCCACCGCGACAGCCAGCTTTAGTTTTCGCTAATACAGATTGGTCAAGTACTAATGTCTCGTCGGCAAGGAAGGATAACGATGCTACCAGCCCTCGGAAACAACTGGGAAACCCTTCACAGAGTCAATATAGGTCAAACCCTATTAGTGGCATGGCATGGCCAGGTAGTGTAGACTTCAGCGAAACAAAATATTCGAGGACAAGTCAAGATATGCCACATTATTTGTCATCCTATCAAGCAGCTCACAACTCATCTAGCTCGCCCATAGGAAAAGCAAAAGAGGCCTTAGAAATGCTCACTAATCTATGCGAGCAAAGTAATTGGAGCTGGATCGATGGAATGCTACTTGGGGGTTGTCTCGCGTATGGTCTCGAAGAGTATCTTAAAGCGCTAGAGTGGTACTCGAAAATCATTGCAGTAGATCCAACGTTAGTATCACCTCAAATACCTTTGCTAGAAAATCCTAACTAACCATAATCAGGCATGTTGAAGCAATCTCCAACCTCGCTGCCACGCTTCTCTGCCTGAACAGACGCGAAGAAGCTGAGCAACACTGGCTACAGTCAGTCAAATTACGACCGAACTATTTCGAAGCCGTGGAGCATCTCATTGGGCTGCTTTGCAATGACCAACGAGGTAACGAAGCCATCAACATAATCGATTTTGTTGAGCGCTCACTTCGGTTACCAAAGCAAGAGGAAACGTCAGATTACTTTAGTGAGACATCTAGTAACGCTGATCGAAGTTCATCCAGCTCAATGAGCACCACCTCAGAGAAGATGGTTGTAGATTTCGAGAGCGATGAAAGGAGTTTTCGGTCGCCGTTAAGTCGAGATTCCGGGGACAGTTCAACTCCTGGCTTTGGCTCCAGTGGTTTTTCCATTCCAGGATCAGAAAACGGCCGGATGCTCGCTCTCGTTCATGCTAAAGGCAATATGCTATATGCGTTAGGTGACATTGATAGAGCATCTAAAGCCTTTGAAGATGCTGTCCTTATAAGTGCTGGCCGGGGTCTGAACGGAATCCACGGCCTGATTAGAAAGATTATCGGTGTCTTGTCAATAGACAACTTCACAATGTTACGCCCAGACTTCAAATCACCGGCGCCCCCTCCATCAACATCAACACCATTACTTTTACCACCCGACAAAGCCTTACAGACTGCAAAACTCGTATTCGCAAAAAGTGGAGACTTACCGGGACTTCGCCATGTACCCGATGGGCTTGCGAAAAGGGCTGCTGTTTCTACGACGAGTAACTCTCTCCTGTCTCTTGCAAAGATCTTCCAAGATGCTATGTCAAATAGTAGCTCCCCACACAGAATATCCAGAATGCCTACTGGTGTTGGAGATATACTGGCTCTTTACTATCTGTCGCTGTCTCTCCAACCAAGTCCATCGACTGCGAATAATGTTGGTATATTACTCGCTAGCGTTCCTCAGTCCGCTTCGCATCGTCCTCTGGCACAAAATACTAGCGATTCTCCTTCAGTTCCAGGCATGATGCCAGGGAGTGGAGTTGCTTTAGCTCTAGCATATTACAATTACGGCCTCCTTCTAGACCCAAGACATGCACATCTCTACACTAATCTAGGTAGCCTTATGAAGGACATCGGACAACTAAATGCTGCTATAAAGATGTATGAGTCAGCAGTCAGCTGTGATAGTACGTTTGATATTGCACTCGCCAATCTAGCAAATGCAGTCAAAGATCGAGGGCAAACAAGTGATGCTATTGAGTATTATAGACGAGCCGTGGCCGCAAGTCCAGACTTCGCGGAAGCAGTTTGTGGACTTGCAAATGCCTTGAACTCCGTTTGTGACTGGGCTGGAAGAGGAGGTGTGATACTCGATGGTGGCAAACAAGATCGTTGGCATGTCGACGATTCGGGCATGATCACCGAGGCTCGAAATGGTACCGGGGGAGGTTGGATGAAGCGTGTTGTGGATATTGTTTCAAAGCAATTAAGGGATGGCTCATCCTGGGGCAGAGGCACGCTCGCCGAGCAGGCTGTGTACCAGTTCCTGCAGCAATTAGAATTAGCAGATACCGGAAGTCGATGGGATCAAGAGAAGAAAGCTAGCATGCACGCTACCATAAATTCCTGGGTGGGGCATCGTTGGGAAGGTGCAAGAATCTTACGACTTGTTGAACGAGCTATCAAGAGAGCAATGTATCGATGGTACCATGACAAGTACGTAAAAAAGAGGGAGCTTCCGCCGACTAATTATCTCCGACCTCAGCTGCCTAGTGCTTTATCGGTTCCGACTGCTCCCACAGTTCTTCCATTTCATACCTTTACATTGCCATTGTCAGCAAAGGACATTCGGAGGATTTCCCAGCGTAACGCACTGCGTATATCTTGCTCGACTCTGCGATCTCCATGGATGCAAGGTCCCGTTTTCCAGCCACCTCCACCTCCATCTCCACACCTCAATATTGGATATGTTTCATCTGACTTTAACAACCATCCTCTTGCGCATCTGTAAGTTGTGTCTACCATGTACCCATGAAGTTGTATGTCTAACAAAAGTGACACATCTAGGATGCAGTCCGTTTTTGGCATGCATAATCCACAACGTGCTAAGGCATTTTGCTACGCCACAACGGCAAGTGATGGCTCAATCCATAGAAAGCAGATCGAGAACGAGGCGCCTGTCTTCTTAGACGTCAGCTCCTGGACATCGGATCGTCTAGTACAACGAATCGTCCAGGACGAGATCCATATTCTTGTAAATCTAAATGGTTACACCCGAGGGGCACGAAACGAAGTGTTCGCTGCTCGACCCGCTCCCATTCAAATGTCCTTCATGGGATTTGCTGGTACTTTAGGGGCAGAATGGTGCGATTATCTTCTTGCAGACGAGACTGCAATACCGCCAGAAACTCTGCGGCCTTGGAGGCGAAATATTGACCTTACAGATCAGCTTCTTGACGAGCAGTCTATCGAAGAAGAAGACTGGGTCTACTCGGAAAATATTATTTTCTGTAGAGACACTTTCTTCTGCTGTGATCATGCACAGTCAGAACCGCGCTCAAGTCGGTTGTCTTGGGAAGATGAACAAACTAAAAGATGGGCCATGAGGAAAGAGCTCTTCCCTAGTCTCTCCGACGATGCCATAATCCTTGGTAATTTCAATCAACTCTATAAGGTATGCTCTGAGTTTAAATTTGATGTGACGTGCTAACATGGTAATGAAGATCGAGCCAACGACATTCCGAACGTGGTTGCGAATATTAGATAGGGTTCCGAAAGCAATTTTGTGGCTTCTCCGATTTCCAGATCTGGGTGAGAGTAACCTCAAAAAAACAGCTTTAGAGTGGGCCGGTGAAAGTGTTGCCTCAAGAATATGGTTTACAGACGTAGCCCCAAAACACCAACACATCTCTCGAGCACGAGTCTGCGATCTTTTTCTCGATACTCCTGAGTGTAATGCTCACACAACAGCAGCTGATGTCCTATGGTCCAGCACGCCTCTCCTAACCCTACCGCGATACAAGTACAAAATGTGCTCTCGTATGGCAGCTTCTATCCTCAAGGGCGCACTTCCACGAAACAAAGAAGGTCGGAAAGCCGCTTCAGAACTAATTGCAATAGACGACAATCAATACGAGGAATTTGCCATCAAGCTCGCTGGCTCGTTTTCGTATAAGACGAACGCTGCGGGTATCGGAGAAGGCACTGGTCGTCTTAGTGAGCTGCGTAAGCTGCTGTATGATAGTCGATGGACTTGTGCGTTATTTGATACCAAGAGATGGGTAAAGGACCTAGAGGATGCATATGAGGAAGCATGGCGACGATGGGTTGCTAACGAGGGTGGAGATATCTATCTTCAATAAGCACTTTCCTTTTTCATTTTTCTTGAACCAGCGAGTCTTTTAATCGGCGAAATACCTAGATCATAGCATGGATCATATCGAAATTTGGATAGATAAGCATGCAGCGAAGGAGTCTTGAGTTGGAGCAAGGAGCGATTTTGGGAACATGAGGAATGGGTAGCAGGATATATCTTTTCTTCTTTCTTTTTATTTGATGCGTCCGCGTTAGATCCATATCTAGTTTTCTATCTGAGAATTTTGTTGACAGTTACAGATGTGAATATATGGAGATGGCAAGTAACTAGCAGAGTAGGATATATAATTGGATGGGTTTTAGGTGCACACTTCACATGAGCTTTGACAACTTACCTGAGGCGAATACTGCCTCTCTCTTTTCTGTCTCGAAATCTAACAATGAGATTCCCACGTTCTCCTTTTCTTCAAAGAAAAAGATATGGTTCCCAAGGATTTCGGAAAATCATTCTAGCAAGTATGCTCCAGTAAATATGTTCGGGGTAGCACTGGTCACCACCAAGATTTGGCTGACTTACTGTTTACTTGGAGATATGAGTGCATACCATAGAAGTTGAAAATATTGTATGCTCTATAAGAATGAAATACACTCAAAATGTCGTCCCCGCCCTGGGAGACTTTTTTTATTGGCTAATTAACATAGACGCATGCTTGTCAAAGCTTTACATCAAAGGGTATTGCCACTTGTTGTGGCATCAAATCTTGACTGGTCTTTATTACGTTGTCATAGAGAAGATGCTGAAGACTGGAAGGCAGCCGCTCGGTCCCAATTATGAGTGTTTTCCCGATCAAGATCAAGGATGGCTCTTGCCTTTATCACGAAAAGACGAGAGTTCAAGGCAAGTTTGCATTTTATCAAGAGCAGCACAGCGCATTAGATTGATGCTTGTAAAAAATGGTCGAGCTTAGATGTGTTGTAGTGGATTGGTGGAGTCAGAGTACGGGTTGGTTATCATCCGGAAGTTTGGTAGACCATTCATTATACTTGACTCCACTCACTTACCCTACTTTACTTTGCAGCATAACTCCGCAATTGCTGCGAGCTCAATCAAACAAGGATTTGAGAATGTGGTCGCCTTAAACTGCACAGCTTCTGCCTTCCTGAAATAGGAAATCCCACGATAGTCTGTTGTGTATAGGTAGAGTTGGGAAAACCTGATGAAATCAACAGATATCACTCCTTGGTAATAGTAAGACCATTTCGGATCTTGTTTCTACAAATGTCTTTATTCAAGCTTTCAATCGCCCTGGATAGTAAATGTTAGAAATTACAATCAACATAGTCCCTAGCTCAACAGCAATTCCAACGGATGCCAGAATTAGCCAAGCATTACATGATTATTACATTGATGATCATTCCAATATGCTAATTTGCTGACGTGCTAATTTTACCTATAGTTAACACAAGGTTCGGCTCTCAATGTCCCAAAATTTCATGCCATGATCATAACATTCTCAGAAAAAAACTTTGCTGAATAGGTGAGGGGTCCAGGAAGACAAAATCCGCTTTTTTTTCGATGCAACGGCAATCCACAGCAGATCGTACGATTATACTATTGAATATGCTAGGACTTTAGTATAAAACAGAGTCCCTGTACAACTGATGATTATAATACGATATACTTTCACAACCCACAAAATATATGAGTTGTCCCAATTCGTCCTTGGAGGATGAATCCGGCGTGCTTGTATGGAGAACGTCCACTTTATTATCTTTCAAGCTAATGCGGAAGTCAATTCGTCATCTGACACATCAAACCGCTTGACACAAAAAGTGAGTTTATTCAAAACATGAGACTGCGAACTTGATTAGGCATTAGAGCACCTGAAGATCGTGTTTATGCTTCAACGCGCCAAGAAATACTTGTCTGCAGAAATGTCGATTATGGCATCTCGTAGTTGTGAGTGAACTGCATGCCGAATCTCAATTTAATAATCAACAGATTGTCTCGACCTCTTTAATAACGACTACACCTTTTCAGGCATAACGAGGTGGTTTTCTACGAAGGACCGATTATACAGGCACGGTGTATGTCGGGGTATATGATCACGAATTCGGACAGCTTCACTACTACTGAGTCGTACCCCACGAGAACAGTTGAACTCAATCTTTGGTATGTGCGGAGAAAACAGCAAATGAGTTTTCAGTAGTGAGTATATGCCGGTGAGTCCAAAGCCAAATTCTCCCAGCTCGCAACTGACAGTCCTCTAATACCCCATGGCTTGTTATGATACTTTTCCGTACTAGTCCATATCATACTTGAGCAGCGTCAAATGCATGTCTAGACTCTAGTGCGGATCGCCAGAACATAGAATAATTGCTGGCTCCGGATCTAAAAACACGAAACCGTAACAATCCCGGATGATCTCAATTTCATAAAGCTTGCCAGAAAGGTAAAATCTGCTTTCAACATAACAATGTCTTCATAGGGTGCTTGGCATGCACTTAGCATCGAAAGGAGACTCCCTGGTAAGTATCGAAACCCCCTTTGGTGTATCGCCACCATTATTATCATTTTTATGACATATTGGCCAAGTAGCCACACAAAGCATAAAAAGCAAACATGCATATGCCATGCTATGCAAGTCGATCCCCAAATGTTCCGAATGATCTTCCTTTTCCTTAACATTAGTCCCCCCAAAAAAGCAAGCCGTGCATATCAAATTTTTTCAGTCGCGCCAACCACGTCCCGTCCCTGGAACGAAATTTGCGGGAAGCACCGAACTGCACACACATACACACACCAATGCAACGTCCAGGGGCTAGCTATGCTGAGACCTACAACGTACGTTGTGTGTCCAGACTATTGACAAATCAACACGGTCAACTACACAGTATATGAAACGAAGAGTAGGCAACACCTTCTAAATCGGAAAACAATATCATATTGCTTTTGTTGTTGTTAAGTGATTTTGTGGGACGTACGGATTGAACGTCCCGAACGCAATTGTAGATGATGATGTACGCCGGGTTATTGATCTTTCTAATGAGTTTTGGGGAAATGATGTGCGCTAGGAGACTTTGGTATGATGAGGATCTTCGATAGGCGAACGCGCCAGCCTTCCTCTATATCCAGGGTGCACCTTGCGTCAGACAAAGACAGCCTATCACTTTGGGTGAAGGATGTGAAGAGCTGAAATGGTGGAAGTGCAGATATATGGTTGGCTTCGGGGCATTCCCTCCGACTAGACGATCATGCTCTGGTATGTAGGATGCTATCTATGTGCATCATTAACGCATAAACAAAACCAATATTGACCCGCCATCTTGGGAGGGTACGGTATAATGGGAATCTGCAGTGGACTGTGTATCCTTGTGCATCTCATCCTTATTGCAGCAATGGTCGTTACACTTGGGAAAATCACTGGTACCAGTTGGTAGTAACAGCGGGTATCGAGTTATTCTCTTATCCCAGCAGTGTTTGAGCCGATAGAAGCACGTATATCCATATTCATACAGGATAAGCCAAGCTGTTGCGTTGACCCGCCCAACGAGACCGTGACGAGGAATAGTCTTTATCGCCTGCCGCTAGGTGTTTTGGTGGATAGGTAGACCCCATGTCAGTGTCTAAAGTCTCAAGTCTATGTACGAGCTAAGTGCTCAACGTGCGTGCTCTTGGGTGAACCTAGCGTCGAATAGACGGGTTTGAGCATCGAGATATTTCTATAAACACGCTTGCACGCATAGTCCGTTGCCAACATTTATTCCCTATGAAGACCTCACAGCAGGACAGACATTAGATAGAAAAACATTTGATAGAGCCCTCAGAAATCTAGAACATAGCATCAGAGCGTAGTACTGAAACCTACGCATAAAGACAGGTCAAAACTAAGTTTAACAACGCTAAAGTAGTTAGAAACACCCAGCTCCACATCATCCTTTGTAGGTTAGAAGTGACCGGCCCCGCTCAGAACTCAGTCTAAAATGCTGTAAGTTACGCAAATAAAGCTCGCTGGGCCATGGAGATAGTGATAAAAGCAACCAGAGCACGGATGCTGTTTCGCCCAACGACTGTAGTGCGACGATACACAAGGCGCGAGAGGGCCAACTCCGCCTAGATTTTGGTACCCTATGATCGGGGTTTGCTGAGCATGGGACTTGTGATTTAGTCCGTGTTTCCCAGTTTCCGAGCTGGGTATCGGGAGACAGTTTGGGGGGGATTCCTCCATGTAGAATATCGTATGACGGCCGACGGCTGTATATCTCCGGCTGGGTCATGAGGGTTGCTCAATGTGGTTTCCCATGTCTGGGGCTCGGTATTCCGTGCGTCTGGGATTTAATATCAAGGGCTGGATGAGGTCACGATCTGCTGGGTGGGAGATTAGGATCGGTGAGTTGTAACCCTCGAGCAATTGTTGATACTCACCTTTGGAAAACCCTGGATTGTCCTAGTCATAGCGGACCAACGTTCCTGCGTTGAGGCGTTGAGGAATGTCAGCGCTCTTGCCGCCAATGGTCTGATGTTAGCATCGACCTTCGGGTAGGGCCGTTAGGCAAAGATGTGATTGTGCTTTGGGGAGCTACTGCTCTGATATTTGCGGTGTAAGATGCAAATCAAAGGCAAGTGATTGTATAGCCTGCACTGACAGAAGATTAAGCCAAGCTCAAACTCTGATTCAAGGTTATTAGTTTTTCTCAAATCACAGATATGCGAAGATGGAGTGCTTTAGGTAGTATAGTGGGTGTGATTATAGAGCTATAGCTCAATCGTACAGTATATACATATGGTATGCTACTGTGTAGTATATGGGTATCTGTGGTTGACAAAAGATATACAAAGTATTAGAGATGCTCCATCGCACTCTGTGATTCATATAGTACAAAAGAAAACGTCTGCTCGTGATAAAATCCCTCCCATTATGGAAACATAAAAGTCCCTCCGCTTCACGCCGACATAAATACCGTCCGCCCCTCCTTTTTAGCCTATCCAAGATGCCTGAGTAAAGGAAATAATTTCTTTTTTTAATCAAGAAGAGATGAAAGATGCATACGGGTATCCCGCGAGCTTTCAGGCCTGGTGTTCAGCTGCAAAGGTGGGAGCTGGACGGGTGTAGAAGGTGCCGTTAGAGGATGCCCTCGCGAATCGTGAAGGTATTCCCGTGGAGATGCAGGGACCTGATACTCTGCTCTCCGATAAAGAGAAGGAGAAAGAGCACTGCTTGCATACTTCGCATCGCCATGATAACGAGCAAAGTGCTGAGCTTGACTATCTGCTTCTGAAAGGAAGCCACTCTGGGGTCCAAATCTTAGCATTGGGAGACTAGGTCTTCGAGAATCAAGCCCGGGATAGGTTCCCAGAGGAGGAAGCTCGATTGCTGGTGAAGGAGCAAAGCGAGGTGAGCCAGAGTATGAGCCATTGTCAGAAATGAGCGAGGGTGCACCATCAAAAGACTCTGCTCGAGATGCTTCTGACACAGATGGAGAAGGAAGAGGTGCATCTCTACCGTGTCGAGGTAGGTAAGCAGTGGATGAAATGGTAAGACCGCGGTTTTGGTGTTCTGCCGGTCGAGCAAAGGAAAGTGATTGTGATCGTTCGTCGAAGTTGTTTTGGCAATGAGAAGATGAAGTTCGACGACGAAGCACTAGGCGTCTCCGTCTGTTCATGCTACCATTCCACCAGTTCTTCACGGCATTGTCGCTACGACCATGGAGCCGTCGAGCAATCTCAGCCCATCGCTTTCCCATCTCCCCTACCAAACGCTCAATCTGAAGACCCTCCTCGGGTGAAATTGGTTCATGATTGAGAGTAGGTTTTAAGTTTTGGTGATATCTCTCACGGCATTGTTTAGGTGACCGAGAACCGATCAACTGTGCTATCCGAACCCAGTTCAATGCTCCTTGAGTATGAACAAGCTGACACAAGTATGCGTCCTCTTGTTGGCTCCAAGGTCCTCGTCGATGTGATGCCATGTCTGTTATAGGTGATGAAGAGATGTTGCAGGAGTTTGGTCCCAGTTCAAACGACATCTGTACGTGCAGCTAAATAGCTAGTAGCCGTTGGTGTGAAAGTTGATGATTGTCACCAGGTGGGCTTTAGCTCAGATATATGAGGACGGAGATCTTATCCTGGGCCGTGAGCTTCAACGGCAAGACCACCAAGTAGTAGGGTACTAGCTTGGCCAAATTGGGAGTAGATGTGATAGCGCTTAGTTGGTGGAGTATTGGCGTATATGCTAGTGCCGCTACTTGAATCAGAGGTCGACGATGGGGAATCCTCTTTTTCGATCCTATTTAGGATAGGGCTTAAGATCGTATCTCGCTATTCAACCGTCTGGTTTGTTCTGGCCCAGTCTCGTCGGAAAAGTCCACAACTGGCCGTTTGGTCAATAAGGCTGCGGTCGAGGCGATTGCGAAAACGCAAGTCCGAACGTTGTTTAGAATTGTAAAGTTGATGTAATGATGACTTGGTGGAGCGTAGATCGTAGTGTAGATCAAGAAAGATGATATGCTTGGGGTACGGGCAGTTACAGGATCATGGAGGGTGGATGAGCTTATGAATGAAAAGATGCAGACAATTGTACTACATCGCAACTCGTGTCGTCAGGTAATAATATGGCTAATAATTTGTATTGAGTGTGGGGGGTTTTGCGGCTGTGGCCAAATGATAAATTGTAAACACCACAGTCCACGATCAAGCATATAACTAGGATGCCAGGGACCCTGCTGACTCCAGGATCTGGGTCTGGTTCCTTGGGGTGTGTAGGGAGGACAGTGTGGGCGAGCGTATAGTGGTAGAGTGGAAGAGAAAGCACCTGGATCTCTAGATGTTTCGTCCCCCAAGTACGATGCACGCTGGACGGGGCATTGGACCCTGTAAAATGTTTACTTCTCGGTGAACCCAGTGTACCAAAGTATGGCCAGGGTGAACAGGGTGAACAGGCCAATATAGCATGTGTATTTGGTGAGAAGAGTCTGTATATGCTGTGGCCACTGGTCACTAGGTGGTTCTGCATGAAAAGACAACATGGTCAGGGTGTCACACCCCCTCGGAGACCTTGCTGATCAGCGGGTGGCTTCTCGACCCGCTGAGCTGGGACTGATGTATTCCCTTCAGAGCGGAGTCGTGTAGCAAGGAGTCCAAGCCCACTACTCCAAGATCCACCTATATCGAGTTGGTCGTAGCTGTTAACAGGCTAGTAACAGCGCGGCCGCCAAGCGTAATATAAATCCATAATACGGGGACCGCTCGTGCGCTGGCTTAATCCCAAGACAGCCATAAGCCGAATGTACATTTACGGGATCGAGCCTAGAGGCAGATACGGATGGATCCTGGGATAACTCGTTTGCGAACACAATGTGACAGGCAGCCAGTCGCTAGTAGCACATGCAGGAGTGCAAACCAAATAACTGCTAAAAAGGGCCACTTGCAAATGGAGCAATACAGCCAGGACTTGCGTATGTGCAAAGCTTAAAACATGTCTGTTCTGAAAGTGGCGGAAACAGACGAGAGGCTAAAGCAGGGGTTCGGAGCTTCAATGACTTTCGTAAAGCAACGAACGGGCAAGGGAGCAAGAGTCGACAATAATCTGCGAGAGTTCTGCTGCGCTGGACTGGTTGAAGCGGCAGCTTGGTTTGCGTGTCCCAAGAGGGTTATGGAGGCGGGACGAGGCTAGCTGAGAGGTTTTGGTGAAGGATTAATTCGTCTAAAAAAGCGAATTAGAGTTTCGCTTATTGACCGTTTACTTCGTGATCCATGCGCGCCAAACCTAGCTACATCTGGGCAGACAGTAGGTTTGTAACATAACCTACGTGTTACTCAGCATTTCACTTTACCTACCACATTCGGATACCGTAGCCTCTTGGTTAGCATGAAACAGTCCTCTGCTTGCTGTACCGTATCGGTCATTTGTTCAATTGCTCACTTGCGCTGGCTATCCCCGTGGCGCAGGCGGAATCTCAATCTTGCCCATGCAGCGCTGGTCATCCAATAAATGGAAACGGCAGACATCTTTCCTATGAGCTCGGGCCAGAAGAGACTGTAAAAAGCAACCCGGAATCATCTGGTGCATAACGTGGAGATGATTCTTTTTGCTGCCAGTATGTCGGTACTTCCGGCAGGTCTCTGGAATTATCCCCAGAAACACCCCTAATCTTAACTTTATTTCGTTTTGATTTCTGCTCGAGCATTGGCACAGGTATAGTACAGTGAAGTGGTGTTGGTATTATACAAGTACCAGGTCCGCCTTGTTAAGACCAGAACAATTAGAAACTGATGCCTGCATCAGCATCGATTACTCGCCCTGGTCAGATCCTTCATCAGCAAGAGCCTGATCTACAAAGGATACTACAGTGCTCAACATTTCCTTATTCGGATGAGACGGGTAGTTAGCAAGCCGACGTTGCTTACAGAATAACCATACACTTGTAGCTTTGAGTATCACCGAATTGGGCGGGATGGGGCTTGGACGGTGGGCTAATGTGTACAGTTGTACGATATCGGAACAGAAACCTGTGTATTTCTCTCTAGGCGGTGGTATTACGTTGAACAAAGCACCCATTACCCAACGCTGGGAACGAAGGTTGCCATCCTTGCACAGCATGATATGTTTAGTACCACGACGCACCCGCTGCTTATAGTATAGGGAAGAGCTGAGGTTGTGCAACTGAGGGTGGATCGACAAAATGCCGTCTATAGTTCGAAATGTGCGTATTTCGCATTCTTGTCATATCAAAAGTCAGATGCCCCTGTCTAATTGACGTGAGAAAGAGCCTCACACTCGTCATTTTTTCCCCTTTGCGGAAGGTAACAAGGTATCCTGAAAAAATGAAAATGCAAACGCAGGGATTGGGCCTATTTTTGAAACTGTGTGTTAAAGCTTCATGAATGATGCTGACAGGGTGTATATTTACGGTAGTGTACCAGGAATCGACGGTAGGCTTATTATCCGGGCCGGTAATTTGCCTATGTCGTGCGCAACGCTGTGTTCAGGCTTCAGTGAAAGAAAAGTCTCACACCGTTGAGCCAGAGCACCGGATTCACTTATTTTCAGGTCGGCGACCAACCCTTGTCGTGGCGTGCTGCTCACCATCCAAGGGCATACGAAGAAAGACACCTGAGAGGAGCACGACAAGCAGTCACTGGGACACATGTTAGGGGGTCGACAATAACAGACGGTTGATTGTAAATATTGACGCTTCCAGATTTCAGTGGAGCGTTATTGGATAGTGTTTTTGTTCCTTGGACGACTTCAACACGATCACCTTCACCTAGAGTGTATTCGTTGTAGCATTTGTGTGCACCAATCGCCCACGAGCCTCGTGAGCATCGAAAGTTTTCTCCGCATTAATAAGCTGAAACCTTCCGAGATAAGCTCAGGGATTGGCTGGCTTTCGCAAATTCATACCTGAATTGGGGATAATGCTCTACAAGGCATGTACAGTACAGTGGATCTTCGCCGCCACAAGGGCTGAGAATAGCTGCCGACAGGAATTTGATGGATGTTCCACATCTTTTCTTTTTCTTGCCCAAGTGAAGTACCAGATACAATTTCCAGCAGCCCCAATGAGAATGCATGATTGCGAGGAAGAACCGATGTTCGATACCGCAATTCTAAAAAAAACATCCGCGTTTGGCAGGAAAATCCAAATTATCAAAAGTACCAAGTGGCCAAGAGAAGTATTGAAATAGACTGGGTGCGTTAGCAAGTCTGGTGGCTGATTCCAGGATGCAGTTCGCAGCGATGATCTGATGAGCTGATGTTTTCTTTACCGTCTGAAGAGCTACTGGTAACTATTTCTCCTCCGCCAAAAAACGTAAACTAACCCAGGAATGCTGAACTTACTAATATCTACTAGTCAGTGTGCTTGTATTAAGCGGCGGGAAACACTCGTCAGTAGTTCAGTAAATTCATTGGCGGTTTGAGTCGGAACCTTTGCCAGAGAAGTCTTCGATTGACATCAAACCGTTTTTGTACCGCTTGGCCCGTTTCTATACGACACCCGTTCAACAGTTTGGGCTGGAATCCACTCTAGGAAAACCGCTTTGACACAGAGCTACTACTACATCTCCCATTCAGGTGCGGAGAGGATATCCACAACACGTATCCGAAACCCTTTTGAGGTGATGAATTTCATCGTACAATAGCGTGTTTCCCAGAACCACCAGCATGTGGTCACTACTGACTGAGTGTTGGGTCCCGCACAAGCCAGAACCGTAAGCACCTAAACACCTCCCTTAAGGTTTCCTCATTTTAGGGTTCCCCAAAGCCCAAGCTTCCACTTACGACTTCCTTAATAAAGATCGACGATTAAGATGTCGATCAAGGTCGATTGCTCGATGACGAGCTAAGATTCTGTTTGAGATAATATTTTTCTGTATCAATAAGATTGCACGTGTTGTCTTTCTAATTTGTTGTCAAATCAATACTTGGGCTTCTCAGTCATTCCACAAGTTCACACCAGTGTGTCTCTCAACTGGCCCCGGCAAGAGATCACGAACGGTCCGAAACAGAACAGTATACAACATGGACGGACCTCGTGCTCGCTAAGCCATCAGTCACCGCACGGTTTGTTCCGCTTGGTAAAAGAAGCTATTTATTCTTCAAAGGTGACTGTGTGAGCCGTGCCGACGGTGCCTCTTAGGAGCAAAGGCAAAATGATAACGCCTTGGCCCTGTATTCTTTGGTCAGTTTGGCATGGGACTGATGGAAGCCCCTATATTATGGCTCATATTGCCTAGCATCAGGCACCCGGCACCAAGGAACTGGTCTCTGTGGGGGATGCTAGACCGAAAATACCCAAAGTCTTTTATTATGCATCTCCGGTGGAACTGTCGAGGGTGATGGTGCAAGCCCCACGGAAATGCCGTTGGTACGTGTCGTTGACAGTCATCGACAAGTAGACAACGGCAAGAATGGCATACTGGGGTTTGGAGAGTCGGCTTTTCTAGACGGCGGAGGAGACCAGACATCTGGATTCTGGCTTGAATTCTTAGTGGTGCGTGTTATAGGATTCGCAGATATTAACCAACAACCGTGGCCATATCGAGCGATTTTAGACGAAAACTAGCTGTGGCTTGCGTTTCATCCAAACTTGTCCATACTTTATTCTGTACCTGTACCATGCCGAGTTGCCGGTATCAACTACGTATGTACTATGTGTGTGCTCTTTATTCTTTGTCATTTTGAGGCTGAGAGATGAGTTTGATTACTCGTTAAAATCGCTAAAGTCGTACCACTTTGGGCCACTGCTGTCAGCTGTCCGGCTGGCGGCATGGCTGTCTATCAATGCAGTGGTGAAAGTCAATAACGTCGAGATTTCCCAGGCTGGTATCTCGTTCAAACCGGCAGTTGTCAACAGATCGATCACGAGTCACGACATAACGGCCGTGGTGCAGCTGGCGTCTTGATCACCCAGCAAGTGAGTTAGAAGGAGCTACCGTGCCGCTATGAGATAGAGTGATCGACCGGACTTGGCTCCTCAAATGGTCGAGTCCTACAACGGTGCGGGAGGATCTACCTGGGCCCTCAATCGCCAATCTTGCACAACGGGCGCCAAGGTTACCAGCAAACTAAGAGGTCGAAGAGTGGCTGCTGCCAGGGTTAGCGAGCTTTGCAAGGGCAAGACATGGCAAGACATCCTCTGGCCCAAGCCCGATATGGCAAAAGCGGTTTGAATTCGTCCGACTGCACGAGCCCCTGTAACATGGTCCCAAACAACAGACCCAGACGCCACAAACCTGATAGATCCAGTTATTGTTTGATGGGGCCGATGAAGTTTAAAAGTCCCAAACCAGAAAACGTTAAACTATGGAGAATAGTGCATCGACAGCCTAGCAATCCGGCTGACTGATTGGTCTGTTTACGATGCCATCCTGCGTCAAGCCTCATCCAACCGTCCCACGAGGTTACCCGTCCGTACACACAGCAAATGCAAAACTTGTGAAGCCCCTTTTCGGTTCTCGGCTGTAGGGTGGATCTATAGCTGGGACTCCACGTGGCCCCATAGTTCCTTTGTGCAGTAGTCCAGCCAGGCCAAACATGGGGCTGAACTTATCCTATTGTGGCAGACCTTGAGAGCAGTGGAGCCCAGCACTAATATCTGCCGCGATGTTACCAGTGCGTAGTTTAGTCATTTAAGGGTAGTCCGTGGAATGCATCTGAAATACCATTGTGAAGAATTAGATCTCTATAGCTTTGCAAGCCCAAGTCTTATGTTGGTGGAGGCAATTGAGAAGTCAAGCTGAAACCCATAACCCTGTGATATCGCCCTTGCCGCCTAATAGGGATTCGGAATTATATTGTTTCAATCAACCTTGAACATTTCCAAAACCGCAGACTCGAGTATATGTTGCGAATTTCCTAAAATAAACCTCCCTGTTGTCAGCCCTGGATCTCCCACACATCCCGATCTTCATTCTTTGTTTTTGTGTACCAGCAACTGGGTAGCTGTCACCAAAGCAAAGACCGGCTAGGAGATTTCTGCAACAGATCCCCCTGAAGCATGTCATACAAAAGCAAAAATTCAAGGTAGGAAACAAATCCTGGCACATATCGAAAAACTTTATGCTTTAGACATACCCCCTTCATATCCTCGTATTATCCGATGGCAATTTGACGTTATGACTACGAGCAATTGTCTACATTCTATTTTGAGTTACAACACCTCTTAAGACCCTAAACCTCAGCACTATTGAAACATAGTCATGAAAGCGGAGGAAATTACAAAACAATTAGCAGTAGCTGAACTAAACCAGGTCCAGACCAACACCCAACTTTGTGTCAGCGAGTGAGTGTTATGGAAGGATGTTTGCATGCGACTGAAAGTAAATCTCTTCCTCCTAAACTCGCGGCTACTTCTAGCTTTTGCACTGATCTACGGATTCGGACATATGTGTGTTTGAGCAATCTAAACTTTGGATTTGATGCGTCATTCAAATGCCATACTTTGTAGGAGATATGTCAGGCACTACGCACTACCAAGAAAACACCCGAAAGTCGTCAGACATATCTTCCTCAGATCTCTAGCCTGATCAGCATGATCCGATGCCTCTTTGGCATTCCGAACACTGCCGGTTGAAATTCCGTGGAAGCCGAACTCTTCTTTTCTGCGTGGCAGTCTCCGGATATCTTTTACCTGATAGTGACTGTACAGCTGTGAAGCCTGGAAATCTTCACCCTTTTGCATTATCTGAAGGCCAGTTCTTCGGAAGCACAAGCTAGTAAATATATATGGCGAAGGCAGAGGTATAGAAGAGCAATTTGATGAAGCCGGTATTAAAATTCCTATATAGCCCCTGACGTTCTTGAAATTTGTAGACTTTCCTCTCAGCCTGTGAAGTGTCCAAATTAGTAGCGTACGACAGCATATACATTTCTGTCATATACTCTGTGTTGATTCCTGCATCCCCTTTGGTTTCTGCATCCCCTTCCTATGCTATGGAAAGATGTACATGAGAACCAAACCCTTGCTATCCAAAAACAGTGAGTAATAGTAGGATTGCAAGTCAATACGTCTTTCTAAGCAAGTTGCTTCGAGTGCGGAAATATCCAGAACTTAAGGCCGGCTCAAGGTACTGCGCAATATTTTCATTGTTAAGTTCACCAAACAATCACCACTGAGACCAAAAACCAAAAGTGACTTGTGGCATGACTTAGTGTTTCATTCTTGATCAAGTAACCTCGACTTGGAACATACGATACTTAAACACTAGCATTGCTCGACGGCGGTGCTCTCATTTTGCAAACCAACAGCCTGCTGCGTAGTTGCTTAGCGTTCCACTTCTATAGGATTGTTCATATTCTCCTGTAGACCCTGGAGCATTGTGGAAGTGCATCCCTCATCCTTCTTCTTGATCATTTAATACCATAGCGTCGGTATACAATAAGTCGATCACAGCTTAGCCTGGCTATACAATCATAGTCTTGCGGCACTGCCTTTTCACAACTTCGAGGTCCAAAGGCCTTCACTCCAAGCATTTTTCGGCACTGCTACTGTGATACCCTTTCCATTCGCAGCTTCCCAATCGGCTTCCTGACAATCCTCAAGACCGACCCCATTCAGAAATTGCGCAACCACAAAGCTGACCGGTTTCTTCCCCACCACAATCATTGGCGCATGCCACGTCCCCGGGCCGTAGGTCACAGCTTGTGATCCCTTCGCGATAAACGCTTGAATATTGGCTAGATCCGGTAGTCCTCTTCCAGGTAGATCTTTGCCACTGGGTACAGGTAAACTCTCATCCGCTAATGATTGCGGTAACGTTGGGGCGACGATCACGAGATAACGTGTCTCGTTCACCTCGGCAGCAGATAATCCGAGAGGTATAAACGTTTGCGACGTATAAGGATGCCGTTCAAGAATCGTGAGTCGTAGGCTGCCTTCAATGCTGTTGTTGTCTTGAACCCGGAGAAGGGGTCGCGGCGCGCAGACGAACATTCTCACAGCAGTTTTGCTTCGGACTTGACTTGGAGCAGAATCGTAAAGATCTTTAAAACGTGTAATATCGCCATAGACCAGAGCAGAGCCTTGATTTCCCAGTACCGCGCCAGAAGGTAGCTCTTTCAAATGAGGACTGGGAACTAACGAAGGAGCTGGATTTTCGACAACATCGCCAAACGCTGCGAAGGCCTCTTGGCAGAGATTTGAAGGCTTAATCACAAATTGATCATTTGGCGAGGGAAGGCGTATAGGAGACATACTTATTATATATAATCATGGACTGAATGTGGTGTAAAAGTCGTCTCCTATTTACTCACTTCAACAATACCATATTTTCAGAATGCACGTTGAAGCAAAAGATGGGGTGCTTGGCAACTAATTGACCAATCAGAGACTTGGAATTCGTTACAGAATACGACGGTGTCGACAGAAATATTTTATCGAGAATTTGAAATTTGATGCGATGACAATGCTTAGTTCAATTTATCAGAAAAAGATCTTGAATTTATTCCAAAAGCCTAGACCATAGCTCCCGGACCAAGTTACTCTGATTAGGTGACTCAAGAGTAAGTAGCTGTCGTTCATTACGAGACTGTCACTTACAGCCACAATGCCCCATGTCTAATGAAATTATTGCTCAAACTGATACAAAGCATCAATTAAGCTCAAATAAGTCTCTAGGTCAATGTCAATGGTAGTCAAGGGCAAAACAAAAAGGGATATATCCACGAATTTGTAATTCTAGACATATTCTTAAAGATAAAATAGCGGTAGTTGACTAGGCTGGTGCAACAAGTTCAGTATTACTGCAGTGAACCATATCACATCAAAGGTTTAAAAAATCTTTAACAATACCAGGTGTTTTATTGTTAGCATCAACAAATGTTTATGAAGTTCAGTGTGGATCTCGCTTAAGTCAGGGGTTCCTATTGTCCCTTCTTGACTTGACCTATGCTTGATCCTCACACTTTATCACAATGGAATATACTTCCCTTAACTTCGCTTCCATTCTCTTTTTCTTCAGGACAATAGTAAATTTTGGCACCAAATTGTCTAAATAGACCACTTCAACAATGGCATTCCGAAACACTCTTGAGCTTCATGATGGAATATGCTGGGTGTCGCTGTATCTTCTTTTTATTCAATTCTCTTGTCCATCTTCTATTTCATAGCTTCATAAAATTCCTCAAAGACAGGGCTTTTATTTTGACCATTTCGCAATTGAGCACTTCACATAACGCAAGTATGAATGGATTGATATTATACCAGAATCTTGTGCCAGCGTGAGTGATATTTCAAATACTCCGATCACAGTAACAATGAAACCTTTGAAATTCTGGCTGACATTCTCTTCAGAAATGCTCCAGAGCATATCAAGGCATTCCATCGAATCGTGGATCATAACCCTAATTATTGGCAGCCTCGACTTTGTAGAGGTGACCCATTGGCAAAGTATCGTAGAGATGACAACCTTAACGGGATGACCCGAGAGCGATATGAACAGGAGAATGAGCAAATCAAAGGCATGAATGCTTTAGACTACGCTAAACTTTTCACTAATCTCGGAGACACTCCTTCATCTTCTGACGACGAGGATGACGCTTCCGCCGATTCCTCAACTTCCGGTATAGGATCTTTCAATGAAACAGACTATACTGATACTCTTGATAGAGTATCTCCATCCAGTCTGGAACTCCCATCGGATCCTACACAAAAAGTAGATCGCTCAATATCTGCTGCAAACATTTCAAACAAAACAAATTTTCACGAGTCATCCGAGGTTTTCAAAAATTCCACACCTTCCTTGTCATCCTCAGTGGTGTTAAGAGGACATTGCTGTGTCAGGTTACCGGCCCCAGAGTTTGCTCCATGGATCCCTGCTGAACGTTATGTTTCGCCCGAGTTAGATGGACCATGGGTGCCATATCAATCTACTCCAGCAGGACTATCTCATGGGGATTATCCAACTGACCTAGCAGCAAATTCTACTGGAGACTCTAGTTCGTACGACTCGAACGACTCTTATGGTCTTTATAATGCCTCCCCATCGCCTCCATTTCGACCAAGCCAAGTGTCCCAAAAAGCTCACTGTGTCAAAAGACATGATTTGGATGAATTGAGTGATTCAACTCTGGGGGAGTCAGATTCGGATTATGAGTCGGGATATCTGCCTGCTATCAACCAGTTAAAGAAGAGAAAAGAAGATAGTGATGACGACTATGAAGATCATAGTACCAAGAACAGCTCGCGTACCTTGCGAACCAAGCAATCGACTTCAGGGAGGACTACATCAAATTCGAAGACTTCGTCCACTTCCAACAAGAAAAAGGCTCCGATCGCCAAATCTCAGAAGCAGGCAAAAAATGACGGCGAACTTGAGAGTGAAAATGAGAAGGCGTCACACAAAAATCGAGCTTCAATAGCTAAATCCCAAAAACGAACAAGAAACGATGATGACTCTGAAGAGGATAGAGAGCCGAAGTCCAAGAAACAGAAAACTTCAACAGGCCCAAAGTCTCTGTACAATTTGTCGTGGAATATTCCTAATGGAGATTTAGGAACCTGGCCTAGGGACACTTATGAAGCGCTTCTTCTAGTTCTTAAAAAAATCCGTGCAGATGAAGCAGCTGCTGGAAAGACTGGTATTCAAGGCCTGCGTGACATTAAGTTGTGGAACTATGCTTCTGCTGAGTTGAAGCAAGTCGGCCATAACAGGAGCGGAAGCGCATGCAAACTCTTTTGGGGACGCTATGGACGCCGAGAGTCTCAATTTGACGAGCGTGCTAATCCAGGTATGATTTTGTAACCTTGCCTCACTGAAGCAACATCTGACTTTGAGAATTTTAGATCCAACCCGCCTCTGCACTTCAATGCAAAAGTAATGCCACAGAGGTGGTTTCAGCAATCTCGAGTATAGGTAGTGGATGTGCAGTTGTGGATTACTGAAAATCATGAATTGAGCGCTTGTACACATGGAGTTTAGTAGGGAGTGATTCCATAGTATTAAGACGGGGGGTCTAATTGCATGTCGTATTGGATGAAGGGTGTTTCTGGTAACCTTGAAAGTGATTTCATCTGGCGTTTGTCTCCTCACTGCTCCTTGTTCTCTTATATTGAGTCGATCAAGCTAGTTGATTTATTGCAACCAATACCCTGATCCGATCAATCTAATAACGTCCTTTAAGACATCGGGAAGCTCCTGATAAGACCTGGATTTAATACATCAGCTCCAGACTGCTATTTACTGAGATTAGCCAAGCACTGAGCTCCTCTCGTTCTGCTTGGAACACAGTGAGGGTCACTTTGCTATTCCGTATCTCTTGTCACATTTTGCCTAGGGCACACATATGACACAGTTTCCACTTAATTTAAGTGAGCATTTTATGTACATTAAAGCATTAAAGGAACCAAATTTTTAAATTCCCAAATCCTATTTGAGGATGTAATAATTGGAAAGCGTGAGTATAGACACAAGGGGTTCATAAATTCAGCAACTTAGTTTACTGCCAAAAAGTGACTGCCAGCTTTGGGAAACATTTCCCGTCACAACACTTGATGGTTGGATCAGGATTCGTGTCAAATAATCAGAGCGTATTACAACTAATTTTCTGGTGAATGAAACGCAGTTCGGAGGAAGCCGCAGGGAAAAGTCCTGAGTGGTAAGGGTTTTCCAAAGGCGATGGTATCAATAAACCTAGATGGACTACTGCCGCCTATGCTTTGGTGAAGTAAAGGGGATATTCTCGTTGTCTTTAGAATGATATGACCCACTTTTAAACTTGACAGCCAAGGCTCAAAGCCAAAATCCCGTGATATGCTTGCAGCCTTGCTGATATCTAACGGCGGCTTTACTTTCTAACTCTAACCAGAAATACGTGTCTTCCATACAAAAAGGGCGCCTGTTAGCTTCAATTCTAGCATCTTCTCACGTTCTCTAGTGTACCAATCAAGGCGGTAACCCTTTCCGTTCAGTACCAGGCACAGTTGGCGCGTTTAATTATCTGACAATCGACCTTGGAACATACCTCTAAACAGCTTGCACACCACGAAATCTCTATGCGCTCCAGTATTATCACCAGCTGTCTTCTTTCCTCCGTATTATAGTCGGCAGGCGCATCTATCATCCTTTACACTTTGTAGTAGCTAGCTACGACGCCTCGACTAGGGCAATTCTTTACAATGGCTACAGATATGGATATGGATATTGACATAGATATGGGATTGATGGAGGAGGACTATCCTCAAGAGGATGCCATTGTTGCAGATGCGCTCCCAACCGTAAGTGATTACAGATGGTTGTGATATTGGGCGCATATACTGATTATGAAGTAGCTCCAACCTACCCAACAAAATCCAACTAATGCGCCAAATGACACCTCTGGTTTAGATAGCCTCGAACCAAACCCCGAGAAAATTCACCTTCGTGGACTGGACAACTTGACCACCAAGGACATAAAAGCCTTCGCCTCAGAATATTATGGTGCCTACGAACCTACATACGTCCAGTGGATTGACGATACCTCTGCAAACTTAGTTTATGAGACAGCAGAGATCGCGCGTGGAGCTCTACTTTCATTCGCAGCAGTCGAAATTGCAGACATCACGCAAATACCAGCCCTCCAGACCATTAAAGCCAAGCCATTTCCCGCACATCCAAACACACACCTGGAGGTACGTTTAGCAGTTGCAGGAGATCGCAAGCAAGCTGGTGCGCGTGATAGGAGCAGATTTTATCTCATGAATCCAGATTACGATCCTGCAGAGCGCCGGAAGCGGGGAGGTGATAGGAAAGGCGTCCGATACAGAGACCGGGATGATGGAGGTTACCGGAGCCGAAAATACGACGACCGCGAGAATAGCAAGCGGCGAAATGATGATGAGGCTGCAGGCTTTGATGTTGACCTGTATGATGATGATGATGCAGCCTTGGCAAAGCGAGCTGAACGGAGAAATCGGCGCCAAAGCTCTTTCTCTGGTAGTAGTGGTTCGAGGGACCGTGGAGACAAACGGCTAGGATCCAGAAGTGCTGCCGGGAAAGAGTTGTTTCCTGAGAAAAGCAGCCGTGGAAGACTAAGAGACCGCAGTGCTTCTCCAGCTCGCGATATTGATGAGGACTTGGAGGCCGACCGTAAGTATCAGAGGCAGCGACGAGATAACGCAGCCGCCGCCAATAGAGCTAAGGCGTTAGCAATAAAGGAACGACTTCGGGACGATGGCACTAAGGAGCTATTTCCTCACAAGCTGGAAGTTAGTCATCATCGCTCACTTGCGTTCGATGCAGCTGATGCTACCGCGGACCTATTTGCGAAGCAAATGTCTGTCCCATTGTTGGATGGAAGTGTAGACGGACATTCTCATCGGGGTTCTGGTGTTGAGAAATTCAGTATTAGAGGAGCTGCAAAGGCTGGTGTTACGTATGACTTCTCAATCAAGGGAGGTGCTGCTAGCGTAAAGGAATTATTCCCATCTCATAGTGGCAATGCAGGGAAGGAGTTATTCTCAGAGCGCTTGGAGGGTAGGGGTAACCGGCGGCAAAAAGCTGGGGATCTCTTTGACTAGGTTATGCAGTATATTCACGGCAAATCAGCTGTCGATTTGATCCACGGTTTTTATAGGATTGAGGGATTTTATTTGAAGGCGCCTGGTGTTGGGAGGTTGAAAGATACCACATAGGCATTGCTCCAACCTGGAGCAATTGCTAACATTGGAAACAAATACATAAGTGCATAGCGGGGCGTTTTCGAGTAATTCAACCGCAAAGGTGCGGGTATCAGCTCTTCAATTATATTTTCACGGTGCACCCGGATACGATAATCTAAGAAGTCCATAGAACAAATGCATACCTTAGACTGGAAGCTGCTTAAATTGGTGCGAGTAAGATACACCGGATGCCGGATGAACCCGTGGTCTACTTATAGCCTAAGTACAGACATAGTGTATCTTTTTTGTGATACTCTACGACGTGTTCACGAACCGCCATGCCATGGATGTGACATGTCTTGGCGTAACGGTTGTTGTCTCAAGACGCAATGTGGAAGAGGTGAAACCCCACAGACTTGGAACCCATAGTCTACGGAAAAACCAGATGAACAGCATGGCAGCCCGGTCCTAGGGAATGCTTATTCATGATCTAAGCATGGCGAAGTGTCAATGCTTTAAGAGTTCATGCGGGTGAGTTTTGACACTTGCCCTGGGCCTATGGAGAGATGTGGATCGCGCGTCTAGCAATCTCGTGTCGTTACAAGAGGTCACAATGAATTTGCACTTATTCACATATAGAAAGCCAGTTATATGAGGCATAGTAACTGATCTTTGTTGATTTTGGGGTAAGTCATATATATAGCCCCAAAAAGAAGAGTTCCACGGCCGTAGTCACCTTCGAGAAAGTATATCGCATACCAACTCCAGCCCAATCTAATCCTAGTCCTGCCTCGGATCTACCGTCGACAATCATAGATTTTCCCTTCATCTTTCTAATCAAACCGTTCATTCATCAATAGCAATTATATACAGGGGCTCATAATCCCAAGAAATAGAACGCCAAAGTCAAGGTCTCGTGTGCAGGTGTAGGCAATTATACGCCAACAGCAATAATGATCGCGTTGTTATCGTTGTTGTTAATGTTCTGGCGGTTTCTGTCTATTGGGAAGTTAGCATTTGACCATTGAATTCAAAGCAAAATTGCAGTTAGTGGGTGGGAGCATTACTGTTATCATTATTTCTGTTGTCCTGCTCATTACCAAATACCACAAATACGGGGGCATTGATATTGGCCTCGAGGATAAGTGCTGGGTCGGCACTCTCTATTGCGTTCCTCCATCTTGGTGCTGCAGCTCCAACGGGAAGAAGTATCTCGTCAACGAAGTCACTGGCGTTGTTCTCAACCCTGCCGAGATCGGCGTTAGGATCATAAGATGCGTACTTTTGCGCGCTGCCAGTGGATTCGGCAAGTATTTCTTGAACCCGGGTCGCCTGATCGTCTCTGGAGATAGTGTACTGATTCGATTCTGAAATGACAACGAGGACCTGCTCCTGGGCATTTCGGTTACTTTGCAATTTGCGAGCAAGGTACCGTCTATTGTCATTTCCGTCTACACGCTGGTCGATCACCTCTTGGACAACCACAATGACCTGGAAATTGTCAGTAAGACTCACATTTTCAGGTTAAAAATTAAGACTTACAACATTGACATTGTCATTGTTGTTGTTCCGGCGATTCCTGAAAGTGTTTCGGCGCACATTGTCTCTGAGTTGTCTAGAGTTGTCGACGACAATGATTCGCTCTTGGATGAGCTGGACCAGTTGGAGATCTGAGCCTCTTTGGCCATCCTGAATCACCGTATTCGAGAACTGAGTAATAGTAATGTCTTGCAGGACATCATTGTTTCCAAATCGGCCATTGTTCCTGCTTTGGCGTTTTGGGGTCCAGTGAACTCCTCGAGCGACGGCGCCGGATTCTCTGACAGCAAGACTTCTCTCGTATCTTGAGTGAAGGTGTGGAGCTGAGTTTAATTAGTACGAGTAGCTAAGATAGTTGTGGTCTACCAACCAGCAATAGCGACAGAAGCGAAACCCAAGAGGGTGGTTAAAGAGATAGTTGGGAAGATCATGATGATGAGTTGGTAGTGTAATGAGAGTATGTTAAAATTAAAAAATTTAAGATATATTAGACCTGCTATAAAAGATTGTGGCGGCCACTGGGGCGCTCGGTAAAAAGAATGAAGGTGAAGTAGAAGGTCACTGGAAGCTCGATAGTGGTGATGATCAAGAGTCAAAAGTTAGATGATCCCATCAGCTTATATATGAAGTATTTGACGCCATATATCACGATCTCTCGGATACACCATTCTCCGTCTGGAGCCAACCCCAAGCCAGGGGCAAGCTGTCAATCGCATTACTTCCGAGACTAAAGATCCGGCGGATGAACACCCCAATGAAGACAGTTCAGGGTCTAAGCTCAATGCAATAGTCGACGATTCTGCGATTGAGAAGAGATCTCATAGAAATCAGACGGGCTTGGCGGTTGTCATAGCATAGAAGCCAAGCCAGACCGAACAAACACGTTGAAAATCCGATGTCAAGGAGTAACACATGCCTCATCCCATAGAATCGTCCCATAGTTCCGGGGCAATATACTCTTAAGAAGCTTAAAACTCAGTGTGGCCAATTGTGATCCTTCAGTGTCGCAAAATATCCAAGTGCAAAAATCTTGGCAAGAGAATACCTTGTCGAGATCATTCACAATATGAAACTGTACTGGTTCCGCGACCCAGTTTGCGACGCCATCGGTGCCAAAAGCCCTGGATAAACCACAGCGAGCCAGACATTTGATAATATGTGTTATATGATATAGAGGAAGAACGAATGCGGCGCTGCTCACCGTAGACTTCACACCGATGCCATTGATAAAGAGCTAGGCTGGTCAAACCGCTCGAGCAACCATCCCTAGTCCTGGATTTTCGCGGCGAGCAAAAGCCTGATAAATGGAAACGTCGCAGAAGACGACAATGAGCCGCCGTGCGCCGCTAATGGCTTGATCCAAAGTCAAGGTTTTCAACTTCTGCTGGTTCTCCCTGTCAGATGATACGATTTTGATGCCAAAGACGAGCCACGCTCTGATGATCTGTCAAACCAAGAGTAGCAAGATCATAAATGTAGCATGTCAGAGAGAGTCGTCTCTACTGTATGTAATGTGAACGTATGGACTGAGTGACTCCAGCCCAACCGAGCCATCCCTTTCTAAGCAGACAAGCCGTAGTGCCATGATTGCGCTTTTTTTCTTTCAAACCAACCTTGATATGTCTCCTTGTTGAAACCCCGAAGGATGTATACTTGATAGGTCATGAAACTCTATCCCTTTAATGATTCTGCTAAAATCTCACGATATTCTGTTCTTCACTCGACAGCTTTGTCAAAGTCATACCTATGTTCAGTAATCTTCGGTGAGACGCATCAGCTTAGCTACTTTTTTCCCCGTAACTTCATGCGTTCTCCCCTAGCTCGGATGGTATATCACCGTACCTCGTTCACAGGAGCCAGTAGAACGTAAACAGCTTCGATTTCACAGGCTCTTCTTGTTTCGAAATATTACGATGAACGAATGATTCGGAATCGGCATTTCGAAGGCTTCGGAGAGATCTTTGGACGATCGATTCGTTTCTTTATCAAAGCCAACAATAGCAAGCAACACACCGCTGCAACCCTCGTCCTGTTAAGCCTGTTCAGGCCTGGATGTAACAGAATGAAGATCTAACCTCCAGTGATGTGTGATTTAAACCGACAGTCTTCGCCATCTTTTCTTCGAAGAATGAGAATGAGAAGCAAATGTGAGAAAGTTGACATAATCGAGTCCAATCTCATCATTCAGTCATACTTCTTGTTTAAAATGGAGTACAATTTTGAATTGAAAGCTAATATTGTTGGCATATCACGTGGAGAAAGCCTAAGTCACTTTGGGCCTAGCACCTTCCTTTTGGTGGCTGGAGCTTTAGCTTAGCGAAGAAAAAAATCTCGAGTTCCAAAAGTTTTAACGGCGAACATTTCTGGAGCTTCACGATAGCACCAATTAATCCCAAACCAACTCTGCACCCATCCATTTTACATTAATACATTCAGAGATGGCATACACACCAAGAGGTGCACCCAGAGGCGGTGATCGTGGCGGCCGCGGCGGATTTGGAGGTGGACGAGGAGGGGATCGAGGCGGACGAGGAGGATTTGGAGCTCCTCGAGGTGGTGACCGTGGTGGACGAGGAGGATTCTCAAGAGGCGGTGGCAGAGGTCAGTTTTTACTTCCAGCAAGGCTCATGCTCCTTAGAGCTTGTTCTCTTCGGCCCATTGAGCCTTGCACCTTGCGTTTTGCAGATTGCGCAAAGTTATGAGAACAAGAGTAGCTGACCGGAGGGTACTAGGTCGAGGTGGTGACAGAGGTGGACGTGGAGGTGGTCGTGGAGCACCACGTGGAGGCAGAGGAGGCGGAGCTAAGGGAGGCGCAAAGACAATCGTCGTATGTATTTTCACGAAGTTTGTAGTGGAAATTTTCTAACATGACTAGGAACCCCATCGCCATGGAGGTATCTTCGTTGCCCGTGGAAAGGAAGACATGTTGGTAACCAAGAACATGGCACCTGGAGAATCTGTCTACGGCGAGAAGCGTATCTCAGTCGAGAATGCACCAACCACCAACGACGATGGTACGACCAGCTCAACCAAGACCGAATACCGCGTGTGGAACCCCTTCCGTAGTAAGTTGGCAGCTGGTGTCCTCGGTGGTCTTGATGAGATCTTCATCAAGCCCGGAGCCAAGGTCCTGTACATTGGTGCTGCCTCTGGAACTTCAGTTTCCCACGTAGCCGATATTGTTGGTCCTACCGGTACCGTTTTCGCAGTCGAGTTCTCCCACAGATCTGGAAGAGATTTGATCAACATGGCTACCCACCGCACAAACGTTATCCCAATCATCGAGGATGCTCGTCACCCACTCCGATACAGAATGTTGGTTTCAATGGTCGATGTCATCTTTGCCGATGTTGCCCAGCCAGATCAAGCTCGTATTGTTGGATTGAACGCACATCTTTTCTTGAAGGTCGGAGGTGGTGTTGTTGTGTCTATCAAGGCCAACTGCATTGACAGTACCGCCCCAGCCGAGCAAGTCTTTGCTAGAGAAGTCCAGAAGATGAGAGAGGAGAGAATCAAGCCTTTGGAGCAATTGACCCTCGAGCCTTTCGAGAGAGACCATTGTATTGTTGCCGGCCGTTATGTCCGATCGATAAATTAGAGGTGGATTTGGAGCTCGAGAAAGGAAAGCTGATTTGAGGCTGTTACAAGCAGAAACCTCAGATGGTAGCATGGCATGTCATGAGTTCCTGATACATTTGCTTTTAACTTGTCAGGATAGGCTGGGTCTGATTAATGGTGTACATAGGATCTGGCGTTCAGGTCTTCCATAGTTTTGGCGAAAAAAGAATACCGCAAAACTTTTCCTCATGATTACTTTCATGCCTTACTTACTGTTCGTTTGCAATGTTGTTAGTAGTGGTAGTGATAGTGTGGTTAACATGGCAAATTTCACTCAAAGCAAAGTCGTTTTACTCATAACTTCACTGCTGGTAGTGATTATTTGTCTAATCTCAGAGTTTTTTGCTTTGATCGCATATTTAATACAGAATCACATTGAATTCGTGAAAAATTAACATTGGTCCTTTCCTACATGCTGTACATCAAGCCTTCATTTAAAAAAATTGCAACGTTGATACACCCCGCTATGTAATGGATTGATCTACTAAGTAGCCAGGCGGCAACCATCTATTCACGTTTTTTTTTGCAGTTTTCTGGTAATTAATAAGATCTTATCTCTCATGTGTTGGCGCTTTGCTCTGTTCTATTTGCGCTGACAATCAATTGCGAACAAATATTGCAATGTCAAGGGTCTGTTGCACATTTTGGCGCAAAAATAGTTTATGAATCCTCGTCTCACCTGTCTTGGAGTCTTACAACCTCTTCCATGTTTCTAAACTTTCGCAATACCTCGGGTCGCTGCTGGTACGACTTGCGCAGCTGTTCAATAGAATGACTACTAGAGGATTGATGCCACCATTCACCGTCATCTTAATCTCTCTACTCCAGCTAGTGATATTTCCCTCCATGCCTCTTTTGCCTGACGAAAGCCAGAGTATGTCTCCAGGCTCCCCATCTCAATTTCGGAGCAGCCTTAAGAAGATCGTAGCGATTTTGGGCTGTTCTCTGAACCAACAAAACATATGCCAGCCGTCTTACGGACCAATGAAGAATCTTTCCTTCAGCCGAGGAGGGCGTCATATGCATGCATGCAGGCACTGTCCGCCCTCGTTCAGACGTGCGACAAAAGTTTTGACTGTCTTTCCGAAGATCTTATTGGCGAAATGAATCGGCAGCACTATTTTTGGGAGGATTAAAGTTCTACGCCAGATATCGGCACCGTTAGCGATGTCAGAACTTAACTCAGGCCCCTTGAAGTCATGGGGAATCTGAGGACGTGGAAAATGAGGTTTAAGCCGAAGAAAAGCGGGCTTGTCAGGATGGTGTTTGTAATACCAAGAAATGGGGGTGATTGGCTTATCTATGTTGGATAACTCAATTGTAGTTGAGAATTAATCTGAGTTTTCGATATGGTCACGATGCTTACTCCATTCAAGCAAGTTGTTCGTCCTTCAAAATATTGTATTCTATGTGAATCGTGCAAAGATTGATAATATTATCTTAAACTGGGGGGAAACGGTACGAAGCGCAGCTTCTTGCATCATCAGTTTGTATTATATTTCGTCAAAGACAACTCATCATCACTCATGTTTCCATGCTAGTTTGTAGCGTCTGCAATATCCTCACCCAACTGAGCGCTGTTACTGCTGCAAGCATCTAGGCAAGTGAGTGCTTAAAGTTGCTCGTGGCAAGTAGAGGAGGATGAGGTGCTATCCAATATATGTACCAAGAACAAGGCAGTACAGCGCTTCTGGTCTTTTGAATCTGTTCTTATTAGACTTTATACGCTATCACATATGTTCTTTTAGCCTGGCTTTCATTGTGAACTGAAAAGTCCAAGATTTCTAAATTATTCAGCAATTTAGCGATAGTAGAAAGACTTCATATATGTCATAAATGACGAGGTACCTAGCCAAGTACACACAGTATTTACTAAAGAACTTGGGACCACATATGCGTATACGAACTAGAAGCTAGCCTTTAGGCACGAAGTGGGCCCAAAACTGACTTCGACCTCGTAAACAACTAAAATCACCATTATCACGCAGCGCCTGGTGTTTACCAAGTCGACCCATTGCAGCTTCCAGTTCTGAAATCAGCGCAAGCCCAGTTCTCCATCCTTTAAGTTGAATACAAGAACTGCCTTCATAAAATTTCGAAGCTAAATTCTAGGAACTATAGATTTCTCGCAATGCATCCACCCACCACAAATTCGCCGCCACAAACCCAACATGAGAAACCTCAACAAACAGCTCTGTCGATGATTCCTCGCGGGCCTATCCTGCACAAGTTCAAGCCACCACCAGCTCGTCATACAGTCCCAGCCAAAGCAGCATCGCCAAAACAAGCTTCTTTGTCCATTTGTGATTCCCCACAATTAGAGATCCCGAGCAAGCTGCTCAACCCCCCCGTGCTTCGCAAAATCAATGGCGGATACAGCCTCACCGGATGTATGTGGACGGTTCAGCATATCGGGGGTACATGGAAGGAGTCAGTTCTCAGCATGGAGCTCCTGGGACTTGACAGCGAAGCGCGCAGCAGGGCCAAATATGTCCGGCCGCTGGTCGCCAGCAGGATTTCTTGGGCCAAGTTCAAGGCTGCGATGTGTGAGCAGGATAGGGAGTTTGCAGATGCTTTGGGAAAGGGGCCCATCACGATCGATCATGTGGTGGTCCACGACAAAGAAGATTTCCAGCGCGCTGTAGGAGAGCTGAGGGTTGCACGGAGTTACTGGTTCTGAAGCCCTGACCGGGTTGTTGTTATTTGGGTCACCACACATTGTCTTGTTGTGACAGGATAGAACAGGCTACGAGCAAAATAAAGCTACCATACACAATCGTTGTACAGATCTGAGCTCTGGAGTTCTCATTCTAAAGCAAGTGAGTATTGTCATGCATTCTCGGTTAACAAAGGGGTTAGTGGGGCTCTTCGGCTTACTAGTCTAATTGCTATTATTTCATTCCGCAACAGGACAGAGACTTGGCTGCAAACAATTAAACAATTAAACAGTAAACGATGACAATTTGTTGTGTCATGATAGCATGGCAGCTGTCGGTGTATTCATTTAGGATTTGATTATCAAGTGTAAGTCTATAGCTCTGTGTTACAGTTGGAGAGCAACTCAGAAAATGATCCAGTCGGTGCTTTTGTTCCCTCTCGCTAGAGACATCTACAAGCACCTTCTGTTTATGTGTCTGTTAAGAAATGCGAGCCAAAGACCTTACGAGAAAATTTACACAAAATATTGTCCGACTTGCTGCTTACTAACATTTTTGTTCTGGACGTTTGTTGGATATGTGAACTCGGCGAGTAAGAGAGATTCTATACTTTCCTCGATTTCCGTGGCTCTAGATGATTCACCTCTATGACTGAAGGGTTGTCACAACCTGTTTGTCACAAAAAGCTTTGCTTCGATATTAGGCAAAGTTTAATTACTTAAAGAAGTTGTAACTCATAAATTAGTATTACAGAGCTGGAGAGTAATATCGCTTCTTTGATGTGCTATTTGCAATGCAAGACTAAATTTCCATGTATAACTCCGTGATAAAATAGCCATAATGCAAGGCTCATTGCAAGTATTGGGTATCATGATAAAGGAAACTCTAACGCCACGCTAAAAATCCGTCGCTAAACCGGAAGACTCATGGCTAAAGGGGTATTGTACCTAGCCTTTAAGTTAGCAAGTGCTCACAAGTATTTTTAATAGCGTTACTTACGAATCGGTGTTGCTCAGCTTTTCTTTGAAGAAGATCTCAAGTGTTCACGAGAATTACCTGGCTTACGCCCTTCATTTGCCTTGGACACAGTCAGAATTGTCCGAACGAGGATAAGTAGAGAGCTAGTCACCTCCTATATTTCTTCTCGAGCCCAATTAGGCAGCGGTCGACTGGCCGATTGTGGGTTACGAGACTCAAGCTCATTTTGTTTGCGCTTTGACTGGAAGGAACTATTTTTAGATAACATTTTCTTTGGCTTCGTGACAGGCTCACGGAGGGAACGCTGTGTTTGCACAGGACGAGCCATTGCTTGGTATAATTTTGACTAAAGAGTTAGCATTCTCAGGTATGATGGAGTTTAAGCGTTGACTGAGTTCCAGTAGAAACACTTTCAGTAGGAGGGCGTGGTGAGTTTTCACTTGAGATAGATCTTGGGGGGTCAGGGACACCACTTGAAGTACCCTGATCGATTGGCTTTGGGATAGTATGAGGTGAAGATTCTGCGATGCGTACATTTTGAATGCCCTCTGACCCACTGGCAGCCGAGGAAGGGATAGGAGTGGTCAACTGGGCATTATCTGAAGGCGAGCTGTTCGTCGAAGTGCCCGACTGCTTGTCTAGATTCTGGCCCTGATCGATAATGTGTTGCACAAAGTCTGACGGAGTCATCTGACCAGTACCCAATGCAGTTCGAAACTTATCCTTCTTAGCTGCGAGAAGAGTAGTTGCAGCTTTGGTCATCGCATGTATTTCCTCCGGGTTCCCATGGAGCCTCGCCACGAGCTCACTGCACGTAGAGTTAGTACTTGTGTTGCAAAGATATCAATTGTTGATTTTTAACACATTTAAATACGTGGGCTAGTTGTGTCAAATGCTTACCGCAGGATTGGAACTGTCAGACGATCTTCGGGTGCTCTCTTTTGACTGGTGACTAGTTGAGAATAGTCTCCAAGAGTGTTGGCCAGCACTTGTGAAAATTCTACCCGAAGTGCTGGGTCAAACGGGAATCGTTTTCGGGGGATTGAGCCAAACTCCACCTCTGGTGATTTACTGTTGTTGCCATCGTAGTTCGAAAAGCTTGATCCATCCAAAGCGGCGGTCTTGCCATTCGAGGTTTGACTGCTATGCTGTCCAGATGACATTAAGCTTGAGTTTAATGGTGTAGTTTTAGGCTGTTCATTAAAGTCCCACAGTTAGCATCTAGAAGAATCAATGGCACAGCAATGCATGTGAGAGAGTACCTTTTTAATGACCATAGTAGGATTGTTCGGACTAACACCACTAGTCGAAGTTTTACTGCTTGATGCAGTCGCATTGCTAGAAAATGCTGTAGGATTGTACTGGTTTGGTTGGACAGACGACGCCGGTATAGATCTTTTTGGTGCTGCAGATACGGAGTGACCTTGTGTCTTGTTGGGTCGCCTAATAGCAGCCTGCCGCTCTGCGGCCGCATTTGCCTGTGCGCGTCGCTCTAGCATTACTTGCTGGTATCCAGCAGGATCGCGCTGTCTCAGCTGTTCATCTGCTCGAATCTGCGTGACTTCAACTCTCTCGGCAGGAGTGAGTTTGTCGTCGTCCTCAATCTCAAATGTGTCAGACTGTACAATTGAGCGAATTGTGCTATGGTTTGTTTGGCTCGCTAGAATCTCATCCAGAACATAGGGGTCCATCTTCTTGAATTCTGATAAATCTTGTTGCTCTACATTCTTTGGCTCAAAAAGGTAATCTGCGGGCTTGCTAGAGGCTCTTGAAAGTGGATGCTTTTTGTCAACAACTCGCGAAGCTAGCTGCATCTTGAAAATTGTCTTGTTGTGGACAAGGGTCTCAAAAGTGCCACCAGAAACAAGTCTGTACACAAAAACATTTTTCTTTTGACCCAATCTCCAAGCTCTGCCAATTGCTTGCTGTTCTTGGACGGGATTAAACTTGAAGTCGAAAATGACAACGCGGTTTGCACCTTGAAGATTCAGACCTAGGCCACCGGCATTTGTCGATATGAGATAAATCTCGTCGTCGCCTGCGTTGAACCTTTTAACGCGGGCTTGACGCTTCGAAGACTGAGTCTTCCCGTCTAATCTTGCATATTTTCGTCCTTGTGCTTTGCAGATATCCTCTAAGAAGTCTAGAGTTGGAATGGATTGAGAGAAAACGAGAACCTTATCCCCTATGGCCTTCGATGCATCCAAAATTTGGAAAAGAACTTTGACTTTATTTGAGAGTTCGGGTGCCACTAAATTGGAGGCCTCAGATGCAAAGAGCGTATTAGTTTGTTTGAGTAGGTGAAGTGAAACGCTTGTACCCAATCTATCGTCAGTTTCGGTGCTTTCTTGCTGCTCGTCGGATCGATTCTTATTCCTGGCTTCTTCCCTTCGCTGGTTAAGTTTTGCACTAAAGCATTGCGGATGGTTGCAGATAAGACTTAGCATGGAAAGCCAGCTCCACATGGTCGCCAGTGATACTTGACCATCCTTAGTGACTGCATGCTTACTTTCCAACATCTCTTTTACAAATATTATATATGCCTTGATTTGTAGCTCGGTGAGTGGTACTGTGATAACAAATTCTTGCTTGGGTGGCAGATCATCACTAATAACAGACATATCTGCGCGATTGATTTTGGGAGCAACATCCTCTTTCAATATTTCAAGGCATTTAAGAGACTGCCTTTTTTCCCAGGAACTGCTATCGCTGTAAAGGCCTGCTTGAATTGGGTGCGCATATTTGTGCCGGAATTCTTTGATAGGACCGAGGTAATTAGGAGCAACCCAGTTGATCATGCTGAAATATTCTTCGACATTGTTGGCAAGTGGAGATCCTGTTAGTGCGATCCGGCTCGTCGACTTGAAATCTAACGCCGCCTTAGTAACCAGCGCAACTGGGTTCTTCATCTTGTGGGCTTCATCAGCAATGATTATGCTAGGGCCATCTAAAAGACAACGTCTGACTTCTGTATGCTGTTCCTGGTTCAAAACAGCGCCACGCTGCTCAGTCGCCTGATTATGCACCAGACGTGAAAATATTTCATACCCAATGACTAGAATACCACCCTCGTGATACCAATCTTGAATAATGTCTAATCTGTCCTCTAATTGGTTGGTGGCATCAATTTTACGCAACTCTCCTAAAATGCCTTTGGGTGCCCAAAGGAGAAGTTCGTCCATCCAATTGTCGACAAGGGCAGGAGGGCATAGGATTACAGTCTTTGATTCTCGTAATCTCTCGGGAATCTGAGAGTACATATTTTCTTCGATGGACTGCGAGGTTTCTGCTATGGCAACGAGTAGGGTTATACTACATAATACATTAGAGAATGTGCATTTACAGGAGATGCTTCACTTACACCTGCATGGTCTTCCCGAGACCCATAGTATGTGCGAGAAGACAGCCTTGACTACCATCCTCATCAGTGACGATTTGGTTCCACATGAAACGTACACCTGCAATCTGATGAGGCTTTATACGTCTACCGATATCTTCATTGACATGTACTAGCCCCTGATACTCGAACTTGCCTTCGTTGATGATGATATGATCATGCTGGCTCGCATAAGACTCTGAATTAGCAAGCTTACTGCGTAATTCAGCTCGACGTTTTTCCTGTGCAACCTGTCGCTGTTGATTGTTTTCTCTCAAGACACGTGCAGCAACGTTTTCGAGGAGCTTTCTAGGCTTTTTCGTCTTAGTTGGTGATTCTTGCAGGAGGGAGTCGTCACATGAAGTGCTAAGTACCATTAGATGGGGATATAGATGCCAGAATGGGACTCGAACTTACATGACTTGACGACGCTTTGTAGCAGACCTCGGCTCACCATCGTCACTCCCATCATCACTCTCATCATCATCCTTGATCGCAGGATGGATTGGGGCACCAAAGCAGCTTTCAAGAGTCTTGCCAAATTGATAGAAACTCTCAAAATACTGACCATAAGCCTTCTCAATAACATCTTTGGCTTTTTTGATATGTTTCATCTTTTGGTTCTTGCAGGTAATATAGATCCAAAAGAGGCGCAGGAAATATTTGATAATTTGGACGGTGTCAGAGTCTATAGCTTTCCCAAATGACTCTTGGCTCGTAGTCATAGTCTGAAGATTGGTTAATTAGGACGTCTACCAAGATTGAAATACGCGCTCAACATACCTCCAGAACATTTGTCATATTGTGCCAAAGATCCCCCATGGCTATGCTCGAGGCTAGGGAAATAATTTGGACTCTTTGGTCGAACCGAAATCCTTTTTGAAGAACAGATATAACTAAGCGTGTTCTGTCCCCGAGCCTGGTCCACTCGTTATAGGGATACTTGGCAATGGACAATGGATCATCTATATGGGGAAGATTGTTGACATCAGGAACTGGGCTTGATAGATCATCCCCGTCAGAAATCACAATTGGACTGCGAGGCTTTGGCGTTAGCTTCAACTTGATGGTCGTCTTTTTCTTCTCTGGAGTACCCAAATCAACTGGACGGGAGTGCTCTCCACCAGAAGATACCGTGAGATCAATCCAAGTGGGAGTACTTGATGGAACTGTCTGGTTAGGGTCGCTCTTCAAAGAAGAAGCCTTCAGGTCATCGAATGTATCATGAACTAGCTGATCCTGACCAGATGATGCAATTTCTAGCAAATCCAACGGTACCTTCCGTAGTCCGGCATTTCTTGAGTCACCCACAAAACCTCTATCATCGTCAGCCATTGCAACATCTTCTCTACTGGCCTCATCTTCAAGCATATCACCCTCGCTGTCCGCAAGATCGAGTTCGACCTCTGCATCGCCATCATCCACGACAAAATCATCCATGCTCTCGTCAGAACTAGAAGATTCTTCATCAAAACTGATAGACTCGCCATCATCATTATCTTCGGCGCCGCTAACAGTAATATTGCTAGGGGCCGGAGGTCTGGCAGGAAACTTCTCGGGCGCAGTCTTCTGTAAAATCGTGGACTGCCTCCAGACCAAGCTTTCACGTTCGAAGATGCTCTGCTCCATGCTACGCGTTTGCTTTCGGACTTGAAGTTGACTGCTCCAATTCATAGCGGCGATTTCCTTACGAAGCTTAGGAATTCTATCATTATTGAGATGGCCAAGACGACTCTGAATTGACTTTAGTTTTTCGACTCGAAATGCGGGCTTCTTGTGACATTTATTCCATAGTCGAAATGCTTTATGCTCTTTCTTGGGTAATTTTTGCTTGTTCCACTTGACGATCATTTCAGCTATGCCCTCATCGATAGCCTTGTTGATATCTTCTATGGTGATCAACTTCTTCTTCACAGTCTTCAATGGCTGCTCAAGCTTTTCCCCTCTCTCCTTTTCCATTTCCCTCCATGTCTCCTCGTCGTACTCATTCTCCTCATCGGATTCACCATAAAGCGGTAAAACCTCATCGCCACCGGGGATGAAACGATACTTTTCTAAAGAATCCGGGTCAAACTGATTACGATTCACTTCTAGGTCCGAAATTCCAACGTTGAAGATAACATGGTTATCATCGCCCTTGTTCTTTGGAGCTTCGGGGTCGACCTCTGGCCACGAGGACAAAGCCTCTCTTTGAGAAATGGCACGACCACTATTATTCTTAAAATGTAGAGTAAATGATGCGCTAGTATGCCTCGGGGCAAAGGTAATGGGATATGGTATGGTTGCGTAGAACACCTTGTTATTTCGAAGAAATACTTTGGGTTCTGTCATGAGAAAATGCTTAATAGCACGATGTACATAGAGGCGACGCCCACTGGATATCGCCTGGCAGTGCCCAGAAAATGTTGTCTCTATGTCGGAACGAGGAAGTTCCTGCTGAATTCCAGTATCAGGATAGAACAAGCTGTCAATTGGAATCTTCTGCCTGCCAAGGTAGCCCAAAGGTAGGAGGGTGGAAGCGAGCTTCGCCTTATTGGTTTGCATTTTCCGTACTATCAATTCAGCTGCCTGGAGACCTTTCATTCCACCGTTATTAAGTGCTTGGTTTTGGACAACTTGAGTGCCTTGAAGCAAGCTCTTGTAACTGCCTGGAATAGGCTGGTGTATAGGGACCAGTCTTTTCTCTCCATTTTCATCAGTGAATGGTACGCCTGGCTCGATCTCGATACTGTCTGGATCATGTAGAATGACATGATCCGCGTTTGTCGGCACTTCTCGATTACGATCCTTATCAATAACTTCTGACACAAGTGTGGGAGAGATACGCTTGCGCTTTTTGCCATTTCCATCAGAGTTGGAGTTTCCATCCTGCTGGACAGAACAAGTATTAGCAAGATTTGAACCCATGCTCAGGGGTTCTATAGCGTCTTGAGGCATAGAGATATCCTCAGCCATTAGATGTACATCTTCCTGACCAGTCGTAGCCAGCTTCAGTCGTTTGTTTCCACCTGCATCGCTAAAGACACAGCCCGGGCCGGGAGCCCGACTTCCCTCAGGAGTTGGAGTTTCAGGGTCCTGTTGGCCACGTTGATATGGGTGCGGACTAAAAGACGGGCCAGGCGTTGAGTGATTTGGAAATGCACTCTGAGGTGTTATGAAAGTGGGAATAGGCGGTTGGAAGCCAGGCGGCAGGCCATAAGGTGGGAAAAGCTGACTTCCAACACTATAATTGGAGCTTGGATGGGAGACATTTTTCCGCCAGGCTCGCTTCAGGTACATTGTGCTCTTCGACTTGAGTTCATCGATAGCATCAAGTAGATACGCTCTCTGCCCAAGTATTTTGACATCAAAATCACTCTTCAACAATTCGTCATTGACGTAGTCTAGCAGAGTACTGCCTGTGACCTGTTGCTCTCTTAGGTTCTTTTCGAGCTTCGATGGGTCAGGCTTTGAGTGTGTCTGGGTCTGAGGTGTCCACGACCGGTCCTCTGTGCAGAGCTCCTTGACGACTCTGTCCACCGTCCAAAACCAGGGGTCGTCTTCCTCCATGCCTGAAGTTGTATTTGGCTCTATGAAAGAGCATGAAGTTGTAACTGAATTTAAATCATCGGTGAGTTTTGGAAGCCAGCTGTTCACTTTGAGATAGAAATTAGCCATTGACCATGCATAAGAATCTGTGATTTACGAATATACAAAGCGGGGCAGGACAAATTGTAATTCAAAGCTGGAAACCCAAAGGTTATACCTGAGAACAGTTGGCAGATTCAAAATTTCCCTAGAGTAGAGTGAATTCCACAAGACTACACCCCTAGTAATTCGTTTTTGAAAAAGTCTCGAAATAAGGAAAGAACGAGCTGCTCCTTACCAAGGTATAGAGGTGAAATCCGCCGGGAGAGCTGTTGGCAGAACGATCTCCTGGTTCTGAAGGTCTCCAATTTTGCAGATTTCTAACTCGTTTAGGCAGAAGCATTTGCAGCGCAGCGTTGCAGTGCACGCAGGTAGTAGATGGTATTTTTGTTGGAGCTTGCAACTTTAGGTACAGGTTGCGGGAAAGACTCGCTCAAAGGCTCGCAGATTCGTTATTCATATAGAGGGTAATTTTGCACAAGTCTCGAGTATCGAGGGGGGTAAGGTGGGTGAGGGAGGAGTATAGGATTGGGTTGGTGTTTGTTTTGTTCAAAGAAAAGTACGAAACGGTGACGACCTTCCTACAGTACCATTAAACGCGGAATCACGCCGATTCACGATTCATAATTCACAATTCACACTGCGGCCCCACTTGAAAGGACGCTAAGATAAGCATCACCACTGACGGGGCGCTAAGATAAGATGGCTTGGCATTTTGCAGCTGAATGAGATACTTAATATTCTATGTATGTATATCGCATAGCTCTAGGCAAAACATAACAATTAGGAATAGAAATACATTTCAAGATACGCGTTTTCAAGCTGGCCAATACTTACGCTGCATCCAAACATGTCAAAGCAATGTAGTGTGTAGAACATAAGCGTCTACACTACGTGGACGTCGTACACAAGGTGGGGAACTGATGGCACGCCGCGGGGCACCAAGGTGGGAAGCTACGCTAGGAACAAAATAGACTTCCAGAACATTTCTTACAAATCCGACAATCCATTCGTTTGTGAACCAGTTCCAAAGAAGCTTAAGCCTCTTTCAAAGTCTCTCACCTCCTCCTTCTCATCATCCTAACTCTTCTCCCAATTCACTCGTTCACTCGTTCACCCTGCCAATATGGCTGTCTCTTCACAATCACCCCTCTATCCACCTCCCTTGACGTCCGCGGAAGAGAGTGCCCTCCTCCTCACGATTAAAGACTACACTGTCGCCAATGGCCTCACCGTTCGTCCTCCGCCCACGCTCGTCTCCTCCTCAGCGGATCCCCATAATATCCTGGCAACAACTGCCCCTGTTACTCTTTTCCCCAGCCCCTTCCCACGCATCTGTTTCGAGCAAGCGAAAGGCATTCAGAAGGCGTACAATGAGCTCTACGCAGCTATCGCTCAGGATGAGGAGTTTTTGAAGGGAATTGTCGAGGAGTGAGTGTTTTCTAAGCAGAAGATGACGTGATTATCTTTTTTTTTTTCCGATGCGAAGCTTTGAAGTCAAAAGTGGATAGATAATGAGGAAACAGTTTCTGATATGAAGCAGGATTCTTGAGGTAGATGAGTTTATTGCGGAATTATGGCAAGTACATTTGAAAGTCCAGGCCGAGGGCTATGTTCAAGTAAGTTTTTTCGCAGAATTCTCTCTATTTTAACAGACCTCAAGGCTAAATGTTACAGAATCTTTCGCTAGGACTTTTCAGGTCCGATTACATGGTTCATCAAAGTGACAGTGATGCTATCCCAGTAATCAAACAAGTCGAGTTCAATACAATCGCCTCCTCTTTTGGGGGGCTATCCTCTCAAACATCAGCATTGCACAAGTAAGTTTTCACTTCTGAAAACTACATGTGACACCGAATACTAACCTCAATATAAAGATATCTGTCTGTGACTAGCTATCCCTTACTGAAGAACAGCATTTCCACAAAATCTTTAGATCTTCCTATAAACCCTAGCACTGAGAGCCTGGCTCTAGGGCTGAGTTCCGCTTTTCACGTCTACACAAAGCGCACCCAATCTGAACATGAATTCTGCGTTATTTTCCTAGTGCAAGATCCGGAGCGGAACATCTTCGATCAACGTCGGCTGGAATATGAAATGCAAAGCAGCAGTCCTCCAATCCCGGTATTCCGAGTTCCGTTCGGAAAGATCCTTTCCCAGACTTCTGTAGCAGATACCCCCAAACGGGAACTCCTTTATCACCTTCCAAGCAATTCGTCAAAGATATTTGAGGTTGCAGTGGTATATTTCCGCGCAGGGTATGGCCCAGGGGATTATGCAGGTGACGATGCGTGGAAAGCCCGTCTCCAAATCGAACGATCAAACGCTATAAAATGTCCTTCAATTCTTACCCAGTTGGCTGGTGCCAAGAAAGTTCAACAAGTTCTTGCGACACCAAGCGCATCCGAGTCTGAGCCCTCGGTGCTCTCTAGATTCATCAAAAGCCCACCGTCAGCAGTAGAAGGTGTGGAGAAAACCTTCACAAACATTTTTCCTCTGGACGATACGCCAGCTGGCCTGTCTGCGCGCGGAATTGCGACCGATGCAAAGCTCTGTAATTCCTACGTGCTGAAACCTCAGCGGGAAGGTGGCGGAAACAATATATATCGCTCGGCCATTCCGCCCTTTCTAGCCTCAATACCAGAATCTCACTGGAAGTCATACATCCTCATGGAAATAATAACGCCACCCCCAGTCCAAAATCTCATATTGCGTAATGGCGCGATAGAGAAGGGCGGTGTGATTTGTGAATTGGGAGTGTACGGAACATGTCTCTGGGATTCATCGACAAAGGAGATATTATCTAATGAAGAGGCGGGCTATCTGCTTAGAACCAAGGGTGATAAAAGTGAAGAGGGAGGTGTAGCAGCTGGTTTTGGGTCGATGGATAGCTGTACTTTGGTGTAAATTATGACAAACTGTCTAGATGCCTCGAGTATCCAAAAGATATGCCGCAAAGCTACATTTTAGATGCATGAGTGAGTTAATCAAATAAATGGGAGACGATAAGTTCACAAAGTTTCAATTTCTAAACTTTCTGTTTCGGCAAAAATAAGGGGCCGTTACTCTTTCAGCAGGCTGCAAGAACATCCGACCTACCTTCTTAGTATAGTTGTCTACTTGTGAGTTTAGTTTGATATAGCTTTAATGAGTTTGGTTTAACATACACATATGCGAGTCACGATTGGGTGTTGCATATATTCCAAGATGTAAGCTTACGCAGCTTTGTTGGTTACCTCTAGCGGAGTTGGTAGGGACGAATATAATCCACCCACCAAGCAAGCAGCCATCCATCCCTCTACCGCCTCCCTCCTTTACAGCGCGTCCAAACTAGACAACAACACCTATAAACCATAAAAGGTAAAGAAAGAAAGAAAGAAAATCTCCATCATGTTCGAGGACTTCGTTCCCCGGCACATTCCCATCCTTCTCATCTCGACCATCATCATCTTCGGCGGCTGCATGCCGCTCTGGAACCCCGAGAAGGCATGCCGCACCTTTGGCTTCCCCCAGCGTATTGCCGTCTCGAAAGCCGCGTGGCCGCCGATGATCGTGGGCTCCGCACGAGTTACGATGGTCGGCTTCGCGCTCTGGGGACTGTACCTAGGCGGTCATTTCGCGGCCATGGACACGGTCTGCGCGTCGATGGCTTGGCTGGCGCTGGTTGATGGCTATGTGTGCTGGAAGGAGAGCGGGGTGAAAGTAGGCGCGCTGCGGGCATTGAGCGGAGGTCTGATTGCTTTGTGGGGATTCTTGGGGATGACAGCTGGTCGTATTTGAAGCAGGGAAAGGAGTTGTTCCCTATGCAATAGGTCAAATATTATCGAAGAGCATGTTTATTGTCGCTACGTGGGAGGGACATGGTATTTTGGCATTATATCTCATTTTTCGAATGAATGACTATTTCTATGTTTGTGGCTAAGGACTATCTTTCTGATTTCGGGATATTCTATATTACGAGAATTTCAATCTCGTCTTAGTATTGCAATTCAATTGAGGGAGATGTTCTCAGCGAAACAGTAGCATAGCCATCAGTGAGGCAATTTTCAATACTATGTTTACAGTCAATCTGGGTTTGGTCACAGATAGTTGATCAATTTATAGAACGATGCAGCTTCCATTTTGGCTAGAACAATGCAGAAAATATAGATTTTGCGGCATACATCATAATCCGCTGGGTGTTGAAAGGAGGAGTGGCTCCACTTTCCTTAAGTAGTACATTCATAATAGCCAAGACTTTCCAACTTTATGTTTTAAAGTTATCAAGAGGTGAACAGCAATTGCCAAGGAGGAAGTACGAAATGTTCTATTGCATTCCTCGGAATAATACGTCAGTGCTGGATTTGTTGGATTTTTTCATCCCCCTACCAATATTCAACTTATAGATGAAAATTCCACTATCTTTCGATCTTGATTGTTGTCCGATTCAATCAATGATGAACCTGTATGGGGCACGCAAATATCAACATTTAATGAAATTTATTTCAGAGAAAGTCTGTAAATGTCAAAAGGTAGACTCTTAGAGGCGCTTTGCCGTCCTAGTACTTCCCTCCAGCGAGAGGGGATGCTGCCAGCTACATGATATAGATCTTGACTTGCAATATTGACACAATAGGATTGCATCAAATATGGGCGGGTATGGTTAGTATTAGGGGAAAATTCTTAAAAATTCTATAGATATGCACAGTGTGTGAGCAATATCACCTTTGGGACTTTCAACAATCCCAAGACTTCTTTCATGCTAGAGGCTCAACGTCAATGGATTGGATCAACTTTCTAATCTTCATAATTTTCTTTGAAATTTCCTTGACAGTTGCTATACACTACCACACGCTACTTTACTGTTCAGTTCAATTTGGAACCGCTAGATTTGTCCTTGAAACTGGCTCACGTTGATATCCAGCACTAATTTGGGTTAACTATTCCCTTGTTTGATTAGTTTTGTTTGGTCCATTTCAATATGGTCCGTGAGAAGTTTAATCCATATATATCAAGCCTTCAACTCCCATTTTCCCTTCTCATCCAACAGAGCTCTGGGTAATAGCAACACAAGAGCTTCAGAATCAAGCACTTTCAAACATAGATTCCAAAATAGCTTCGCGACGGTAAATCTCAGATACCAATACAAGGAACAAGCGTACTATATACACTCTGATCCGTCGTCTACTCAACTCAGACGCAAGATGCCGTCCAGACTCTCTTCGAAAAAAGTTCGTGCAGTGTACAATTGGAAACCGCAAGCAAGCTTGACTCAAGGAACAACAGAGTTGAACTTCCCTGTTGACATCCACTACCAGAAGAAAAAGGAGCCTCGACCAGCAGGACACGGAGAAGCATGGCGTCCAATTCTTGACAAACTCGGCCTAGTGTGTGGAAAGATTGACAAAACCGTGGAAGTGCGCGAGGAGATAGCCCCGTATGACTTAGTGATGAAGGATGGAATTCCATCGTGGGGATCAGTTATTTACATCATCCTTCACAAAGCAGATATTATTGGAGTGTCTGGCCTACTTGGGAAGGATATATCGAATATAGCTCTGGCACTCTATCCAAATCTGACTCCTAACAACGACACTGTTCGTCATGCTCTTACAACGAATCGTAAATTTGTCCCTACTGGTACCACCCCTCCGAAGGATAGTCCTGGGAGCTCAGGTGGATTGTGGCGTATCGCAACCCGTGTTGAGATGGAAAAGAAAAGGGATGAAGGCAAGGGAAAGAGAAACGGAAATAATAGCCTGAATAATCCCAAGGTAGCCAAGGGTCTGGTCCAGAACGACAATGAGGGTCTCCAGACGTCAGCAGTCCCGTCCAGGAAGCGAAAAGCAAGCCTTAGCAAACAAGAAGCTGACGGGCTTGCTCCCATCGATAATATGGAACTTATGCCAGTCAAACGTATTAAGTTTGTGTCCTCAATCGACAATTCCAAAGAGAAAATTTCTCCAGCGTCACCCAAACCGCCTGTCAGAAAGATAATTATATCACTTGCGCGAAAACAACCCAATCTGGAAGAGCCCACTCCACCCGTAAATATAAAGGTCACTAAAATTATACCTCTAATTCCTAAGGTGGCTCGGACAAGCAAACACAGCAACTCAAAGGCAAAGGCATATGTTCCTCAGGAAACAGCTCCGCGAAGCAAAATATCAATCTCCAGATCCGGTCGAGTGATCAAGTTAGCCAGCAAAATGGCATTCGACTCTCCCGCCAGCATCAAAAATAAGTCCTTAGTAGATAAGGATATGGAAGAGTCGGCCATAAGAGCTGCAACTTATAGAAGAGAAAAGGAAGAGCTCAATGCCCTACCTGATAATCATCCTGAGAGGCTGAAGGCAGAAGCTAAGATCAAATACGAAAAAGAACTTCGCCAACGTCAGGCCGAGTTTCCACCCCCAGACCAAATGGCTAACGATTATGATGAACCAATTCCAGAGTGGTGTGAGCGTAAGAGACAGCAGTGTGCAGCTGAGGTCGCTAAGTGGACGGAAGCGAGGAGAGAGGAAGCGAGACTTCAAGCAGTAAAGGAGTATCCAAAATATCTTGAACGGATACGTACATTGGAAAGGGTGGAGAAGGCTCGCGAGACTTTCCGTGAACAGCGGGTGCATGAGAGGGAATTGGAAAAGGCCGAACGCGAATTATGACACAAACGCAAACGCAGAGAGGAAAGACTTCACGCGCAAGGAGCCCAAGATCAGTCACCAGCCGACAAAAAAGATGCCGAGGAGGGATCTAAAGAGAAAGAACTGGTAGAAAGATATGTTACAGAGGAGCAACTTGTAGGTCGTACTGAATGGGAAATTGAATGCGATAGACGTGCTGAAATCGACAGGGTACGAAGGAAGGAAAGACGGGCTCTCATGAGATTCCTGGCTGACCCAGAGTTGAAGAAACGAAACATAGAGGTCCTTTCGTGTGAGGTGACCAAGGCCTTGCCCAACAACCACCCGTACCTGAGAGATTAGAAAAACCAGTTGTCTTAGGCAATAGCGAACAAGTTTCTCGAAATTCAGCGACTGATAAGACAGACTTTGATGTAGATAGAGTAGAGAATCAATTGAGATTAGCAATGTCCATATAAAGATCTATGTCAGTTCATGAGATAGTGAAATATGTTATTATATGGAGGGCGGATCCATCAAAGAGCCCAAGATCCTGCTTATGTCATAACAGACTCGAAATCATGGTCATTTAATCTACATTTAATCTACATTTAAGGATTCTATGGCTCCTAGCAAGACGAAGGAGAGGACATTATGCTGTCAAATTTTTTAATGATGAATTTGTACAGACATTAACAAGTCTGAGATGTATAGTTAGTAGTATGATTGAAAGGTAAGATTCCATTCCTTGAATTGCGAACATCTTCAAATCAGGATATGCCAGAGTTTCTGATTCCTGAGCAACGAGTTTATACGTTCCCATTGCATTTGATGCAAAAGGGGCTCTAAGCGAGACGAACAGATCCCCACACTGGTTTTAGGTATGATCTTATTATGAGCATGATAATCAAGCTATATCACATAGCATGCTAATAAATGATTACTCTTATAAATTATATATCTCAAGCTATAGGAGTTGTGTTGGAGCCGCCGGCGATTTGCAGTTCAAATGTTAATTTCCGTATAGTTACAACTTCCTACTCGGTATCACCAGTTTCATGAGCTCATTGAATGGCCCGGTACACTAAACAATCAATTGCGTATCGTGTTAAATAGCTTTATTCGTAAATGAACTGCATAATTATGAATATAAGCCCTCCTGAATTTTGTTCGTCCCCTTGGCCATGCAGAGCTTTCAGGTTTCCAAGTCCTCCGATCTTGTTCTTCTGTCAGAAATCAGTATCCAGAAAGTCAGAGGTTTAAAATACTTATATCGCAATAAGCTATCTCCTGCACAGTTCTGAGGCTTGGAGTGTAGAAAGTATTGAGATATATTCGTTCACCGGTCCAATATCGTTCCGTGGCCCTTTCAGACACAAAATGGAGCGAAGTCCTGAAAACAATTTACCTACCAATTCTTGGGTCCCTATCAATAGACCTTCACAATCGCTCCCCAGTATGTCGATTTCAGAACACAATGAGTCAATGGCGTCCCAAGGATCACACACGGATAATCGTGCACAAAACCAGGCAACATATATTACACCACCTCAAAGTATCGCTGGAAGCTCATCTCCAAAGCCCCGAAGGGCCCTTCCCTCCGAGACGCCCCCAAACTATATGCGTTCTATATCTTCTGAATCGGCCGAGGTTTTCGAAAGACCATCAAGGAAAAGGTCAACGGCTGTATACAATCGTGGCCGTCCTGATTCTGGGGAAACATCCATCGCGGCTGTAGAGCAGACAAGCGAAGAAGAAACTGCTCGACAGAAATTTGAAGCCTTACTTCCCCCGAAAGACTTCTGGCAACCCTCTGATACTGAGCTTAAAGCGAACGGAAAGAAAGTTGAACGGACAGGAGACTTAGAAAAAGTAGAAGGGCACGCAGACGCCTGGGCATCCACTCTAAGAGCACTTAGATTCACCGCCGGAGACTGGCCCAAAGAAAAACTGACAATTCAAGGTATGGCACCACACGAGGGTAAAGCAAATTCCATAAGACGAGTGGCTATTGGGAGTAAAATAGAGAAACTGCCGGTTTGCGAGCTACCTTTTATCATATATCATGTTCTATGTAGGGCTCCTGGGCAGATGCTGTTACTTGATCAGCTGTTCAACATCACTCTTGCAATTGTCCCTAATCTGAATCCGAAGAACGCGTCAACTAGACACTGTTTAAGTACACATTCAGAGTTCAAGAACGTCACGGAAGATAGGAGCGGCAGAACAATTGCTGGGTGGACTATTGCTACTGCAGCTGAGTTCGAAGAAGCAGAACGATTAAAGAGAGAAAAGAAGGTAGAAAGTAATGCAAAGAATTTGAGCAAGGGAGCACCACCAAAAAGAAGGAAAATTGTGGAAGGTGAATCTGGGGGTGAGGGTAAAGCAACCTCCTCTAAAATGGCCAGGACGGAAGCAATTGAGCGCTTGTCAAACCAAAGGTCTCTGCCCGAGAATGTGGATGAGGCCGCAACCAAAATTAGACCTCCTAGATGGCCTAAAATCGGAGGTTCACCTTTAAGGAATGAGATTCGCCATGAGGATATACCAAAGGAAACGCTCCCCAGTCAGCGAAGATTCCAGAGTTTGGAGTTGAGGCCAGAACTCTTCCCTCGAGACTTGGTGGAACTACTAAATATTGATGAAACAAGTCTCAACTTACGTGACAACGAGAGCAACAAAGCCGCCCCACATCCAACAGCGACAAGGGTAGAAGAAGAGGTGCAAGGGATCTTAGCATCCTCAAGTGCGAATGAACATAACCCATCGAAACGAGATATGCTAGAAATAAAGCAGTTTAGTCTTGGTCCTGACTCGCTTAGTCATGATACAACAACCTGGACAGATGCTGAAAGAGAAGCCGCATTAGCTTATATTCAGGACATGTTTGATCGGAAAGAAATCGAACTTCTCTGCTACCCTCAGTTTCATGCTGGCTGGGATAGACTTCGGCACGCAATGGCTTTTGCACTTTACGTACATATACGATATTTGAATCTGGAGAGGATTCGATTCCCAAGTGCTAGCGTACATGAAATACGGAAGCTATTACGTGGAGAGTCGCTCTGTGGATGATTGATCACTAAATCAACTCAAATTTTAGAAAGTGTCGCTGGAGCACACGCATGCGATAGCCATATTGTAAGATATTTTCCGTATACAATGCTTGATTATTCGTCTGACTATTAAGGTGTCAAAAATGTTACTACCAAGATAAAAACACTATTTACACGAGATTTGAAAGTCGGGGATATCTGCTGTGCAACCTCAAGTATCCTATGCAGTTTGTAGCTTTTGGTGGGTATGGTAATAATTTATAAGCGCGGACTGATCGAGATTTCCTGGCACAGATTGTTGTTAGGATCACACTCGAAAATAAGAACAGTTTCTACCTTAAAATTCTTTGCTTTAGCACCATGAAGTGTTTGTTACTAAGTTTTACGAAGAGATGAGGACAAGCAACATCTCAACATATAAATTTGCAATGTTCGCCAAATTTATCTGAAGTTAAAAATCCACATGAATAAGAAGTGATTAACCAGACCCTTTGGCATATCAATCAAGCCCAAGACATCCTCACAACTACAATTTAAGACTATTGACTAAGTAGAGTTTGAGATTAACCATCATTGGAACCTTGTCCGGTAGAGTAGCTGGTAGAGCAACGCGGAGCTAAAACTCATCCACTCCCTTGCAAAATTTCAAAACAAAAAGTAGATGGAAACAAAATAGCATTTTGAGAAAGAAAGAAGTGTTGGTATTTTTTTTCTGAAGTGGCCAGAAGGCGTTCTCTCGACTGCTTTACATACCATTTCCGGATATGAAAGTCTTTCCTAGTCATAAAAACTAACTATACGCCAGCTCACCTATCTAGCCCATAATATCATTCCTGGTATAGCCCACCATTCCTGTTGCCAGTAGCCCTCTATATACAATTCCTGTCCAAGTATTGATTCCCCTAGTGCATAACCATGCATTTCAGACATCTAGACATCAAAGCCATGAGAAAATATCCAAAATAACAGAAAGTCCTATTGGACACTTTTGTTTGCGATTCCTTGCATCTTTCTTATTGCTTCACGATGAGCATCAAGCATATCGCCCCTCCTCATCCGCTCATCGAAGGCACTATCCCGCGCTCCTTTTCGTCTTTCTTCCAACGCTCTCATCTGTCCCTCTGCTTGACGTGCTTGCCAGAGCACACTACGTTGCCTTTCGAGTGTGTTTGTGACAGGGGCCGAAGCTTTGATATCTTGCTGAACTGAAGACCGCCATGATTCTAACTGCTGTTCACGTGATAATGTGTGTGGAGTCGACGACTGTCGCTTCGGTTGGTGTGAATCAAAGAAGTTTTGTTGATGCTGCACTAAATGAGAGGTTTGAGATGATTGACGTGAAGTTGTGAGGCGTTGAGACATAGATGCGGCCTCCAATTCTGGTCTCCCCAAAGCTAACGAGTTTTGGGACTGTGTGTTGAAATCGCCTGCAGCGGGTGTCTTTAAACTCGTAGTGTACATCTTAGGCATCGAGGCGAGCGTAGAGTTGTTCCAAGTCATTCCGCGATTCAAGGTATCTCGTTTCGCATGCAATACTACACTATTTCCATGAGGATGACTAGGCGAGAAATTTTGCTCAATGGGCGACTCAATTATTTGGTGGGGGATGTTAGGCGTCGAGGAATTGCGATGAGACATTGGACGGGTGTTAGGTTGTTGAGACAAGTGTTTGAATGATTGCTGTGATGCTGATCGCTGCAGGTTAGGTGATGCGCCGTTCAAAAGCTCTGTTCTCGGAGACGTGGATGATGCTAGAGAAGAATTTGAACGAGACAGAGTTGGAGTGTTGTTTGGGGATTTCTTGGACATGATTCTAGCAGGGAAAGCTACGTTTGCGGCTGTCTGCTGGAGCTCGTTGACATTTACAGGTACTGGGATCTCGTTGCTAGAACTAGCCTCTTCTTCGATAGAGGCTTCTGGTATATGCAGCTCCTCTAATTCTGGGGAATCTGCAGTACTTAAGTGTTTTGCCCACTCATTTGTTCTGTACGACATTGCTACTTTTGAAAAACGAGCTGGTAATTGATCCTTCGTAAGACTTGATGGCTTTGATTCAATAGCAGACACTGTGGAATTAAGTGTGCCTGCAAGTTTATCGTTGTTCACAGGGACTAAAGTCGGCGTTTCTTCATCCTGAGTTTTTGTGTCTGGGTCGGCACTCAAGATGTGAGATTCTTGAGCATCAGATAGGTCCGGTTGCTCCTCTGGAGTAGTATCCAAATTGTCAGCTATTTTTCTAGCATCCAATTGTCCTTCTTTGTCTTGATCTTCGAGGTAATTTTTGGATGCGTCTATCTTTGACTGATCAGAGCTTGCTGCTGCCTCTGTCTCCTGGTAGAATACAAGAGATGACCTTGTGCTCTGTAAACCCTCTCCATCACTAAGATCATCTACTGTTGCGGCGACAGAACTAGCTCTATCATCTTCAATATCTTGAGGAGTTACCAGCTCCTCCGTACTGTCGTTATTGTCTCCCATCGAAAATCTCTTGGAGCTTCTTTGCGACCTCTTAGAGAGTTTTCGTAAGAGAGTCGAGCCAGTAGCAGATAGACGATTTGCTGAGAATCTTTTCTGAGAAGCTTGCTCATCTTCGGTACAGGTCGCTACTGAGGAACGATCATCTTCAAAATAGTCATCAGGTACTTTGAATGGGAGAGGAGCAGGTTTAGGAATTGCCGTGGACTTCACAGACTCCTTCTCTTCGAAAGGTGGATTGTCCGGATCAGGTTTGATATAGCTTGATGGGCTGGCGTAGCTTGATCTTGCGGTATAGCTCAATCGGTCCTGGAAGAAATACATTCTGTTTCCATTTTCGTCAATAATCTGTGGTGGATCGATATCTCGTGCTACCTTGATCTTCGTTTTATTATGATGGACAGTTTTTACTACTGCTGATCCTGCACCATCCATTTCTGTTGGGTTTATCGTCGGTGTCGGTGGCATCTCTGCCATCTCGATTGCATCCTCATTTGATTGTCGTATCGAATTGATGCTACTCATTGGTCCTCTCTTTTGACTGTCCATGTCCCCGACCCCGGAATCCCGTGGAGGATCGATAGTTTTCTCCATGTCCTGTTCTCCATACACTGCCTCCCATCTCTGCCTATCACGCTTGTTGCGCTCTTCAATGAGCCTACCTCTTCTCTCTTCCTCCTGCTCCGTAGACCTTTCCTCCACCAAGCGCTCAGCCGTACGTTGCTCGCGATGCTTTTCAATAACCTTCCATATCTTCATCTGTGATATAAGACCAGCAAGGAAGAACAGGACTATTGCTGCTATTTCAACCTTCAGACCCCTCGTGTGTGGATATGTTGTCGCACCAAGTGGAAATAAGTTTTCATTGACATTCCAGATGTATGCCCAAAATTCCTTTAGTCCAGCCCGGCTGAAGCAGTCAATTCCTACGACTAACACGGTCGCACCTCCGAAGGACGTGAAAACCATCAATCCATAAGGGCGAGTGATATGACTGAATGAGGTACTAAATGCCGCAAGGCTGAAAGCGGCAATAAACGCAGATACACCGGCAGTGGAGGTTAGAAGCCCGCCCGGCTTCAGCACCAGAAACCACATACTGACACAGAAACCTCCTAAAAGACAACCCAAACCTTCAGTGAGCTCCGTAAAGATCAGTGATGCGCCACCTATGATCAATCCTGTCATAACCACAGCTACAAGGTAGGCACCCTGTACCGCATTGCTCACTGGAAAGTTCATAACGTATAGTATGAGTACCATAACAGCTAGACTAGCAAGATAACTTGCCGATAATGAAATGTGCAACATTTTGTTCTTGATCCCTACAAGAGTATAGGCAATTCCAGTCAACAAGAGTAAGACACCAGCTACAGAATAAGCTGGAGTTATTCGAGGTGTGAGTGGGAGTTTGTCAGGCGTAGCAGTAGCTAGAGTACATCAAAAATAGAACGATACCAAGACCCGGATTTACATACCATTGTACAGGTAATCACTATCGAGAGCAGATTGTAAACTAGCTCCATTGATACTCGAAGGTAAAGTAGTAGGCAGCGTGGAAGCTAGAGATCTTGAGCTTGATGTCCTGATTGAGGTGCTGGTGTTTGATTGGATCTCAACCGGGCCCTTTGAAGAAACTCCATCTTGATCATTCGTGCGAGTGGTTATTCTTGTTCGCGCAGGAGTTTCAGATGTTGTAGTCGGAACCCCCGTAATTGTAGTCGAAGCCTCAGCTCTTCTGCGCATATGGAAAGCTCGATGATTTCCCGCAACATTAGTAGCAAGCAAACAAAGTGCGACTAGGAAAAGAATTCTTGACTGCGCTGAACAAATCATTCTGAACGCTTAAAAATAAGCTGGGGGCGAGCTTTTAGGGTAGGCTCTTCTGAAAGTAACAGTCGAAAGGAATGACGCTGTTCTTCAAAGATTATTCATTGGTAAAATTGGTAAAGACCGTGGTTGGAAAGAGTTCCAGATAGAAAATTAAAAAACTATACAAGGTATGAAGTTGCAAAGGGCAGGGTAGGGAGGAAGGCTATAAGGGCATCTTCAGTACTCTTAATGACCAGATGATCAGCCCAGGGGTAATGGGCAGGTGCGGTAGCTTTCCACGATGGACGAATAAAAGACCAGGAAATAAAAGTGCAGGGTGGCCCCATAAAGAGCAAGGTGTCAGTAAGAGATGAAACTAGACTCTAGCGCAGAGACAAGACAATGGTATACGGACAAATGTGTCCTAGCCAGTCTGCCAGTCAAGAGCTTCCTTGCTGGTGCAAAAGCCGGTGCAAAAGTGGCGTCAGAATACCATAGGCCTGTCAATCGCATGCAGGTATGAAGTGAGAAAGGTAATTTGGACTATTGCGTATCACCGCATCCAACATGTTGGCACATCGAGTTCCGGCTGAGGTCTGCAACACGAGAAGAAGTTTGGCTGGTTACAAAAAGCCCGGCTAAGGGCCACTTTTTGCCAACCTACTAATTGCTGATACTTGTACCTCTCAATGCAATGCACAATGTCATGGTTATTAAACTCCGAGTTCCTGGATCAGACATAGCTCATGGCTGGAGACAACTCAAACATCACGGCCTGTGCTGCACTCAGCCATGATGGGAAGATCTACGGGCGGCACACTGGAGCCAAAAGAATCATCAGGCGTCTCCGGACATCCAAGAGAAGAGACGGTAAACCCTGGTTTCAAGTGGTGATTGAAAACATAGAGGGACGTGTAGAGGCTAAGCGAGATGAGCCGAAATTATTCAACGTCCATTTCAATAACGCCGGGCGGCAGCCAATCGAGGAGTGCTCTATCGAGACGGATTTCAGCGCGGCAGATGGCTTTCCAGATCTTCCAAGCCAGTCAATCACACCTCGCTCCCTACCTCGAATATTTTCTTTTTTGCTCTTGCGATGATTGCTTTCATGCATCCTCGATATCTTTGCTTGCAGGTGAAACGGAAATAACCATGCTCTCAGACACCAACGACCAGTCTGTTGTTTTGTATCCCACGTCCACGTAAGGGAGATCTGAGTATGTGGAACACTCTCAGATCACTTGCCGGGCCGGTTCAATTGCGTGGTAACCTGTAACCCAATGCGATCAAGCTTCAGGTACGCGAGAGAAAACTTCCGATATCACGCCCTAACAGGCTGACTTGCCGATACCGATGAAGGATACCTTGCATTACCATGCACCCTAAGCCAGCATAGCATGCCTAGCAACCATCGGCTTTTGACCACTACAGTATAATCATACCTTGAAAGAGCTCGAAACGCTGCTTTTGCATGCCATCCTATGGTAAGCCGTGCAAAATCCCTACAATAAGCAACGACATATTGTTTAATTGCAGGGCCTCAACTTCTGTACGAAGTAGGTCACTAACAATTCAACGGTCCAGATGTAACATGTGCCTGAGCTATTACCGTGTATCGTCCTTATACCGATGTTGCACTCAGCGTGCTGCAATATGTTCAACGAACATTTTCAGAAGGCGTACGATGCTTGTAATGACAATCTATCTACGACACTCCTCGCCTTATATATGTGCTACTGTTACCACCCCGGATTGACACTGAATTCCAGCGCGACGCTTGACACTGGCGACGTCTTCAATATAATGGCGTGAATACTGTGCTGCTGATTTCCCACTAAGGTGCTAATGATTAGGTGGTAAAGTAAGGCCATGAATATATGGAAGAGATACTGGAGCAAGTGTACAGCATGGAGCCTCTGGAGAAGATGTAGTCTTGATCCTGATTATAGAGGATAATTAGAGATTCAGAGACACGGGGTATGATTTTAATCGCTTTGCTTTCCGAGATTTATGTGGCACTCAACATTTGATATCCTTGGCTTCACAAGCTGTACACCGTACTCTGTACAACTCAGTCGGAAAATTGGCGGACTTTTAAACTTGTTTGTCCCATCACCAAGTACTTCTAGAACAAAGACAACTGTGGTGCGAGGATCCTGTTTCGGAACTAACAGTAAGAAATGCGTTTGGTACCAAACACACACTTCGGTATTTGTGATAAATGATATGCTCCTTCTCTCTCATTTCTTTCGTGGTAATAGGGAACACACAAATAGAGCGACTGCGTTTCACAGCATACTCGCAGTCAACGGCTTGTACTGAACGATTTGACACCAATACCTGTAATTCGAAGCTTATAACTCACCCTTGTAACTCTTGCAGCTTGCACTTGCAAAATCGAACTTGATTCAATCAAAATCAAAAGCCCCTGGAACATATCGAAAGTAAACAATATTCTCTACTGATGGAAAGTCAGAAAGAACCTCGACAGATGGAAAAAATAATTGGAATGCACATTATTAAAACTACAAAATGCCAAGATATAATATCCACTTTTAAACCCCCTAAAATTATCGCGACTCATCGCGCAAGAGCGCGAGAACTGAACTACACCTCCAAATCACGAAGCCATCACCAACTCTACTTAGAACAAGAAACCGCACACAAATCACACCCTTCAGAATTCAACGAAAATGTCCGCCTCCCTCCTCCGCCGCGCACTTCCCCGCGCTCTCCCAGTTCGTACTTTCAGCACCACAAGCCGCGCCAACAGCTTCGCCAAAATGACCATTGTAGGTCGTCTTGCCGACCAACCCGAGCTACAAGCAACCAGCACCGGCACCGAGATTCTACGTTATGCTGTTGGAACGAGTAGTGGACCAAAGGATAACCAAAAGACCAGTTGGTTCCGAGTGACGAGCTTCTTGCCAGAAGGCCCACAGAGAGATTTTATCTCGAGTTTGGAGAAGGGGTATGTGACATTGCGATTATTTTGCTGCCGGTGGAAGGAAGACCGATACAAAATGGGGAGAGAGGTTGGAGAACGTGGCTAACTTGGGCGCAGGACTCTGGTCTACGTTGAGGGAGAGGCGACGATGAGCAATTACAACGATGCAGAGGGAAAACCACGCAGCGCATTGAACATCGTTCAAAGTATGTCTTTTTACTAGGGAGCTTTCTAATTTTCCCTCTCTAGACAATTTGACTAACACTTGTTAGACAAAATCGAGGTACTCTCATCCAAGAAGAACAACAGCCAGTAGAAATCCCAACATATGGATTTGGGTTTGGCGGCATAGATTAAGAATCCACCTTAATATATAATCAGGAAAAGAAGATAAAACCACAATAGCAGACAATGTATTCCATTTGTCAATATTCTCATTTGGGGGTGTAAAGACATGAAGACGTAACCCGGCGTTTGGTGGAGGATGGATATGTATGTGTATGATTTGCGGGTTGGTGCAGCGAATTCTTCTGAGAGCTTTTCGAAATAAACATGGCGATTCCCCTCTACGTCTTGATTAACTTTCTTACTTTCCCAAAGTGATAATAAATTGCCGGTCAAATACCAACTAGCACTAAGTAGAGTTGCGTTGCGTTGCGTTGCTTGATAGTACAAATTTTAGGAACATTACAATTACTGGCGTCCTAAGTGAACCCCCCAAAACACATGCCAAAAGCCCAAGATGCAACATAGGCCCTCGATTGCTTAAATGCAGCTGGGAAAAGATCCAAGCTGAAATAACACATTCTTGGCCGTCACTGAGAACAGTAGTTTTAATAGTGATCGTCAAGACATGATCAGCGAGCAATAGACTTTCTAATAGTTACTCGGATCAAGGCATATTGCTTATAACCACAAAATGAACTACAATTTCACACATCACTTATTCAATGTGGCTTGCAGTGGAAAGAAGATTTTAATCATTGCATTGTTATATTTCGAGACTTATAAGTGACTGGTTGCGATTTCATGGTATCTTAAAAAGTCTAAGCGCACAATCTGGCTTGGAAATTTTGTAGTGGAATGGGTTAAACACAACAAATACATTTTTGATGAATTGTGTGATACACTGGCTTGAGTTGATAATGTTTACATTAACGGCAAAAAAGCCATATGTGAGGACAAGGGTGGACGACTATCCGGCGAAAGCCCTATTCCCCATCGAAAGAATGATCTGATATCACAATGCTGCCCTAGCCTGAGTCTTGTCATCCTCCCTTCCTCCATCGCTGGGGAATACCTCTATAATCCGGCCCTGGTCAACATCCGGCCAACCGTGTAGGCCAATCCCAATCCGCTTAGTTGTCTTCCGTGTAGGGGTATATCTGTAGTGTAAATAAAGCTCTACTTTATCTTCGCACTGCACCGCTAATCCATTTTTTCATGTTTCAGTCGCTTCTCCCTCGGCATCGAGTTCTTCATCGCCATCCTCCACATCCTCCACATCCTCATCGCCTGTCAGAGTAGTCGTACCCATCAAACCGGTCATAGTCTGATCATCGTCGACTTCACCTCTATACATATCTTGTCGATAGCGCGGGTTCTCTTCATTGAGGTGTTGACGCAGGCCCATAACTCCACTACCTGAGAATACGCAGAATACGTTCCTCTGGTGCTCTGTGAACTCTGCTTCTTGTTAGTGTGCATCAAATATGAAAGGAGTTGGTAAATTACCAGGTGGTGCTTCACGACAGAACTCTTCGAGGTCTGGACGGAGGAAAGCTTGTACTCCCGTTAAACTTAGATGCGTAAGCTTTGGGCAGTTGTTGAGTAACATTATAATGCTCTGTTGGATATTAGATTCGCAATCAAAGATGTTGGGTTATCAAAATGAACTTACGTGAAGCGTTAGGTTGATGCAATAGCTGAGATGTACCCTTTCCAAACTGCTTGAGTAGTACATAGGGAGGTAGGCAGGATGTCCTCTGTCTCTTGCGGCCATCTCTGGACGCCTTGCACCTACACGAGCTGCACCTGCATCAGCAAGCGCCTGGACGCTTCTGTCGGTTATGTTGGAGCATTTGACTAAGCCAATTCGTCTAAGTTTTGGCAGGGACGCAAGTTGCTGCACGGAGTCATCGGTGAGGTGAATGCAGCAGCCAAGATCAATATAACGAATGCGGTTACAAGATTTGACTAGCTGTTTTATGGCAACATCTGTAAGGTTTCCACAATGTCCAAGATGAAGATAGTGAAGGTTCTTGCCAAGTTTGCTTATAGAAAAGACAGCTTGATCTGTCAGGTTCCGACACTTTGCAAACACTATATTTCGTAGCCTAGGTGCTACGTCTATGATTTTGGCAACTGCACGATCTGTTAAACGAGCACAGCTCGTAAGGTCCAGTATCCGCAAATGCTCGTAGGTTCTACCCGATGGTAGACTGAGAAATGCAGCATCAGAGATTAGCTCGCAATTTGCGAGCCGAAGCTCACGTAGACAGTGGCCATTCTGTAGAAGGGCAGTAATAGGATCGTTGGTAATTTCTTTGCATTGATGTAGGTCAATCTCAAGGATATTTCGACAATTATTAGCGAAGGATAAGATAGCGTTATCTTCCAATTGCTCACAGCCGTTGAGTTTAAGCTAATTGTTTGTCAGTAGATGTCCTTACAGTAGCTGGGAACTACACACTCTTTTGATATATTTGCAGTTCTCAGCAACCATTATTAGTGATTCGTTAGATATCTTCCTGCACGATGTAATGTTCAGTCCTTGCAGTCGATGACAATACTGGGCAAGGACTTTCATTGATGCTTCTGTAATTTCGGAGTCTCCAGCTATGTCTAAGGCCAGCAAGTGGGTGGCATCCGTCAGAAGATCGATTAAACCACCATCTGTGAGCTGTGTGCAATGTGTAAGAGTCAATCTCTCCACCTGTGTACAAACGGCCAGTGGCTTGACACTCCCATCACTGACTTCCTTCGACAGGCCAGCAAGGTTCAGTCTTTTGATGAAGCCCGAATATGCAAAGTATGGAACAGGGAGAGAGAGAGTCTTGCAGATTCTCTCATGCTTTTCCCACGTTGCGCAGACCGGTCGGTGCCAAAGCAAATTCACACAGTTTCTAGCCCATTCCTTGCAAACAAGCATGCAATTTAACTGATCTTGTGGTTTATTGAGCTTCGAGAATATGCCGATAAGAACCTCGGCAGGTAAACGCCCTGCAGGAACTTTGTGTTCCTCTGTGACTGCCATATCTTGAAAGGTTGCACCAATGGACGATTGAGAATCATTGCTTCCGTTGTAGAATTCGGACTCATCCGGATCAGGGCGAATAGGGGAGTTGCTTGATGAGGATAACGAATCGCCTTCTGGTTCAGGTGTACTGCCGTTGACAGGATGATACCGCGCATTTGTATCGAGCGCCCCGAGATTGTGAGGTACGCCTCTCATGTTGATGCCGGTGAATGTTGTTGAGTGTGCTTGTGGTTGTAGGTATATATAGCTTTGGCTATCTAGTTCAAATCTAGATACTATGTAGTTGCTAAGTAATAGATGCTATGCGTAGAGATGTATCAAATACGTAGTTGAATGTGGGCGGGCGGACTTCGTCTTCAGTCCTCAGGTATGCGTTTCGGGAAGGGTGAGAGCGCAAGTGCAGCCTTGTAGGAAATGGGTATTTTTTTCTAGAATTTGAGACAGGCAGTGGCCAGAATTAGATGCGATGATTCATCGGGTTTATTGAACATGCGCATCAGCGTTTAGTTGTGAGGTTGAAAAGTGTTTGGCGTTTATTTGGCATGCTTGGTGATCAGATTCGGGTGATGAGGAGTGGATGGACACCATCAGATGTGATGTGCAAGCAAGCGCAGTGGTTGGTTCGCTTGGCTCGGAAGTCTAGCCATTCGATGGTGGGGACATCTGGTTCTATTTTGGTAACGCCGGGCAACCTCTTGTTGACAATAATGTTGGTTGATTTATTATTCATGAACAATTATCTGATTGTATCAGTAGAGCTTTCATCGGTTTGGAAATGGAGGTTTATAGATCAGATGTCTTGATCAACTGGAGAGCTATTTTAGATATCAAAACTAGAGCAAATATTAAGTAGCTTTCCCGAATGAGACGCTTTAGTAATATAGAATTGATATTCATGCTGGTTCCATGGCCGGATATTTTTTCCCTTCTTTATACCAAAATAATCATGTCTGTCACGCGAACTCACGACTGGATCATACTTGTCGTCAAGTTATGATTTTGATGATCCTTCAAAGCTACCACATGTGTATAGGGAGATGCTCAGACATAGTGTGTTATACTGATTGAAAAGTAATTCTCAAGACATAATACTCATTCACAAGTGCCTATAAATTCACAGCCTATTGAATTATTAGGGAACCCAGCTATTACTATGGACAAGTCGTTTCATTCTATATTTCTGCTCTAAACTACCAATGTTAAGATACAGAATTAAGGTCGAATAGCTTCAAGTGAACATGAAGATGAAAATATACGCTCATGGGAAAATTTAAACGTTCTGTATTTTATAGACTATAGCAGGTGGGTAGTTCATTGTCAAGCCACTTTTAAACTATTAATTACAAATTGGTGAATCTCACCAAGACCTTTGCCCAAGTAAAGTAAGTTGTTATACTTGGTCGGTGTAATTATTAAATACTAAAGTCTTGCATACCAGTATAGCATATGCTTTATTATCTTTGGGGGACCAGTTTGTGGCACAGTCTCATCATCACGAACTTGCGTTGTCGCTAAAATTGCCACCTATTACTTACTCAACTAGGGTTATAAGTTCTCAGTCTCATTAAAGTATGTTCAAGCTCAGGAATATTTAGCTAACCACGAGTGCATATTACCAACCACTAGAGACCCACGATTGCACTATTTCCCTGCGAATTATCGTGGAGTGATCTGATTATTCACATCTATCTGCTCAGATATTCCAATTTGTCATCAGTAGCAATAGCTAAACATGATATCTTGACAAGTTAAGTATGCATTGAACATTAGACAACTGCCCGAATCTATAAAGGTTATTTTAACAACAAAAGATGACACCTCAACAAGGGGCGAGGACTACCATGTCCTGGGCCTTATTGTGCCAAAAACATAATCTGGGGAGGTTGAACAGAGATGCTTCGATGATCATAATCTTAAGAGAACAAACAATACATATCTGTTCTTGTCATTTACCAAACCCTTTCATGTTCACAATCCTCTTCAGTTCCGGTTGAGAAGAAATCCGTTGCCATAAAATCATTTAGAGGATGAGAATAGTATCTGGGAGGATCAAACGACTGCAAGACCCTCAAAATGATATCGTATGTTTATGAGAGATAATCCAACATGAATACATTGTTAGCTAAGGTATCCACTAATTTGTGCATAATCCAAAGACTCGTTAAGAGGAAAGAAAAGGGGGCAGATATTATTAAGCGAGCCTGGTAACTGTATTAATTTGAAGAATGACTGATTATTGGGATATCAAAGCTCGTAATTCCAGTTCTACAAGAAAGTATAACTCCTCACTACATATTCACAGATGTAAGATCAGAAAGAACCCCCCAAAAATCGGTCTGCTCGCAACACAGATATAGCTCCTAGCCAAGCCTTTCCCCAGACTCCAAAGCAAAAGCCAAGACTCGTCATAAGTCAGCTCACTCCTCGACTTCAACATCCTTTCTGCAAAACCCATACGAACCACCACCCCGAAAATGTCTCTCCGTCCCCCAATATCAAAAGCCATCCGCCTAATCCCCCGGCCAGCCACCCAATTCCCCATCCACCGACTCCCGCGATGTCAATTCCGCTCCCTAACCGCAAATTCATCTAATTACGCCCCTCCAAAACCGGCTCGCACTGCTCTGGATCGTATAAACCTGCACCGTCTCGAAACGCAACGCCGAGCATATTACAAACGTCGTTCCTTCTATGCCGCTACGGGCCTCGCCTTCGGGCTGCTTGCCATGTTCCTCACGGTCCGCGCAATTGAGATGCAAGCACCTTCTAAAATGGACTCGGGAAAACGAACGGATGATCCCTTGGTCGTATTAGGCCGCGAGCGCAAAGTCATAGTGCAGAAACTTGGCGAAGAACCCGAGGAAATCAAAGACGTGGTTGATAGCGGTACAACCTCCGTGCCTAGTTTCCCTCGTGTATTGGATTTCTATGACGATGAAAATGAGGGCAAGCCATCAGCTTTGGCACCTGCGCAGATTGAGGATCGTATGGTGGAATATCAGTTATTAGGGTTGGGGATTCGGACGGTGAGTTTTTTGGGAATACAAGTATACGTGGTGGGAATGTATATTGCTACAGAGGACATTGCGGCGTTGCAAGAGTGTTTAATCAAGAAGATAAACCCAATTGCGTCAACTCTTGTGGCAGGGGAGAAGGAAAAATTAAAGAGCATGTTGTATGATGAAGAGAAAGGAGAGGAGGTTTGGAGCAGTGTGTTGAAGGACTCGGGTGCTAGGGTCCTCTTGAGAGTTGTCCCAGCCAGAAATACCGACTTCCATCACTTACGAGACGCTTGGGTCAGACAGATCACTACGAGGTCGAAGATTCCGCTCAATAAGGAAGAATATAATGATGAAAGCTTTGGACAGTCGTTGCAGGAGTTCAAGGGCTTACTGAATCGCGGAAGCGTACCTAAAGGAAAGGAGTTTTTAGTCTCGAGAGGTGGAAAAGGGCGATTGGCAATGTGGTATAACGATGGAAAGGAAGGGGCGCAGAGATTGGGTCATGTCGATGATGAGCGGATCTCAAGAGCTCTGTTCTTGAACTACCTTGCTGGAAAAACCGTTGCGTCGGAGCCAGCGAGGAAAAGCATTATCGATGGAATCATGGAATTCGTGGAGAGACCGGTTGGAACGGTCGCCACCCAGGTTCATGTATAGAATTGTATATTAGTAAAGCTACTATGTAATAAATCACCACACTCCAAGCACATTTATAGTTGCGACACAGTTTCACCGCGATATAAAGGTGATCACGAAATCGTTAGGAAGTATAATCAACATAATATACCAAAGTTCTTATATTTGTATTCACAGTAACTCAGAAGTATATTACAGTTTATGAATATTCAAAGTCATTACACTTCCCCTTATTGCAAAGGCTTTCTATAGAGCTCCGGCATCTGTCAACAAGCTTTTCAACTGTCCCTTCTTAGCCTGCAGATCCGAGTTCCCCCCAATGTGTTCTTGCTTGATGTAGATGTTTGGAACCGAGGTCTGGCCGTTGATTTCCTTCAACGCAGCTTGGATAGCGGATCCATCGTCTATCAGATGTCAGCTTCTATCGTCTCTTGAACCCAAGTGCAGGGTAAACTTACCAACTTGATCAAGCTCGATGGCGTAGTATTTAGCTCCTAGATCATCAAGAAGAGACTTGGTGGCCTTGCAGTACGGGCAGTAGGACTTGGAGAACACAGCTGTGAGTTTGTCATTAGAATCCATCATATCGAACGTTGCTAAGGTTGAACATACCGACGGCGTTCTCATCAATGATCTTTTGTGCTTTGACTTTGGCGGCAGACATGATGGATGGATCGAAGGAGGCGGAATAGAAGAATCGGCGTAGGAACGAAATGGTGGGCAACTTGAGGATTGGTTGGTTAAAATAAAGAGGATTGGAATGGTTGTTGGAGAAGAGGGGTTGTTATATACGTGGTATAAGAGTTCGGGGGGAGGGGTCGATTGATTTGTGAGAAGGCGAAAGCTGATTACACAAACTCGGAAGGCTATGATGCTCTAGAATGACGCGACCGAGGTGGCTCTCGGCTGCCTCTGATTGGGTCAGCAACTCGAAGCGATGATTACCAATCCAGATATGATGGACGAGAGACTACTACTATATTACTTGCTATATTATTGTATTACTATATCACTGCACTTATTACTATACTTATTACTGTATTATGTGAGGGAGAATTGGCAGGGATCCCAAACCGCCTTGTAACACACTGAATCGTGACCGGTGGGATGAGCTGGCACCCATTGATTAACTGATTGATATGGAAGGAATTCCACCATTTTAAGCTGTAGATTGAATTAATACTTTTGCTTTCATCTTGAGATTCACATCTTGCATTATGTGCTACAAATGATTGAGAACAGCTGGATTTATCCCGCTGCTCCGCTGTTGTGTGTCTTCGTTGCCGACACGCCGCCCGTTGCGGTCCCCGCCCAAAATAAAATCAAGGGACAAATCGGTACGGGAGCCTCCTAGATCATTCTAGAGACATCTTGACCATCATCACACCACAACTCCCTCTAGAATCACACAATCACTCAAGTGCAATCGCGTCGCTCACAAGACTACGGTGGCTAGGAAATCTCGAACTTTCTAAGCAGAAGACAAATGTACTATTGAGGAGAGCAGGCAAAGACAAGGTGGCATCACAGCATCCCCATGTCTACGTTATCTCTACTACCACGCCTTCCTGACTCTCTTCAGAGCTACCTCTCGGAAAGCTACTTGCAGATTCAGAAAGCCTATACTGCACTGCCTCCGCCCGCCCAACAATATCTCGAGTCCGCCGCGAAGTATACGCACCTTGACCAAGTCCCGCCCAACGCTTTAGCAGGAACAGTACGTAGATGGGAGCGCGCAGTCCAACTAGAAGTATTTTTGCTAACGAGTGCGCAAGGTCCTAGTCCTAATAACTGCTGCTGCCATGAGTCGCTGGGGAAGCTTTAACCCATGGAGCAGTCATGGCCAGCCACGATTATCACCATTCGGGCGAGCCCAATACCCACCAAACGTTTGTCACTCCCTCAATCAAGCCTGCACAATTGCTAATCTACATAGGTCACGGAGGATGATTTCTCCTACATCACATCTGACGATTTGGCTGCGCCTGGACGAGCATACGATCCGCACCGCGCACCACCACCCAGCATGCAAGCGGAAGACGATGTGCTCTTGATCAAGAACAAAAGCATGATTTATCCAGTCAAATTCCCTGCATATAGCATCGGAGATGGAAAGTTACAAGTCAGAGACATCAAGTTACGAGCAGCGCTTGCTATGGGTCTATCAGAAGGGTCAGAGGCTAGAATGAAGCTATTATATAAGGGCCAACAATTGAAGGACGACTATCGGCCATGTCGGGACTACAATCTCAAGAACCAGAGCGAGGTGCTTTGTATAATCGGAGAGCCTCTGGAAGGGTCTGACGATGATTCGGAAGATACCGAAATTGTGCAAGATGCTAATGGCAAGAAGAAGAGAGTCCGGAAATCGAAAAAGAAGTCCAAGGGCAAGAAATCTTCTAACTCGAATCTACGAGCCGATAGTGGGCCATCCGAAGCCTCGCGAAATGCATCTCCGGCTCCTCCAAATTCAGCTATGGATAAGCTTCATTTAATCTCTTCACATTTTCATACAAAGCTTCTGCCTCTATGTGTACAATACACTGCGGCTCCACCAAAGGACGAGAAGAAGAAGGATTTCGAGCACAAAAAGCTAAGCGAGACTATCATGAATGAAGTCATGCTGAAGTTGGATGCTGTGGAGACGGACGGAGTACCGGAAATCAGAGAGAAGCGACGCGCTTTGGTTAGAGAGGTACAAGGCGTTCTTGATGGATTAGATGCTGCTGCAAAAGTCAAAGGTTAGGCTTCTCCACCTGACGCTGTTAGATACTGTGACTTAACGAATTTCATATCGATCAATTACATAGTCACCAGGGACGGATCTCTCCTTGCATGTGGATATCATTGTTCAGTAAGGCGTTACGAATTCCTGGCTCCCATAGAGGATCACTTTGAGCAAGCATTTAACAGAATATATTCTCCTGATTAGAGTTAATAAAAGCCTATTGACGAGCCTGCAACTCTACAAGCCATCAACAAGTGGTAACAGTTCGTGTCCGTTAGCCTTCAGCTATTTCTCGGTGACCCTACAGTCTGTTCAGCCTTACTAAATGTGTGAGTGTAAGCGTTAGATCCAGCTACTAGCATCGTATTACACGCGATCTTCAAATTGGTAATCATAGTGTCAAAATTTCCCATGACAAGATAATTCCCAAAGCCTTATCTAGCGATCAAACTTCAAGAGATTGCTAGCAAGTAATTCATGCATCTACCAATATGTACGGTTCTAGGGAAAATTTCATGTTTCTCTACTTGGTGTAAGTTCTTATGTTGCTAACAAGTCACTCTCTATGATTGCGCGGCCTAGCCGAAACCTACTTTATTATGCGTTCTTGACATTAGAAAATATAGTCAAACAATTTTTGACACTGAATTTTAAAGAATAATTACGAACTCAAATGATAGCAATGCTAAATATAAAACTGTGCTCCCAAAAATTCAAGCTGGAAATCTTGGTTCTTTTTTTTTTTCACAGACGCAAAGTTGCCAAGACTCTAACCCTAAACAAGACTAGTACATCCGAGATCCCACCACAATTGATTTCGAAAGTTACTCCCAGTTACGAAAGCCAAACGACACCACTATCCACCAAACGACGGTAGGAGAATCGACAAACAATTCGACATTCGGTCTCTAGTTCAGCGATAGCAGGGCAAGATGTCGACTTTCGAACAAACCGTAAGTCGATCACTGCTACCTTGCGCTCCCCAAAGAACCCGGCATCAACACGACGAGTTTCATTTGTGCGACGGGGCTGCAAGCTCAGGGAAAAGCGATGGATTGCTAACGTGGACCTGAATTAGATCACTATCGATGGAAAGGGTCACCTTCTAGGTCGGTTGGCCAGTACTGTGGCAAAGCAATTGCTCAACGGTCAAAAGATCGTCGTTGTGCGATGTGAGGCCTTGAACATCTCTGGAGAGTTCTTCCGTGCGAAGCGTACGTTATACACCTTGACCCCCGTTACCTGTGAGATCGGAAGATGAGAAATCACGATAGTGTACAGAAAGGCGAAATTCAACCAATACTGACTGTTCTTCGAATATAGTAAAGTACCACGCCTACCTCCGCAAGATGACCCGATACAACCCAACCCGAGGAGGTAAGATGTCTTCCCAGCTTTACAAAGCACAGAAACATAGGATCGTGTTCTGACTCGATATAGGTCCATTCCATTTCCGTGCACCATCAAGAATCTTCTACAAGACCGTCCGTGGCATGATTCCCCACAAGACTGCTCGTGGAGCCGCTGCTATGGAGAGACTCAAGGTTTTCGAGGGTGTCCCACCTCCATATGACAAAATCAAGAGAGTGGTCGTTCCCCAGGCCTTGAGAGTCTTGAGACTGAAGCCCGGACGCAAGTACTGCACAGTCGGAAGATTGAGCCACGAGGTCGGATGGAAGTACCAGGACGTCGTTGCGAGGTACGTTACATGATCTGATGAGTAAAGGGACAGAATCTAACGTTTGATAGACTTGAGGAGAGACGGAAGGTCAAGGGCGCTGCATACTACGCACGCAAGAAGACTGCACGAAGACAACTATCCGATGCCCAAAAGAGCGCAAAGGTTGATGACAAGACCCAGAAGCAATTGGCTGAGTACGGTTACTAGAGACTACGGCGGTGCATTCTAATTTTTCGCGATCGATGACTTTGGGAGATGGGGATTGGGATGGAACATGTTCTTTTCATTTTCAATCAAAAAACAATGACAATGCTTTGTTCGACCCGTCAAGGGAAGATCCCAAAGATCTGGTTGATACATGGTTGGAGTTGCTTTGCTACATCGGTTAGGCATTTGAACTGATGGGTTGGGACTCTGCTCTGTATAGCTTTTGATATGCATGCGGCTCATAGGGAAAATTGAACCCTGCAAAAAGTACACAATCGTCCAGTCTTGAGTGATGTTCATCTAGAGCCTGGCTTATCATATCACGGATAGGGTTCCTAATCATGTGCAAGCCTTACCTCACTACCAAGTGGCTTTGAGAAACGATACAGCTTTTTGAAATTGATATCCTTCATGAGAGAATATGGTCTTCATTTTGTTCTCATAGTCTCGGCTTTTCGGTATAAGCTTCTACTCATGTACAAGCTCTCCGCTTCTTATAAACTCTCTCATCATGTGTGTATAGTTTGTCTGATTCTGTTAGTTGGGTATTATAATCAGAAGTCTCCAGCTTCAGGTGGGTAATTTAGTGGAATTACTTGATTGAGCTTGCAGCATTGGGCCTGGAGAAAAGAACCTATTATTTTTGCGTTTATCAAACACACAAAATCAGCTGTTGTCAACATTTGGTTTGCGGGGAAGTATCCTAGGTGATTTCCAGACATGTATGTAAATTACCATACCCGAAAAGAACGTTGCCGAGGAAAGAGTTCCGAGCTACGGACATCGTGTTACCCGACAGATGACCAGTTTGAGCTCCTCCTCGGCTGCTTTAGCTGAGCTTCCCCAGGATATATTTAGTCCGAACAAGTAGTTTGTGTCCTGCACCTTTTATTCAATTGAACTTGTGTTACCTTTTTATCTTCTTTAAGAGATCCGTTTAATGATCTCACCTTGACTGCCAATTTTACCCCATTACCCCACACCAACAGCTTACCCTGCAAGATGCCTGGTTCAACTCCCACCTCACGCCTGCAGAGACTCGCCGCGCATTTCATTCCCTCCTCAACAGCAGAGGTAATCAAAGAACACAAAAATCACATCCATCAACTCTCACCAACATTCTTCCTTGAGCGCGCCGCACAAATCGAACCTGAGGCTGAGGCCATTGTCCATACCACAGCCAACGGCAAGACCCTCCGACGCTCTTACATCGAGTTCGCAGACCGCGCCCGAGGTCTCGCATACTACCTCCAAAAACATGGCTTCAAACGGGTGGGCATCCTGGCCCCAAACACACCTGCTTTCCTGGAAAGCATCTTTGGCATTGGCGGAGGCGGGGGAGTAAATGTGGCTGTAAATTACCGCTTGAAGATGGACGACATTACGTACATTTTTGAATACTCAAAGGTGGATTCGATCATAGTGGATGCGGAGTTTGAACATTTGCTAGATGATTTCAAGAAGAAGAATCCTGGGGTACCGTTCATTATTGATACGGACACGGATTCTACGAGCGGAGCGTTGTCTGGACCATTTGACGATGCGGTTTTGGAGGGTTTGAATCACGATCGGGAAACTGGGAGTAAGGGATGGTTGGGACTCAAGGGACATGCTGATGATGAGGACGATACAATTGCTATTCCATTCACAAGTGGGACGACAGCGAGACCCAAGGGGGTGGTTTATACGCATCGAGGTGCTTACTTAGCCGCTCTGGGAAATGTGATTGAAAGTGGTTTGAACTATCATGAGGGGAGATGTGGCTATCTCTGGACATTACCGATGTTCCATGCAATGGGATGGAGTAAGTGTTCAGTATCTGCTTGACTGTGTACTTTTACTAATAATATCTCTCTCAGCATTTCCATGGGCAGTCACGGCAGTCAGAGGCACTCATTACTGTCTCCGTAAGATTGACTACCCGCTAATCTGGAAACTCCTCAAGACAGAAAACATCACACATTTTAACGCTGCTCCAACCGTAAATACACTACTCTGTGCAGCAAAAGAAGCCGAAAAACTTGAAAAGCCAGTCCATGTAACCGTAGCCGCCTCACCACCGACGGCTTACCTCTTCGAGCAAATGTCCAACCTAAACCTCAGCCCCGTCCACGTTTACGGACTCACAGAAACTTATGGTCCGATCACCAAAGGATACCACATGCCCCTATGGGAAGAGATTCCTCTGAAAGAGAAATATAATCGGATGGCTCGTCAAGGTCATGGCTTTATTACCGGACTTCCTATACGAATCATCAAACAGGATTTACCAGAAGGTGTATTAGTTGATGTAGCGAAGGATGGGAAAGAAATTGGAGAGATTGTCTTCTTTGGTAATATTTGCGCGAAGGAATATCTTGGTGACCCGGAAGCGACTAGAAAGTTATTTGCTGGTGGAGGATTGCACAGTGGGGACTTAGCGGTGTGGCACGAGGATGGAAGTGCGCAGATTCTAGATAGGCAAAAGGATATCATTATTTCTGGTACACTCTCTGGCCCCTCTTCCTAAGGCTTAGTAACTAATAAACTCATAGGCGGAGAGAACATTTCTTCCGTAGCACTCGAAGCAATGCTCGTGCAACACCCAGACGTCCTTGAAGCTGGGGTTGTGTCGGTGTCGGATTCGCACTGGGGTGAGAGACCAAAAGCCTACATCACAGTTAAAGAAGGCAAATCATTGAAAGGAGAAGATCTGATAAGCTGGGCAAAACATGAGAGTGCCATCAGCAAATTCATGGTGCCGCGAGAAGTTGAGGTTGTAGAGGAGCTGCCAAAGACAAGTACGGGGAAGGTGAAGAAGAATGTATTGAGAGCGTGGGCGAAGGGTGATTACAGCGAGAAATGAAAATAGAGATTTTTGAATACTGCAAATGTTCTAAGGCCTGATTGCTGATTTACATACTCAATTGTATTTTCCTCAGTCACGTTACCATTTTTACCATTGTCACCAATGCCTTCTTCCCTATTTACTCACTCCCACCTAGCATAGACGCACAACTCCCATATGCGATTATTCACGTTCTCTGAATCCTCTGACAAAGGTCCCCACGTAGTTTTTACGAGTAAGATCCTTTTCGCTTCTTAGGTCTTATATTGACTCTTGGTATTGAAATCCCATTGACCTAAACAAAACTACAGTCCTTACCCATGAGTATCTCAGAATGTCTCCTCAAAAGGAAATAGGAAATCGATTAACAACTCAATCAGTATAACTTACTTACAAATTCTTCCTGTTTTCCTTCTAGCTCTCCTCTCGACTAACAGTGACTCCAAAGCATTGGTCAGCATTCCCGTTTCACAAACCAACTGCCCATCTTTCATGTTCATAAAAGTCTCCCTGCACAGCAATTTTGCCAAAGTTTCCACCTCCCTCGCATTTCCCCAACTAGGAGTCTGAGCCAGCAAACTTACTAATCTCAGTACGTTCAAGTAGTCAAGACTGTCCTTCTCCGCCATGACTGGAAGCTCAACTCCAGTCTGCGCAAGCTTCCTCTTCAATATCACAAGCGACTGCTCTGGCGTGAGCGATGGAAAGATCAACTCCTCCGGGAACCTCGATGCAAGACCAGGATTGATACCAAGGAGATGATTGATTTCGTCCTCATAGCCTGCCAGAATAACAATAAGTTTTCCTTGAAACTTTGGCTTTGTAAGACTATCCACCAGCTCTGAAATGACCTCTGGCGCGTAGCTGCATCCTTCTTTTGCAAGCCGATAAGCTTCATCGATAACAAGCACTTTACCAAGACTTCGTTCTAGCACCTTGATCGTTTTGGGCCCAGTATGCCCAACGTACTTACCCATCAAGTCGCTGGCTGAGCACTCCACCACACTTGCTTCAGAGAGGAAACCCATGTCGTAGTAGACCTGGGCTATTTTCCTAGCAGTAGTTGTTTTCCCAGTCCCCGGGGGGCCTTTGAAGACGAAATTTGTGGGTATGAAAGGTCGAAAGTCAACATTTTTCTCTTTCATTGCTTGGGCTACCTTTTGATACTGCTCCAGCTTCTTAATCATGGTTTCGCAGCCTACGACGTCCTTGAATAGCTTGTGTAGGTTTAGAGTTGCCGATCTGCCACGGTCGTAGCCAGGATCGAAATCCTCTGGCTGAAATATCCATTGGGCTGGCCGATCTGAGGCTTTAACAACAGATAGACGTTTCTGGTAATTGGCCTTTGCTTTGTTAATAAGGTTCTCAACTTCCCCTCCATTTCCGAAATTGAGTCGTTGGCGTCCTTTATCGAGCACTTCCATTGCTACTTTGATCGCTTCCTCTGTGGCTTCCAAGTCATTATCCTCCAACTTGCTCTGTAGTATACACTCCAGCTCTTCCAATGTAAAGTTATGAAACCACAGGGCATCCTCGATAGGAAACCGCCGAGCTAATCCTGGATTCGCATTTTGAAGCATTTCTCGCATTTGGTCCTCATATCCTAGCAGTAGGACGCATCGATCCTCACCTGGTACGCCTTGGACTTCCGCAACTAGAGTGTCAATAATACCTCGTCGGTATTGGTCACTCTCATTTCCAGTGCCATCTGATGAACCGATATACATCATGTATGCTTCGTCAATAAGCAACACATTTCCCATGGCTGATGACAATGCGGCTTTGGTGTTGGCTTCGGAGTCTCCAATATATTGGCCTATTAAGTCGGATGGATTGCGAACGATGACCTCCCCTTTGCTCAAGACCCCAATATCTGCCAGAATCTGACCATACAGCTTCGCAACTACTGTCTTTCCCGTTCCAGGAGGGCCTAGAAATAACCGATGGAAAGACAGTTTCAGCAATGGCTTTTCCTCCAGCTCTCTCTGATAATTAGTTTTTGAAAGCTCGAAAATGTTGAGTATTGATTCTTTCACAGCCTGAAGGCCGGTAAGGCGCTGCAATTTCTTCCATGCCTCGCTAGTGAGGATTGCGTCTGTAGGACTTGGTCCAAGAATGTCTTCTTTCGTAAAGAAATAGTCGGATTCCGGGTCATCCTCTATCAAAAACTCAGAACATCCCACTTCCACTAATTCTCCACTAGGTTCCTGCAAAGTCTCCTCCTTCACTTCTGCTCTGGCTGTAGATTCTTTCTCGCCGATCTCGCCGGATTGGTTTGTCTCAATGTTTTTACTTGATGAATGTGTGCTTTCGTCGTCCTCAATAAGCTCGGTTTGTCCTGTCTTTGGCTCATTTGAAGCATGGCTTTCACCTCCCAAGACTTCTTCTTTTCTCTGTCGCAGCTTATCTAGGCGAGTAGATTGCCGTTCCCATATATCAGCAACTAGACACTCTACAGCCCTCGCATTTCCAAACTGGGAGCTTCCTCTATTTTTTCCTATTCTCCTGGCAGCGATTCGTACATACGCTCCATTGAAGCCGCCCTCCAGCTTCATCTTGCCTCCAAACTTATTTCCAATGTGATCTTTCAATATTATGATGAGTTCGTTGTCCGTAAAGTCCTGGAACTTCATGGTATAAGGCATCAGGCTTCTTACGTTGTCATGCCCTGTGCCTAATACGCCTCTCATACCTTTCTCTCTACCGGCGAGGACGAGAACGACTTGATTCCGCCGAGTCTCTATTATTTCTAGCATATATGCTAATACCTTTTCACCCTCCGACAACTTGAGTTGGTGCGCGTCATCAACAAACAGAACACCTCCGACTGCGGAAACTTCTTTGATATATTGTTTGGCTTGGGGAACGCCTCTATCTGCAAGATATGTGCCAGTTGTTTCCCGATAATGGTTACCTCCAGCAATGCCCGAAGCGCTCAAAAACTTTGCATAATTTCGAGCTACGGTGGTTTTGCCTGTTCCACCGTTTCCGAGAAACACGGTACCAAATCGTCCCTCCTTCAGTTCCACTCCTGTTCGGCCGGATGCTTCAACGAGTGCTTTGAGATTTGACATATGCGTCTTCACATTGTGAAGCCCGACCAAGTCCGTGACCTTTTGCATAGCTTCATTCATGGTTGCTACTCTTGCTGCTTCTGCAGCTGCCTCGTCTATTGTGTCATCCTCACCTTCATCTTCGTTCTCGTCGGTATCCACTTCTTCATTCGAATCTGAGGCGGCTGGGCTGGGAGGTCGAGCACTCGTTATCTCTTCACTATCTTTCTCCGTATCATCTTTAACCTCCGCAGATTCTAGAGATTGATTTCGAGGGCAGTAGACGTCCAACTTATGGAAGTTTTCTTGGGAAGTTCCACCATCGCAAATACACTTTTGTCTATAGCTGATACCAATATCTGAGAGCCCAAAGTACTCAGTTCTATGTTGTTGGCTATCAATATTCCAGATAGAGTTAGTCGTGGGATCTTGTGTGAGTCGATGGAGAGCCTCGAAAACATGAAGGCATGTTACCAAGCTAATGGGAGGACCATCTTCTTCAGTCTCATATTTAAGCTCCGACTGAACTCGAAGTTGTTTCAAAATGATTACAAGATCGAAACTTCTTGGCAGCTTCGTGATCAACTCCCAAGAAGTAGGCTCATTTGTAGCTTTAGTACCCGCTCTTGAGATGAGTATGACTGATTCATCTTGCTCAGAACAAGAGTCTGTTGCAGTACCAGATGTAGTACTTAAAGATTCCTGGTCCGAGGATCCGGTAAACCCCGAAATTGCGCTTTTCGTAGACTGCGAATTCTCAACACTGTGCTCTTCGTCCTTACACGAGGTAAGCTCATCCAAGCCCTTGTTTCTTCTTTTGAGCAAGTTAAAAATTTCGACATAGCTAGTTACAATGTTGGTCAAGCTTGAAGAAGCGTTTAAGAGCTGAAATTTGGTCCAAAATTGGGATACTGCTTGAGTGATCGTGCTCCTAATTATCGTTCTACTCAAGGTTGAAGTACCTTGGTTTCCTTTTTGATGTTGCACATAAGGTGAGCACTCATCGTAAAATCTCTTTTGAATGAAGCCACCAAGGAATCGACCAGTTTCTAGGATATTGAAGCTCAGGAGAGACTCCAGCTGTAGCAGACGGGGGTCAAGACCTGGGCGGCCACTAAGTGCATGCTCTCGGCGTAAAGATGGTACTCGCTTATAGATAGGCGAAGTTGGCTTCTTCTTGATAGTGATCTTTGCATGGCGGTTTCGGCAAATCCTGAAATTGTCCGCAAAGCCTTCCTCGAGCATTTTGTGGTGGAGAAGAGAAAGGTTATCCAAACCACGCCTGATGCGATATCCCATATCACGTACACTACACTTAAGTGGCTGTGAACCATTTCCCAAGAAACTCCCGTCTCTACTCGAATTTTGCTCAAAACTTGGTAGATCTCCAAACTCACACAAGGCCAACAGCATGAGCAGCCCCTGGGAGTCCTCCAAGCCTTCGCTCAACAATAGCGATTGTCGTTCTAACATTGTGGGACAGTAACGTGAATCATAAACGTGGAGAATCAATAGACTAGCGTGAAAACGAAATGAAACAAGAATGAGAATCTAGAGAATATATCTTTTTGGATGAGCTACAGCCACCAACTCGGTGAGCAGGCGGAAGCCAACAGAGCATGGTGCCTAGTGGTTCCGTTCTAGACTGACTCATGAATGTGGGCATTACAACTAATATGTTGTTTTATTTCACTTACCTCGAGTAGCTCCTGTCCTAGGTTTAACATGAAATGCGCTTTTGGATTGGCGACGAAGGTCGCTGCCGCCTATCCAGCCTAGTGGCTCCCCCTGTGTGTTTCTTTGCTCCTGACAGCTAAGGCCTCCATCTCCGCAATAGCATGTAGCCATACTAGCTTAATAAATCCCACATTCATATTGTGTATGGCTGGGTATGGAAAAACAATCTATTTTGGGTTTCCACCTTATGCCGAGTCCCTCTTGCGCTGAGTCGTGCGGTGGGTTGGAGTCTCCTATTTAGATTAGGAGAAGTTTAGAAATAAGCGAGGGTTTGGATGGCGATAATTTACCATTGTATTTGATGGTTCAGCCTATAGTACTGGTCAACTTGAGTAATCAATTACCAAACCCGTCTTTCCGCTTGGTCCTTAAAGCAGATGGAATTGTATCGAGATCAAGAATAGACACTGTGCAGCCCTCACTTCCCGGCCGAGGTCATCACGAGATTGCGCGCTCAGTTCGCGTAAAGTGTCAGTCTTGTGGCGTGCGGGGCGCGTCCCAAGAAAGGCAATGTGGTGGCATTGGCCTCAGCCCACGCATTTCTTAGTTTGCAAGAGCCAATTGGTGATGATCATTTGGATTTTTGAATGCGCGGGTGCTTTGTAGTTGCGGGAGGGATTACTATTTCGTGGAAGAGTCGGTGTAAGTTCAGCCATAGGGCGTGGTTTAGAAATTTATATAAGATGGTATCGTCGACCTGCTCTCTCCCACCCTCGATTTACCTCGCTGCATTCTTATCATTTTCTGCTCTTCTCATTACTTACCAAAGTGGAACTGCTGAAAAATCCTGACTCGAATACGTCTATATCTGTCCGCCCACCCGCACTCAAGAATGGCGGAATCATGGAGTCCCCCACCAGCTGGCACGCCATGCTGGGTTGAGATCCCCGCCCCTGATGTTCAAGCTTGCAAAGTGACACTCCCCATATCTCCCAACCTTGCCGTGTTGTGACTAACGCTCCTCAGAGCTTCTATGCCTCCCTCTTCCCCTCCTGGGAGTGGACGGCCACAACTGACAAGTACCCTGCCGACAAAATTGCAATGTATAGCTTCGCCGGGAAATCAGGTATGTGTAACTCACACTCACCAACTGTCTCCTTCAACTACCCTCAATATCAAACTGACGAAACGCAGGCCTCACGGGCGGCATCGTCCAAGTTCCCGTAAGCTGCAAAGAAGCAGGCCAAGCTAAAGGTTGTGGGATCACCATCTACCACTTCGTTGAGAGTATTGACGAGGTACATTTCTCTTAGATTCTAATCTCCAGTCCAAACATGGACACTCCTTATTCTCAACTACACAAGAAGCTGACGGAAAGCAGACAGCAAAGACCGTTATCTCCCTCGGCGGCACAGCAGTGGGCGAGAAGGCTCCCGAGGGCGATTCTGGTTTCTACATGTACTTTAAAGATGTAGCTGGGAATAGGTTTGGGCTTTATGAGCTACGCAAGTAATAAGGTCACCAAGCCATGCGGAATGCCGCATGCCGTAGCGGGATTGGTTTAGCTGATTTGATTTGATTTGATAGTGCCAAGTTTGGCTGCAATGAAGAAAGTTCAAAAGACTTTGACACATGTGCATCTCTATCTCATAGCTTTATGAAGTAATGTGTGGATGTAGATTTCCAGCATGACTGCTATGAACAGCGGTGACGACTCATCAAGTGGCAAAAAGTAGTAGCTGGTCGAAGTAACACCAGACCCCGTTGGATCTCATTTTGGCACTCTACTCTGTAATGTACCACAATGTGAGATACACAAAAAACGGAAAGCTTCTGAAAGTTACAACGTGTTATACACCCAAGCCTTATTATGTGTTGTAGATCAGATAGTATTCTACAGCATTAGTGCCTGGTGGGAACCACAACAAGCAAAGGTATCTTCGAGGTACGATATTTAATAGGCAAGTACACCAACTAACGAGAATATGACAATTTTGTGTTTGTCACGTAGATAATACCCGTGTTCACTGAATTTCTGTCCATACTACATGATCTCCTAATGGGTAAGGTTTTTCTGTTCAAGTCTGAACTCTGCGATCGCTCTAAGCTTATGGTAAAACCCCATCAGATTTCACATATAATGGGGTATGATGATGGATCACAGTTGAGATATCATTTAAATCTAAGATTATGCTATGTATGCACGCTAAATATCAATATTGGGTATCAAATTTCCCCTTTAAACTCCACAACACAAGAGTCCCACCAGTCACGCATCACGCATCACTCATCACGGGTCCAAGCACTGGCAATCCTCTACACTTCCCTCGCTTGACATACCACTTAGTAAACTTGGACATTTTGCTGCGACAACCCCATCTGTAGCACATTGCATTAATAGTCCCCAGATGCGTTCCATAGTAAATCCAAAAAATGGGTTGTCCGGGGTGTCAAACGCATCTCCTACTATTTTCGGGTCATGGCTCCATCCATCACCCTTCGAGTTGATGGCTTCCAGCATATCTTCCCAGATCTTCTTGTCTACACCTCTGATTCTTCGTCCGGAGGCGACAAACTGGCCCTTATACGATAGCAGAATTGGCGTATCTGCTTCACAGGCCTGGCCGTAAATCTTGTAGTAGATAGAGGGAATGACGGAGAAAGAATCTGACCAGCCCCAGCGGTCTTCACAGGTATTGCAGTTACACAACACGCCAGTGAAGCCTAAACTCAACATTCCTGTATTTCCAACCAAATACGAGTTTATTCGCGGGAGTAGTTCACGCATATTGTGGGCGTGCGCCTGAAGGAACATAGTTTGTTCAGCGAGTTTGTCCCACTTGTTGACGATGTGGTACAAATAAGTCCCTCCCTCTCTACCTAGATTTTCTAGACGCTCAACTGAAGTTGCGCCTGTCAATGTTCTCAGTTCCTCAAGGTTTGCCTTAGGATCTTTAGTGTATATGATGATATTTGGTGGCAGGTTGGACAGCAGAGTCGTCTGCTTGACGCTGTCCAGCATGCGTTTCACTGACTCGGGCGACTCGTCATACATGGCAACAACAATTTCAAAACGAGAAGCTGGCGTAAATTTGAGATCAAAACTTGCTGGCAAAGACGGCGGGATTGAGCCTATAGAGAAAGAATACAGGGACGAGATGCAACCTGATGAGAGTACAATGAGCATAAACAATGCACAATAAGTAAATGCTCGGCTTGTTTTCCGGAATTCGCTTGATGGTATATTGAACAAACTAGAGAAATAGTGGCTTGTGAGTTCTATGGCTTTTAGTACCATACGGTGAATTTGAGTAAAGCCGGCAAGAGAAAACACTGCTGCGATTGAGGAAGCGAGCTGTATCCATGAGACCAGCACTATAGGTGTGCTGTAGATTGTAGCCAAAAGAACAAGAAAGTTGGATATAGCGGATGCAACACCATCTGTCCTTGAAACTGGAATACTCGCATAATTCGATCGAGCATCTGTAAACGATATTGGAGAGTAGGCGAATAACGTGCTTCCTGAGAATGCAGTACCGACAGCAGCGACAATGTTGACAACAATCATAGCATAAGCTGAAAGGGAAATTGAGTGCGGCATTCGTAAGTTTTCAATAGCCAAGCCAGATATCGCACTGACGACGACACAAAATGTTAGCGACATAGTAAGAAACCCATGATAAGAATTTAGCCGGGCTTCTTGCGATGGCCCAAATGCGTCGGAAATAATAGCGAAGAGGCCCCTAGAAATACCGATACACAGAATTCCTGTGACACCCCATATCAAGCCAGGCACCATAAGACGATACTCGTTGTATAAAACAGTAGCACATGCTCCTACAGATACCAACGCTTCCCAAGGAGCTCCTTTTTGAGATCGCGGAGAACAATAGATATTTAAAATAAGAGATTCGACAGCATATATAACAGGCTATTCTGTATTAGCATAGGTCATCAGTTTAGAAGCGTACGCACATATATCATAGCTAAAACAGGCAGAGAAGGCATATGTAAAATTCCTTCTAAGAGCATAGGCAGAGAGCCGCCAGCGGCTACAGCTGCCGGTATCATACCTATCCAAGTACGATTTGGCCACATATTATCTGGGAGTGGCCGATGTCTTATGCCCCAATCTGCTAGCATTCCTCCATTTGTATTCGACGTCCTAGAGGAGAGGTATAAAGTAATAATGTACACTAAAAGCATGGCAAAACTCCAGTGCATCGAGATTGCGAGGGCTAAATGTTGTCAGACCAATTGCGAATACTTGTAATAGGGGAGGCTCACGATAATCTAATTAACATTAGTAGTGAACTAGCTGGGCAACTCTAGAGCTGGAGACTCACGATATCCATAGCTAACCATGAGCTGCTTGGTGGTATACACCGCAATAGGAGAACATATTGTCCAGATACTGTGAAATTGCACTTGTCAGATACAGGTAAGTTCGCAGAAGGGGAATAGATGTGCTTTATCACATACGTTGCTCTATAAACATTGGATTGAATTGCCCGAGGCGCTTGCGAGTCTGTCCCCTCTAGTTGATCCAGCAGAAATCCAGCAGCTTGGCTACTGGCGGAAGCCTCATCGTGCAATGCGGTGTATGCTATCGGCTGGGGATTCGTCCAAAGCATTATTGTACAGCATTGACGGAGGTTAAGGAGTATCGCAGCGCTGACCACAACGATGCGGATCTTCTTTTGCCATTTACAACACCAGTAGGGCCATTTTACCGTGCTACGTTGGGCTGTGGCTCAGCGATCTTTGAAAGGGACAGGGGATAATAAAGCTGGCAAGACTAGCAAGTGGATATCCGTATTTTCTACTCAATGCGGTACCACCAGCCGAGTTGCTAACCGAAGCCCCCAAACTAGCAGATTACCACCCGAATATCTGGGAACTGTTCTGTTCCATGAACGCAAATAAAATAAAATATGGCGGTGCTGTAGTACTGCAAACTCCCTTATGCTATTTCCTACAGCAGATTGTACTGTAGTAAATACACGAAGCTCCGAGTGTCACTTAACTTCAGGAAGATCTACAAACTCGCCATTTCAGAACAAGGCTAACAAATGAGCTGAATCGTAATCACTCTCCCAATCGAAATCACCGCTTGTTCGCACAAATTACCGTAAATACAGTAGAAGTCAAAGATCATCTCAATATAGATTCAGTCATGACCAACGATTCCTCATTCTTGAATTATGACCAACTTGACGAGTAAATGAATGACTTTGTATAGATTCTATTGCTCAAAAGTCTACACTTAGTGTGTATTTTGTAAATCTTCCGCGACTACTGCAGGACTTTGAAATAGACTCGCAAAAATCCCTGCCACGTGTAAATATTAGAGACGAAGACTTGAACGTGCTACTGTCCAACTCTCCCAACTAGATGAGTCGCCATCCTACATTATGCGTTTTACGCCCCATTTGAACATTGAAGCTACAGTGGAGGATTAGGATAGTTTCGAAAGAAAAGGTGGAGGTGGATGGAGAAAGGGGTGATAGTCAAACGATCGTATGGTAGAGCTTGTAGAGCTCGAATTCATCATGATCGAGCATCTGTAAGACAAAAGATGTCTTCCATTGTTTGCTTCGCTCATGTTAGGCAATTCGCTTACCACGATGCCCAAGGTCGATTGGCTGACGGCGACGTCAGTTGTACTCTTGCCATATGCTTAGTTTTCACTGCCTCTCTTGGCTCGCCTACAATGTTCTCGAGAGAATATCTTGCCTCATCATATTATTGAGCAACAGGATCAGATTTTCAACCAGAAGCAATCATTAGTGTTACCAAAGAAGCTGAGGAGGAAAGTTCTTATGACTGCGACCCCGTTGGCATCGATTCTGTTAAGCGAGATCTTGGAACTACCTTACGCTCATGCTGAATGTCTTGAAATGCGTTGTAAAAGATATAAATCAGTGCGGTGCCTCGTTGGTTTACTTGTAGATCTCATTGCAAACTCCCGCCACTGGATACTGTATCGTAGTAGACAAATCAGTTCCATATCAAACATAAAACTAGCCTCTTGATCTCATCAACCAAACTCTCAACACCGCAATGGGTCCTCCAAAGTATTTGTATAAGAATGCGTCCTCACTATGGAGGGAGAGATTCCTCATTAAATGCTGTTTTTTCAGACTTTCTACCCAACCTTGCTCATAATCATCACCGCGGTTCTCGTTGCCAAATCCTACAACTTTAATCACCTAGGCGAAGAAGATTTCCGAATATCTTATGCGCAACAAGTGATTTCCGGATACTTCTACTTTATCTATGCTCTTTAGTTAGCGTTCCATCCTCTTGGATTGGATATCTGACTGAAGATATGTAGCCTTCCCATCTGTACTGGGTGCGCCACTGGTATTCAAATCATCTTCTGCATTCCACAAATCATTCACCGCCAGAGTCGATTGCATCCCCTGGCTGTTTTGCTTATGGCAATTCGTTCAGAGACTATTTGACATGCGGTCTTTTTACTAGCCGTCCATATTCTCACGGTGATTCCCCGGGCCGACTGGGGTTTTTGGGTGCTGAATTTCTTTCACGTTTTTGTCGTGTAAGTATCTCTATCCGCAACTTGAACATAAACTAATTAGATTCAGTATACCATCAACCGTACATCTAGTATATGTCAGTCGAGTGTATCATATGTATTGAAAATCAAAGAAATGCTCGGAAATAATCGACCTTGGGAATCCCGAGAATGTTTAACAAGTCTTCAGAATCTCAACGACGTTGGTGATGCTTCTGAATTGGTGTGGGAAAACTAGAATATAATGTAATGTGCAATGAGAAAAATTCGGTGCAAAGATGCAACACAATGCTATATAGTAAGGAAAGCTACAATAGAAGGGCACCCAAAATAACAATATTAACATATCCTCATATTTCGGTAGCCCAAGTGGAGAGGAGAAGTCCATCACTCTCGAATGCTCGTTTCGGCCGTAAGATTACATGCCATTGTGCGGTTTACTTTGCTTCTTTTCTTTTCTTACTTTTGCTATTCTGTGTTAATCGTCTATAACTTCAACCCAGCCGTTCGGCGGTTCTCGAAGGTTCACATCTGTTCTAAGCTCATTTCAGTCTCGATCAAAAGGTCTCTAGCTTCTTCACAAGTAAGTCTCCCTTCCATCCATATCAATTGACCATGAGAATAGACAGGTGCTTTTGTAAGTCGTACTTGCTGCTATCTCGTGAACAGATCTTCTACTTAAGTTCTCATCTCTTATCTCGAGACAATTTTTCCAGGCTCAAAGTAATTACAGCCATGACTCGTAGTTGCGGGAATAGTGCATAAGATGTATAGACCATTGTACGAGTACCTTTACTCATCCTGGATCAAGAAAGGAGTTTGTTGCAAGTCGTAGGTCTGAACTCATCCGAGCAGAACCTTTGCATTGGCTATTGTATATGAATTCTGGGGCGGCTCTCCGCTAATTATTGCTTTTTTGGCTGTAGTATGAGCAATTACCTACCATAGGTTATGCGTACGAGATTTTGTTGCAAGTCGTGCTCGTGATCGATGTTGGCTCGCTCCATCGTCTACAGTCCCCGAGTTTTGGTCCCCGGCTCCATAAAAAGTATAACTTTCACTACTTTGACATCTATTTGTTGCAAGTCGCACTTTCCGAGCGGCAGTTCCATATTGGCTCATTGTTACGGAGTGTGCAAGTTTGCCGTTAGTCAGCCAGGTTATATAGCCGTCTAACGATGCACAAGACAAGAAGACCAAACACCTAGACGAAGCACGAGTCCTCGGAGCATCACATTTGCCGCAGTTATCGCTGCGGTATCCATCCTTACTTGCTATCTACGCCAACCACCATTACATCTCAAGGTTTCGTTGCACATCGCACTCGTAACCAACACGCACTGACGCCTCCGAATGGCTCCAACGCAAAGCTCGTCGGGTAATGCGACCGGCGGTATGCCATTTCCAACTCCCTCCGCTGTGGACATGTAGCACCAACCTAGCTTACGTTGTAGTAATCCATTCGCTTGTTAGTCATCGCTGACTTTACTTCCCAACCTTTTGCACGGTTTGTTGCATGTCTAACATTCGTAGATTTGCCGAACGAGCGACTCATGTTTGAATGCTTCATCAATACGCATATTTGCCAGCCGATATGTTACATGTTGGCTGGCGTGGGGCTTGCAAACAAGGCTTGCAGCACGACTCAAGTCTTCGTACATTTAGGACCTTGATTGGGGATGGCCCTCAGGGTTTTACGAGCAGGCCAGTAGCAATGGTTTCTTCGGAACGAAATTAAACACCACGTGATCCTTTTTCGGTTGTCTTTCCCTATACGGGTTTTGTCATTTGGAACATCGGTGTTTTGTTTGGTATTGTTTGGAAGTATTTCAAGTATGCGAGGAGATTTTGTTCTATCAAAGGATTCTATTGAGGGATCGATACAGGGGATTCCCCTTTGCTTGAGGATTTAAAGCTCAAAGCCTCTTGGATGATATTAAATGAAGGATCGCAACGTATGCTGTGTGTTGTGAAGTGTGAACTTCTACGATTTTGACAGACAAAGGTAAGAATTGAGAATGGGGATCTGTGTGGATATATTGATAAGGGATGCTTCAGAGTGAAGGCCAATCCTGATCAAGTTTTAGTATTATTGTATCGCAAGAGCTCGGTAAAACCCTAGGTCCGCGTATTCAGGTGTAATTCCAAGAAAGGTTGTGGGTGGAAAAGGTTAAGGACCAATGCCCATCATTTCAAGTCTACCGCTTGCAAAACTGGAGCAGGTTTCTCAGGTGAGCAAGTGTATGAGGTGGTGTAGCTTTGTGAAAAGAGATCTTTTCTAAATAACAGCCCGATACTATGGTAAGGATAATTTGGAGAAGCATGAAGACAAAGTGAAGGATATAGTAGCCTACAGAGCAAACCAAACCTATTGTTACCTTGTTGTCATACAAGAAATGGGACTGAACAGGCTCGTCTCTTTGTTATCAAGAAGAAAAGTCGTCCACACCTAAGACACTTTACATCCACCAAGTGCATTCAAATGCATCACTTGCGTCACAACAGAATAGCCGATACCCAAACACGACCCAAACAGGATACCGACCACACACCATTCAATCACCAACACATCTGCGGTCACCTCATATCCAACCTCCAAGGCTCATCAATCCAATAGATCTTCTTGCCAGTGATTCCAAAGTGCTGTTTGACGCATGTCTGAATATTTTTGTATACGAGAGCACCATACAGAGTCCATCGACAACTTATCCACAACTCCATTACCATCCGGTCGGGTCTACCTCTTTGCTTTTTCAGTTGGGCTTGGAGTTGACGGCGCACGATCCTTGATGGAATGAAGGGACTTGATAACCACTTTAGGACGGTGGGGGCGGTAAGTAACATCAATGTTACTGTCAGCTTCGGCGAGATTGTTCAACATGAAATCACACGTGATCAAAATCCTTAAGGCTGTACGAGTTTTGCTATCTGGTACCATCTATACTTATCGCACAGGAGGAATCTGTGCCTTGTAAGGACATGCCATGGACAAACATAAGCTCCAACACTGATACATGAGATATTTTAAGAAATAGTAAGGATGCCATGGCTTCCTCTTGGTCCCAGTCCTACATCCTACTTTCCAAAGTGTTTTAGCGTTATGTAGTATAAACCATGGACTAAAGGACAGTGCATTAATTCTAAGGTGACGAAAATCAATTTTCTTCCCTCATAATTTCCATGCCGCAGTCCTCAAATTGCACAAGCCCAAAGTGCTGAATAGGACGAATTCACGCGTAAAAAATAAATAAGACTTCACAGCTTCCTCCAGGATACTAATTTTAGACATGTAGATACGCGTATCATGATACCTGGGAAGACTTTTCAGCTTCAGACCAAGGGGTTGGAAGGCGCAAGCCAAGATACTGTAAACTTCCAAATCTGGTAATGATAATTCACCATGCTCAACACTTATTCATCATTGCATTTTTAAAGATGGATTTTCACTCGGTAAACTTCTTTGTCTTGGTGACTGCCATGCAGATCCTGAGATAGGCATGGCCAAAGTGCTATGTTCTCTGCGAAGGTAGGCGGTTGTCGTACTATTGCGTGCTGTAGAGTCTGGTTCATATACCTTTCATTACCTTTCATTGTATCGAACTATGCAACTACACTCATTTGTTATAAGGAGGTTGCACAGATCGGCTGGTCACGACTACAGGTTTGGACAACAGTCTTTTGATCTTCTCTCAAATATGGGAAAGCTCATTAAATTCTAGATTTCATATCTACTACAAATTTCAACACCATGTGGGAACTTTCATCGCATATTATTCGATATTCTCTTTTAGATATCATCTACACCTAGCATTTCTTCCAAATTTGGCCCACTTTCCGACTTGTTGATTGTGTCCGCTCCTGATAAGTTTGCAAGCTGGTTTTACCTAGGACTCCATACCACAACAACTTGCCATCTTCTGATTGCCACCAATGAGCCATCAATCCAACTTGAACCCCCCCGGGCTCAACTTTCGAAATACAAGTCCCGGATCATACTTTGCTCTGATCTTCTTCAGCCTCTTTAGATTCTCCTTGGGAATCACATCGTAAGGCTTCTGCCATCCTGCGCTGTCGCCGAGATACAGATGTTGCCGTCCCGTCCCGGCTTTCAAATTCGCAGAATGAATCTGCTCAATCAAATTGCGTGCCCAGTCTTGGACCAGCTTATCATCTGATGCAAGTTGCCATGAACTAGTTATTAGCCACCCTGGTTTGGTCAACGATTGTTCACTTAAGAGAAGACGACCAGATTAGGATAAAGTGCACTTACAGACTTCCGACTTCTTCCCGCGTAATCCCCACGTGTTACCAACTCCATTCTCCTGCGCAACCTTCCATGCACTCACAGGTATGGGTTGGAAGACCAGATTCGCATAGAACCCAGTTACTTCCTTCATCGCCTCCGTCCCAGCCTTGAATGCATCATACATACCGACCAGTGTCTTTTCATCCGCAAGCACAGCATGCATCCCAAATTCATTCCTGGCCTGCTGATATGGTGAATCTTGAAGACTCGTCCATTGCGCCATTGTCGTGACATTGTACGTCGCAGTTTGGCTGGGAATTGCTGTATAGTTCTCAAAAACTTTAGGTTTGATGACAGATCCCGCTTGCACGCCTGAGAACATCGGTTGAACAATTCCGAAAGAGGGAAAGACCAAAATATTGAGGATAACTCCTGCAAGCTTATCGACTCCGTCTTGGTAGTTGGCAAGATCGGCCGTTGCTTTGCAGTACACCGGGACCTCCGCTTCGGTGAAGGTTTGGACTGCTGTGGTGATTGAAGGATGCTTGTAGGTTGCCAAAGTAAAAGAGGTGACGATTCCGAAATTCGAACCGCCTCCCTTGAGCGCCCAGAACAGATCTCGATTTCGTGTTTTTGTGGCGGTGGTAATGGTTCCACAGGGAAGAACAATGGTATAGGAAAGAACATTGTCCATTGCGAAACCGTACTTCGCAGTGAAGTAGTGTATTCCCCCTCCAAGGGTGAGGCCTGGCACGCCAATCGTTTTCAGTCGTCCCCCTCTATGACAAGTTAGATGCTGAGTTTCTTTGCAAGGATGCCAGAAGACGATGCGATGTACGTACATGACAACAAGTCCATATGGATCAAGCGCAGAGTTAAGCTGCCACCAGTTCAGTCCAGGACCTGCTTGAACGCTCTTCCTATTAGCTGCCACCTTGATTCTTGTAAGTGCCGTTAAAGCAAGCAAGACTCCGCCATCTGTATTCGCAGCACCAACAACCTAATCCCGTAAGCCAACACTCTCAAGATCAGATTCACACTTTCTCAACCAAAGAGAAGCTCTCTTCACCCCAAAACAGAATAAGGGAAACAAACAGGCATATGGCCACCTCCCCTGACCGCAAAGGTCGCGCCAACTTTCCCCAATACCACCACTCCTTTGGCCACCTGGTGCTCATCTTTTGGCACAAAAGCACATGAAGGTGCTAGAGTCTGACGAGCATCCCAATAGTGCGTCTTCTCCGCGGTGTAGTTCGTGCTATTGGGGTAGAAAACTCTCGTGGGAAATTCATGAGAGAGAATAGCGCAAGCTTGTAAAGCAGTGGAATTCGTGGTGGTTGAGCTTGCTGGATATTCATATGCGAAGCCAAGCCCAGGAAGCACTCCAATCACGAAAAGACTTGCAAAGAACATTGCGAATTACTTTTTGAATTACAAAACTTGGGAAACAGCACAATGTAGCTTTAACAGAAGCTCGAGAATAAATACCTCTTCCCCCCATGGTCGTCGCTTTTGCAAAAACCAACATTTCCTCGTCTTACCCGAAGTCGAATCCGAATACGGTTCACGGTCCGCTAATGACGATCTGCTGTTAGGATAGCAGAACTATCAAATCAGGAATCTCATACGACGCCTTCGCCAATCAAATAAACGTGGCATTTGATCCTCGAGTTTAGACGAAATAAACAAAAGTAATATCCCCTGCCTGGTCCCCTGGTTCCCATAGGCGTTGCCATATATCATGGACAAAATCTGGTCAGCACTAGTGCTAGAGACACGCTTGTGAACCATCAGCCCTCTATACTTCTACTGGACGGTAAGATTGTGAATTCCTAGCTCGTATGTACATTGCCTGTGCATTGTAGAGCTTCCGCTATGGCAAGTATCAGACAGATAGCGTTAACAGAAACCTGAATTGTCGCCATGTTATTGGGTGCATCTCACTCGAGATTACAGTCAGTACCAACGACGACAACTAGGGAGTAACTGAGATTAATACCATCGCGATGGGAACATGAGACCCTCATCCTGTCAAAAATCGTCAAATATCAAACTAGCATATATAAATTACATATTCCCACAATTCGAAATACAAGCAGTCTTATTTGCTGATTCGAAACTCCCATCTGAGTTCAATATTTGGTACTCAAATACATTCAGCGCTTTTTCAAAACACGAGTAAACGTGATATTAGAAAATTCACTTTTGTTAGACAATGAAATATCGATAATTTTCGGGGGAAAGAATAGGCTGGAGTCGTTCCACTCTGGGTTTGCTGGTGTTGGTGAAGAGAATTCAATAACAATGGGATATGGCATGCATCTCCCGTGATCCTACGTCACTAAGCGAGTGCTGACTGTTGAATTCTTTTTTTGAAGTTCTACAGACTGGATCACAACTGAAGGCAAAAAGGCATTCCGGTATTGCAAAATACTATCACTTAGCTAGACCAACGTACCACGAATTCTTTTCTTTTCTTGCCAAATTCAAGCAACGTTTGTTAGAGAGAAATTAGAGGAAGAAGAATTAATCTTGGGCCGCCACACCAAACGGCGCTAACGTGACCCCAAAGAAAATCCGAACATCGAATCTTGGTGGGGTAAAAATCCCCTCTATCCAAGCGATAGCAACAGAAAGGAGTTGCAACCACAAACTCACACTTCAACCTATACCACTTAATAACCAGAAAGCAATTTGCAATCATGGTTTCTGCATCCAAGCTCGCTCGTGATGCCAAAAAGGCCGCGGCCATAGCTGATGGTACCGCTAGCAACGCTGTTAAGAAGACTGTTGCCTCACGATCGAAGGCCGGCTCCAAAAATGCCAGCACTGCGTCCAGCGTCGCCGGTGAAGACACCCCACCGTTGGTGGATGACGATGGAAACGAGCTGTCTGATATGGCAAAGAAGAATGAGGAGATTAAACGTTTGGCCAACCAGATGGATAAGCACGGTCTTTCCGACAGAGTTACAACTGGTGTCCTCAGTTCGCTGAAGGCCAGCAGAGATGTAAAGATTACTGCAGTCTCTTTGGTCTTCCACGGTCGAGTCCTGATCACCGATACTACTCTCGAACTCACCTACGGACGTCGTTATGGTCTTTTGGGAGAGAACGGTTGTGGCAAATCGACCAGTAAGTGCCGTCCCCCTACAGGTTTCAAGAAAAAAAAATTGAACATATGAACATCTCGCCGTATACGAACCAATACTGACTGGCTTCGAATCTAGTGCTCAAAGCAATCGACAAACGCGAATTCCCTATCCCAGATCATGTTGATATCTACCTACTCAATGAAGGTGCTCCTCCCAGCGACTTGGGTGCTTTAGAATGGGTCGTAAGAGAGGCCGAAAACGAGATGGAGAGACTTGATAAAGAGGCTGAGCGCATCCTGGAAGACGAGGGACCAGAATCCCCATTGCTCATGGATCTCTATGAAGTAAGACATCCCTACGTACCTGGCATGACAAAATTAACAAATTATAGCGTATGGAAACCATGGATCCTTCCACTTTCTCCACCCGTGCATCCCTTATTCTCACCGGTCTTGGTTTCAACAAGAAGACAATCCAGAAGAAGACCAAGGATATGTCTGGAGGTTGGCGTATGCGTGTGGCTTTGGCCAAAGCTCTTTTCGTCAAGCCTTCCCTTCTCCTTCTCGATGACCCCACAGCCCATTTGGATTTGGAAGCTTGTGTGTGGCTCGAGGAATACCTTAAGAAATGGGACCGAACCCTCGTCCTCGTTTCTCACTCTATGGATTTCCTTAACGGAGTCTGCTCTAACATGATTGATATGCGCCAAAAGAAACTTATCTACTACGGAGGTAACTACGACTCTTACTCAAAGACCCGTTCCGAGCAAGAGGTCAACCAGATGAAGGCCTACACCAAGCAACAAGACGAAATCGTCCACATCAAGAAGTTCATTGCGTCCGCCGGTACATATGCCAATTTGGTTAGACAAGCCAAGTCCCGCCAAAAGATTTTGGACAAGATGGAGGCAGACGGATTCATTCAAAAGGTTGACGAAGACCGTGTGTTCACCTTCAGATTCGCCGATGTCGAGAAGCTTCCACCTCCAGTTCTCTCCTTCGATGATGTTACCTTTTCTTACTCCGGAAAGAAGGAAGATGAGCTATACCGAAACCTCGATCTTGGTGTGGATATGGACTCTAGAACCGCTCTGGTCGGACCTAACGGTGTTGGAAAATCTACCCTTCTCCGTCTGATGACCGGTGCTCTTTCCCCCACCGGTGGTCAAGTATCACGCCACACTCACTTGAAGATGGGTGTCTACAGTCAACACTCCTCCGAGCAACTTGATCTTACCAAGTCTGCGCTTGATTTCGTTAGAGACAAGTACGCCGAGAAGAGTCAAGACTACCAATACTGGAGACAACAACTTGGTAAGTATGGTCTTAGCGGAGAATCACAGACTGCTTTGATGGGTACTCTTTCCGAGGGTCAGAAGTCTCGTATCGTTTTCGCTCTGTTGGCCATTGACGGACCCAACATGTTGCTATTGGACGAGCCTACGAACGGTTTGGACATTCCTACCATCGACTCGCTCGCCGATGCCATCAACGCATTCACCGGAGGTGTCGTGGTCGTGTCTCACGATTTCCGACTGCTTGATAAGATTGCGTAAGTCGAATCTCCTCCCTGACTTGTTTCCCAGCCACACATGCTAACCCGTCTCTCCCCC
>Ga0247810_10000143_pt1 | contig 116055 bp, 115 predicted proteins | sample UWRJL119311C1_FD_179918 | JGI IMG/M metagenome (GOLD analysis project Ga0247810, IMG submission 179918) | Plant litter microbial communities from Arlington Agricultural Research Station in Wisconsin, United States - UWRJ-L119-311C-1 | ecosystem: Environmental > Terrestrial > Plant litter >... | reverse complement strand
GTGCGCATACGCAGACGGAAGCCGTGCACCTTGGAACGCTTGCGCACGTTCGGCTGGAAAGTTCTCTTGCTCATAGTGGTATCTCCAAAGCCCAGCTCTGAAGGCCGGTAAGAAAGGTTTGGCCCGAAGGCAGAAGTCAACTGATTAAAAGTACGGCCTTAAGCCGTTCTGGTCAAACCTCGGGTGGTACTCCAAGGTTATCCACATCTGGATAACTTTGGGGTTGGTGAGTGCACAGGGGTAAGAACTAAGGTGAAGCGCAGCCATTCTTCGGGGAAGAACCGGCAAAAACCATCACGCAGCGGAAATCACACCCGTGGATAACCCTGTGAATAACTTTTTGATTGTAGGAACTAAATCGCATGGCGGAAACAGCTGACTCAACCCCAGAGATCTGGAAATCGGTCCTCACCCGGCTCACGTCCGACGAGAGAATCACCCCCCAGCTCCTCGGTTTCATCAGCCTCGTAGAACCCAAGGGCGTGATGGCGGGCACGCTGTACCTCGAAGTTCCCAACGAACTCACCCGCGGCATGCTCGAGCAGCGCATCCGACTCCCCCTCCTCAACGCCATCGCCGGCCTGAGCGAGGACCAGGAGGTGACGAACTTCGCGATCGTCGTCAATCCCGACATCCAGCACGACTCGCTCGAGCAGGACAGCAACATCAGCGAGGCCGCCTACATCGAGCCCACGGTCATCCCCGCCGCCACCGACTCCGGAGTGCACGGCCGCCGCTCGGACTCGCGTCTCAACCCCAAGTACAACTTCGACAACTTCGTGATCGGCGGATCTAACCGCTTCGCCCACGCCGCAGCGGTCGCCGTGGCCGAGGCGCCGGCGAAGGCGTACAACCCGCTCTTCATCTACGGTGACTCCGGGCTGGGCAAGACCCACCTCCTCCACGCGATCGGCCACTACGCCGAGAGCCTGTACCCGGGGATCCGTGTTCGCTATGTGAGCTCCGAGGAGTTCACCAACGACTTCATCAACTCGATCGCCAACAACCGCTCGAGCGTCTTCCAGTCCCGGTACCGCGACATCGACATCCTGCTGATCGACGACATCCAGTTCCTCCAGGGAAAGGACTCCACACAGGAGGCCTTCTTCCACACCTTCAATACGCTGCACGACCACAACAAGCAGGTGGTCATCACGAGCGACCTGCCCCCGAAGGCACTCACCGGTTTCGAGGACAGAATGCGGTCGCGCTTCGAATGGGGCCTCATCACGGATGTGCAGGCCCCCGATCTCGAGACCCGCATCGCGATCCTGCGCAAGAAGGCCCAGAGCGAGAAGCTCCAGGTCGACAACGAGATCCTCGAGTACATGGCGTCGAAGGTGTCCTCCAACATCCGCGAGCTCGAGGGAACGCTGATCCGCGTGACGGCCTTCGCGAGCCTGAACCGCCAGCCGGTCGACCTGGCACTCGTGCAGACGGTGCTCAAAGACCTCATCACCCTCGACGACGACAACGTGATCGCGCCGGTCGACATCATCAACCACACCGCGGAGTACTTCAAGCTCACGGTCGACGACCTCTACGGATCGTCCCGCTCGCAGGCGGTCGCGACCGCCCGCCAGATCGCGATGTACCTCTGCCGCGAGATGACGAACCTCTCCCTCCCCAAGATCGGCCAGCTCTTCGGCAACCGCGACCACACCACCGTGATGTACGCCAACAAGAAGATCACCGAGCTGATGAAGGAGCGCCGCTCCATCTACAACCAGGTCACCGAGCTCACGAGCCGTATCAAGCAGAACCACCGCTTCGGCAAGAACTAGCGTTCGACCGACATCCGCGTAATCGCGCGGAATCCGCCTCCGGGAGGAGTTTTCACACAGTATGAAATCCCTGTGGATAACTGTGGGAACTCGCCGGAAAGCATGTTGGCGAATTACAAGGTTCTGTGGAAACTGACTTCTCGGCCGACCCGGGTAGTTACAAAACTTGTCGTGAGATTCCACAGTTCGTCAACAAGTCACAAAGTTGTAGTTCCCTGTCGTCGTCTCGAATTCTTGTAGTTACTAACAGTTCGCACAGCGGTTAACACTGTTGTTCTTTTTAATCCTTCTTGGTTAGCGAGAGATAACCTTGGAGCCGGCGCCGCTTCGGCCTCGGCTCGCCTGTGCCAGTATTAACCGGCCAGACCACGATCCATCAGTGACAGGGGTTCCCTACGTGAAGTTCCAGGTAAATCGCGACGTCTTCAGTGAGGCAGTCTCGTTCGCCGTGAAGCTGCTCCCTCAGCGGACAACCCTGCCCATTCTGAGCGGGATCCTGATCGAGGCAGCGGATGCGGGGCTCACACTCTCGTCGTTCGACTACGAGGTCTCGTCGCAGACCGAGATCGCCGCAGAGGTCTCCGAGGAGGGACGGGTTCTGGTCTCCGGGCGACTCCTCGCGGATATCGCGAGCCGGCTCCCCAACGCACCAGTCACGTTCGCGACCGAGGAGGGCCGCATCACGGTCTCCTGCGGCTCCGCGCACTTCACCCTGCTGAGCATGCCGGTCGAGGAGTACCCGACGCTGCCCCAGGTCTCGGCCCAGTCCGGATTCCTCCCTGCCGAGCTCTTCGCGAACGCCGTCTCACAGGTTGCGGTGGCCGCGTCCCGCGACGACGTCACGCCCGTCATCACCGGTGTGCAGCTCGAGATCTCCGACAACAAGCTCTCGCTCATCGCCACGGACCGCTACCGCGTGGCCGTCCGCGAGATCGAGTGGACCGCCGACGAGTCGGTCACCGACGTGATCACCGCGCTGGTCCCGGCACGCACCCTGATCGAGATCGGCAAGACCTTCGGCCACAGCGGATCGATCTCGGTCGCCATCACCTCGAGCGACGAGCGCGAGCTCATCGCGTTCCAGGCGGACAAGAAGACCGTCACCTCGCTGCTGATCAAGGGCAACTTCCCGCCCGTCAAGCGCCTCTTCCCCGAGACGGTCGACAACTACGCGGTCATCAACACCGCCGAGCTCATCGAGGCGGTGCGCCGTGTGTCGCTCGTGCTCGAGCGCGAGGCCGCGCTGCGCTTCAGCTTCTCCGTCGACGGGCTCACCCTCGAGGCCATCGGCTCCGAGCAGGCCCAGGCGTCCGAGACGATCGACGCCTTCCTCACCGGAACCGACACGGTCGTCTCCCTCAAGCCCGCGTTCCTGCTCGACGGCCTCGGCGCCGTCCACTCGGAATTCGTCAGGATCTCGTTCACCAAGACCGAGAACCCGAACAAGCCTGGACCAGTGCTCATCACGAGCCAGTCCTCGAAGGACCAGGCGGGTGCTGACAACTACAAGTACCTCCTTCAGCCCAACCTTCTCCTGCGCTAGACCCTCTACCAGACACGTATCAAAGGAATTTTCATGCACATTGGGCTCATTGGACTCGGCAAGATGGGCAACAACATGCGCGCCCGCCTGCGCAACGGCGACATCGAGGTAACGGGCTACGACCCCAACCCCGCCGTCTCCGACGTTGCGAGCCTCGCCGACCTGGCCGCGGCTCTTCCGGCTCCGCGCATCGTCTGGGTGATGGTGCCGTCCGGCGCGATCACCACCAACGTGATCACCGAGCTCTCCGAGGTCCTCTCCGAGGGCGACCTCGTGATCGAGGGCGGCAACTCGCGCTTCACCGAGGACTTCAAGCACTCCGCACTGCTCGCCGAGAAGGGTGTCAACTACATCGACGCCGGCGTATCGGGCGGAGTCTGGGGCCTCGAGAACGGCTACGGCCTCATGGTCGGCGGTAACGCGGCCGATGTCGAGCGCGCCCTGCCGATCTTCGACGCACTGCGTCCCGAAGGTCCCCGCGCCGAGGGCTTCGTGCACACCGGCGAGATCGGCGCCGGCCACTACGCCAAGATGGTGCACAACGGCATCGAGTACGCACTGATGCAGGCCTGGGCCGAGGGCTACGAGCTCCTCGACACCCGCAAGGACATCATCAAGGACGTCACCGGAACCTTCGAGGCCTGGCAGCGCGGCACCGTCGTGCGCTCCTGGCTGCTCGAGCTCCTGGTCAAGGCGCTCAAGGAGGACCCGGAATTCAAGGAGATCGAGGGCTACGTCGAGGACTCCGGCGAGGGTCGTTGGACCGTCGAGGAGGCGCTCAACAACGCCGTCCCGGTTCCCACCATCAGCGCTGCGATCTTCGCCCGCTTCGTCTCCCGCCAGGGTGACTCGCCCTCGATGAAGGCCGTCGCCGCCCTGCGCAACCAGTTCGGTGGGCACTCCGTCCGCAAGGCGTAACGCACCACCTCTTCGCCCGTGATCGTCACCCGTCTCAACCTCAGCGATTTCCGCAACTACGAAACCGTTGATGTTGGGATGGTGGCGGGACCGAACGTCTTCGTCGGCTCCAACGGCCAGGGCAAGACGAACCTCGTCGAGGCCCTCGGCTACCTCAGCACCCTCGGCTCGCACCGGGTCTCCACCGATCACGCGATGATCCGAGCAGGCCAGGACGCCGCGATCGTCCGCGCGCGTCTCGAGCACAGCGACCGCCAGATGCTCGTCGAGGTGCAGATCAACCGGGTCGGCGCCAATCGCGCGCAGGTGAACCGCTCGGTGATCAAGACCCGCGAGCTTCCGCGCTATTTCTCGAGTGTGCTGTTCGCCCCGGAGGACCTCGCCCTCGTTCGTGGCGATCCCTCCGGCCGTCGCCGTTTTATGGACGAGCTGCTCGTGCAGCGCCATCCGCGACTCGGCGGCGTGATGACCGACTACGACCGCGTTCTGAAACAGCGCAATTCGCTGCTCAAGTCGGCCCGGGCATCCGGAATCCGCGGGGGAGCGCTCTCCACCCTCGAGATCTGGGACGAGCGTCTCGTCGAATTCGGCTCGGAGATCATCCAGGCCAGGAGCTCGCTGGTCGCCGACCTGCTGCCGCTGGTCGGGCAGGCCTACTCGCAGATCGCCGGCGCCGACCACCACGCCTCACTGGCGAGCTACCTCAGCATCCTGTCGAGTGATTCAGCGGATGAGGCCACGATCGAGCAGAGCGCCGTGCGCGGCGGGGCGCTCGATCTTGCCGAGATCGCGCAGAACTTCCGGGCTGCGCTGGTGAGGCTCCGCCGTTCCGAGGTGGACCGCGGCATCACCCTCGCCGGCCCGCACCGCGACGACCTCTTCCTCGAGTTGAACGCGCTGCCCGCCCGCGGCTATGCCAGCCACGGGGAATCCTGGTCGTTCGCACTCGCTTTGAAACTCGCATCCGCTGAAGTGCTCCGACGGGAGTCGTCCACGGGCGACCCCGTGCTCATTCTCGACGACGTGTTCGCCGAGCTCGACGAGTCGCGGCGGGCGAGGCTCGCCGGCGCCGTCGACGGTTTCGAGCAGGTGCTCATCACCGCCGCGGTCCTCGACGATGTCCCGGAGAAGCTCGCCGCCCATATCGTGCGCATCCGCGCCGGACGTATCGTCGAGGGGGAGGACTCATGACCAGCACACCACTGCCCCGCGAGAACGACGAGGCCCGCGCCGTCTACCTGCGCTTCCGCCGGCTCTTCGGCACGGGCGTCTTCAAGTCCAACGACGCGAAGAAGCGCGAGAAGCGGGTCGAGGGGGCGAGCGTGCCCTTCGGTGTCGGCCGCGATCCGCACGGGATCGCCGACGTGCTCGACCTGCTCACCGCGAACATGGGGTGGACGTCGCCGCTCGCCCAGTCGGAGCTCGTCGCATCCTGGGTCGAGATCGCCGGAGCCGAGACCGCGGAGCACTCCACACCGGTGGGCATCGAGGACGGCGTGCTCACCGTGCAGTGCGACTCGACGGCGTGGGCCACCCAGCTGCGACTGATGCGCACCCAGATCACCACGCACATCGCTCTGCGCTATCCCGATGCCAAGATCCAGTCAGTACGCTTCGACGGGCCGAACGCCCCCTCCTGGAAACGCGGTCCCAGATCAATTCCAGGACGTGGCCCGCGCGATACTTACGGGTAGGTGGGCAAATCTGGTCACCCCCGCACGGAAAACGCGGCACAACGCCGTAGAGACCACGCGATACGCGCGTATTTGGTAGACTGAGGGGGCCGTCGAGCGCGTCCCAGACCGGGACCACACTCTCGGATGGCACATCACCAAAACGCGGCAGGAGCACAATTTCAGATGGCGACGAATCCCGGCGAAAATCTCGAGGAAATTTCTATCCACAACAGTGCGACACCAGCCGGGCAGGGCGCATCCGATCCCGCTGAGGCCATTGCTGCCGCGATCGACGACACGCAGACGGCTGCCGTCATCAGCGACGCGTCCGCGCACGAGGCACTCACGAGTTCCACCAACGACGAGGACTACGGCGCCGACCAGATCCAGATCCTCGAGGGTCTCGAAGCGGTACGCAAGCGTCCCGGTATGTACATCGGCTCCACCGGTCCGCGCGGTCTGCACCACCTGGTCTACGAGGTCGTCGACAACTCGGTCGACGAGGCCCTCGCCGGCCACTGCGACCTGATCACCGTCACGATGCTCGAGTCGGGCGGCATCCGCGTGCGCGACAACGGCCGCGGAATCCCCGTCGACATCAACAAGCAGGAGCAGAAGTCGACCGTCGAGGTCGTCATGACGATCCTGCACGCCGGCGGCAAGTTCGGCGGCGGCGGCTACTCGGTCTCGGGTGGCCTGCACGGCGTCGGCATCTCCGTGGTGAACGCGCTCTCGAGCGAGGTCGACACCGAGGTGCGCCGCCAGGGACACGTCTGGCGCATGAGCTTCAAGAACGGCGTGCCGACCGCTCCGCTCGAGAAGGGCGAGGCGACCGACGAGACCGGGACCCAGCAGACCTTCTGGCCGAGCGCCGAGACCTTCGAGACCGTCGAGTTCGACTACGAGACTCTGCGCGCGCGCTTCCAGCAGATGGCCTTCCTCAACAAGGGTCTGCGCATCACGCTCACCGACGAGCGCGGCGACGAAGACGTCGTCGAGAGCTACATGTACGAGAAGGGACTCGTCGACTACGTCGAGTACCTGAACCGGGCGAAGAAGGCCGAGCTCATCCACGCGGATGTCATCGCCTTCGAATCCGAGGACACCGTGCGCAAGATCTCCCTCGAGGTCGCGATGCAGTGGACCAGCGCCTACACCGAGAGCGTGCACACCTACGCGAACACCATCAACACGCACGAGGGCGGAACCCACGAGGAGGGTTTCCGCGCGGCGCTCACCACGCTGGTGAACCGCTACGCGCGCGAGAAGAACATCATCAAGGAGAAGGACGAGAACCTCTCCGGCGACGACGTGCGCGAGGGACTCACCGCGGTCATCTCCGTGAAGCTCGCCGAACCGCAGTTCGAGGGCCAGACCAAGACCAAGCTCGGCAACACCGAGGCGAAGGCCTTCGTGCAGCGCGTGGCCAGCCAGCAGCTCGGCGACTGGTTCGACCGCAACCCGACCCAGGCGCGCGACGTCATCCGCAAGGCGATCCAGGCGTCGCAGGCCCGTCTCGCCGCGCGCAAGGCGCGCGAGCAGACCCGCCGCAAGGGACTCCTCGAGTCGGGCGGAATGCCCGGCAAGCTGCGCGACTGCTCCTCGAAGGACCCGTCGCTCAGCGAGATCTACATCGTGGAGGGCGACTCGGCAGGCGGCTCCGCTGTTCAGGGCCGCGACCCGCAGTTCCAGGCGATCCTCCCGCTGCGGGGCAAGATCCTCAACGTGGAGAAGGCCCGTCTCGACCGTGCACTCGGCAACGCCGAGGTGCAGGCCATGATCACCGCCTTCGGCGCGGGTATCGGCGAGGACTTCGACCCCGAGAAGGTGCGGTACCACAAGATCGTCCTGATGGCGGATGCCGACGTCGACGGCCAGCACATCACCACTCTGCTGCTGACGCTGCTCTTCCGCTACATGCGCCCGCTGATCGACCACGGCTACGTGTACCTCGCGCAGCCGCCGCTCTACCGTCTCAAGTGGACGAACGCCGAGCACCAGTTCGTGTACAGCGACAAGGAGCGCGATGGAATGCTCGAGCTCGGCCTCGCGGCCGGCAAGCGCATCCCCAAGGAGAACGGCATCCAGCGCTACAAGGGTCTCGGCGAGATGGACTACAGCGAACTGTGGGAGACCACGATGGACCCCGCGACCCGCACCCTCCTCCAGGTGACGCTCGACGACGCCGCGGCGGCCGACGAGATCTTCTCCACCCTGATGGGCGAGGACGTCGAGTCCCGACGCAACTTCATCCAGCGCAATGCCAAAGACGTGCGCTTCCTCGACATATAACTCCGCTGGTTGAGTAGGCCGCCCGCGGCCGTATCGAAACCTCGCCGACGCAGAACCAGACTGGATTAGAACTATGGCTGACGAAACAACCCCAGAGGGCACCGCCGCCCCCGAACCCACCTTCGAGAAGGCGGTCGTCGACACCCGTCACGACAAGGTCGACCAGGTCGACCTTCAGCTCGAGATGCAGCGCTCCTACCTCGACTACGCGATGAGCGTGATCGTGGGCCGCGCGCTCCCCGAGGTGCGCGACGGCCTGAAGCCCGTGCACCGTCGAGTGATCTACGCGATGTACGACGGCGGATACCGCCCCGACAAGGGATTCAACAAGTGCACCCGCGTCGTCGGCGAGGTCATGGGGCAGTTCCACCCGCACGGCGACTCGTCGATCTACGACGCGCTCGTGCGACTGGTACAGCCGTGGAGCCTGCGCTACCCGCTCGCGCTCGGCCAGGGCAACTTCGGCTCGGCCGGCAACGACGGCGCCGCCGCCCCCCGGTACACCGAGACCAAGATGGCGCCGCTCGCCATGGAGATGGTGCGCGACATCGACGAGGAGACCGTCGACTTCGTTCCCAACTACGACGGCAAGACCCAGGAGCCGGTCGTGCTCCCGGCCCGATTCCCGAACCTCCTCGTCAACGGCTCCGTCGGCATCGCGGTCGGAATGGCCACCAACATCCCCCCGCACAACCTGCGCGAGGTGGCCGCCGGCGCCCTCTGGGCGCTCGAGAACCCCGAGGCACCGCGCGAGGAGCTGCTCGAGGCGCTCATCGAGCGGATCAAGGGACCCGACTTCCCGACGGGCGCCCAGATTCTGGGAATCAAGGGAATCCAGGACGCCTACCGCACCGGTCGCGGCTCGATCACGATGCGCGCCGTCGTCAACGTCGAGGAGCTGCAGGGGCGCACCTGCCTCGTGGTCACCGAGCTCCCGTACCAGGTGAACCCCGACAACCTCGCGCTGAAGATCGCCGAGCTGGTCAAGGACGGCAAGATCTCCGGCATCGCCGATATCCGCGACGAGACCTCGGGCCGCACCGGCCAGCGCCTCGTCATCGTGCTCAAGCGCGATGCGGTGGCGAAGGTCGTGCTCAACAACCTCTACAAGCACACCCAGCTGCAGGACAACTTCGGCGCGAACATGCTCGCCATCGTCGACGGCATCCCGCGCACGCTGCCGATCGACGGCTTCATCACGCACTGGATCGACCACCAGATCGAAGTCATCGTGCGCCGCACGACCTTCCGTCTGCGCAAGGCCGAGGAACGCGCCCATATTTTGCGCGGCTACATCAAGGCGCTCGACGCCCTCGACGAGGTGATCGCCCTCATCCGCCGCTCGCAGACGACCGAGGACGCCCGCGACGGCCTCATGGGGCTGCTCTCGATCGACGAGCTGCAGGCCCGCGCGATCCTCGACATGCAGCTGCGCCGCCTCGCGGCCCTCGAGCGCCAGAAGATCATCGACGAGCACGACGAGCTCGAGCGGCTGATCGCCACGTACCACCACATCCTCGATACCCCGACGGAGCAGCGCAAGATCGTGCAGGACGAGCTCACCGAGCTCGTCGACCGCTTCGGCGACGACCGCCGCACCGAGATCATGTTCGGCTTCGACGGCGACATGAGCATGGAAGACCTCATCCCCGAAGAGGAGATGGTGATCACGGTCACCCGCGGCGGCTACGTGAAGCGCACGCGCAGCGACAACTACCGAAGCCAGCACCGCGGCGGCAAGGGAGTCAAGGGCGCGCAGCTGCGCGCCGACGACGTGGTCGAGCACTTCTTCGTGACGACCACCCACCACTGGCTGCTGTTCTTCACGAACACCGGCCGGGTCTACCGCGCGAAGGCCTACGAGCTGCAGGAGGCCGGCCGCGACGCGAAGGGACAGCACGTCGCCAACCTGCTCGCGCTGCAGCCCGGCGAGGAGATCGCGCAGATCCTCGACATCCCCGACTACCAGGCGGCGAAGTACCTCGTGCTCGCCACCCGTCGCGGTCTTGTGAAGAAGACGCCGCTCACCGAGTACGACACCAACCGCACGGGCGGCATCATCGCCATCAACCTGCGCGAGGAGGACGAGCTCGTCTCGGCCATGCTCGTGGAGGAGACGCAGGACGTGCTGCTCGTCTCGCACAAGGGCATGTCGATCCGCTTCACCGCCTCCGACTCGGCGATGCGCCCCATGGGCCGCTCCACCTCCGGGGTGAAGGGCATGGACTTCCGTGAGGGGGACGAACTACTCTCCGCATCGGTCGTCACCGACGCCGGCTACGTCTTCGTCGTCACCGAGGGTGGCTTCGCCAAGCGCACCTCCACCGACGAGTACCGCGTCCAGGGTCGAGGCGGACTGGGCATCAAGGTCGCGAAGCTGCAGGACGCCCGCGGTGATCTCGCCGGTGCGCTCATCGTCTCCGACGACGACGAAGTGCTTGTGGTTCTTGCCAGTGGCAAGGTGGTACGCTCCTCCGTGGCCGAGGTTCCCGCCAAGGGCAGGGACACGATGGGGGTTGTATTCGCCCGCTTCGCCGAGGATGACAGAATCATCGCGCTCGCGAAGAACAGCGAACGCAACCTAGTGAATCAGGATGGCGAGACCGACCTGGGAGAGATCCCCGCGGTGCCCGTCGTCACTGGAGAGGACAGATCAGTAGATGAGTAGTGTCGCCGAGAAGCTGCAGCGCAAGACACAGCGCCCTGTAGCCACCAAGCAGGTCAGGCTCAAACTGGTCTACGTCGACTTCTGGTCGACAGTGAAGCTGTCGTTCCTCGTCGCCGTGTCGCTCGGCGTGGTGCTCGTAGTGGCCACGGTGCTGATCTACCTGGTGCTGCAGTCCACGAGCGTCTTCAGCAAGCTCGACGAGCTGCTGGTCGACGTGCTGAGCGACCCCGACTTCAGCATCACGAACACGTTCTCGCTCTCCGCGGTGTCGTTGTTCGCCGTCGTCGTCGCGATCCTGAACATCATCGTGGGCACCGCGCTCGGCGCGATCACGAGCATTCTGTACAACTTCAGCGTGCGGATCACCGGCGGACTGCTGGTCGGATTCACGAATAACTGACGGAGGAAAGACGGCCCCGGATGCTCGATTGGGTATCCGGGCGCAGGTGCGGTACTCTCGTATCTGCCCGCGGGGGTATAGCTCAGTTGGTTAGAGCGCTTCACTGATAATGAAGAGGTCCCAGGTTCAAATCCCGGTACCCCCACTGCAACGCGAAAGCGTTCAACCCTTCGGGGCCTTAGCTCAATTGGTAGAGCGCCTGCTTTGCAAGCAGGAGGTCAGGAGTTCGATTCTCCTAGGCTCCACTCCGACTCCAGCGCCGCTCACGCGGCGCTTTCGTGTTTAACCCGGTCCTGCGCCATGTCCCACCCGGCACCGAGGCGCTGTGCGCCCGCGTACGGGGCCCGCAACCGCGTCGCGGGGCCCGACCCATTAAACGCAGAAGGCCCGCCGGAGCGGGCCTTCTGGAGTGCTGTGCCAGTCGCTGGCGGTCTTCGCCTAGTTGGCGCCGACCGAGCCCGCCTCGACGGTGCCCGACTCGGGCAGCTCGTCGTCGTCGATCCACAGGTCGTCGTCGGCGCGCAGCGTCTGCCACACGGCGTACGCGACACCGGCGACCGCGACGACGCCGAGACCGATGAGGATGTACTTGCCCGGTCCGCTGCTCTTCGGCTGAGGAACGACGCCGGCCTTGCGACCGATGACCGTGACGTTCTTCGACACGTTCTTGCCGAACTTCTCCGCGTTCTTCGAGAGGGCGTCGGCACCCTTGGAGACGCGCTTGCCCACCTCGTCGGTCCCCTCGGAGACACGACGGATGGCATCGCGCACCTGGGGGCTCTTCGCGGCGTCGAGTACGGCGAGTGCCGAGGCGATCGCAGAGGCGACCGCGGGCAGCACGTCGTGCTCCACCTTGTGCTTGGCGGTGGACGCCGCCGTCTGGGTGGCCGTGATGCCTGTGGAGACCACGGGCTTCACGTTGGACTCGTACGCGCCCTTGACGCGGGGCGATACTTCTTCTCGTGCGTAGTTGGCGGCCTGGTGGCGCGCTTCGTGAACAACGCCGCCGGCGTGCTCGAGTACGTCTCTTTGGCTCTGCAGGAGTTCAGTCGCCTGCTTCTTCAGGCGAGTGAACTCACGCTGCCGCTTCCGTGACAGTCCCATTGAAAAAACCTCCGTCGGTGTGGTGCAGCGAACTTTTCAATCTTGTCACGCCACTCTACCCAGCGAAACGGCCGGGACTGGGAGCGGCCTGTGCGCTTTCCAACAAAGCTCAGAGCGGCTATGTAAGAATTGTGCCCATGTCTTTGCATACAGCGGTAGCCACAATCACCACCAACCTCGGCGTCATCACGGTCAACCTCCTCGGTAACCACGCCCCGAAGACGGTCGACAACTTCGTCGGTCTCGCGACCGGCACCAAGGAGTGGACGCACCCGAAGACGGGCAAGGTCTCCACCGACCCGCTGTACGACGGTGTCATCTTCCACCGCATCATCAAGCAGTTCATGCTGCAGGCGGGCGACCCGCTCGGCCAGGGCATCGGCGGACCCGGCTACGAGTTCGACGACGAGATCCACCCCGAGCTCACCTTCAACGAGCCCTACGTACTGGCCATGGCCAACGCGGGCATCCGTGGCGGCAAGGGAACGAACGGTTCGCAGTTCTTCATCACGACGGTTCCCACCCAGTGGCTGCAGGGCAAGCACACCATTTTCGGCACCGTCGCAGACGACGAGTCCAAGCGCGTCGTCGACGCCATCGAGGCAGTGCAGACCGACGGCCGTGACAAGCCGCTCAGTGACGTTGTCATCGAGAGCGTCACCGTCGAGCAGGTCTGACCTCCACTCCAGTGACGGATACCGAGAGCACGACCGATAACTTCTGCTATCGGCATCCTGATCGGCAGAGCTTCATCCTCTGCCAGCGCTGCGGTCGCACGGTCTGTGCCGAGTGCCAGACCCAGGCGGCTGTCGGCGTTCACTGCCCGGAGTGCGTGCGGGAGGCGCAGCAGAGCGCCCCCCGCACGAAGTCCGCGCGGGTGACCCGGATGCGCGCCAGCTGGCGGACCAGCAGCGGTGTGCCCGTGGTGACCTACACGCTCATCGGCATCAACGTGGTGCTCTTCGCACTCGATTTCATCACCGGGCGGGCCCTGTACCCCTGGCTCGCCTACCGCTCGGACTTCACCGAGATCCAGCCGTGGCGCATGCTCACCTCGACGTTCATGCACGCCTCGATCTGGCACATCCTGTTCAACATGTACTCGCTGTTCATCTTCGGGCCCATCATCGAGCACCTCCTGGGACGGGTGCGCTTCATCGCGCTCTATCTCCTCGCGGCCTTCGGCGGCTCGGTGGCCGTGCTCGTGCTCGCACCCGGGCAGACGGTGATCGGGGCCTCCGGCGCCATCTTCGGCCTGCTCGGCGCCTTCGTCGTGATCCAGCGCGGCCTCGGCGGCAACAACACCGGCCTGCTGATCCTGATCGGGCTCAACCTCGTCATCGGATTCATCCCGGGGATGTCGATCTCCTGGCAGGCCCACGTGGGCGGGCTCATCGCCGGCGCCGCCGTGGCCGCGATCTTCACCGCCACGCGCCGCCCGAAGCAGAAGGCCATCCAGATCGCGGGTGTCGCCGGTGTGGGGGTCGCGCTGGTCGCGGTGACCATCGCTGCCGTCGCGGTCTGACCCACGAACAGAGAAAGGACCGCCGGGCTCTCGCCTGGCGGTCCTTTTCTGCGGTGTACCCGGTGGGGAGTTATCCACAGGGTTGTGCACAGTGGGGATAATTACACCGGTGTAACTTCCCTTAAACGGCGCGGATCCGGGGGACTCAGCGCCAGCGTGTCGTCATGAGGAAGCCGACGAACATGATGCCGAAGCCGACGAGGATGTTGCCGGAGCCCAGCTGGGGGATCGGGAACTGGGATGCCCCGCTCACGTAGAAGACGATGATCCAGATGAGCCCGATGAGCATGAATCCGAACATGATCGGCTTGAACCACACGGGGTTCGGAGCCTGTTCTCCGGAGCGCTGCTCAGCGGGGCGTTCGGACTTGGTTCGTTCGCTGCTGCGGGCCATGGCGAAAATCTTATCCTGAAACGGGGTCTACGAGTTGGCCGCCCCTGTGAGTACAGCACCCGCGCGGTATTCCCCCCGTACAATCAACCCATGAGCGAGATAGAGCCGCTGGGGACAGCCGCGCCCATGAAGCGGCCGCGCCGCCGCAAAGTGACGGTCGTCGGCGTGCTCGGCGAGCTGTTCATCACCGCCGGAGTGTTCGTACTCCTCTTCCTCGGCTGGCAGGTCTGGCTCAACGACATCATCGTCGGTGCGGAGCAGAGCAGCGCGGCCAACGAATTGTCGGAGTCGTGGGACACCGGCACCGACGACGCCACGGCGGCCCCGAGCCCCGATGCGTCGCCGGACGCGGCGGCCCCGGAAGTGCTGCCCGACCCGAACGACCCCCTCGTCGCCGCCAAGCCGGCCGATGCCGCCTCCTTCGCGAACATCATCATCCCCCGCCTCGGCGCCGACTACATCCGCCCGATCGCGGAGGGCACCGGCGGCAACGTGATCAACAATCCGAAGACCGGCGTGGGGCACTACAAGGAGTCGCAGATGCCCGGCGAGGTCGGCAACTTCGCGGTCGCCGCGCACCGCACCACCTATGGGGCGCCGTTCCACGACATCGACCGGCTCGTGGTGGGCGACTCGATCATCGTCGAGACGCAGGACGGCTGGTACAAGTACATCTACCGCGGCACGCAGTACGTGCGCCCGACCGGGGTCGACGTGATCGAGCCGGTTCCCACGTTCCCGGGCGTCGCCGCCACCGACCGCGTCATAACGATGACGAGCTGCCACCCCAAATTCTCCGCGGCCGAGCGGATCATCGCCTACGGCGTATTCGACAGCTGGTACCCGCGAGCCGGCGGTGCCCCAACCGAGATCTCCACCCTCGTTCAAGCCGGAGGCAACTGATGTACGCCGCGTTCTTCCGATTCCTGCCCGGCCCGGTGTGGCTGCGCATCCTATTCTGCCTCGTGCTGGTCGCCGCCGTGCTCGCCGCCTGCGTGTTCTGGGTCTTCCCCTTCGTCAACGGATTCTTGGCCGTCCCCGATGTGACGGTGGGCGAATGACCCGCGTACTCGTCGTCGACAACTACGACAGCTTCGTCTACACCCTGAACGGCTACCTGCTGCAGCTGGGGGCCGAGACCACCGTGGTGCGCAACGACGCCTTCACAGCGGATGACGCGGCCGCCTATATCGCGGACTTCGACGCCGTTCTGCTCTCGCCCGGTCCCGGTACGCCGGCTGCCGCCGGCGTCTCCATTCCGATCGTGAAAGCGGTGATGGACTCTGGCCAGCCGCTCTTCGGCGTCTGCCTCGGGCACCAGGCCATCGCCGAGGCGATGGGAGCAACCGTCACCCACGCCGACGAGCTGATGCACGGCAAGACCTCGCAGATCGAGCACGACGACAGCGGTTTCTACGACGGCGTTCCGCAGCCCTTCACGGCGACGCGCTACCACTCGCTCGCGATCGTCAACTCGACGGTGCCCGACGGTCTCGTCGTCACCTCGCGCACCTCGGGCGGTGTGATCATGGGCGTCAGGCACGCCGAGCTGCCGATCTTCGGGGTGCAGTTCCACCCGGAGTCGGTGCTCACCGAGGGCGGCTACCGCATGGTCGGCAACTGGCTGGCCGTGGCGGGGCTCCCCGAGGCAGCCGAGACGGCCAAGGGCCTCACCCCGCTCATCAAGTAGCGGCGCGCTGACGCGTCGAGCCGCCCGGCCTGCGCCCTGCGGCTACGGCTTGCTGCAGTAGGTGATGGTGATCGAGGACTTCTGCGGTGCGTCCCCGGTGATCGTCTGGCTCACGACATTGCCGCCGGTGCAGCCGGGGTCGCCGACGGTCTTGACCTCGAGCTGCAGGCCGCTCAGGGCGCCTGTGGCGGTGCCGACGGCCTGGCCGACCTGGCTGGGCACCTGGACGAGTCCGTTCGAGACGACCATGTTGATGGCGGAGCCGAGGGGCGCCGTGCCGCCGGGAGCCGGGTCGGCGGAGATGACCACGCCCTCCTTGACGCTCGCCGAGTAGGCGGCCGTGATCGTTCCGTCGACGAAACCTGCCGCCGCCAGGGCGGCGGAGGCATCCGCTTGCGAGGAATTGACGATCTGCGGCACCGTGACCGCTTTCGCGCCGCTGGAGACGTAGACCCTGATCGACTGGCTGGGACCGACGGTGATGCCCGCCTCGGGATCGGTGCGGATGATGACCCCGGGCTCGACGTCGGGATTGGCCTCGTCGAACCGGGTGGCCACGAGGTTCTTGTCGACGATCGCGGCGCTGCCGTTCTCCCAGATCTGGCCCACGACGTCGGGCACCTTGATGGCGACGTTCGAGGTGAGGTTGGTCTGGCCGAGGCTCAGCGTCCAGACGCCCACGGCGACGATGACGACGAGCATCACGGCGATGCCGCCCCAGATCCAGGCCACGGGCGGGCGGTTCTGGGTGCGCGGGATGCGGTCGTGCTGGTCGACGTTGAGCTGGCGGAAGGTGGCGTCCGAGCCGCTGGTGGAGCTGGGGTTCACACCGAAGAGCGTGGCGTTGAACTCGTTGGACTGCGGGGACTTGCGCACCGGGATCGAGCCGGCGGCGGCGGCCTCCGCGTCGATGCGGAACTCGCTGGCGGTCTGGAAGCGCTCGAAGCGGTCTTTGGCCATGGCGCGCAGCACCACGGCGTCGAGAGCGGGCGAGACGCGCGGGTTGAGGGTGCTCGGCGGCAGCGACTGCTGGTTCACGTGCTGGTAGGCGACGGCCACCGGGTTCGCGCCGGTGAAGGGTGCATGGCCGGTGAGCATCTCGAACATGACGATGCCGGTGGAGTAGAGGTCGGTGCGCGCGTCGACGGCCTCGCCCCTGGCCTGCTCGGGTGAGAAGTACTGGGCGGTCCCCACGATCGTGCTGGTCTCGGCGATGCTCGCCGAGGAGTCGGAGATGGCGCGGGCGATGCCGAAGTCCATCACCTTCACCTGGCCGGTGGTGGCGATCATGATGTTGCCGGGCTTCACGTCGCGGTGCACGACGCCCGCGCGGTGCGAGTACTCGAGTGCGGTGAGCACCTGGGAGATGATGCGGGTGGCCTCGGTAGCCTCGATCGGCCCCTCGGCGATCATGTCCTTCAGGAGGCGGCCGTCGACGAACTCCATGATGATGAACGGCAGCTGCACCTCGGCGCCGAACTCGTCGACGACGGTCTCCTCGCCGGCGTCGAAGATGCGCACGATCGTGGCGTGCGCCATCTTCGCCGCCTCCTGCGCCTCGCGCCGGAACCGGCTGCGGAACGCGGGGTTCGTGGCGAGCGCCGGCTTGAGGAGCTTGATCGCGACCCGGCGGCCGAGGCGGTTGTCGATGCCCACGTGCACGTCGGCCATCCCGCCGCGACCGATGAGTTCGCCGACCTGGTACCTGCCTGCGAGCAGACGCACGCTCTGGGCTACGCCTTCAGTCACGAACTATCTCCCGGGTGCTCTCTCGAAATTTCTCTGTCAGTGTAGTCGGTCGACTACGGGCGTCTCTGTCAGGGCGTGGGTGCTGCGGGGGTGGTGGGCGCCGTGACCGTGAAGGTCGCGGGTCCCGACGACGGCGACTGCAGCGAGTCGCCGCAGAAGGCGATGTAGCTGACGGTCATCGGCCCGACGGCGGTCGGCGTCACCTGGATGGTGGTGGCGTCGGCGGCCACGGGATTCGCCGAGACGGCGATACCGTTGGTGACGGAGAAGTTGTACCCGGTGAGGTTCTTGCCGGTGGGGCATCCCGGGTAGCGCGTCCAATTGACCGTCACCGGCACGGCGGCCGGTCCGGTGGTCGGCGTCACGGTCGGCGCCGAGGGCTGCGGGGCGGTCGCGACCGGTCCGTAGAAGGTGACGGCGATGAGCGCGTTGGGCTGCTGCGGTCCGGTGGGGCTGACCGCGTACGCCCGGCCGACCTGCTCGGAAGTGGCGGCGGCGTCGCCGAGGCGGGTCTCCATCCGCAGTCCGAGTCCGGTGAGCTTGTCCTGGGCCTGCGCCTCCGTGAGGTTGGCGAACTCGGCCTCGACGACCTCGACGGTCTCGACCGGCGGCGGCGTGGTCTCGGAGGGCGTCGGGGTGGACGAGGGAGTGGGTCGGGTCGCCGACGCGGAGTTGCTGGTCGGAGCCGCCGGCTCGTCCTCGCCGGACGGGATCACCAGGGCGATGATCACGAAGATGAGCACGATCGCGAGCACGGAGACGATCGCGATGAGCGGCCACATCCACGGGTTGCGCTTGCGGGGCTGCTCCTCCTCGTCGCCCAAGGTCGGCTCGTCGGCGGCGTTCAGCAGCTGGGTGGCCATCGCGGTCTGGCCGTAGTTGGCACCGGCGGTGTTCGCGAGCGAGCCGCTGCCCATGATGCCGGGAACGGCGATCGTGGCGGCGGCGACGTCGCCACGGCGCAGAGCCTGCGCGGCGCGGGCGAGGTTCGCGGCCGACGACGGGCGGTCCGCCGGGTTCTTGGCGATGCAGGCGTAGACGAGGTTGCGCACCTCCTCGGAGATGGTGACCGGGAGCTCGGGCGGCGTCTCGTTGATCTGCGCCATCGCGATGGCGACCTGCGACTCCCCGGTGAAGGGGCGGCGGCCGGCGAGGGACTCGTAGGCGACGATTCCGAGCGAGTAGATGTCGGTCGTGGGCGAGGCGGAACGGCCGCTCGCCTGCTCGGGCGAGAGGTACTGCACCGTTCCCATGACCTGGCCGGTCGCGGTGAGCGGAACCTGGTCGGCGATGCGGGCGATGCCGAAGTCGGTGATCTTGACGCGACCGTCGGGTGTGATCAGCAGGTTGCCCGGCTTGATGTCGCGGTGCACGAGGCCTGCCGCGTGCGCGGCGGAGAGGGCGTTGGCGGTCTGCGCCACGATGTCGAGCACACGGTCGGTCGAGAGAACGCGCTCCCTCTCGAGGATGGCACTGAGCGCCTCTCCGGGCACCAGCTCCATCACGAGGTAGGCGCTGCCGTCTTCTTCGCCGTAGTCGAAGACATTGGCGATGCCCTCGTGGTTGACGAGCGCGGCGTGGCGGGCCTCGGCGCGGAAGCGCTCGAGGAAGCCCGGGTCGCCGAGGTACTCGTCCTTGAGGATCTTGATCGCAACGGTGCGTCCGATGACGAGGTCGGTCGCCTGCCAGACCTCGCCCATGCCGCCGATCGCAACGCGACTCGACAGTTGGTATCTGCCCCCGAAAGTGAGGCCACTGGTGGGTCTCATTTGTTTAGCACCGCCTCTAGTACTTTCTTCGCGATTGGGGCTGCGACTGAATTGCCGAACCCTGTCTGACCGAGGCCGCCGCCGTTCTCCACGACAACCGCCACTGCTACCTCGGGATCGTCCGCCGGAGCGAATCCGGTGAACCAGAGGGTGTACGGCTCGCCCTTGCCGTTCTCCGCGGTACCGGTCTTGCCCGCCACGGACACCCCGCTAATTCTCGCATTACTGGCCGCCCCGTTCGCCACGTTGCCGATCATCATCTGCGTCATCGTCTCCGCCGTCTCGCTGCTCATCGGGGTGTTGTACACGGAGGGCGCCGTGTCCTCGCGATCGCTCAGATCGGGTGCGAGGATCTTCTCGATGAGCGTCGGCTCCATCAGGGTGCCGTCGTTCGCGATCGCCGCGGAGTTCATCGCGATCTGCAGCGGGGTGACCCGCACGCTCGCCTGTCCGAAGGAGGAGAGCATCTGCTGGGCCTCGCTGTCGGTCGGCGGGTAGACGCTGGGGGTGCTGCTCTGGGGAATGTCGAAGCTGGTGCCGAAACCGAGCTGCTTCGCCATGTCGTTGATGGTGTCGTAGCCCAGGGCCAGGCCGAGCTGGGCGAAGGGGATGTTGCAGGAGAGGCGCAGTGCCGTCTCGATGGTGACGGTGCTGCCGCCTCCGCAGGATCCGCCCTCGGCGTTGTTGATCACGGAGCTGCTGCCCGGGAGGGTGAGGGTGGCGGGGTTCGGGAACTCCGACTGCGGGGTGTAGTCGCCGGACTGGATGGCGGCGGCGGCGACGACCAGCTTGAAGACGGAGCCGGGCGCGTAGAGGTCGCCACCGATGGCCCGGTTGATCAGCGGGTCGGCGGGGTCGGCGATCAGCGCGTCGTAGCTGGCGATCACCTGGCTGGTGTCGTGCACCGCGAGCACGTTCGGGTCGAAGGAGGCCTTCGAGACCATGGCGAGGATCGCCCCGGTCTTCGGGTCGATCGCGACGACGGCCCCCGCGTTGTCGCCGAGAGCGTCCCAGGCCGCCTGCTGCACCACGGGGTCGATGGTGAGCTCCACCGCGTCGCCCTTCGGGTCCTGACCGGTCAGGATGCTGTTGATCTGGTCGAAGAACTGCGCGTTGGAGTTGCCGCTCAGGTAGTCGTTGAGGGCGCCCTCGACGCCGGTGTTGCCCTGGTTGAGGGTGAAGTAGCCGGTCGCGGCGGCGTAGAGCGGCCCGTTGGAGTACACGCGGAGGAAGTTGTAGTTGTCGTCGACGGGTGTGGACTCCGCGATCGGCACGCCGTCGATGAGGATCGGGCCGCGCTGGGCCGAGAAGCTGTCGAACAGCGTGCGCGTGTTGCGGGAGTCGACGCGCAGCTCGTCGGCGGAGACCACCTGGATCACGCTCGACGAGACGAAGAGGGCGACGAACATGAGCACCACCACGATGCTCACTCGCTTGAGTTCTTTGTTCACGGTTCGATCACGTACCTCGGTTGGTGCCGAACGGTATCGGACAGGCGGAGCAGGAGCGCGGCGATGATCCAGTTCGCGACCAGCGACGAGCCGCCGGCGGCGAGGAACGGGGTGGTGAGCCCGGTGAGGGGGATCACCCGGGTGACGCCGCCGACCACGATGAAGACCTGCAGCGCGATGACGAAGGCCAGGCCGATGCCGAGCAGTCGGCCGAAGTCGTCCTGGCTGGCGAAACCGATGCGGAAACCGCGCGAGACGAAGAGCAGGTAGAGGCAGAGGATGCCGAACAGCCCGATCAGGCCGAGCTCCTCGCCGAGGCTGGCGATGATGTAGTCGCTCTCGGCCAGGGGGGTGATGTTCGGCCGGCCTTGCCCGAGGCCGGAACCGATCAGGCCGCCGTTGGCCATGCCGAAGAGTCCCTGCACCAGCTGGTAGCTGCCGCCTACGCGGTCGAAGACGTCCTGGTTGAAGGCGTCGAGCCAGGCGGCGAAGCGGCCGTTGACGTAGCTGAGCGTCTGGCTGGCGACGATCGCCCCGCCGAGGAAGAGGGTGAGACCGAGGATGATCCAGCTCGCGCGGCCGGTCGCGACGTAGAGCATCACCAGGAAGAGGCCGAAGTAGAGCAGCGACGTTCCGAGGTCGCGCTGGAAGATGAGCACGGCCATCGACGCGGCGAAGACCACGAGGATCGGACCGAGGTCGCGGGCGCGCGGGAAGCGCACGCCCAGTATCTTCTTGCCCACCATCGACAGCGAGTCGCGGGCGCTCACCAGGTAGCCGGCGAAGAACACGGCGAGGGCGATCTTGCCGAGCTCGCCGGGCTGGAAGTTGACCGGGCCCACCGACACCCAGAGCTGGGCGGAGGTGCCGAGGTTGGAGCCGACGAAGGGCACCAGCGGCAGCAGGAGCAGGCCGATTCCGGTGAACATCGCGACGAAGCGGTAGCGCTGCAGCACGCGGTGGTTGCGCACGATCACGATCACCGCGATGGCGAGGGCGATCGCGAGGGCCGTCCAGGCCATCTGGCGCAGCCCGGCGCCCTCCCAGCCGGTGAGGCGCTTCGCGATGTCGATCCGGTAGATCATCGCGATGCCGAGGCCGTTGAGCACCGTGATGATCGGCAGGATGAAGGGGTCGGCGTCGGGCGCCACCAGGCGCATGGTGAAGTGCATCGCGAACACCAGCAGCGTGAGTCCCAGGCCGTAGGTGAAGAGAGTGGAGTCGATCTCGCCGAGGGCGCCGAGCTGCACGAGGCAGATGGCGGCGGCGTCGATACCGCAGGCGACGAGCAGCAGCACGAACTCGAGGTTGCGCAGGCGCGCGGGCTCACGCAGTTTGAGCGTGATCGCTCCGGTGAACGTGGGGCGGCTGGTCTCGGCCGTGTCGGCCGCCGCGCTACGGGGTGCTGACATTCGACAGCTGCTCCACGATGCGTTCCGCGTCCGACAAGGAGTCGGCGGGGATGGTGTCCTCGACCGTGCTGCGCGAGTAGCTCGGCAGCGCGTCGAGGTCGATGTCGGTGGTGCGGTAGACCGACGACAGGCTGATCGGGCCGACGTCCTGCTGCACGCCGCGGAAGATCGCCACGTTGCCGCTGTCGACGCCCACGAAGAAGCGGGTCTGGGTGTACTGGTACGAGCCGACGACCGCGACCACGATCGCGAGCACCACGAGCACGAGACTGACGAGCCAGGTGACGCGGCGGCGCTTCGCACGACGCCGGTCTTCGAGGATCAGCTCGTCGAGGTAGCCGTCGGACTCCGGTTCGAAGTGGCTGTCGTCCGCCTTGGTGACCTTGAGCGGATGGAGGAGCAGCGCCGGCAGGCGGAGCGGCTTGCGCGAGGTGTCTCCGTCGAAGACGAGCGGGCTCGCCGCCGACCCCACGGTGACCGGGGGCACGTGGCCGGAGCCGCCCGACTCGTCGATGTCGACCAGCACGACGGTGACGTTGTCGGGGGCGCCCTGATCGAGCGCATCCTTCACAAGCCGGTCGGCGGCATCCGCTGCATCGGGGATCGTGGTGAGCGCGCTGAGGATCTTGTCGGTGGAGACGTAGCTGGAGAGGCCGTCGGAGCAGAGTAGCCAGCGGTCGCCCGGCTGGGTGGCCATGATCGAGGTGTCGATCTCGGGGGTGGCGTCGACGTCGCCGAGCACACGCATCAGCACGGAGCGGCGCGGATGCACCGCAGCCTCCTCCTCGGTGATGCGGCCGCTGTCGACCAGACGCTGCACGAAGGTGTGGTCGGCGGTCACCTGGGTGAGCTCGCCCTCGCGCAGCAGGTAGATGCGCGAGTCGCCGATGTGGGCGATCACCACCTGGCCGTTGACCAGGAGCATTCCGCTCACGGTGGTGCCCATGCCGGTGAGTTCGGAGTGGTCGAAGACGGTCTCGGCCAGCTGCGCGTTCGCGGCTGTCAGCGCGGTGTGCAGGGCGAACTCGGCGTCGCTCGACGATGCGAACTGCCGGTCGGTCTCGATGATGCGGTTGACGGCGATAGCGGATGCGACATCGCCGCCCGCGTGGCCGCCCATGCCGTCGGCGACGACGAACAGGTGCTCGCCGGCATAGCCGCTGTCCTGATTGTTGGCGCGGATCTTCCCGACGTGGGAGACCGCGGCGCTCTTGCCGGTGGCCACGGTGCTACCGCCGGAGTTCGAAACTGGTCGTGCCGATTTTGACGGTGGCGCCCAACAGGACCTGGGTGGGCACGGCTACTCGCGTGCCGTCGAGGAAGGTGCCATTGGTTGAGTCTAGGTCTTGGATAACCCAGCCCTCGTTCCACTTCAGGAGGCGGGCGTGATGGGTCGACGTGTAGTCGTCGCGGATCACGAGCCCGGAATCGCTGGACCGGCCGATGGTGATCTGCTCGGCGGGCAGCGGGATCTCCAGGCCCTCCTTCGCCCCTCCGGTGATGACGAGGCGGGTGGCGTCGAGCGAGCTCCCTCCCGTCGGTCGGGGCGCGACCGCGACCGGCGCGGCGGCGACGGGGGGTGCCTGCGGGGCGGCGGGAGCGGCATCCGCTACCGGCTGCTTGCGCACCTTCTGGCCGAAGAGGTCGGTGCGCAGCGCGTAGACCACGGCGAACACGAAGCCCCACATCAGGCCGAGGAAGGCGATCTTGAGGATGAGGAGGGTGAGTTCGCTGGGGTTGGTCATCGGTTGCCGCCCTTGTCGTGGTCGGCGAGATGGTCGGTGCCCGCGGCCTGGGCGAGCACGCGGAAGACGATGTGGGTGCGGCCGATGTCGATCACCGAGTCGGGCGCGAGCGGTGCGCGGCTGACGCGCTGGCCGTTGAGCAGCGAGCCGTTGGTGGATCCGAGGTCGTTGACCTCGGCGCGCTTGCCGTCCCAGAGCACCTCGACGTGCTTGCGGGAGATGCTCGTGTCGTTGACGGTGATGTCGGCGTCGGAACCGCGGCCGATCACGGTGCGGTCCTTTCTCAGCGGGTAGCGCTTGCCGGCGATGTCGACGACCGGGGTCCAGGCGACTGTTCCCTTAACGTTCACCGAGACGATCTCCACGATGCCCTCGCTCTGGCCCGGGTTCTTCGCCAGCGAGATGGAGATGCCGCCGGAGAAGGAGTAGTGCTGGGCGGCCGCGTGGCGCTGCACCAGCTGGGTGAGCTCGTCGATGAGGGCGGGGCCGATGGCCGTCATGCGCTCGTAGTCGTTCTGGCTGAGGCGCACGGTGAACTGGTTGGGGACGAGGATGCGGTCGCGGGAGACCACGGCCGCCTTCGTGTCGAGTTCGCGCCGGAGCGCGCTGGTGATCTCGACGGGCTGAACGCCGCTCTTGAAGGTCTTGGCGAAGGCGCCATTGACCGCCCGCTCAAGCCCTCGTTCGAAGCTGTCAAGAAGCCCCAAGGATTTTCCTCATCTCACAGTCGTGAATATGTAGATGTTAGCCGGTGGTCTGCGGCGTCCACGCGCCGCCCCTCCTTTTACCACCCGGGGATGACAGCCGAATGAGGCGAGCGGATGATGGCCTGGTCTTTTGCAGGCCCGTTTCCGTGATAATCTCGCTTGGTTGGCGCGAGTGGCGGAATTGGTAGACGCGCACGGTTCAGGTCCGTGTGTTGGAAACGACGTGGGGGTTCAAGTCCCCCCTCGCGCACAGGGGGTTGATTGCCTAACTAGGTGATTTAGTTTGCAAAACTCCAACAAAGTGAAAAGGCCCCCGGGAAACCGGGGGCCTTTGCTGTTTCTGCGAGCCTGATGATGGACTCGGCGGGCGAAGACGTGTCCAATCCAGAGGATCTTCCGTTCCGCGCGCAGAAAAAGCCCGGCAAGGCGCGACGAATCGCCCTGCCGAGCTGTGTACTGAAAAGGAAGAGCGAGTTACCGCTACGGAGAATCCGGAGGGGTAGGTACTCGCTTCGGCGTTGGTTTCCGTTTCTCTGGTTTCTTCAGGCTTGTCGCTGTCTTCGTTGCAGGCGCATCATCTGGTTCGGCAAACGAGAAGTCACCCCACGGCGCGACTCGGTCGCTGCGGAGGCTGCGCTTCTCGCGGATGTCCGCTTTGCGCTTGAGGAGGTCTGCCGCGTGGGCTTCAGAGGTTGCAAGGAGCTGCTTGTCACGGAACGCCTGGATACGTCGGAGGTTTGCGGTGACGACGGACAAGCCGATGAGCAGGTACTGCGCTGCGTAGCCGCGGAGGCGGCGTTTGGTTGGAACCTCGAGGGCTTCCTTAGAGCCGTCCTTCAGATAGGCGTTCTTCGCTTCGATGGCGCCTCGGTCGACCGCGTACTCGCGCGCCCATTGGTCGCTTCCGTACTGCACTTCCTGAGCGAGCTTTGCGCCAGCCGTTGCCGGGATGTTCACCGAGCGCTTGTTGGTGCAGACCAGACCGGCATGCTCTTCGTCTGGCGGGTCGATGATGTCGATCTTCTTGTCTCCGACGACGGGTGGGGCCCCGCAGCTTTCCGCGAGGGGGCATCTGGCGGTCGCGCCGGGGCCTTTGGCGGGGCACATCATGGCGACGCCGCCGTTAGCGTCCGGCTTCTCTTTGGGGCGGAGCATGTAGGCGCGTCGCATGGCGATGCGGAGACGCCACGTCTTGTGATCGATCTCTCCTGCTCGCATTTGAATTGTTGCGTTGACGAGGTTCTCAGGCATCGAGGGGCAGTACCAGGCACCTTCGACTTGCCGGGCACCTTCGTACTCTTCGCCGCTGCCTTTACCGAGCTGGGCATCGTTGTAGTCCATGACGAGCCTGTGTCCGAGGGCACGCAGCGGGAGTTGGAAATCTCCTGCTTTGGCAAAGGCACCGTAACCCCGGTCGCCGGTGACGCGGCCGGCGGGCAGGTCTCGACGTGCCATGTCGACGTAGATGTCGGTAGCGGTCCTGATGAGGTCCTTCGCGGGGACGGTCATACCGATGCCGGTGATGAGCATCGGGAACTTCGGTTGCTCGTCGGGCTGGTGGTTGACCTGGGTGACGATCGTCAAGTCCCAGCCGAAGACGGCTTTCTTGATCTTCGCTCCTTTTGCGCCGTCTTCGACAACGTTGTGCTTGAAGTCGCGGCGGTACCAGCCGGCGCTGGGGTCATTCGGCCCGCGCGTGCCGCCGAATGGGGCACCGCGCTTGCCGAAGGCGGGCACGACGGTCGCATCGATGCACGAATCGCCCTGCCAGTATTGCTCGTACTCCTTTGGCACCAGATCGAGCGTCGCCTGGATGAGTTCATTGTTCACCCGGTCGAGCCGGATCTGCTTCGCGGTGAGACCGTCCTCTGTCCAGCGATCCCTCATCTCCTCGACCTCTTGGAGGGTGGGGAAGTGCCCTTTCTTCGTCGAGGTGTGAGGTTTCGGGTCGATCGTGCTGAGCGTCCGCTTGATCGACCGGTAGATAGGGAAGTACCACTGCTGTTTTGTTCGTGCCTGGCCTCCTGACTGACCGGCGTCACCATCGAGGCCGAGGTAGGCGGCGGACTCGGGCGACAACCGGGTAAAGGCGACGTAGGCAAGCTCTTCGACGAGTTGCGAGGAGTGCTCCACAGTAAGAAGGAGCAGCAGCACGAGCGCCGTGCGCGTAGAGACGGTGCGCGGACGGCCGCCGGGGCCTTTGCTGGCGGCGGCGGAGTCCTCTGCCTGCCAGCTGTCGATGAGGCTGGCGACACCGGACGAGTCGATCAGCGACGCGACGAAGAGCACCTGCGCGTGTGGGAAGACGCTCGAGTTTCCGACGAAGCGGCCTTCGGGCATGCCGGACCAGCGGGCGCGAATCTCGTCCTGGTACTTGGTGTTGACAGGTGTCTTGACCGTTCTCTTCATGCTCGCGCCTGTCGGAACGCTGCAGTGTGAGTGTCGACGTCGAGGTCATCGACGAATCGTTCGAACCGCGACAGAGTCTTGATGTCCTTCACGCCCAACGCATTCATGAGGGGGAACAGAGGTGTGCCGGCATTGAGGTGAGTCACGATCCAGGTGGAGCGGAGGCGCTCGAGGTTGAACGCCTGTCCATCGTTGGCCGCACGATTTACGTAGCGCTGTACAAACTTGTGCGGGAAGCTGGGGCGCTCCGCCTTCGAGAGGAGGTAGAAGTCGGCTAGGGGTGAAGAGACGAGCCGGCGAAGGTCCTCTTCCCAGACCTGCAGGCAAACGATGGACCTCGGCCGCTCGCCTTCGACGACGACACGAACCGCGTCGGCGTCGAACCGGATCGCCTCGACGGGCAGTGCCATGATCTCGATGCTGTTCAGACCACATCCGGCAGCGAGAGCGAGGAGGGTCATCCAGTTGTGTCGTCGGGATGCGGTACTGCGAGTAGCCCCTTGGTTGCGAAAGCGCACCATCTCGGCCGCGGTGTAGGGGCCGAAGGCTTCGCTGGATGGGCGTCTGCTTTTCGATCCCACGGGCGGGACCTTCGCTCCGAGCTCCCTGCCGATCCGGTACAGCCGGAACTGCATGGAGTCGAGGTATTTCGCCGTGTGGGCCTTCCTCCGATCGTGGATGAACTTGTCGATGTTGCCGGCGTCGAAGACAACCTCTCTTCGCAGTGGCAGGCAGGCGATGTTCACCGTCCAGACAACCAGTCGCGCGATGACGCCCAGGTAGTTGCGCGCGTCGGTTTCCGACTTCGGATCGAGCTCCGTCACCGCGGAGCGAGTGAACTCCTGCACGTCGTCATTCCAAAATCTCATCGGAGTGCGAGGCGTGTAGTTGCGGATCACTCCGTTAACATCATTGAATAGGTGTCGGTAAGAATAGAAGGGTGCTACGGTGGGTGCAAGAGGGTTGGTGGACGACATTACTCAGCGACCCCCTCGGTGTCGTCTACGCTCGTCGTATGTCTCGTCCCAAGCGCCTCTTGCCTCGGGAACGTTCCGAGCGGTGGCCTGACGTGCCTGCGACTGACAACAGCGGGGAGGTCGCTCGGCAGTTTGTGCGCAATCTCAATGCAGTCATCGACGGTCGGAGCAATCGCGCGATCGAGAAGGTCACTGGTGTCAACGACGACACGCTTGCCAGCATCCGTAAGGGCGAGTCGTGGCCGGACCTCGACATGATCGCCCGTCTGGAGAAGGCGTTCGGGGTCGTCCTGTGGCCGGGTCTGGTGGAATCCGAGGACTGAGAAACGTTGCATGTAGGTAAGACATGCGATGGAACAAGCGTCATCCGAGGCCGGATCAGAATGTTGCGCTTTTAGACAACATCACAGTGCGAGACTGTCCACATGACAGACCATCGCTACGTTCCGCGTGACTTTCTCGTTCAGCCCGAGCTGTTCGGAGAACCTGGGGTCGCCGTGCGCTGGCACCCGAAGCCGGCGGCCGCGCCCGAAATCGACCAGTTTCTCGCCTCGGCAATCCAGCACTCGTTTGCAGCTCGCATCCGCGCCACCGTGAAGGAGAGCGATCGCTACTCATCAGTGCGGGACTTCGCTAAGCAGGAGGGATTCCGTTACGCGAGTCTCACCGAGATTCTCCGCGGTTCGGGAGTTATGCGCCTCGATCACATCACCGCAGCTCGGCGGACTCTCGGAATCGATTTGAACGTGTGGGGACCGGCAAGCCCCGGCGAGTGAGCGTTAGCAACCGTTGTCAGCAGCTGCCAGTAGCTTCAGAGTATGGAAACTAAAGACCAGCAGATCAAGCACGTCGTCGCCGGCGTCGCGCTCGGCACTCTGGCCAACAACGTTGTTGCGGTAACCAGCGCGAAGATGACTTTCGAGTTCGCCTTCACCCACGCCTGGAATCGGTGGTCTCGAGCAAGCAAATTCCCCAGCATCGCAGGACACGACCCGGGAAACATGTTCTGGATTGGCGTAGGCCGGTCGCTTCGGCGCACGGCAGTCAGCGCCGCCTGGGAGCAGGACAAGTGGAGCCGGCCGGTCATCACGCTCGGCGACTGGATCGTTGGAGAGTGTCTCGACCTGCACGCAGACGAGCGCGCTTCGGCAGACGACTGGATAGAGCTGGGTCGACTATTCGTTGCAGAATTCAACCCGGACCAGATGATCCGCGCAGGCTCAGCGCCGAACACGTCGACTGTGGTGGACTAACCCCATGCCCACCGATCTCCTCATCGACGAACAAGCCGCGTCCCTCTCCCTCGAGCCTGCCGCGCTCCGCGGATGGGGGCAACGCCAGCGCGTCTTCGTATCCAGCCTCATCACCGATATGCCTGAAGAGCGCCGCTCGGTCCGGGAAGCCATCGAGTCTGTCGGAGCACAGCCGGTCATGTTCGAAGAGGAACTCGGCGCCCAGGACGTCAACTCCTACGATGCCTACCTCGACGGTGTACGCAGCTCCGGAATCTACGTCGGCCTCTTTGGTGCCCGTTACGGCGTACGTACCGCTCGCGGCTTCTCCGCAACAGAGGAGGAGTTCCGTGAAGCGGAACAACTCGGGCTGCGCCTGTGCGTCTTTACGAACTCTGGAGGTCAAGAAGTCGAAGGGGCGCAGCGCGATCTCATCGACGGCGCACGCAACCTCCTCACCACGGCTCCGTGGACCGATCCCGTCGACCTCGGGCGACGCGTCGCCCGGCGACTCGGTGACCTGGCCGCTCAGGAGCTCTCGCCATGGGTCCGGCTGGGTGAGACGGTGTTCAGGGCCACGAAGATCACCAGCGACGGGCAGACAATCCGCGTTGAGGCTGACATCCAGAACCCCCGCATCATCGCCCGCCTGAACGAGATCCGTGACGGCCGCACATCCGATCTCAGATTCACATCCCCGGACGAATCCCGCCCCGTCCAGGTCCGAGACCTCAGCTCATCAATGACGTCTACAGTCAGCCGAACGGTCACGCTCACTTTGGCCGTCAGCCAGCAGAATCAAGGCATGTCCATGGGGTCGATGGTCACCAACGGCGTCACCTACACCGCCCAGGATCTAATCCGTCTGTCGATGTCCGACGCGCTCTTCGGAACGAGCACCGCCCCGTCGCCCGGATGGGGTTCGACGATCAGCGACCCGCTGGAACCGCTCCGTGGAAAAGGCGTAATCGACTCCGTAGTACGCCCTGTCGCACGACTGTTGATCACGGAGGCTCTTCTGCAGCGTGGTGACGTCAGCCACGTCGACTCGTTCGCGCTCGGGCCAGCACGCAACGGCGTCCGCCGGGCCCGACTCACCTGGTCGCCGGCACGCCAGTACACAAACGTTCCGGCCGCGGCACCGGTGTCGATTGAGGGCGATATTTCTGCTCTCTGAGCAGGGGCGGGCACCGTTGGTTCCTCAATCTGCTGAACAGGCCGGTCCGAGGCCTCGAGCAATCGATGATGCTGGCTGCAACGGCTTCCCGCGCTGTCAACAACAGCCCGAAACATCCCTTCTTGAGCCGACAGCGCACCAACTGCCTTCAAGCACGACCTAGCGCGCAGTAAGCGAGTATTCCTATGATCCATTGTGACAATTACGCGATCGCGTGCGATTATCGAGAGGAGCACACGTTTCCGAAATTCGGCATGACGTGACTGCAAGTAAAGCGAGGCCACAGTGGACAGCACGATTCGGGTCGATCCGGCCGAGCTTGCCGGCGTTGCCAATGTGCTCGGTAACGTCGCCCCGCCGTTGACCGTCAGCTCCCCGCCCGACGTCTCCGCGTGCCAGAGCAGCGGTGTCACGCACGCGCTCAACGCATTCACTCAGGCGCTCGAAAAGAACCGGCAGGAAATCCAAGAAGTACTGCAGGTCACCGCAGACGGTGTGATCAAGACCGCCAACGATTTCTCCGAATTCGACGCTGAACTGACATCCGAATTCGCGCGGGTGATGCCGAAGTGATGAAGGTCTGGAGCATCGATGATCCAGGTGCCGGAGACATGGGGACCATCGCTGCTTGGCGGAAAGCCGTAACTGCCCAGGCGCAGTCGTGCGAAGACGCAATCGAAGACCTGGAGAACGTGGCAAGCGCAAGCACGGACCACTGGGAGGGGAAGGGCGCTACGGAATTCGTCAGCTCGCTCGGAAGACGAATCCAGCGTTTGGAGCTCATGGCCGAGGCCTGTCGCATGTCAGCGGCGGGCGCGACAATCTACATCAGCCTCGTCGAGGACATCCAGAAAAGGGCTGTTCAGTTGAAGCGACAGATCGCAGAAGCCCAGTACGCTCTCGACCACCCCAGCCTCGAAGCTCAGTCGGACTACAAACTCTCCATCGCTCCGGCCAAGGAATCTCGCGACAGTATCGACGCCGCCAGCAGCGCCATGGAGGTGCTCGCCTATGAGCGCCACACTGCGGACCAGAACTTCATGGCGGTCGTGCTCGGCCAGCTGTCGGGAAAAATCGACACCGACCACGCAGGCTTCACCCCAATGGGCTTCGAAGACCGACTCGCTGCAAACCTCGGCTCGTTCGGAATCCTCGGCACCTTCGCAGGCGGTGTCGCACCACGCGATCGGTTCTACACAAACGGATTCCTTCCCAAGGCCCTCGCGGAGTCCGGTCACATGAAGGACCTCCGGGCAGACATCATCGCGAAACTCAAAGCCGGCGAGATCAACCTTCGGGTTCCCACGAACGCCAATCGGAATCTCTCCTCCGATGTGGGTACCTTGTTCAGCGACGCCCTAAATGCCGCCTACTTCGGTGCGTTTGGCAACCTGCCTGAGACGATGGTTGGAAGCTTCGGAGCAACTTACGAAGTAGTCCAGATCGATGAGAATAGAGCAACAGTGACCTTCACGATCACGAACGATACAACGGCAGAATCGCTGAACCGAGTTCCGGGATTGCCGTATGAGTACTTCAAGATGCCGTGGGCTCCGGGCGTGAACTTGGCGCACGACTTCGGCGGTTACCAGTCCACCGGGCAAACCGTCGTCTGGACCGAAATTGTGGAGTTCTGATGCGCGCCCAACTAACCAACAGGCTGCTGACAGTCGCCGTTGTCGCCTCTATTGCAATCCTTACCGGATGCGCACCGGCCCCGTCATTGACCCGCGATGACGTGGTCGGGACCTGGATGCTCGAAGAAGGTGGGCAGGTGACTTTCGACGACGAAACGGTTCGATTCGAGAACTTCTTCGTCTCGCCGTTGAGCGGAACCGGAAGCGACGCGGAGTTCCAGGGCTCAGGGACATGGGAACTGGAAGGCAAGTCGTCTATCGCCTTCGTGCTTCCGGAATGGTCTGGGAGACTCGGCCGAAGCATCGCTGGTCGCGCTGAGGGCGGCACCCTCAAGGCCGTGCAGAAGAGCGGACGGGTGCAGATCACGATCTTCGACCCTGACAAAGAAATCGAATACTTCTTGAAGAAGGATCGGTAGGTCCTCCCATCAACGCCTCGCCATTCACCCGCGATGTACTTGAGGACGATGGATTCACCGGCTTCGTCCCATTCGCAGCCCTCGACACCACTGAGGTACCGAGTGACCCCGGCGTCTACGTCGTGCTGCGCTCCGACACAGCAGCACCCGGATATCTGCAGACAAGTGGCGCTGGCTGGTTCAAAGAGAAAAATCCGTCGGTGAGCATCGACTTGTTGGAAGCGGCTTGGTTAGACGGGGCAGCAGTCCTCTATATAGGCAAGGCCGGCGCCGGAAAACGGGGCACTCGCGGGCTTCGCAAACGGCTCTCCGAATATCGACGTCACGGTGCGGGCGAGAAGATCGGGCACTGGGGTGGCCGGTATATCTGGCAGCTCGAGGACCACTCTCACCACCTGGTCGCGTGGAAAATAACTCCAGGCGTCGATCCGGAAGACGTCGAGACCGAATTGATCAATGAGTTCGTGCTGCGATTCGGGGCCAAGCCGTTTGCGAACCGGAAGCGGAGGCGGTCAGTTCGAATGTGATTCGCGCAGCGATCCTAATTCAACGAGCCGCGATGTGATTGAACAACAAGTCCCACGATTCTGGCCAGGTTTACTCTTAGGTGCTGCTTTGCCCACCTGCTCTACGTGGGCCGGTGTCATGTTCAATGGTGGCGAGGCGTCTCCTTGCGGATCCAAGCCCCAAGCCTCGCGTACCAATGGCAGTTCCATCCAAAAATTTGCGCCGTCCGCGCAGCAAAATCAGGATGGCAGCGTTACCTTCTCGATGCGACCATCGATGCGGAAGGACGGTCTAGCGTTCAGCGCGTGTCAGCGACGAAAGCTTCCGCGTTCAGCACTGACTTGGAAGAAAAGGGGCCGAAAGGGTATCTACGTTGATCGATGGACAGTCCTAAAGCCGCATGGCGGCCCGAGCGTCGTGGGCCTGCATTGCCGGCACGAACATCATGTAGCGCGTGAATGCTTCTAGAGAGTCAACTCCCGCGGCTCGCGTCAGCTCGACGACGGGCGTGCCCGCGGACAGGTGGCGCACGACCCACGTTGCCCGAAGGCGTTGGCTAGTCGGTCGTACGGTCATCGTCCCGCTGCGAACCACGAAACTTGAGATCAGATTCGGATAGTCGGCGGTGTGATTCTCGCGGAACGCAAAGGACTCCGCATTCAGTGATGCCACTCGCGCCAATAGCGCCGTCTCCCAATCTCGGAGAACAGGCACTACACGCTTTCGTCCGCTGCGCACCTCGATCAGGATCCCGTCCTCGTCCGGAACGATGTCTTGAACACGTAGGTTGCCGATCTCCGCAGCGGAGAGCCCGGCACCGGCACCCAGAGCGAGTAACACTGCCGCATTCGTCCGCCGGAACGCCGTCGACTGCGAAGAGGCCCAGTTGCGGAGGCTGATCAACTCCTTTTCGGAATAGGGTCGGGCAGCTTCCGACGGCGGCAAAGCGCCCAGCCTTCGAAGCGACATCGACCGGTTCAGCAAAACCTCGGCCATACGCAGGAGTTGGGAACGCAAGTTTCCGCGGCCGGCCGGCTTCCAATGGGAGGCGCCGGTGGCGATGAACCTGGCGATGGTGTCGCGATGAAAAATGACCTCCCTCTCGAGCGGAAGACCGGCGCTCTGCCAGGCCCATGCGCTGAGGTGCGTTGCAGCACCATGAAGCACGCTCGCGCTGTACGGCGTCTTGCCCTCACAATCTGAGACTGCAGCCGTAACGAAATCCCGAACCGCCAACCAAACCGTCGTATCGATCTCCGGCTCGAAAGCCCGATCCGCGCCCTTCACATCTTCCACGCCACCTCCCTTGACGAACGTTTCCAATCAGCATAGGTTCGCTAACTACCGACACCTAAGGATTGCGGCAAATGAACGAAAAGATCGAGAGGCATGAGGCGATCGGCGAATTATTGGACGTCCTGGTGGAAGAGCTTGCCGCCATGGATCTGACCCGTGCTGTTCAGTGTTACCCGTCCGCGGACCTGCTGGCGGACCGCATGATTTCTTCTCTTCCCGACGTCCTTGTCGCTGAGCCGCCCATCGGCCCCTGCTACAGTCCGCGCGCCCTGGCCCGATGGAAAGGCATCTCACGCCAGGCGATTGCGAAGCAGCGGTCCAGGGGCAAGCTGTTCGCCGTCACGGTCGACGGGTCGACCATCTTCCCGGCAATCCAGTTCGACTCCCGAGGCCGTCCGCTCCCGGCGTTCCGGGAACTGTGGGACGCGTCCGCGTCGGACTACGCCGACCCTCTCGCCTTCGCAGTGTGGATGCATACGCCGGATCCCCGCACCGGGAAGAGTCCGGCCTCTGTTCTTCGCAGCGCCCCCGACACTCGTTCGGACACTCAGCGGAAGATGGAGGCGTTCGAGCCGACGATTGTGCAGCCTCCAACCGGCTTGAGTGGGAGTGCCGAATGCCCGACCTGACCCCCAACGGCGAAACGAAAGTGGCCGTCGCCGGCGACTGGCACGGAAATATCCTGTGGCTGCGCGAGGCGATCCCCGCCCTCCGCGCCGCGGACCCGCGAGTGACAACAATCCTTCATGTCGGTGACTACGGGCTCAGCCAAGGTGCGCGCGGCAAGGGGTACATGAACGCTGTTGATGATGTGTGCTTCGAATACGGCTTCGAGCGAATCCTTGTCACGCCAGGGAACCACGACGACTGGGGAAGGCTGTCTTGGCGTTGGCTGTCGGAACCGGGCGAAGAGCTCTGGCTCAGTGATGTCACCCGGTTCCTTCCGCGAGGATACCGGTGGACCATTGCGAATAGGAGCTTTCTATCGTTCGGCGGCGCCGCATCGCTGGACCGTACAGCCCGACACGTCAGAGGCGAGTGGTGGCCCGAAGAGGTAGCCCTCGCACAATACGTGGACGCCGCCATCGCCGGAGGGCCCGTCGAGATCCTGATCACTCACGAAGCGATCAACGGTGGAACACCGAAAGTGGAGAGAGTGTTGCGGTCCAACCCGCAGAGATGGGGCGAGATGGAGCTTCGATATTCTTCAGCATCTCGCGACTTGATCACCCGGCTATGGGAGGGCGTGAGTCCCTCGATTCTGGCGCACGGACACATGCACGTCGGTGATCAGGTCGAACTGCCGAGCGGACAGAGGGTCTACTCGCTTGCCCATCAGGGACAGATGAAGAATCTCGCAATCCTGGACCTCGAAGACCTGAGCTGGACGTGGGTACATGTTCCGGGGACCAAAAAACCAATGAAGAGAAGGATGGTCTGATCATGACCGGTGAACTCGATCGCGCGGAAGCGGAAGGTCTTCTCGGTGAGGACCGCAGTGAGCTGTCCATAGGAATGGAAGGTGCGTGGTTTGTCGTCACCGAACAGAGCGTCCACCTATTCGACCTCAACGACGGCATCTCGGTCCGATTGCCCGGAAAGGACGCCCCTGCGACTCTGAACGATACGCCGAGGCATATACGTGAGATCGAAGTGTGCCGCGTGGGTGAGCTGGGGCGGTGGACGATGCTGCCTTACGCCTGGCAGGAGGATGTCGAATTCACCTGGCATGTCTCCACACCGATTGTTCGGATCGTTGAGTTCTTGTATCGAGCTGAGCTGGTGCAGAATGGCGGGGCCGACCCGGCGGGTACGGTGCCGAACTGACTAGGCCAGGAGCCTGTGGAGTGCTGAACGACTGCGTGTGACCGGAGTTCTTTACGTGGACTCCCGTCGTTCGCCCTCCCGATCGATCACGTCTAGGTCCATTCGTCCCATCACCGCCGTTTCGACGAAAATCCGAGTGATCTCAGGCCATTGGGTCAATACTCTTGAATTTTCGGAATGGGAATCAACACGGAATTCGACATCGGCTCCAACCTGCATTGCCGAAAGCACGGCCGACATCGACCCAAGCGATTTTCCAACCGCGCCGATCGGCCGATATGGAGTGAAGTCGTCGGTAGCTACGAAACTGAGAGTCGCGATGTCGAGCGTCTGATCGCCAAGTGCGTTTGCCTTGGCAACGAAACGGAGGCTGGTCGGCGTTTCTGAAATCCAGGTTCGATCTTCGCCCGAATCCGCTGACTTCTGTAATAGAACATGGGCGTGTACAGGAGAGTCGAAGACGCTTGGATCCTCGGACCCAATGAGTAGGTATGTCAAAACTCGCTCCGTCAGTATTTCGGCCCGGTCAGGTAATAGTGCCAGTCGTAGACCCGGATCGCGTTCACCGGGTTGCGGCTGCCCACCCGCGTGCTCGCACCGATTCTGACACGGCCCTTGTTCATCGCTTGAGCGACTCCCGAACTCGCTCTGTTCACAGAACGATTCAGGGCTCCGCGACCAATCGCCCCGATACCTCGCGCTGCAAGTCTTCCTGCTGCAGCTCGCGCAGTCGTTGACAGGGCCTGTCCGACGACGACCCGAAGACCTGCGACGACAAGCGGCGCCAGGAAAGCAACCTCGCCAGACGGATCCATTTGGTTGGTCGGGTCGTTGTTGCTGTACGCGTAGGGGCTGTCCTCCTGACCCGTTGGGTCCATCTGAGTGAATCGGCCAAGGCTGGAATCGTAGAACCTCGACCCCAGCTTGTAAGTCGATCCGCCTTCCCAATAGCCCCCGATGTAGCGGATCGGATTCGAAGCCACGGCCGTCGCAGTCGCCGAGGCGCGAGGTTCTCCGAACGGTGAGTAACTGTAACCACCTTCGGCACTTCCCGTTTGGGAGAACAGCGCAATGACCGACCCAAGTCCGTCCGAAGCGTAGTAGTGACTGTCGGCGCCTCCCTTGTAAGAGATTGCAGCGCCGTCGGGAGTGCGAATGATGTTCAGTGCAGTCGATCCTGACGCACGCTTAGTGACACCCAGTGCCGAATTCGTGAATGTGTTGCTGCCAGCAGTGAGACGAGTGGCGTTCCCATCGTTGAAGTAAGTTTGAGCGGTTCCGAGCGACTGGGTTACTTGACCTCGTGACCCGATCATCTGAAGACCTCCGCTGATCCCGTTACGAACTTGATTGCCGGCGCCGTCAAATGACCATGTCGTCGTGTCGGCGGTCGTGCTCGTGATCTGGTTGGCGGAGTTGTAGGTGTAGGCGACGGTGGCCGCAGCGGTGCCGGTAGAGCCCGTTCTTGTTTGCCGTGTTCGGTTTCCGGCTCCGTCGTACTCGTAGGACCAGCTGGCCGTAATTGAGGTGCCCACCTTCTCTTGAGCGAGAGTGAGTCGCTTGTACGAGTCGTAGGTGTAGGTGGTGACCGCGCCAGGCGCGACGCCTTGTTCCAGATGCGAGGTTCGGGTCTGGATGGAATCGCGATCGGTCGTCGTACCGGGTGCGGTGAAGGAATAGCTAACGTCAGCGACCGCGATACCGTTGCCGCCGGTGGCCGTGATTCGGGTCGCTCTTCCGGCTGTGTCCCGAGTTGTCGTCACTGCCGAGCCGCCCGGGAAGATTCTCTTGCTTTCCGTCCCGTTGGCGTCGTATTGAAAAAGGACACACCCGGATCCTGACGCTGGGTTGCCAGACGCGGGGCAGGTGCCGCCGGGCTGTTTGACGGATGTCAATTCGTTCGCAGCGTTGTACTGATAGGTGACCGTGCCGGTGGGCTCTTGGAAGCTGATTAGATTTCCGACTTTGTCGTGCTGGCTCGAACTCGCAACTCCGGAGCCCGGTCCTGTTTGCCGCGTCGTTCGACCTTGCGCGTCGTATTGATAGCTGGTGGAGGCGTTTCCGTCCGTGATGGTCTGGACGAGTCCGTTGCCGAAGTAGGTCGTTGTCGTGGTTGTGCCGCCGGAGAACGACGTTGTAGTGTTCCGGTCGCGAACGTCATAGCCGTAGATATAGACATCACCGCGACCGTCTGTGGTCTGAGTGACTCGACCAAGGGAGTCCACAACGTAGAAGGTTGCTCCTAGCGGTGCTGGAGGCGTGACTTTGGTGAGATCGCCGGCGCTGTTGTAGCTGTAGCTGGTTATTTTTCCATTGCCATCGGTTGCCGAGCAGATCTGTCCGGCGTAACCACCGCACACGGTTCGCGCCGCACTTTCGTAGACGTACTTGAACTCGACAGCTCCAGAGGCTGACGTGTTCGTCTTCTGGGTGGGGTTTCCGGCACTGTCGTACTGATAAGCGGACGAGTTTCCAGCGGGATCTGTCGAGCACTTCACCTGGAATCCGGTTCCTCCGCTTCCCGAGCATCCGGCGCCGGCGGTGTAAACAGCTGATGCCGCTGCACCGGTGGGTAGCTTTGCGGAGGTGGCGTTGTTGCTGCTGTCGAACTCGAAGTTCGTAACGTTGCCGGCAGTCAGAGCGTCTGTGTTCGTGGTGACTTCGCTGTTAGCGTTCCATGTCGCCGAGCGTGTTCTGTTCAGCGCGTCCTTCGCGCTTGTTTGGCGACCCTGCGCGTCGATTGTGTAAGTGGTCGCCCGCCCGAGTGCATCCGTCACGACCGTCTGACCGGCGGTGTAGGCGAATGCCGTAACGGCGTCGGTTCCTGCGCCCCAGGTCGCAGAATTCGTCTTCTGGGTAACCGATACGACGCGGTGCGAGGTGTCGTATCCGAACGTGGACAGGGTCGTCCCGGCACCATCCGCAGACGGAACCTTCATAGTCGCCAGTCGGCCCGTGCTGTCGTAGGTGTGCTCGGTGACTTTGCCGTCGTACGCGGTGACCTTGTTGAGGCGGCCGGAAGAGTCGTACCCGTAGCTTGTTGTGCGCCCCGCAGAGTCGGATTGAGAGCGCAGTACTCCTGATTCGTCCCAGTCGTAGGTGATGTACCTGCCGTTCTCATGGGCTGCCATAACCATGTTGCCAATGCTGTAGTTGAAGTACTCGCCGACGTCATTGCGATCTGCTGTTCGAGTGAGATAACCAGTTCCGGAGAATAGGTACTTGTCGCCTGTTCTGTTGAGTGTGATTGTGTAGACGAAGTCACCGAACGAGCCATTCTTGAACAGCGTCATGTTCGCGCCTGCGGGGGCTGTGTAATTGCCTCCTCCTGTCGACGTGAAGCGAAGTACCCCTCCGTTGGGTGACCAGAAGTCAGCGTACGACCCATGGTCATCGATGCCCACGTCGAACGCCGCCTGATTGCTGGACCACCCGCCGCCGTGAGAGCCCCAGGCCGTGGACAACCCGTTGTAGTACCTATCAGCGCGCAGGCCGAAGCCGGGAACGCCGATTGTGGCGTCTGCGGCGGCGATCAGAAGGTTGCCGTTGGCGAGGTTCACCTTCGCGGAAGTGTCTCCTGAGAGTTCGAAGTTCTGGAACGAGAACTACGGTAGTTCGCCGAGCCCGGGCGCCCCAGCTACGGTGCCGGCTGGTGCTCGTCCGGCAGGCTCAACGAGCCTGCGTGATCCGGGAGGAGTCCATTGTTCTTCCGGCGGGTTGGGCGCGTCGGGAGTGCGTCCGACGGCGTCTGCCGGCGGAGTCCACCCGCTCGGACGCGGTGTCGCCGCCGCAGCCGTAGCTGGGACGATTGAAACCGAAGATGCGGTTGCCGTAGCGAACGCGACGGCAATCACCAGCCAGACGTAGGGGCGGCGGGACATAAAGCCAGCGGGCACGACAACTCCTCGGTGTCTAATCAGCGTTGATTGGCTGCAGGATCCTTGCCCGCTGCTAAGTAGACAGAACCGCAGCTTCGAATTGATCCACAAGACACTTGATTTCCAGTCCGATAGGCACTTTACTTTTTCTCGATTTTGGTGCCGTGGTGCTGGAACCTTGCCCGGCTTCCCCGCGCCTCAAATTTTCGGTGCTGAAATTCGATTTAGATTGGCTGACTCGCACGCGCGCTTCAGCTTTGGAACTTGAGGTCAGGGGAGGCAGCCGGAGCAGTTGATGACCGGGGAGTCCGCATCCTGCGGACGTCACTAGGCAGTCCTACCGTGGTGAGCGAGGAGATCATGTCCGGACGAGCGAGCAGATACTTCGGGGTTAGGGCCCCTGGAGAGGTCGCCGCGCTCATCCTTCTCAACCTCATCGCAACAATTGCCGCGATCATTTGCTTCACCAGCTCGGGGCAGGCGCGCTTGCTCGGCGGAGTCGTCGTCATCGCGATGGTCCTCGGGGGAGTAGCTCTCAGCGAGGTCTCGAGCCGGCGTGAACGCCGCCGCGAAGCCGAGACCGCCGAGCGCTGACCGCGGTTGAGCTGCAGGGCGGCTCGCCAACCGTCATGATCCCCGAACCGCCCCGCATGCCACCCACCCTGGCGAACTGCCTGCGGAGCTCCCGACTCGTCAAGCGGAAAGGTGAGCCACGGCGGCGCAGCGGCTGGGTTTGCCGCCAGTGAAGTGCGAGCCTCGCTGGCGATGGAGCCTGTTCCAAGCGACGCCCAAGTGCGAAATGTTTGATTATCCTTGAAAGAAACGGTTTGCTATGTTTGTTTTGCTCAGCAGGGACGAGGAAACTTCGATTAGCTCGGCTGGGCAAACAAACGACGCCAACTACCAGATGGGGAACGATGAAAATCAAGACCGGACGTAAACGCGCAATTCTTTCGATCCTGGCTACGGGGGCGCTTGCTCTCTCGGCCTCTATCGCCGGCGCAGCACCAGCCCAGGCTGTGTGCTCCAACGCCTACCTCTCCGTCAACACGGCCGCGCAGGCGACTGCGAAGGTGCCGACGAGCTGCACGAGCGGATCGACCATCCGCGCGGCGAAGGACTACTACAACACCGACAACACCAACTCCTCGGTGGGCACCACTGTCGGAGCGTGGATCGGCTCGGCCACCCTGGCCTCCACCGTCTACCTCCCTGCAGGCAGATTCCACAAGTCGAACTACATCCAGTCGCGTTGACTATGAGCAACACGGTGAGTTGGCCCTCGCGGGCTATTGCGTCGGCCGGGTCATTGTTGTTGCTTGCAGGGCTATGCGCCTGCTCGGCGCCAGAAGCATCCTCGGATAGTCCGTACGCTTCTCAGTTCGAGCAGGCGCGTAGCGAGTCAACAACCGACTTTCAACGCGACGTGCTCGACGACGACGTCATCACCGAAGAAGAGTTCCGCGAAGTGCGCCAGCGCTATGTGGACTGTCTGGCAGACGCCGGCATCCGAGCAGAGGCGCTCGCAGACGGCTCCTACGACATGCCGGACGGGCTTCAAGGCAAGAACGCCGACGCAGACATGGCATGCGCCACCAAAACTGTCATCCCCGTGGAATCGCTCTACTACACGATCCGGTCCAACCCTCAGAACGAAGATTTCAGTGCGCTGATCGTCGAATGTCTTCAGGCGAAAGGTGTCGTCGACGACGCGTTCGCCAAGGAGGACTGGGACGAATTCGTTTCCGCATTCGCGGCGCTCGCGGGAGATGGAAGCACGCCGGCGCCGGCTGCGTCCGAACTCCCGACCCTTCCCGGCGGCGTGCAGATAGACGACCCGGACGTGCAATCCTGTTCAAGCGATCCGTTGAGGCTGTGAAGAACGGCATCCGCTGGGCGGCGCTGATCGCGGTTCTCGCTCTCGCGGCTGGAGCCCTGGCCGGGGCGTTTGCCCTGCCGCAACTGGCACCTCAATCGGCAGCTTCCGTGTCCGACAGCCGCGAAGTGCCGACGGTCAAGCGATCTTTCGACGATGCGCACAGCGTGACGGCTGCGCCCATCCTGTCTCCGGAAGTCTCCGTACTCACAAGCGGTGGAAGCGGTGTCGTGACGGCATCCGCATGCGCTCCCGGAGCAGAGGTGAAGACGGGAGATCCCCTTGTCAGCATCAACGGAGTGCCCCGGATAGCGATCGTCTCCACCGTTCCTCTGTGGCGGGATCTGCGGCTGCAGGACAAAGGCACCGACGTGTCGGCGGTTCAGACCGCTTTGACCGCGAGCGGGTATCCGGTCACAGCCTCGGGCACCTACGATCGCAACACTGTCAACGCGGTGAAGCTCCTGCAGAAAGCGGTGTCGGTAGCTCAGACCGGGCAGATCGTGCTGGACCAGGTCCAATGGATCCCGGCCGCCTCGGGCTCCATATCTTCGTGCGAAGCGAGTGTCGGATCGACAACGTCGGCCGGGCAGCCCCTGATGACCGTCGGCGGACAGATGGTCGGACTCGCGCTTCCAGCCTCGACGGCGGAGCTGCCCGGGCGGGCGTATGTCGCCGTCGCCGGTGACGTCCTCGTGACAGTGGGCGAGGATCGGCTCCTGAGCGATCCGGGACTGCTCGAGGTCATCGAGGCGTCGTCTGCCTTCGGAGCCTGGGTGCGGGATCCGTCCGGCGGGGTCCCCGTCGACATCCGGCTCGCGGAGCCTGTCGACTCTCTCGGAGTGCCACCGTCCGCAGTCATCCTCACGGACCCCGGTCACGGCTGCGTCGTAGTCCCCGATGGAACCGTCGTACCGGTCGAGATCATCTCCAGCGAGCTCGGTGCGGTATTCGTGATGGCCGACAGGCCTGTCGCCGAGGTGGTCGCCCCCGCCGGTGAGGTGATCTCTAAGTGCGCGTGAAAGCGGTCGACCTGGCGTTCGCCCATCAGGATTCGCCGCCGTTGTTCGACGGGCTGAGTTTCGAAGCAGCGGGCGGCGACCTTCTCGCTGTGACAGGTCCTTCCGGTTCCGGGAAGTCCACGTTCCTGGCGCTTCTCGGGGGTTGGCTGAAACCGTCATCCGGCGTGCTGGAAGTCGTCGGGGTCGACCGTCTCGCGCTCGTTCCCCAGAACCCGTTCGGTGTTCCCGGGCGGACAGCGATCGACCACGTCTGCCTCCCTCTCCTCGCGAAGGGGGTCAGCCGATCCGACGCGAGCGCCATCGCCCGGGAGCATCTTGCCCTCCTGAAACTTCAGAAGGTCGAAGACCGCCCCTATCGAATGCTCTCAGGCGGGGAGCGGCAGCGAATGCTCCTCGCGAGAGCGCTCGCAAGCGGCCCGGACGTTCTCTTAGTCGATGAGCCCACCGCCCAACTCGACGCGTCATCGGCTGCCGAGGTCTGCGACTCGCTCGGCTCGCTGCAGCAGAAAGGCGTGCTCGTCTTCGTCGCCACCCACGACCCGCGAGTTGTCGATGCCTGCTCCGGCGTCCTCGACCTGCTCTCTGCAGTTCCGCGCGCGGGCGTTGGCGCCGGCCGTTCCCTCGTTGCGAGCGAGGGCGGTCATGCGCTCCCGTGAGATCTGGCGTGAGGCGGCGCGAAACTTCGGTTCCGGAGCAAGCCGCGGACTCATCTCCATGGCAGTGTTCATGGCGCTCGTGCTTCTACTGGGAATCGTCGCAACGCGCGGTGTGGTCGGTGTCGCCCAGGACGCCGCCGAGTTCCGCAACGCCGGCGCCTCGGTGTTTCGACTCGATGCCCCAGGCAATGTCGACAGTGCCGCCTGCGACGACCTCGCTCGCGTGGAAGGTGTCGTGGCGGCCGGCGCTACTCGAGCTTCAGCGGAGGTGAGGTTCGCGCTCCTACCCGACCTCCCCACCCCCTACTTCGATGCGAGCCCCGGAATGCCCGTGCTCCTCGGCGCCGACCCGGTGGTCTACGACGCGGGCATCATCGTCGACGCGCGGCTCGCGGCATCGCTGGGGATCGACGACCTGCCGGGTACAACGTTTCTGGCGACGAACGGCGGTTCGCCGGTGACCGCCTCGGCGTCGTTCGTCCATCCTGACGATGGCCGGGATTCCACGCTGGCGGGAGCAGCTCTCGGCGTCGTTGCGGATCAGGAACCATTCGACTCGTGCTGGGTGCGGTTCTGGCCTCCCACCGAGAATCCCCTCGAAGTCATGGGGACTGCTGTGATCAGCGCTTCGGACGGAGGGGTGAGCGACGTCACACAATGGAACCTCTCACTAGGTCGCACCCTCGACCCGGGTAGTGCTTTCGCCAGCCTCCCGCTCGCCGGTCTCTCCGCGGTCGGCGCTGCGGTAGCTGCCACCCTGGCCTACGTCAGCGTGCGTCTGCGCCGCTTAGAACTCGCCTCCGCTCTCCATGTCGGAGTAGCGCGATCAGATCTTGTACGCATCGCTCTCGCCGAGTCCGCGTTCTGGCTCGTCCCAGCGTGCGCCTTCGCTCTCACCGCTCTTGCGTTCGTCGCAACGTGGTCCAACCCTGATCCGGCTCTTGCCGCCGGCCTGGCCGGCGCAAGGGCAGTCGGCGTTGCCGCCGGAGCCTGGATACTCACGATTGCAGCCGCCACCGCAGCAGTACGAGAGACGCATCTCGTCCACTACTTCCAGCAGCGCTGAGTTCGACTGGCATGAGAGACCCCCGTCGCAGACGGATCGACCTTCGCCCAGTCGACGCCGTCCGGTTCGAAGAAGGCACACGCGTCCATGCCACAAAAAACAAGTTACTCGGTATGTTTACCCTGAGGTTGTAATGCTGCTTGATCCTCAGGTCGCACACGCGACTCTCAAGATTTTCGGACGACGGCGATTGGACAGACGACATGCGTGCAGGCAGAAGTCACAGCAGGACTGATCAGCTCGAGTACATCCCGGAGAGTCCCATGCCGCAGCTCTCCAGAGCGACTCATTCCTGGGTGGGAGTTGACGATCGGGACGACCGGGCGTCCGGTGAACCTGCGACCGCGGGTGGCGAGCAGACTGCCACCCTCCCCTTCCCGCCTCCTACTGCGGCGCTTGACGACCCGTCTGCGTTTGATTCTTTACTCGGCCCGTCCAACGGCCGATATTTCGGATCCGGGTATCGACGTGTGCGTCATCGCGTCAAGGAACTGTCAATACATCGCGGCCCGGATGGCTCATTGCTCGTCACCGCGCTCGGTGCCGCCGCATACCCAGCGGACTGGTCCGCCGGAGGAGACGGGGCCTTACGCCTTCCCCATCTGAGTACTATCGACGCGATCGTTCTCGCAGTCACTGCCGCCGAGGCCTACCTGCGGTCCGTCGACGGCTTGGGCGACAGCGAAATCGCGCACGTGTGGATAGCCGACATCGACATCAGAGCGGGCGCTGTTCCGTGGGACCTTCTCGACGCCATCCCGGTGAAGTGCAGCCGCACGGCCCACGAGGCGGTCCCGGGAGGAATGGAGTCCACCTTCACATCACGCATTGCCGCCATGACAGTCGTGCTGCGCGTACGGACCGCGCCGACGGCCCGAACGATTCTGCAGTCGCGCGAACCCTACTCCCGTGCTCCGTTCAAAATCGTCCCCGGGCCGCTCACGGACGGCTACAGGCACGCGACGCATCCCGTCTCGCTGGAGAGCATCACCCCCTCGGACAGCATCGTGATGCACGCGCGACACGGTGTTCGCGCGGGCGGTGCCGACGCCTATGCCGGCCTCGAAGGCGCCTACTGGCCGAGTGCCACCATCATCGACTGCCTCGTCGTCTCATCTCAGATGGCACAGGCGTTGATCTTCGCGGCGCCCGGTCTCAACCGCAGCTCAGTGTCGAACCTGTGGATGAGGCGTGCCAGATTTACTGCGACGGTTCCACCCGCTCAGGCCGATGTCGAAAATGTCGCGCTGCGTATTGTGAGGTCGAAGTCGTTCGCCAGGGGAGAAGATGGCACGCTCAACAGTGTTGACGTCGAATGCCCGGAGCTGTTTGGTTTCGCAGCCTCAGCGTCGCTCGCGTTCACAGTGCAGGCATCCACATGACCGGAGAGCGGCGCGTTGTGAACGACGGCGAGAAAGATCGAACTCAGGCCACCCACCCGGGCAGGCGCTCAGCTGCGAGCAACTTCGGTGACGGGCGCCGTGTCCTGCTCATCGGGTCGAGCGGATTCCTCGGCTCAGCGATAGCGAGGGACTTGGAAGCAAGGGGCTGGCCGGTCACATACTTCGTTCACAACAGCCCCGGCATACCCGGGCGCGACGAGGCGATACGGGGGGATCTGGCCGACCTCGACTCGTTGCGCCGCGCATGCTCCGGCCACGACATGGTGATAAACGCCGCAAGCTACGTCGGGTCGGACAGCGACGCGCAGCACCGGGTCAATGCGGCAGGAGGCGCCAACCTGGCTCGAGCCGTCGAACTTACCGGGGTCTCCCGCTTGCTGTACATCAGCAGTACGAGTGTCTACAGCGGCCAGGTCCCGAACGGTTCGTCGGAGCGGTCGTCGGGGTTCACGCCGCGGTCCACATTGAGCGCGAGTCGGCTCGCGGCCGAAAAAGCGACGATCGACGTGGGCGGGGTCGTACTGCGCCCGCACCTCGTCTACGGACGAGGTGACACGTTCTTCCTGCCACCCCTGATGAAAGCGATGGGGGCTGTCGGCGGATGGATCGAAGGAGGCCGAGCACGAGTGTCCGCCATATCGAGCGACGCATTGGCGCGCGCCGCTGTGGACGTGGCTGCCGCGCCGCCATCTCAGCTGAAACACACTATCTTCCACGCGGCCCACCCTCAGCCTGTCACCGTGAAAGAGCTCGTCGAGAAGGCGCTCGAGGAGGGCGGCCTTCGCGGCCCTGAACGATCCTTCGGCATAGAACACGCACGCGACATGCTCGTCCCGCGCGGGGTGAGCGAGAGCCAGATCGCGATGGTCGCAATTGACAACTGGGTCGACTCGCGACTGCTGTGGGAGACGCTGGCGGCACCTCCCGGACCACAGATCCACATGCCACCAGAAACGGGATCGTGGTACCGATCCCGTCTGGCGCCCGCCTCGTGACCCGGAAATTGCTTTCATCAATCAGGACGCCCGGCCCTGATCCCACCGGGGGATCAGGAGGAGAACCGGTATCATCTCCCCGTACCCGGAACCTGGAGACCTATGGCGAAGCAAGCACGCGCACATGCAACACGAGAGCAGATCGTGCAGGCTGCAGGTGTGGTTTTCGCCGGACAGAACTACGCGCAAGCGACTCTGGGAGACGTGATCTCCGAGGCTGAAGTCACCCAAGGGGCGCTTTACTTCCACTTCGAATCCAAGAAGGCTGTCGCGCTCGAGGTAATCGCCCGGCAGCACCAACTCTTCATGGACGCCGGTCAGTCGCTTCTCGAGAAGGAACTGCCGGGCTTACCAGCGATGATCGTGCTGTCTCGAGATCTCGCCCACCAGATAACCTCAAATCCGATGGTGCGTGCCGGCCTCCGACTGAGCACCGAGTCCGCAGATGTCTTCGTCGAAACAGCCAGCGGTCCCTACGAGGACTGGATTCAGACCTGCGAATCGTTGATCCTCCGCGCGGTCCGAGAGGGCGACGTGTCGAACGATCACGACCCTGCGCGCCTCGCTGCCTACATCATCGCGACGTTCACAGGCGTTCAATCACTCTCGCAGGCCCGAACCGGGTGGGCCGACATTCTGGATCGCCTGGAAGAGATGTGGGGGTTCCTTCTCGGAGGCATCGCAGCTGAGGGAACGAACGCCAAGGACCTGGACATCCACTCACTTCTGCGTCCCTGAACAAGAGGACATTCCGTCGAACCTTGTTCCGATCGGAAACGCGTCCACACGGCCTGAGGCGCGAGAGCCCCTTCACGTAGCCGCCTAGAAGCCGGCTCGACAGAACGCAGGTCGAGAAGCTGAAAGCAGCTACTGCGGGAGGCCTCAGACCGGTGGAAGCACTCCGCTTGCCAGCTGCTCTACGGCCGTTCGCGCGAACTCGCGGACGCCCTCGGAGACTCCGGTCCCTGCGGACATGGCGACCTGGGCGACAACGCCTCGAAGCGCCGACATCGATCGCACCAGCCGACCTCGGTCGGGCGCCTCGTTCGTCACCTCGCCGAGGATCGCCTCGGCTGCTTCCCTGGCCACCATCGCGTCGTCACGATCGAGCTGAAGCGTGTCGAGGTTTTTCACCAGATCCGCGACAGCGACAGCGACAGCCTCGTAGCCAGGAGCAATCTGATCGGTCTTGGTCTGGTTCTGAGTGGAGTTGGTGTTACCCCAAGCCAACTGTGCGTGATCGCCTTGGACGTGAACGACTGGACCGTTGTAGGTGACCGACGCAGGCTGAGCTTCTCTGCGCCGCGGAGGCGAACCCCACTTCGCGGCGATGTGACTGAGATTGCCCGGTGCCTTGTTGACCTTTACCTTCGCGACGTAGCGAATCTCCGTCCCTCCGCGCGGGTCCGGGATCTCCACGCTGTCACCGTCATAGATTCGAGTATCCACTTCGAAGAATCCAGTGGAGGCTTGAATGAGAGCGCGGACGCGGAAACGCTGTTCAGCTCCATCGACGCTCGGATGGATCACCGTTACGTCGACGAGATCACCCATTCCGCCCATCGTGTCCAGAAAGCTCGACGAACGCTGTATACCCACGGCGGAAACCCTTTTCATTTCGTTGGTGCAAGACATCCGCTTGCATTTCTGTGTCGTCCGGACCATTCCGACCGCCCGACGTCACCACGATTTTAGACTAGAAACCAACAGACCGTTATGTTTTGTGGTTCGTCCCGTAGTTGGGCAATTCAGTTCCGACCTGCTCGGATCGACCGAAGTACTCTTGCTCAGCGGAGAGCGTCGATGAGCTGGTTGATGGCCGTCTTCGCCCACGTGCGTGCTGAATCGGTGATGCCGACGTTCGCTCCGACCGCTATGGACGCAAGCGCGCCTTTCAGAATGGCTACTCCGTGCCGCACTGACTTCAGGTCGGGGGAGTGCTGTGTGACCTCGGAAAGCGCGGATCTGCCGGCCTCGTCGGCTTCGGCCAGATCGACTTCTGGAAGGCCGAGGGATGGCAGGTCGTTCAAGGTCGCAGCGATCGCTTGCGCGATCTGCTCGAAGCCGGAGGCGACCAGATCGGTCCCTGCCTGATTCTGGACGGACACGTCGTTTCCCCAGGAGACTTGAGCTCGGTCGCCGATGATGTTGATCACGGGACCGTTGTGAATAGTCTCGTGTCGGGTGAGCTCCGGGGCATCCGCACGTACAGGTACGGACACCGGATGCCTGTCGAACTCCCGCTGGATCTCTCGCGTCATCTGCTCGATGCCGTGCTTGTTGATCTTGAATCCAGATCCCATGACTGTTCCTGCTTTCCGAAAGGCTCATCCGCGGCACGGAGCGGAGGTCAAGCTGAACATAGCACTTCGTTTGTTTCGATCCCTCGCGCGCGAGCGCCATCCGGCTCGCCACCCGAGACGAGACCCGCACCGCCGATCGACCCGACGACACCATCCGAACTGATCGAAGGCTGTTCGGTGTTCGCGTGGCGGGACGGCTGACGTGCCGGCGCGCGAGCCGGAAGCTTGGAATGATCGTTCGCCCCGCACAGCTCGTCCCCACCTTCGAGCAACACCGGTGTTGGTGATAGGGAGACGCGATGGCCCCAAGAGGCTGCGAAGCTCGTCGAATGCGCGGCCCAGCCGGCCGGATAGCGGCGGCGGGCTAGAGGTAGCTGTCGAATCCGTAGTCGCGTTCAGCGCGGAGTTCGGACACCGCGCTGGCGGGGTACTCCTGACGTTTGGCATCGCCCATGATCTGCGACCAGAGCTTGCGCCCGTCCACGGGGCGACGTCGCACTCCGGTTCGTTCGTAGTCCTCGGCTTCATCGCCGCCTAATACTCGTGCCCTCATCCGGTCATCCGACGTCAGTTCCATCCGGCAACCCTAGCGAGAGCGTTCCTTCATACGACCGGTTCGGCTGCGGGGTCCGCGTGATGCTGGTGTCGCAAAACCATCCGGACAGCCTGCGGACGAATGGTGGCAAGCGCCTCCGGCAGAGCTCGGTCTCAGCGGCGCACCTTTCCACTTCCGCTCAACAGCCGAAGACCACACCCAAGGCCGATGCGGCCCCGATCGTCATGATTGCTGCGATGTGGCAAATCTCGGAGGTGGTTTGTTTGGATCGGTTCATTGCAGTGCCAATCGTTAGATGTCATTCAGTCGTAGGATTCGCCACCCGGCAGTACATCCGTCGGACGGTGGAAAAGGGTGTGGAGTTCCACCCGGGTTGGAGCGCGAACCAGCAAACCCGTTAGGCACCGCCGGCTCTTGCCACATTGCAACAGGCTCCGTTCGCAATACCCGTACTTATCACGAGGTCGAAATACCAGCAATCTTGGCGACCTGCGAGGCGACCTGCGAGGCGACCTGCGCTGGTGTGATTTCGGCGGTGTCTATGACGTGGGCTTCTTTGCTCAACCAGGACTGCAAAGCCTCGGCGTAGGGAGTCATGTATCCGAAACGAAACGAGGAGGGGCCCATCACGGAGTCGTCCTGAATGCGTCCCCGAAGGGTTTCTTGATCGGCGTGGAGCAGGAAGTGGTGCACCGGAATGTCGTAGGAGGCCAGGCCTTGGCTGATTTCACGCCAATAGGGCTCGACCAGCACTGTCATCGGCATCACCAGAGTGCCGCCGGTGTACTCGAGAAGGCGGCGAGCCGTCTCGACAACGAGCGGCCGCCACGGAGGCCAGTGCTGGAAGTTATCTGTCTTCGGTAGACCCGGGTAGACGTCCATGAGTGTTTCGCCGACCTTCTCGGCATCGAATACACGGGAGTCGGGGATCAGTTCTTGCACGAGCGCAGCTGTGGTTGTCTTCCCGACACCATGAGTTCCGTTCAACAAGACGATCATTCACCCATGTTAGCGATTATCCAACATTTCCTCATGTGAATTGCGCCTGCACCGTGCATTGCGGCCGGCGCACCCTACCGGATGGACAATGACGACCTGGGGGGACCGCGCTGCGAGGAATGCCTAACGGGACTGGTCGTAGTCGGCATAGAGCGGCGAGCCGTTACGTCACACCGGGGGAGTCATCGTTCTGCTCGGGAACGGGGCAGGCCTCTGAATCTTCGGTTATGTCGTAGACCGTTCGCACGTTGTCGGTGAATCGGCCGACGTCCTCGGTAGTGATGTTTAGGGCCGTCGAGCGGTTTCGGAGTTTCTGCTTGAACTCCGTCTGCGACCAGAAGATCATGTCGATATAGGACCCGAAGCTCTTGTCCGCCTCGCGTCCGTAGGTCATGAGCGCTTCGTGGGAAACGCGTCGGGCCAGATTGACCTCGACGTCGACATCACCGAGGCGATCGACGCCGGTGTCCAGGTAGCTGCCGAAGAGGCGGATCCGCTCGACGCTGTGCAGTTGCTCAGGGTCGGCATTCAGAGCGCGGGCACGGGCGATGAGTCCCTCGACGAGCGCATCCGCGGTCTTCCTCGTGATGGGCTTGCCGAAGCTCGCCATGCCGAGCGCACTGCCTAGTATCGTCGTCTCGTACATCGGATTGGCTTCGGTGGAGGCGCTTCCGGACTCGAGGTACCCCTCGTCGGCGAGTCGGCGCAAAGCGCCCAGGAAGTCGTGGACTCCGGCTCTGTCGAGGATCTCTTTACCGCGCCATGCATGGGACTGGCCAGCGTAACGGCGGACAACGTCCCGAGCGACTGCAGCGGGAAGGCCGCCTATGACGTCAGTCTTCTCTACGCGCACGGTGTCGTCCAGACTCTCGGTGTTCCAGGGCAGGCGGAACGAGCGTATCGCGTGGCCAGTCCCACCAGAATCGAAGGCAGGCCGTCCTAGGTCCCTCGGCCTGGTCCTGGTCGCCCGTAAGAGCGGATCATCAACTGGGCTGCTACTTCCGCTCAATCGCCGAAGCCCACACCCAAGCCCGATGAGGTCCCTGCGGGGTATCCCAGCACCCATTCGTCCGACTGCGGCCTGTGACGGAGAATCCAAACGGTCCACCCATCTGCGGACGTGGTGCCGTCGTCGAACGGTTCGGCGTCCGAGCCGAGATGCCAGTGACGAACAACCTGTTCTTCGATGGACTCCTGACGGGCGTACGGTTCGAGTGGACGGACGGTGATGGCTTTCATTAGTTACTTTCGTTGAGGTTGGTGTTGTTGCGATGGATCATTCGGAACCTGCGGTGATAGTCGATGGAGTGTGGTGTAGAGACGGTTGCTCTTTACGATCGCCAGGCGCTGGCTGTACGTCGACGACGAGTTCAATCGGTTCGCCGCCCGATTAGATCGCCGATCGAACTCCACCATTTGTCGAAGACACCCGGTGCGCCATCGATGAAGCTGACGTCCTTCTCGAGCCCGCAGCATTCGTACGGTTCCGGATATGTCGAGACGCTGTGATCGTGATGGATTTCAGGCGCCCGCTGGTTATTCGATGGCGGAGTCCTGGTGTCGACGGGTGCCTTGCCGGCTTCGAAAGGCCGGGGGATGTGCGGAGGATTATTGAGAAAGTGCGGAGGATCGGGGCTGTGGTGGCGGCGATTCTGGTGAAACGGCCCAGTGTTCATGCGGGTACTTTCTGTTCGAATGAGTTAGGCAATCGACCCACAGGAACAACACGGAGAAGGCCCCCGGGAGACCGGGGGCCTTCTCTCGTTCCCGCGGTCTACCGGGTGCTCGGCTTCGTCGCGGGCACCGTTCCCGGCGTGGTCGTCGGGTTCTGCACGCTGGCGGGGATCTCCCTTGCCCACGGGATCAGGCCCGGACTGCCCGCGGAGCTGGTGGGTATCGCGCTGTCGGCCGGCAGTGCGACGGCGCTCGTGCTGCTCGTCTTCCTCCCCTACTACGGCATCGACCTGCCCTGGCTGCACATTGCGCTCACCGCTGTTGTGCCCGCCGTGCTCTGCCGCTACGCGGCACGCTAGCCCCGGCGTCCTGCCAGCCCGGAGCGTCATATTCTGGAGGCACCGCCTCTCGATCGAAATGAGCTCACCCATGACCCAGCCCGAACTCATCGACCAGCTCGCCGACGACTGGGCCGCTCGGTTCGGACTCCGTCGCAACGCCTCCCTGCAGCCGGGGGCGACTCTTCAGCCACTGTTCACGTCGACCAATCTCGAGTTGGTGAGCGCCGCATCCGCTGCGCATTTCGGCGACGACCTCTTTCAGAACTCGCGCGCGTTCAAGGCGATCGGCGCGCTGCGCGACTCGGTGTTCGTCTCGGCGCCGCTCGAGGAGGCGCTGCTGCGCTCGGTGGGCAAGCCCGCGCGCATCGTCGACGAGGCCTGGCGGCTGGCGGATGCCGTGGGCCTGCGGGTGCGGATCGGCGACCCCCGGGACGCCATCTTCACAGCGCCCACGCCCGTGCTGCCGATCGTCTGGTGGGACCCGGAGCGCATCTCGCTGCCGTACGCGCCGCTGGGCTGAGCGGGGCGGGCAGACGTCGGCGGCTGATGGTGGAGTGGCGGCATGGGATACGACGCTGGCTTCCTTCCGATCGACGTTGCGCTGCCCGAGTCCGGGGCGGCGGTGCGAGAGCTCGACTACGAGCACTTCACGGTGCTGCTGAACCCGGAGCGCCGGCTGGCCGCGGCCACCGCGGTGAACATCGACGGGGCCGCGCTGCTCGACCTCGGCCGGGGCGACGACTGGCACCTCGACGACCGGGTGCCCGAGGCGCAGCAGGCCGGCCCTGAGCTGTACACCCGCAACGACCTCGACCGCGGGCACCTGGTGCGACGCCGCGACCCGGTCTGGGGCGCGCCAGCGGTGGCCGCCCGCGCCAACCTCGACACCTTCGTCTACACGAACGCCGCACCGCAGGCGGCCGGCTTCAACCAGTCGAAGGAGCTCTGGGTGGGCCTCGAAGACCACGTGCTCGAGTACGCCCGCGCCTGGCGGCAGCGCATCAGCGTGTTCACCGGCCCGGTCTTCGCCGCCGCCGATCCGCTCTACCGCGGGGTGCGCATTCCGCGGCTGTTCTGGAAGGTCGCGGCCTGGGCCACCGACGAGGGCTCGCGGCTCGCGGCCGCCGGTTACGTGCTCGACCAGACGCCGCAGCTCGACGACGTCGACCTCGGCACGGCACGGGCGCTGGCGGCGGGGAATCCGCCGCCGCTCGGGCCCTTCCGCACCTTCCAGGTGCCGGTCGTCGAGATCGAGCGGATGACCGGGCTCGGCATGCCCGCGCTCGCGGGTGCCGACGTGCTGGCGCCGGTTGCCGGCGCACGCTCCTCGGGGGAGTGGGTCGAGCTGCGGTCTGTCGCGGACATCCGCTTGCAGCGCTAGCGTCGCCGCGCCGCGGCGACCTCAGCCCGCGACGTCGATGAGCACCTTGCCGACCACCCCGTTCTCGACCGCGCGGTGGGCGTCGGCGGTCTGCGCGAGCGGGAAGCGGTGCAGCGGCAGCCCGGCGGCCTCCCCGATCGGGAGGGCACCGTCGACCAGCGCCGCGGTGATGTCGTGCGCGGCGCTGCTCAGCGCGTCGAGGCTCAGCGAGTAGAGCAGCACGAACTGGTAGCGCGCGTTGAGCTCGAGGTTCGGCCGGAAGGGGAGTGTGAAGTCGCTGCTCTTGTCGTTGCCGTAGACCGCGACGGTGCCGCCGACGCGCAGAACGGCCGTGTTGAGCGCCGCGTTGACGCCGGCCGCGACCTCCACAACGACGTCGACACCCCGCGGGGCGATCGAGCGGATGGCCGAGGCCGGGTCGCCTCCGGTGTAGTCGACCGTGTGGTGAGCGCCCGCGGCGGTGGCGAGCGCGGCCTTGGCGTCGCTGCTCACGGTGGCGATGACGGTGGCGCCGGCCCATCGCGCGAGCTGGATGGCCGCGTGCCCGACCGCGCCGGCGCCCCCCGAGACGAGCACGAACTGGCCGGCGAGGGCGCCGGGCGCGAGCTGGGCGGGCCCGCCCTCGGCGACGGTCAGCGCGCGGTGGGCGGTGACCGCCGGAACGCCGAGGCTCGCACCGTCGTCGAACCCGACGCTCTCGGGCAGCACGACGACGCGCTCGGCCGGCACCACCGTGTACTCCTGCGCCGTCCCGGAGCCCACGCGTTCGTGCGCGGCGAGGAAGATCCAGACCCGGTCGCCCACGGCCACGGTCTCGACGCCGCTGCCGACTGCGTCGACCACACCGGCGCCGTCCTGGTTCGGAACCGACGGCGCCTCGGTCTCGGCGCCGTCGCCGGCGCCGACGCGCTTCTTCCAGTCGGTGGGGTTCACGCCGGAGACCACGATGCGCACGCGCACCTCCCCGGCACCGGGTTCGGGCAGTTCGAGCTCCTCGAGGCGGAGGACGTCGGCGGATCCGTGGCGGGTGTAGACGATGCTCTTCATGCCTCTAGAAAACCGGCTGCGGGCGCCGGATGATTCCCGCCGCGCCGATACCGGACCAAAGCGGTGTGGCCCGCCCCTGTGTGCGAACACCGCGAGGGGCGAATTACACAGTTCTGTGCGCAAAGCTGTGGAGAAGAGTGTGAAACCCCGGAATTCCGGGAATTTTCCCGGCTGAGACGGTTACGCGAACTTCCCGGGCGCGCCGCGCGGCGCATTAAGCCCTCGATCCCAGCAATCTGGCGGGAAACCCGCGAGAATGTGTAATTCGGGAACGGAGCGTGCTGAGTTTAAACAGGCAGTGGACAACCCTGTGGACAAATCTTTCGTACCTGTTAATAAGCCTGTGGATAACTACAGCTGTGTAATTCGAACTTAACCCCGGACCTGCATATTTCCGGGTCGAACATATGTGTGAAAAGGAGCTTTCGTGGCCCATCCCTACGAGCTGCACGTCGACGTCGTGGCCCCGTGCCTGTGCTGCCGTGCGCCCCGGGAGTTCCGGTTCGCGTCCGCCTCCGACCAGGTGGTCTGCGCGGCGTGCGTCAACCATCTCGGCGAGGCGAAGTCGCAGCGCCGCGACGCCGACCACGTGACGATGTGGGAGGCCCTCTACGCCGACGCGCAGCGCCTGTCGACGAGCGCTGCGACGGATGCGGCTGCCGCGGCCGAGCGGGACGCCGCCACGATCGCCGAACTGCGCAGTCAGGCCAGCGGCCTCACCGCCGTGGTCGCCGGGGAGTTCGCGGGCGCCGATGCGCCGGGTGTGCGGGAGCTGCTCGAGACCGACGTGGTGCGCCGCGCCGAGCGCAACACCGAGCTCGCCAACCGGCGGACCGACCGTCTGATGGCCGCCCTCTCGCGCATCGACCGGCTGCACCACGATGACACCGCCAAGCCCGGTTACTGCTCCTGCGGGCGGGCCACCGCGGCGTGTCCCGAGGCGCTCGCCATCGACTCGCAGCGCCAGGCGGTGCGCGACTGGGAGTCCAGGAACGTGGCACTGCTGCAGCGCGGGGAGCGTCACGCGCTCGACGACACGCATCCGCTCGTCGCCGCCGCGCGCAGTTCCGACCGGCGGGGACGCCCGACCCGTCGCTGAGCCGCGGCGGCTCCGGGCTCGCAGCGCGGACGACACCGGGCGGCATGCTAACCCCGTTTGCGGCGCGAGGCGAGGGTGCCTGTCGACCGGACCGCCGCCGAGAGCGCGTGTTAGCGTGGCGAAATGTCCCGTATTGCCGCGGTAGCACCGGTTCTTCCGTCGTTCGTCTACAGCCAGCGGGAGATCACCAGCGAGCTCGCCCCGCTCATCACCTCCGTGCCCGCCCGGCAGGTCGTCATCGAGCGGATGCACGCGGCCAGCGGCATCGGAACCCGCCACACCGCCCTGCCGCTCGAGCGCTACCGTGAGCTGGGCTCCTTCCGCGAGACCAACGACATCTTCATCGAGGTCGCGACCGACCTCGCGGAGCGCGCCCTGCGCACGGCACTCGACGACGCCGGCCTGCCGGCATCCGCTGTGGACTTCGTGCTCTTCACCTCGGTGACGGGCATCGCCGCGCCGTCGATCGACGCCCTGCTCGTGCCCCGCCTCGGCCTGCGCCCCGACGTGAAGCGCCTGCCGTCGTACGGGCTCGGCTGCATGGGTGGCGCGGCCGGCATCGCCCGCGTGCACGACTACCTCGAGGGGCACCCGACGGGAGTGGCCGTGCTGCTCAGCGTCGAGCTCTGCTCGCTCACCCTGCAGCGCGACGACGAGACCATGGCGAACTTCGTGGCCACCGGGCTGTTCGGCGACGGTGCCGCGGCGGTCGTGATGCTGGGGGAGGAGCACCCGCTCGCCGCCGGCCCGCGCGTCGTCGCCACCCGCAGCGCGATCTACCCAGACACCCGCGAGGTGATCGGCTTCAACGTGGGCGGCAACGGCTTCGAGATCGTGCTGACGCCGGGCGTCGCCGAGGTGATCGAGAACAACTTCCCAGCGGATGTCGCCGCCTTCCTCGCCGAGAGAGAGCTGGCGGTCGCCGACGTGGCCTGGTGGGTCGCGCACCCCGGTGGGCCCAAGGTGCTCGAGGCGTTCGAGAGCTCGCTCGGGGTGCCCCGGGCGGCCTTCGCGCGCAGCTGGTCCTGTCTCGACCGGGTGGGCAACCTGTCGTCCGCCGCCGTGCTGCACGTACTGGCCGACACCCTGCAGCTCGACGATCGCGAGGCGGGCGAGGCCGGACTGCTGTTCGCCCTCGGCCCGGGCGTCAGCGCCGAGTTCGTGCTGCTGGAGTGGGCCGCGTGATCGCCTACCTGGTGCTGATCCTGCTCACCGGCGGGGAGCGCATCGTCGAGCTGGTGGTCTCCAAGCGCAACGCCGCGGCCGCCTTCGCGCGCGGCGGCGTCGAGTACGGGCAGGCGCACTTCCCGTGGATGGTCGCGCTGCACACCGGGCTGCTGCTGGCCTGCATCGCCGAGGTCTTCCTGCTCGACCGTCCCTTCATCCCGTGGCTGGGCTGGCCGATGCTGGCGATCGCCCTGCTCTGCCAGGCCGGGCGCTACTGGTGCATCACCGCGCTCGGCGCGCAGTGGAACACCCGCGTGATCGTGGTGCCGGGCGCCGGCGCCGTGAAGGCCCGCGGACCGTACCGCTTCTCGTGGCTGCCGCACCCGAACTACCTGATCGTCGCCGTGGAGGGGATCGCGCTGCCGCTCGTGCACACGGCGTGGATCACGGCGATCGCCTTCACGGTGCTGAACGCCGTGCTGCTGCTGCGCTACCGCATCCCCGTGGAGAACGAGGCCCTGAGGCGGCTGTCGGTGTGACCGCCGACGTCGACGTGATCGTCGCCGGGGGAGGGCCGGTCGGGCTCGCCGCCGCCATCGAGGCGCGGCTGGCCGGGCTGAGCGTGGTCGTGGTGGAGCCGCGCGAGGGCGCGGTCGACAAGGCCTGCGGCGAGGGCCTCATGCCGGGCGCGCTGCCGCTGCTGGCCCGGCTCGGCGTCGACCCGGCCGGGATGCCCCTGCGCGGGGTGAGCTACCGCGCTCCCGGGCGCCGCGCCGACCACCGCTTCGTGAACGGCGAGGGCCGGGGCGTGCGGCGCACCGTTCTGCAGGGGGCGCTCGCCGAGCGCGCCGCGGAGCTCGGGGTGCAGCGGGTGGTGGGCAAGGTGGGTTCTGTCTCACAGGACGCGGTCTCGGTGACGGCCGCGGGCATCCGCTCGAGCTGGCTCCTCGGATGCGACGGCCTGCACTCCGGGGTGCGTCGCGAGATCGGGGTGGAGCGTCGCGCATCGCGCGGCAGGCGGTACGGGTTGCGCCAGCACTTCCGGGTGGAGCCGTGGAGCGACCTCATCGAGGTGCACTGGAGCGCGCTGGTGGAGGCCTACGTGACGCCGGTGGACACGCGCACTGTGGGCGTCGCGCTGCTCGGACGCCAGGGCATGGACTTCGAGCGGGAGCTCGCGGCGATCGAGGGGCTGGAGTTCCTCGGCTGCGCGGAGAGGGCGAGCTCGCTGCGCGGCGCCGGCTCGCTGCGGCAGGGGACCTCGCGCCGGGTGGTGGGCCGCGTGCTGCTCGTCGGCGACGCCTCGGGCTACGTCGACGCGATCACGGGCGAGGGGCTGCGGCTCGGCTTCGCCCAGGCGACAGCGGCCGTGGCGAGCATCGCGGCCGACGGCCCCGAGCGCTACGAGCGGGAGTGGACGCGCATCACGCGCGACTTCCGCCTGCTCACCGGAGGGCTGGTCGGGGCCGCGAACTCGCCGCTGCGGCCGGCCATCGTGCCGCTCGCCGCCGCGCTGCCCCGGGTATACGGGGCCGTGGTGGAGCGGCTGGCGCGCTGACCCGCGCCGTAACCGCCTCATGAGGTGTCGGCGGTCGGGAGACCCGGCCGCGGCGGACTCATCCGTCCGCAACCGGCTCGGACGCTGGTGGGCGCTCGGCCCGCGAACTAGCGTGGGGGCATGCCCCGCAACACCGAGCACGCGCTCTCCTTCGGCCAGGCCGCCAGCGACTACGAGAGGGGCCGCCCGTCGTACCCGCGGGAGGCCGTGGACTGGCTGATCGAGCGGGCCGGGCCCTCCGGCGCCGTGCACGACGCCGTCGACGTGGGGGCGGGCACCGGCAAGTTCACCACCTCCCTCGTCGCGCACGGCCTCGCCGTGACCGCGGTGGAGCCCGACCCGCAGATGCTGTCGCGGCTCTCGGTCAACCACCCCTCGGTCACGGCGCTGAGCGGCTCGGCGGAGGCCCTCCCGCTCGAGGACGCGAGCGTCGACCTCGTCACCTTCGCCCAGGCCTGGCACTGGGTCGACGTGCCGACGGCCAGCGCCGAGGCGGCGCGGGTGCTGCGGCCGGGCGGTGCGCTCGGGCTGGTCTGGAACATCCGCGACGACTCCGTGGCCTGGGTGGCCGCGCTCGCCGAGGTGATGGGCGCGTCGGCCGCCGAGGAGTACAACAGCCGCACCCCCGAGGTGGCTGCCCCGCTGGAGCTCGCCGAGTTCGCCGAGTTCCACTGGGAGAACCCGCTGGGGCGCGAGGAGCTGCTGGCCATGGTGGCCTCGCGCAGCTACGTGATCACGATGGAGGCCGCGGCGCGCGCCGCCCTGCTGCTCGAGCTCGAGGAGCTGCTCGACAGCCACCCCGACACCGCCGGTCTCGACGAGTACCGCATGCCCTACGTGACCCGGGTGAGCATCGCGCGCACCGTCTAGGAGCGCCGCACCTGCTTGACGTAGCGGTACACCGTCGGCTCCGAGATGTGCAGCGCGACGGCCACCTGGGCCACGGCGCCCTTGAGCAGGAAGACGCCGGCGCGCTCGAGCTCGCGCACCACCGCGACCTTCTCCTCCAGCGTCATCCGCTGCGGGGGAACGGCGTGGGCGGTCACGATCCGGGTGATGCTGTCGAGGGTGAGCTCGTCGACGTTGGTGCTCAGCCGTTCGGCCGCACGGCCGGTGCGATCCTCTGAAGCGGATGCCGCGGCATCCGCTTCAGGAGGCTGCCCGCTGCTCTTGAGAAGGCCGGTGGTGCCGGTGATGAGCGTGAGCAGGTCGCGCGCCCTGAGGAGCGGCCCGTCGTCGATGTTGAGGCAGAGCATGCCGATGACCTCGCCGGCATCGTCGCGCACGAAGAGCGTGGAGGAGCGGAAGGTGACGCCCGCGTTCGACTCCGCGAGGTAGTTGGCGAGGTAGTCGCGCTCGAGGTACTCGCGGTTCTGCAGGATCTTGAGCACCAGGTCGGTGGCCGGGCCGCCGAGCGAGCGCCCGCTGACCTCGCCGTTGGCGAGCGCCACGATGGAGCGGCTGAGGTCGCTGGTGTCGTGCAGCACGATCTCGGTGTGGGCGCCGAGGAGGTCGCTGAGGAAGCCGAGCATGCCCAGGTAGGGCTGGAACTCCGGCCGCAGTACGCGGTCGTGGTCGATCTCGATGGCCATTGCCGCTCCTCGCGCGCTTAGTCGTACCGTCATCGTGCCACCGTCCCGTCGCCTCGGGTGACCGGCGACCACCCCAGAACCGGTGTCAGATTTCCGACATGTAACAAATTCGCAGCGTGATAATAAATTTCTATCACGAGGCGTCGAAAACCGCTATGGTCTCTCCAAGCCCAATCACAACGAAGGATTGCCATGAGTACACGTCGAACACGCAGCGCCGCCTGGACCACCGCACTCGGGGGCGTCACCCTCGCCGTCCTCCTCACCGCCTGCAGCGGAGGGCCCTCCGCCCCGCAGCCCGGAGCGGCCGAGGACGAGGCGACCAGCACGATCCCCGACACCTCGAGCATCCTCGAGGGCGTCGAGGCCGACGACGCGCTCGCCGCGCTCGTGCCGTCCGCCGTCTCGGACGCGGGCCTGATCCGAGTCGGCTCGAACGTGCAGTCCGCGCCCAACAACTTCTTCGCCGAGGACGGCTCGACCGTGATCGGCTCCGACCACGACCTCATCACCGCCATCGGTTCGAAGCTCGGCCTCGAGGTCGAGTACAGCAACCTCGACTTCGCCTCGCTCATCACGAGCCTGCAGTCCGGCCGCGTCGACGTGACGATCGCCGCCATGAACGACACGGCGGAGCGCCAGGCGAGCATCGACTTCGTCGACTACCTCACCTCGGGAATCACGCTCATGGTGCAGAAGGGCAACCCGGCCGACATCACCGGGCCGGACACCCTGTGCGGCAAGAGCATCGCCGTGGTCACCGGCACCAGCCAGCAGACCTTCGCCGAGGAGACCAGCGCCACCTGCGAGACCGACGGCGAGGAGCCGCTCGAGATCACCGTGACCGACAGCGACACCCAGAACCAGACCCAGCTGCGCACCGGCCGCATCGACGCGATCGTGAACGACCTGCCGAGCGCCGTGTACATCTCGAAGACCGCGCAGGACGGCAAGGCCTTCGAGGTCGTGCCCGGCGACGTCATCGACGGAGCGCCCTACGGCATCGGCGTCAACAAGGACAACGCCGAGCTGCGCGACGCGATCGCCGCGGCGCTCGACTCGCTGATCGACGACGGCACCTACGCCGAGATCCTCGACGCCTGGGGCATCGAGTCCGGACAGGTCACCGAGGCCGTCGTCAACGGCGGCAAGTAGCCGATGACCACCACCTCGACGGGCAGGGGCCGCCCGGACGGCGGCCTCTACCCCCAGGTGCGCCTGCGCCACTGGGGCCGGTGGATCAGCGCGGTCGTGCTCGTCGCGCTGGGCATCACCTTCCTCTACGGCGCGGCGCAGGGCGACATCGCCTACGGCGACATCCCGTACTACCTGGTCTCCCCGATCATCCTGCAGGGCCTCGTCAACACCATCGTGCTGGCGGTCGTCGCCCAGGTGAGCGCGATCGTCATCGGCATCGTGATCGCGCTCATGCGCATCTCGAAGAACCCGGTGGCGCAGGCCTTCGCCTCGGCCTACACCTGGCTGTTCCGCGGCCTGCCCGTGCTGCTGCAGATCCTGCTCTGGTACAACCTCGCCCTGCTGTTCCCGCGGCTCACCGTGGGCGTGCCGTTCACCGACGTCGTCTTCCTCGACGTCTCCACCAACGACATCATGACCACCTTCGTCGCGGCCTTCCTCGGCCTGGCGCTCAACGAGAGCGCCTACATGGCGGAGATCGTGCGGGCCGGGCTCAAGAGCGTCGACCGCGGCCAGATCGAGGCCGCGCAGTCGATCGGCGAGACGCCGCTGCAGCGCATGGGCCGCATCGTGCTCCCGCAGGCGATGCGCGTGATCATCCCGCCCACCGGCAACGACTTCATCAACATGCTCAAGGGCACGGCGATGGCGTCGGTGATCGGCTACATGGAGCTGATCAAGGCCGCGAACAACATCTCCTCCTTCAACCTCCAGGTGATGGAGACCCTCATCGCCGCGGCCATCTGGTACATGGTGGTCGTGAGTGTCGCGAGCGTGGGGCAGTACTACCTCGAGCGCGCCTTCGACGCGCAGGACCGCAGGCCGGGAGGCCGCGCCACCGCCCGCGCCCTCCGCCGCAAGGTGGCCGCAGACCTCGGCCGCGCACCACTGATCAGGAGTCACAATGAGTGAGGCAGTCCCGGTTCTCGAGGCCATCGGCATCGGCAAGTCCTACGGCGCGAACACCGTGCTCGACGACGTCTCGATGACCGTGCACAGCGGCGAGGTGGTCTGCATCATCGGTCCGAGCGGGGCGGGCAAGTCCACCTTCCTGCGCTGCCTCAACCGCCTCGAGGTGCCCGACGCCGGTGAGGTGTGGGTCGGCGGCGAGCCGATGGGCTTCGTGCTGCGCGGCGACAAGCTGCACGAGCTCACCGAGCGCCAGCTCTCCGCCCAGCGGGCGAAGACCGGCATGGTCTTCCAGCACTTCAACCTGTTCCCGCACCTCACGGTGCTGGGCAACATCATCGAGGGTCCCGTGCAGGTGCAGAAGCGCCCGGCGAAGCTCGTCAAGGAGGAGGCCATCGCGATCCTCGAGCGCGTCGGCCTCGGCGACAAGGTGAACGCCTACCCCGGCCAGCTCTCGGGCGGCCAGCGGCAGCGGGTCGCGATCGCCCGCGCGGTGGCGATGAAGCCGCTGTTCCTGCTGTTCGACGAGCCGACATCCGCTCTCGACCCCGAGCTCGTCGGGGAGGTGCTCGCCGTGATGGGCGACCTCGCCCGCGACGGCATGACCATGCTCGTCGTCACCCACGAGATGGCCTTCGCGCGCCAGGTCGCCGACCGCGTGGTCTTCATGGCCGACGGCGGGATCGTCGAGCAGGGCACCGCGGCCGAGGTGCTGGAGACCCCGCGTGAACCGCGCACGCGGCAGTTCCTCGAGCGGGTCCTGGCGTGAGCCCGGACCCCACCGCTGCCGAGTCCGCCTACCTCGCGTCGTTCGTCGAGGACCCGCTCTATCTCAACCACGCGAGCTACGGTCCGCCGTCGCGCGCGGTGCTCGACACCGGCGCGCGCCTGATGGCCGACGCGGCGGCCGGCGGCCCGGACGCCTCCGCCCGCCTGCACTCGGAGGACACCCGCGCGAAGGCGGCGATCTCCCGGCTCACCGGCACCCCCGCAGACCACGTCGCCCTCACCGCCAACACCTCGCTCGGCCTGATGCAGGTGGCCTTCGGCATCGGCGGCGGCGACGTGCTGCTCAGCGCCGACGAGTTCCCGGCGAACGTCTACCCGTGGCTGCGGGCCCGCGACGTCGGTCTTCTCGGCGTGCGGATGCTGCCACGAGCGGATGCGCCCCTGCTCGTGACGCCCGAACTGGTCGACGCGTCGCTGACCGACGACGTGGTCGCCGTCTCGGTGAGCGCGGTGGACTTCCGCACCGGCTACGTGGCCGACCTGGCCGGCATCCGCGCGGTCATCGGCGACCGCCTGCTCGTCGTCGACGGCATCCAGGGCTTCGGCGTGGCCGACCTCGACTGGTCGCTCGCCGACGCGCTCGTCGTCGGGGGACAGAAGTGGCTGCGCGCCGGCTGGGGCGCCGGCTTCGTGAACCTCTCCGAGCGCGGGATCGAGCGCATCCGCCCGGTTCTCGGCGGGTGGACGGGCGTCGAGGGACCCACCCGCTACGACGGCGAGGAGCACGACCCGCTCGCCGACGCCGGCAAGCACTCGATCACCAACCTGTCGCCGTTCGCCACCGGGAGCCTGGCCACCGCGCTCGAGCTCGTCGAGGGCGTCGGCGTCGCGCGCATCGCCGAACGTGTATCCGACACCGCGGCGGCGCTGATCGCGGCGCTCGACGCCGCGGGGGTGCCCGTGCTCTCGCCCCGGGAGCCGGGGCTGCGGGCCGGAATCGTCGTCGCCGGCGTCGCGGACTCCGCGGCACCGCTGGCGCACGCGCGCCTCGCGGCGGCCGGGGTGACGAGCACCCTGCACGGCACCGACCGCATCCGCTTCTCTGTGCACGCATCAACCACGACGGCGGCGGTCGAGACCGCGGCCGCAGTACTAGGAGGGTCGTCATGACCGAGATCATCGCAATCGCCACCGACACGGCACCGGCCGCGATCGGGCCCTACTCGCAGGCCGTGCGCGTCGGCGGGCTGCTGTTCGTCTCCGGACAGCTGCCGATCGACCCCGCCACCGGCGAGTTCGTCGGGCCGGGGGTGCGCGAGGAGGCGGCGCAGTCGCTGCGCAACGCCGCCGCGATCCTCGCGGCCGCCGGAACGAGCATGGACCGCGTCGTGAAGACCACCGTGCTGCTGGCCGACATCGCGGACTTCGCGGTGGTCAACGAGGTCTACGCCCAGGCCTTCGTGGGAGAGGTGCTGCCCGCCCGCGCCGCGTACCAGGTCGGCGCGCTGCCGAAGGGCGCGCGCGTCGAGATCGAGCTGATCGCCGCGGTGTAGCGCCGCCGCCCGCTCAGGCGGGGACGCTCGTCGCGGCGCCGATCAACCGCGTCAGCTGCTCGCGGATCGCCTGCAGCTCGGCGACCGGCATCCCCAGCCGTTCCACAATGGTGCCGGGCACCGCCTCGGCCCTGCCGCGCAGGGCGCGCCCATCCGCCGTCAGGGCGATGTCGAGGGCGCGGTCGTCGCGGGCGTTGCGCGCGCGGGTGACGAGTCCGGCCGCCTCGAGGCGCTTGAGCAGGGGCGAGAGCGTGGCCGGCTCGAGCAGCAGCGCGTCGCCGATGTCGCGCACCGTGCGCGGGCTGCGCTCCCAGAGCGACAGCATCACGAGATACTGCGGATGCGTGAGCCCGATCGCCTCGAGCACGGGGCGGTACACGGCGATCACGCTGCGGTTCGCGGCGGCCAGGGCGAAGCAGACCTGACGGTCCAGTGCGAGAGGGTCGACATCATCCATTCCATCAGTATACTGATCATTAGTGCACTAATCATTAGTGCGAGAGGATGCTATGAAGGTCAGAATTCCGTGGTGGGACCGTCTGAACCGCGCGCTGTTCCCGTACATCGGGCCGCCGCCGCTCGGACCCTACGGCGAGACGCCGCTCCCGCCCACCGCCGAGAAGGCCTGCCCGCTCTGCGGACGGCCGATGTCGGAGCACCGCTTCGACCGCAGCACCGACCACACCGCCACGAGGATGTACTGCCCCTAGGGCGTTCTCACGCCGAGCCGCGCCAGACGATGGGGGTGTCGAGGTAGATGCCGCCGAGTTGTGGCGCCTCGCCCGCCAGCTGGTCGAGCACGCTGCGGGCGGCACGCTCGCCGAGACCGGTGGCCGGCTGGTCGACGGTGGAGAGCTGCGGCTCGGTGCGCAGCGCCCAGACGCTGTTGTCGAAGCCGACGACCCCCACGTCGACCGGGATGCGGCGGCCGGCCTCCTTGAGCACGTCCACCGCGCCCGCCGCGAGCGAGTCGGAGGCCGCGAACACACCGTCGATCGTGGGCTCGCGGCGCAGCAGCTCGCGCATGCCGCGCAGGCCGTCGGAGTAGGAGTAGAGGTCGACCGGGCTGACGAGCGCGGGGTCGAAGCGGTCGCCGAGCGCGCGGGTGAAGCCGGCGAGGCGGTCGGCCCCCGAGTCGCGGTCGAGCGCGGCCGCGACCATGCCGATGCGCTCGCGCCCGGTCTGCATCAGCCGCAGCGTGATGGCCTCGGCCGCCTTGCGGTTGTCGATGCCCACGAATGGGATGTCGTCGACGTCGGGCGGATGGCCCACGAACGCGGCGGGCAGTCCCAGGCGGCGGATGACCGCGGTCAGCGGGTCGTCGCGTCTCGCCGAGACGACGATGATGCCGTCGACGACGCCCCCGCTGAGGTAGCGGCCGATGCGCTCGGTGTCGTCCGCGGAGTCGATGACGAGTGTGGTCATCAGGTAGCCGGCGCCGGAGAGCTCTCGGTTGGCGCCGAGCAGGATGCCGCCGATGTTCGGATCCTCGACGAACATCGAATGCGGCTCGTGCACCACGAAGCCGATGGCCTGCGACCGCTGCATCACGAGGTTGCGGGCGGCGATGTTCGGCACGTAGCCGGTCTTGACGATCGCCGCCTCGATCGCGGCCCTGGCCTCCGCGGACACGTAGCGCTCGCCGTTGATGACGCGGCTCACCGTTCCGCGGGAGACTCCGGCCTCCTGCGCGACCTCGTGCACGGTGGCGCGCTTCGGTCGCGTGCTCGGCGTCTTCACGCGTCCACTGTACTGCGGGCGCACGCGGAAGCCCGTTGACATCGTCACAGGCCATTCGTACTCTGTGAACGTGCACAGAGACATCTCTGCGTCGCTCTGTGCACGTGCACAGTCGGTCGGCATTCGCTCGTGCACTCCACGACCCCGTTCGTTCCCACAATGAAGTTGGAGATATGACAACACGCACACGCACACGCACAGCGCGCAGGGCGACGGCGGTGATCACCGCGGCCGTTCTCGTCGGATCAGCAGGGGTGTTCCTCGCGGCCGCTCCGGCAGCAGCCGCAGCACCGACCGGCCAGACCGTCTCGATCGACCTCGCCGGCGACTGGCAGTTCACCACCGGCGACGACCCCGCCTACGCCGATCCGGCGTTCGACGACAGCGCCTGGACCCCGATCGCCGTTCCCGGCGACGGTACGCCGTTCGCCGACTACGACGGCTTCGGCTGGTACCGCCTCAGCTTCGACCTGCCGGCCGAGGCGAGCGGGGCCAACCTCGTCGCCTCGCTCGGGTTCCTCGACGACGTGGATGAGGCCTTCCTCAACGGGGTGAAGATCGGCTCCTCCGGGGTCATGCCGCCGAACGCGAAGAGCCAGTGGTTCGAGAAGCGGCTGTACCCGATCCCCGCCGCCGCGCCGGTCTTCGGCGGGGAGAACACCCTCGCCGTGCGCCTCTACGACATGTCGGGCGGAGGCGGCTGGTACCAGGGCCCGGTCGGCATCTACTCGAAGGACGCCGTGCGCGAGAACGTCTACGGCATCGCCGGAACCCCGGCCAGCGCTGAGCAGGTCGCCACGGTCTCCCGGGTGCTCGCCGCCCAGAAGGCCGCGCTCGCGGCGGGCGACGTGGACGCCTACCTCGCCACCCTCGCGGTGGACTACAACCACGACGGTCGCGACACCGACCGCCGGGCGGCGGAACTGCGCGGCTGGCTGGCCCAGTCCGGGTCGCTCACGCTCGCCGACAGCGAGGTCGAAGTGGTGGTGCGCGACGGACTCCTCGTCGTCGACACCAACCGCACGATCTCCGGCACCCGCGCCGGAGCGGCCTACGACTTCCAGCCGAAGACACAGCAGTTCCTCGAGATCGACCCGCAGACCGGCCTCGAGCGAGGCAACCACTCGCGTTTCTTCTCCGACTTCGTGGACTCGGCCCTCGAGGGCAAGCGCCGCGCCTTCCAGGTGTACCTGCCGCCGTCGTACTACACCCAGCCCGCCCGCGACTTCCCCGTGGTCTACCTGCTGCACGGCATCAACGGGGGAAGCAAGGAGTGGGAGCCGCGCGACTTCGGCACGAAGCTCGACGAGCTCTACACCTCGGGCGGCCTCGCCGAATCGATCGTGGTGATGCCCGACGGCGAATCGCTCTGGTACTCGGACAGCGCGAGCGACCCCTGGCGCAGCATGTTCCTGCAGGAGATGCTGCCGCTGGTGGACTCGGAGTTCAACACCATCGACGACCCGGAGTTCCGCGCCCTCAGCGGCGTCTCGATGGGCGGCTTCGGCGCCTTCTCGATCGGGCTGCAGAACCCGGAGCTGTTCAGCTCGATCGCCACCCACATCGGGTCGGTGAACTACACCCCGGTCGGCCAGACCCCGGTGGCCCTCGCCACCGCGATGACGGCGGAGCAGCTCGGCCGCTACAGCATCTACTTCGACGCCTGCGAGTTCGACGACTACGGCTTCGACAACGGGGCGCGCAGTCTCGACGCCGTGCTCACGGGCAAGGGTGTACCGCACACCTGGGCGGTCTACCCGGAGGGGCGGCACAACGACGCCTGCTGGATGCCGCACATCGCCGACTCCTTCGGGTCGCACTCCGCGCACTTCCGGGCCGCCGGCCTGGTCGAGGCACCGGTGCCTCCGGCCGAGGCCCCGGTCGCGGCGGGCGAGGCGAGCCTCGTCCCCGCCCTGCGCGGCGGCATCTCGGTGAGCGACGACACCCTGCAGGCCGGGCAGACCTTCACGATCACCGTGGACGAGCGCAACCGCAGCCGCTACGTGGCGGCCTTCGTCTACTCGGCGCCGGTGGGTCTCGGGGGCTGGCAGCTCGCATCCGCTGCCGGTGAGATCTCGGCGACACTGCCGGCCGGGATCGCGCCGGGCGCGCACCGGCTCGCCGTGCAGGACGCGAGCGGCGCGGTGATCGGCTGGGTCGACATCACGGTGCTCGCGGACGGCACGGCCGTGCTGGCGGCGACAGGAGCGGATGCCTCACCGGCACTCGGCGCGTCTGCGATGCTGCTGGCGCTGGGAGTCCTGCTCGTGCTGCATCGCCGTCGCCGCGTGGCTGGCTAGCTAGCCGAGCAGCAGCGCCTTGAGCTCCTCGGGGGTGGAGACGACGGCCACGGCGCCCGCCTGCTCGGCGACCGAGCCGTAGCCCCACTCCACGAAGATCGTGGGCACGTCGTTGGCGGCGGCCCCGAGCACATCGTGCTCGCGGTCGCCGACCAGCACCGGGCGGGACACGTCGGCGCCCATCGCCTTCAGGCGCAGCAGGGCCTCGGCGACGACGTCGCTCTTCGCGCTGCGCACCTCGTCGTCGGAGGCGCCGGTGATGATGTCGAAGTAGTTCGCGAGGTTGAAGTGCTCGAGGATCAGGGTGGCGGGGAGCTCGGGCTTCGAGGTGGCCAGCGACATCGGCAGCGCGCTCTCGTGGACGGCTTTGAGCACGAGGCCGACGCCGGGGAACTGCGTGGCGTCGTAGGCGCCCACGTTCAGGTACTTCTCGCGGTAGATCACGAGCGCCTCGGCCGACTGCTCCGGGGTGAAGTGCGCGTAGTCGCGGAAGGAGTCGAGCAGCGGCGGTCCGACGTACTTCATCAGCTCGCTCGGGGTCGGGATCGGCAGTCCGAGCGTCTCGAAGGTGTACGCCAGGGTGGCGGTGATGCCCGGGGCGGAGTCGACGATCGTGCCGTCGAGGTCGAACAGTATGCAGCTGTAGTCGTTGCTCATTGTGCGCCCAGCTTAGGCGAGCGGCCTGTCAGCCCGGCTGCTCGGGTGCGCCCGCAGGACGGGCGCCTGGTCAGAACAGCCGCGAGTGGCTGTCGTCCATGCCGCGCATCGCGTCGTAGTCGAGCAGCACGCAGCGGATGCCGCGGTCCTGCGCGAGCATGCGGGCCTGCGGCTTGATCTCCTGCGCGGCGAAGACGCCGGCCACCGGGGCGAGGTGCGGGTCGCGGTTCATCAGCTCGAGGTAGCGGGTGAGCTGCTCGACCCCGTCGATGTCGCCACGCCGCTTGATCTCCACGGCCACGCTGGCGCCCGCGGCATCCGTCGCCAGGATGTCCACGGGACCGATCGCGGTCATGTACTCGCGGCGCACCAGGTGGAAGCCGTCGCCGAGCAGCTCGATCTGCTCAGCGAGGAGCTTCTGCAGGTCGCTCTCCACGCCGTCCTTCTGCAGGCCGGGGTCGATGCCGAGCTCGTGGGAGCTGTCATGCACGATCTCGTGGATGGAGATCACCAGCTGGTCCTGGGTCTTCGCCTGCACGACCTTCCAGACCTCGGTGATGCCGGCATCCGTCTGGGCGTCGTCGGGCTCCACGGTGGAGAAGGCGCAGGGCGGGCTCATCCAGTTGAGCGGCTTGTAGCTCAGTGAGTCGGAGTGGACGAGGACACTGCCGTCGGCCTTCACGAGCAGCAGGCGCGTGGCGACCGGGAGGTGCGCACTGAGCCTGCCGGCGTAGTCGACGGAACATCTGGCTATTACGAGGCGCACCCGTCGAGCTTAGGCGGTCTCGGCGGGCAGCCGGGTGCGGATGCCGGCCAGCTCGTCGCGGGTCAGCGAGAGAGACGGGCCCGCCTGATTGAGGAGGAGACCCGCGTAGTCGCCGTCGAGCACGTTCGCGATGACATCGGCCACCGCCACGGTGCGGAAGAGGTCGCCGGGGTGCTGCGCGGCGACCTCGGCGCTCGAGGTGAAGCCGAGCGCGAACAGTCCGCCGTCGGGATTCTCGGCACTGCGCACGCGCTCGCCCGCCTCGTCGACCGCGAGCACGAGAACGCCGCCCAGGGCGAGGGCATCGACCAGCGCGGAACGCCGCTCCTCGGCGCCGGCCAGGGCGAGGGCCGCCTTGGCCGCGTCGTTGCGCTGGCTGCCGAGGATGTACGTGAGGTCGCTGGCGGTGAGGCCGCAGGTGGGGCCGACCGGGTCGATGTAGACCCAGCCGAAGCCCTGCGACATCGCGAACTCGAGCAGGCCGATCGCCGGCTGGCCGAGCGCCTGCACCGAGCCGGGATCGTCGGGGTGCGCCTTGAGCACCTCCGCCTGGCTGGTGAAGGCGAAGATCGCCGGGGCGTCGTCGGGGCCCTTCCCGGAGGCGAAGCGCAGCGTGCTGCCGACGGTGATGGCGCCGGACTCGTCGGTCTCCACCGGGGATCCGGTCACGTCGAGCAGCAGCTCGCCCTGCAGCGCGTTCCGCAGCACGTTCGTGTAGCTCTGCTGGTCGGGCTGGGCGGCGAAGGCGGCGACGGCGGTGCGCAGCGCGGAGTTGTCAACGAGGTGGGTCACACTCCGAGGCTAGTCGGGACGGGTGCGGGGTCGGCGCACCGCTGGGACTGGGCTGGGGCTTCCGTTGTGCAGGACGTGGTCGGGTGGGCGCAGGTGCGAGGTGTGGGTGTCGCGGCTTGCAGGCTTCCGTTGTTCAGGACAGCCGACGGAGAAAGCGTCGGCGCCTTTCGTTCTGCAGGACGGCCTGATCCGGTGTGCGGTGGCCTTCCATTTGTGCAGGACGCGTTCGCACGTGGCGGGGTGTGGGTGTCGTAATTCGCAGCCTCCCGTTCTACAGGACAGGACAGGACAGGACAGGACCGGCCGGGCCGGGCCTGGGCGGGTGTGCGGTGGCCTTCCGTTGTGCAGGACGAACTCCTCGCGAGCTGCGGTTGGTCCTGTAGAACGGAAGCCTGCGCGGGGTCGGACCGGTACTCCGCTGGCGAGTTCGATGCCGCTGGCCGTCAGACCGCTCGCGCGCCCGACAGGCGCCGGCACGACAGGCGACTCTGCGCCGCCCGCACGCGCAGCCCGTAGTCCGCTGCCGCGGCCCGCACCCTACGACCGCAGCCGCGGCTCGCGCGCCGCCCCGGAGGCCGCCCCGGCCGCTACCACCAGCACCAGCACCACGAGCAGGGCGCGCAGGATTCCCACCTGCTCGCCCAGCACACCGATGACCGGCGGCCCGATGAGGAAGGCGCAGTAGCCGATCGTCGCCACGGCGCTCACCCGTGCCGCCGCGGTGCGCGGATCGTCCGCCGCGGCCGACATCCCCACCGGGAAGCCGAGCGCGGAGCCGAGGCCCCAGAGCACGATGCCCACGACCGCCACCTCCGCGGAGGGCACGACGATCACGATCAGCAGCCCCACGATCGCGGCGGCCGCCGAGACCCGCAGCACGGGAACGCGTCCGAAGCGGTCGAGCAGCACAACGCCCGCCAGACGCCCGACGGTCATGGCCGTCACGAAGACGCCGAACATCACCGCGCCCGCTGCGTTGTCGAGACCGTGGCCGTCGACCATCGCGAGGGTGAGCCAGTCGTTGGCGGAGCCCTCGGCGAACGCCATGCCGAGCACGATCACGCCGATCAGGAGGGTGCGCGGCTCGCGCCAGATGCTCAGGCGTCCGCGCCAGCTGCGGGAGTGGTCGTCGGCCGCCACGGGCTCCTCGCCGTTGCCCAGGAGATGCTCCGACTGCACGTGGCGGAGTGCGAGCTGCCCTCCGACCAGGATCAGCAGCGCGATGACGCCGAGGTGCGCCGCCACCGGAACGCCCAGGTGCTCGGCCAGCGCGCCGAGCCCGGCGCCGGCGATCGTGCCGAAGCTGAAGAACGCGTGGTAGACCGGCATGATGGTGCGGCCGAGGGCGCGCTCGTTCGCGGCGCCCGACACGTTCATCGCCACGTCGCAGGTGCTGAAGGCCGCCCCGAAGACGGCGAGGCCGATGAAGATCACGACGAAGCTGGGACCGACGGATGCGGCGACGCCGGCGATCGAGAACCCGACCGGAGCCACGACGAAGGCCACCCGCATGGTGCGCCGTGCGCCGAGTCGGGCGACCACGTGGCTCGATCCGAGCAGCCCGATGATCGACCCGAAGGCGAGCCCGAAGATCAGCACGCCCATGTCGAGCGTGCTCGCCCCGAGGGCGTCCCGGGTGGCGGGCAGCCGGGCCACCCAGCTCGCGAGGGCGATGCCGCACAGCCCGAAGATCACGAACATCGCGTTACGCCAGGAGGTCACCGCACGCCGTTCCAGGCCGCCCGGATAGCTCGCGGGCTGGGCGGTCTCAGGTCTGCGTGGCATGGGATCCCCGGTGATCGATTCGGGAGCGGATCACTGCCGCGGCGGCGCTCCACTGCGTGCCAGCTACGCTACCAACCATGCGCCGACCGATCATCCCCGCCCTCGTGGTCGCCTCGACCATCCTGCTGGCCGGGTGCGCCGCGCAGGAGGCGCCGGCCTCGCGGTCCGTGTCGGCGCAGGAAGGGACGGCCAAGACGGGAACGGGCGAGCTGCGCACCGATCTGGCGCCCCTCGTCGACCGTTACGTCGACCTCGCCGACGCCGAGTCGGCTGTCTGGTCGTCAGGAACCCTCGCCGGCGACGACCGCGTGCCCGGCCCGAGCAGTCACTGGATCGACGCGGTCGTGGTGCTTCCCCAGGCCTCCTACGACGCGTTGCGGGCGGCGCACGAGTACACCGAGTCGGCGCAGAGGCCGGGAGTCGCCGACGCGCTCGCCGCATCCGTTCCCGAGGGTCCTCTTCTCGTGTCGGAGGAGCTCGACGCCGGCTTCGGGTCGTTCGAGGGAAGCAGCGACGTCTATCTGAGCGACGCCAGCCGTACGCTCGTGATCACGAGCACCTTCGAGTAGGTTCAGCGCGTGCCGGTGACGATCCAGCGCTCGCCGCGGGCGCGGAGCCCGAGGGTGACGGCCCGGGCGCCGATGTAGCCGATGCCGAAGGCGAGCCAGAGCCAGAAGAGGGCCGCGCCGCCGTCGAGCCCCGCACCGGCGACGAGCAGCAGCATCGGCAGGTAGACCGCGAGGTTGAGGATGCCCGTGAGGGCCAGATAACGCGCGTCGCCCGCCCCGATCAGCACGCCGTCGAGCACGAACACGTACCCGGCGAGGGGGATGCCCGCGGCCATGACGAGGAGGGCGACCGTGAGCGCGGAGGCGACCGCCGCATCCGTGGTGAAGACGGCGGGCAGAACCGGTGAGAGAGCGGCGATCACGAGGCCGAGGAGCGCCCCGCCGCCCACCCCGAACTGCAGCAGCCGGCGCGTGTTCGCGCGCACCCGCGGCACGTCGGAGGCGCCGAGGCCGTGGCCGATCATGGCCTGGCCCGCGATGGCGAGGGCGTCGAGAACGAAGGCCAGCGTGGAGAACACGGTGAGGGCGATCTGCAGGGTGGCGAGTTCGGGGGTTCCGATGCCGGTCGCGACGAACACCGTCGCGAGCATCGCCACGCGCAGGCTGGCGGTGCGCAGCAGGAGCCACGAGCCGGAGCGCAGCGAGGTGCCGATGCCGGAGACGTGCGGGGTGAGCGTCGCGCCCGAGGCCCGCGCGGCGCGCACGATGATGACGAGGTAGGCGGCCGCCATGCCCCAGCTCGCCACGACGGTGCCGATGGCGGAGCCGGCCACGCCCCAGCCGAACCCGTAGATGAAGACGGCGTTGAGCGCGGCGTTCGCGGCGAAGCCGACCCCGGCCACGACGAGCGGGGTCTTCGTGTCCTGCAGGCCGCGCAGCAGCCCGCTCGCCGCGAGGGTGAGCAGCAGCGCCGGGATGCCCCAGAGCGAGATGGAGAGGTAGGTGTGGGCGGCCTCCGCGACCGCGGGGTCGGCGCCGAAGAGCCCGACCACCGTCTCGGAGAGCGGCACCCCGACCGCCACCAGCGCGATGCCCACGAGCAGGGCGAGCCAGACGCCGTCGATCCCCGCGCGCACCGCGCCCGTGGTGTCGCCGGCGCCGAGGCGGCGGGCCACGAGGGGCGTGGTGGCGTAGGCGAGGAACACCAGCAGCCCCACGATGGTCTGGATGACGACGCTCGCGATGCCGAGCCCGGCGAGCGGAACCGCCCCGAGGTGGCCCACCAGCGCGGTGTCGGTGAGCAGGAAGAGCGGCTCGGCCACGAGCGCGCCGAGCGCGGGCAGGGCGAGGCGGCGGATGTCGCGGTCGAGGGCGGAGGGCACCCGTCGAGACTACTCAGGCCGCGATGAGGCACGCCGCAATAGGCTGGGAGGATGAGCCACGACACCTCCCTCCCCGCCGGCATCATCACCGGAGAACTCGACCCGGCGGTGCGCCCGCAGGACGACCTCTACCGCCACGTGAACGGCAAGTGGATCGACCGCACCGAGATCCCCGCCGACAAGTCCCGCTACGGGTCGTTCTACGAGCTGGCCGAGGAGGCCGAGCGCGCGGTGCGCGACATCATCGTCGAGGCCCAGACCGCCGAGCCCGGCACCGAGGAGCGCAAGTTCGGCGACCTCTACGCCAGCTTCCTCGACGAGGCCCGCATCGAGGAGCTCGGCGCGACGCCGCTCGTGCCTCTGCTCGCCGAGGTGGACGCCGTCGGCTCGATCGCCGACCTGCTCGCCACCCTCGGCCGCCTCGAGCGCCGCGGCACCACCGGTTTCAGCCAGGTCTTCGTCGACAACGACCCCGGCAACCCCGAGCGCTACCTCGTCTTCCTCGAGCAGGGCGGCATCGGCCTGCCCGACGAGTCCTACTACTCCGACCCCCGGTTCGCCGAGGTGCGCACCGCCTACGTGGCCTTCATCGAGCGGATGCTCACGCTGGCCGGCAGGCCGAACCCCGGCGAGTCGGCGGCTCGCATCTTCGCTCTCGAGGTGGACATCGCGGGCCACCACTGGGACAAGGTGCGCAACCGCGACAGCGAGGCCACCTACAACCCGATGAGCTGGTCTGCGGCCGTGCAGCTGGGCTCCGCGGCCGAGGTGGTCGAGGGTGCCGACCTCGACATCTGGAAGGCGGCGCTCGACGTGCCCGCCGGATCGTTCGACGAGGTCGTCGTGCGCCAGCCGAGCTTCGTCACGGGGCTCGTCAAGCTGCTCGCGGCCGACCGTCTCGAGAGCTGGACCGACTGGCTGGCGTGGCAGGTCATCCGCTCGAACGCGGCATACCTCAGCACCGAGTTCGTGCAGGCCAACTTCGACTTCTACGGCAAGACCCTGAGCGGCACCCCCGAGCTGCGCGCCCGCTGGAAGCGCGGCGTCTCGCTGGTGGAGGGCTCGCTCGGCGAGGCCGTCGGCCGCATCTACGTGGACCGCCACTTCCCTGAGGAGGCCAAGGCCAGCATGGACGTGCTCGTCGACAACCTCGTCGAGGCCTACCGTCAGAGCATCACCGCGCTCACCTGGATGGGCCCCGAGACGCGCGAGCGCGCCCTCGAGAAGCTCGGCAAGTTCACCCCGAAGATCGGCTACCCGGTGAAGTGGCGCGACTACTCCACCCTCGCGATCGAGGCGGGCGACCTGCTCGGCAACGTGCGCGCCACCAACGAGTACGAGTTCCAGCGCGAGCTCGGCAAGATCGGCAAGCCGCTCGACCGCGACGAGTGGTTCATGACCCCGCAGACGATCAACGCCTACTACAACCCCGGATTCAACGAGATCGTCTTCCCCGCGGCCATCCTGCAGTTCCCGTTCTTCGACGCCGCGCGCGACGCCGCCGCCAACTACGGGGCGATCGGTGCGGTGATCGGGCACGAGATCGGCCACGGCTTCGACGACCAGGGCTCGAAGTACGACGGCGACGGAAAGCTCACCGACTGGTGGACGGCCGACGACAAGGCGGCCTTCGAGAAGCTCACCGGCTCGCTGATCGCGCAGTACGACGCGCTCGCACCGGCGCAGGCGCCCGGACACCACGTGAACGGAGCCCTCACGATCGGGGAGAACATCGGCGATCTCGGCGGACTGAGCATCGCGTGGAAGGCCTACCTGCTCTCGCTGAAGGGGGAGCAGCCGCCGGTGATCGACGGCATGACCGGAGCCGAGCGCTTCTTCCTCTCCTGGGCTCAGGCCTGGCAGATGAAGGCCAGGGACGAGGAGGTCGTGCGCCTGATCTCGCTCGATCCGCACTCCCCGAACGAGTTCCGCTGCAACCAGATCGTGCGTAACATTGATGACTTCTACACAACTTTCGGGGTCACGCCCACGGACGCGCTCTGGCTTGACCCGAACGAACGAGTCACGATCTGGTGACACCGCCCTAGAGCGCGCCTAAGGCCGTCGATGGTGCAACCGCAGAGATTCCGCGAGCGTTCCGACCGGGTGCGCGATGCCGGCCGGCACCGCAGCGAGGCGCGCGAACCCCGGTTCGGCGCATCCTTCGACGCGCTCGGACGGCTCGCCTACGAGGGGGCGCAGGTCTCGGCGAACGTGGTCGACCTGCACAGCGGCGAGACCCTGCTCGCCATCGACGACCACATCGTGCTGCCGACCGCGGGCATCGGAACAGTGCTGCTGCTCGTCGAGGTCTCCGCGCGGCTGTCCGCCCGCGACGACTCCGGCTACGGCATCGTCGACAAGCCTCCGAGCGCGCCGGCGGGCGGCGCCGGGGTCTGGCAGCACATGCAGGCCCCGGCACTCCCGGTGGTCGACCTGGCGATGCTGGTCGGAGCGACCGGCGACAACCTGGCGACCAACCAGCTGCTCGGCCGCGTGGGGCTCGAGGCCGTGCGGTCGCGGGCCGATTCGCTCGGGCTGGCCCGCACCGCCCTGCTCGACCTCGCCCGCGACCGGCGCGGTCCCGACGACGCGCCCCAGCTCTCCGTCGGATCGACGGCGGAGCTCGGGCGCCTGTTCGGCATGCTCGCCCGCGAGGAGGTGGTCGACACCGCGACCAGCCAGCGCGTGCTCGGCTGGCTGTCGCTCGGCAGCGACCTCTCCATGGTGGCGAGCGCCTTCGGACTGGACCCGCACGCGCACCGCGCGCCCGACCACGGAACGCTGCTGGTCAACAAGACGGGAGCGGATGAGGGGGTGCGCGCGGAGGCGGGCGCCCTGCGGGGGCGACGCTCCGCAGTCTCGTACGCCGTCTCCATCCGCTTCTCCGACGACTCCCTCGCGCGTCGCCTGACCGTGCTCGACGCGATGCGCACGGTGGGCCGCGAGCTGCTGGAGTACGTGCACTGACCCCGTGTTACCGTACTGGGAACAGGTCAGGCACGAATCTCAATGGGGAGAAACATGGCAAACCGTTCTGCAGGTGCGCGCACGAAAGACCCGAAACTCCCGCCGGTCGCGGTCGATCCGGCGATCATCGAGGCGGAGGACCGCCGCTGGACGCCCTTGAAGATCGCGATCTGGGTGGCCATCGCGCTGCTCGGCGGTCTCAGCTGGGTGATGCTCGCGGTGGTGCGGGGCGAGACGGTGAACGCCATCTGGTTCGTCTTCGCGGCGGTCTGCACCTACTTCATCGGCTACCGCTTCTACTCGAAGTTCATCGAGAAGCACCTGGTGAAGCCCGACGACAGCCGGGCCACCCCCGCCGAGTACAAGGCGGACGGCAAGGACTTCGCGGCCACCGACCGCCGCGTGCTCTACGGCCACCACTTCGCCGCGATCGCCGGGGCCGGACCCCTCGTGGGCCCGGTGCTGGCCGCGCAGATGGGCTACCTGCCGGGCACGATCTGGATCATCGTCGGCGTCGTTCTCGCCGGCGCCGTGCAGGACTACCTCGTGATGTTCTTCTCGATGCGCCGCGGCGGACGCTCGCTCGGCCAGATGGCCCGTGACGAACTGGGGCGGGTCGGCGGCACCGCCGCGATCATCGCCACACTCACGATCATGGTGATCATCGTCGCGATCCTCGCCCTCGTGGTGGTGAACGCTCTGGCGGAGAGCCCGTGGGGCGTCTTCTCCGTGGGCATGACGATCCCGATCGCGCTGTTCATGGGCTGCTACCTGCGCTTCCTGCGCCCGGGCAAGGTCACCGAGGTCTCGATCATCGGCTTCGTGCTGCTGCTCGCGGCGATCGTCGGCGGCGGCGCGGTCGCCGAGACCGACTGGGGTGTCGCGCTGTTCACGATCGACAAGGTGCCGCTCGCGATCGGCATCATCGTCTACGGGTTCATCGCCGCCGTGCTGCCGGTCTGGCTGCTGCTGGCCCCCCGCGACTACCTCTCCACCTTCATGAAGGTGGGCACCATCCTCATGCTGGCGCTCGCGATCGTGATCGTGCGTCCGGAGATCTTCGCTCCGGCCGTCAGCGAGTTCGCGACCACGGGGACCGGCCCGGTCGTCAGCGGCACGCTGTTCCCGTTCCTGTTCGTCACCATCGCCTGCGGCGCGCTGAGCGGATTCCACGCACTGATCGCATCCGGAACCACACCCAAGCTCATTCAGAAGGAGCGGCAGACCCGGTTCATCGGCTACGGCGGCATGCTCATGGAGTCGTTCGTGGCGATCATGGCGCTCGTGGCGGCGCTCTCGATCGACCGGGGCATCTACTTCGCGATGAACGCCTCGGCGGCCGCGACCGGCGGCACGATCGAGGGCGCGGTCGCCTTCGTCAACGGGCTCGGCATGACCGGGGTGAACCTCACGCCGGAGATGCTGGCGCAGACCGCCAAGGACGTGGGGGAGGAGTCCATCGTCTCGCGCACCGGCGGCGCGCCCACCCTCGCGGTCGGACTCGCGCACATCATGCAGCAGGTGATCGGCGGCAGTGGGCTGATGGCGTTCTGGTACCACTTCGCCATCATGTTCGAGGCGCTGTTCATCCTCACGGCGGTCGACGCGGGCACCCGGGTCGCCCGCTTCATGCTGCAGGACACGATCGGCAACGTCATCCCGAAGTTCAAGAACACCTCCTGGCGCGTGGGGGCGTGGATCGCGACGGCGATCATGGTCGCCGCCTGGGGCGCGATCCTGGTGATGGGCGTCACCGATCCGCTCGGCGGCATCAACACCCTGTTCCCGCTGTTCGGAATCGCGAACCAGCTGCTCGCGGCCATCGCTCTCGCGGTGTGCATGGCGATCATCGCCAAGCGGGGCTACTTCCGCTTCCTCTGGATCGTGGCGCTGCCGCTCGGCTTCGCCGCGGTGGTCACGATCACCGCGTCGTTCCTGAAGATCTTCTCGCCGGTGCCCGCCATCGGCTACTTCGCCCAGAACGCCGCATTCCGCGAGGCGCTCGCGGCGGGGGAGACGAGCTTCGGCACGGCACCGAGCGTGGAGGCGATGAACGCGGTGGTGCGCAACACGATGGTGCAGGGCATCCTGTCGATCCTGTTCGTGACGCTCGCGATCATTGTGATCGTCACCGCGATCCTCGCGACGATCCGGGCGGCGGTGCGCGGCACGAGCGAGACCAGCGAGGACCCTGCGGTGCCGTCGAAGGTCTTCGCCCCGGCCGGGCTGATCGCCACGAAGGCGGAGCGCGAGATCCAGGAGCAGTGGGACGCGCTGCCGAGTCCGCCGAAGCGCGGGGGCCACTGATGACCGTGGTCGGGATCGCTCGCGGCATCCGCTGGTACGTGCGCGCGGTTATGGGTGAGGACGCCTACGAGAAGTACCTCGCGCACGTGGAGGGCGAGCACGGCGGCGGTGCCGTGCCGCTCAGCGAGCGGGAGTTCTGGCGCGACCGCACCGACCGTCAGGACGCGAACCCGCAGGGGCGCTGCTGCTGAGGATCCCGCCCCGCAGACCAGAGGGGCAAACAATGGATGCTCCGACGTGCTCGGAAGGTCGAAAGGCTGCCCCTCTGCTCGAGTGACAGGAAGAGGGGCAAGCAATCGCTGTTCCGGCGAGAGCGGAAAGTCGAAAGTTTGCCCCTCTGCTCGGGTGCGATCAGCGGGCGCGAGCAGCCCACTCGCGGTCGAGCACCGCGTACACGTCGGTGTCTCCCCACGCGCCCTTGAAGAACAGCTCGTCGACGAAGTGCGCCTCGTGGCGCATGCCCAGCCGCAGGCAGAGGGCGGCGGATGCCGCGTTCCGCGGGTCGAGCTCCGCGTAGACCCGGTGCAGCCCGACGGTGTCGAACGCCAGGTCGAGCAGCGCGCCGGCGGCCTCCGCGGCGTATCCCCGCCCCTGGAAGTCCGGGTGGAACGCCCAGCCGATCGTGGCCTGCGCGTTCGCGGCGCTCTTCAGCTGGAGGTCGACGTCCCCGATCACCCGCGCCGGCGCATCCGCTGTGGCGGGCAGCTCGACGGCGATCACCAGGAAGTCGCCGTCGTTCGCGAGACCGCGTGCGCCCTCCCGGATCCGGATGCGCTCGACGATCTCCTCGCGGCTGAGCGCGTTGTAGAGCATGTACCGGGTGACGTCGTCGCGCGACTGGTAGGCGTAGGAGTCCTCGACGTCGTCGTGGGTGAACAGCCTGAGCGAGAGGCGCGGGGTGACGATCGGCGCCGTGAACTGGAACGGCGTGATGCGGGACTCAGCCGGCACGTCTGGCGTCAACGTCGTCGCCCGCCGCGATCGGGCGGATGACCGTCGCGGCCGGCGCGACCCCGTAGAGCGCGTCGAGGGCGGCCACGAACTCGTCGCCGCGCCCCTCGCGTGCGAGCTCGCGGGCGCGCACCGACGGGCCGTGCAGCAGCACGCCGGCCAGGTGGCGCAGGGCGGAGACCGTGTCGGTGCTGTCGCCGGGGCGGCGTTCCGCGCGCTCGATCTCGGTGTCGAGCAGGTCGAAGATGTGCGAGCGCAGTGCCACGATCGCGGGCTCAACGGTGGCGGCGCTGGTGAACTGCGCGGCGGCGTCGCCGACCAGCGCGCGGGCGTCGGCCGAGGCGGTGAGCGCCTCGATCGGTGCATGCTTGCTGATCAGCTCGAGGTCGAGCAGTTCGACACCGGGCATGGTCGCGACCACCGGGTCGACGTTGCGGGGGAGGCCGAGGTCGATCACGAGGCGGCGCGCGTCGTTGGAGATGTCGGCCGGGCTGATGGCGAGCACGGAGGTGCAGGTGACCACGACGTCGGCCGTGGCGATCGCGGCGGCGAGGGCCGGCTCGAAGGCCACGTCGTACTTCGCGGCGAACTTGGCGGCGCGGCCGGAGGGCGAGAACACGCGGATGTCGCTGGCGCCGCGGTCGCGCAGCGCGCCGAGGGTGGTGGCGGCGTACTGCCCGGTGCCCACCACGAGCACGCGGGTCTGCGACCAGTCGGTGATGCGGCTCGAGGCCAGCTCGAGGGCGAGGCGCACGAGGGAACGGCCGGCGCCGCCGAGGGCGGTGCGGTTCTTCACGTCGCGCGAGGTGTGCGCCGCGGTCTGGAAGAGGCGGTCGAGTACGGGCGAGGTGGTGCCCGAGGTGCGGGCGGCGACGAGCGCACGGCCGACCTGGCCCGAGATCTCATCCTCGCCGACGACCACGGACTCGAGCCCGGAGGTGACGGCGAAGAGGTGGCCGGCCACGGCGTCCCCGGAGATGACGGTGACCGAGGAGCGGAGGTCCTCCGGCAGCACACCGCTGGCCTCGCTCATGATGTCGATGGTGGACTGCACGGCTACGGCGGTGGCGCCCGTGAGCGGCTCGTCGATGTCGAGGTAGGCCTCGAAGCGGTTGCAGGTGGCGAGCACCACGGCCCCCGAGACGAAGGCGCTGCCCTCGACCAGGGTGCTGACCGCGGACGGTGCGCCGATGGACAGCTTCTCCAAGAGGTCGAAGCTGGCATTTCGATGGTTAGCGGTCAGGCACAAGAGCACAACCTAATGTTAAGCCTGTGACTCTGCCAGCGAACCATCCCCTCAACGACGGCCGTACCGCCGACGCCCCGCTCATCCGCGCCTACCACGGCGAACGACAGGCGACGCCGCCCGTGTGGTTCATGCGCCAGGCGGGCCGATCGCTGCCGGAATACCGGGAACTCCGGGTCGGGAACGCCATGCTCGACGCCTGCCTGCGCCCCGAGCTCTCGAGCGAGATCACCCTGCAGCCGGTGCGCCGCCACGGCGTCGACGCCGCGATCTTCTTCAGTGACATCGTGATTCCCATGAAACTCGCAGGTGTCGAGGTGGAGATCGTGCCCGGACGCGGTCCGGTCCTCGCGAATCCGATCAGGACGGTAGCGGATGTCGCGGCCCTCCGTCCGATGGACCCCGACGCCCTCGCCCCGATCATCGAGGGCGTCCAGCAGACGGTGGCCCAACTGGGGAAGACGCCGCTCATCGGCTTCGCGGGCGCCCCCTTCACCCTGGCGTCGTACCTGGTCGAGGGCGGACCGTCGAAGGACCAGCTGCGCGCCCGCACCATGATGTACACCGAGCCGCACGCCTGGGCCACCCTGCTCAACTGGTGCGCCGATGTGAGCGGCGCCTTCCTGCAGGCGCAGGTGCTCGCCGGCGCCTCGGCCGTTCAGCTCTTCGACTCCTGGGTCGGCTCGCTCAGCGAGCAGCAGTACGTGCGCCGCGTAGCCCCGCACTCCAAGCGCGCCCTGTCGCACCTGCGCGGCCTCGAGATCCCCAAGGTGCACTTCGGCGTCGGCAGCAACGAGGTGCTCGTCGCCATGCGCGACATCGGTGCCGATGTGATGGGCGTCGACTGGCGCATCCCGCTCGACGAGGCCAACCGCCGACTCGGCGGCACCGTCCCCCTGCAGGGCAACCTCGACCCCGCCCTGCTCGGCGCGCCCGCCCACGTGCTGGCCGCCCACGTGCAGGACGTCGTCGACCGCGGCCGCGAGGCGCCCGCCCACGTGCTCAACCTCGGCCACGGGGTTCCGCCGGAGACCGACCCCGACGTGCTCACGCGCATCGTCGAGCAGGTACACGCCGGATGAGCGACGTCGTCGTCGTCGGCGGCGGCATCGCCGGGCTGGTGATCGCCCGCACACTGCTGCTCGAGGGCAGGAGCGTCACGCTCATCGAGGCGTCCCCGCGGCTCGGCGGCAGTGTCGGCCGCCACGTCGTGGGCGGCATCACGCTCGACTCGGGCGCCGAGAGCTTCGCGGTGCGCGGAGGCACCGTGGAGGCGCTCGTGCGCAGCCTGGGACTCGGCGACGACATCGTGACCCCGAACCCCGCCGGCGCCTGGCTGCAGCCGGCCTCGGGACCCGCGGTCCCGCTGCCGGCCACGAGCCTCCTCGGCATCCCCGGATCCCCCATGGCGAGCGACGTGATCCGCATCATCGGCGGCTGGTCGGCGTTCACGGCCTTCGCCCGCGACGCCCTGCTGCCCGGCGTCGTCGGCGACAAGGCCGCGACGATCGGCGAGCTCGTGCGCCGGCGCATGGGCGACGCGGTTCTCGAGCAGCTCGTCGCCCCCGTCGTGAGCGGGGTGCACTCCGCCTCTCCCGACGATCTGGCCCTCGACCGGGTCGCGCCGCACCTGCGCGCCGCGCTGCGCCGCGACGGCTCGCTCGCGCGTGCGGTGCTCTCGCTGCGCGAACTGGCCCCGGCCGGCTCGGCCGTGGCGGGCATCCGCGGCGGCATGGCCCGTATCGTCGACGCGCTCGTGGCCGACCTCGAGCGCTTCGGCGCCGACATCCGTCTGAACACCCGGGCGAGGGCCGTCACCCCCGGCAGCGTGATCCTCGACGACGACGTGCTCGGCGGAACGGTCGTCGTCGCCGCCAGCGGCCTGCTCGCCGCCGAGGCCGCCGAGCCGCCGCGGGTCGTCACCCTCGCCACCCTCGTGGTCGACGCGCCGGAGCTCGACGCGGCCCCGCGCGGCACCGGCATGCTCGTCGCCCCCGGCGCGCCCGGCATCCGCGCCCACGGTCTCACCCACGCCACCGCCAAGTGGCAGTGGCTGGCGGAGAGCGCCGGCGGCCGGCACGTGCTGCGGCTGTCGTACCGCGAAGAGCCTCAGAACCTGGCGGAGACGGCGAGAGCGGATGCCTCCGCCCTGCTGGGAGTGCACCTCGCGCCGGGCGCCGTGGTCGACTTCGCCCGCGTGCAGTGGACCAGGGCGAGTGCGACCGAGATCGTCCCCGACGGCATCACCGCGGTCGGCGAGGCTATCGCCGGCACCGGACTGGCGAATATCATTGCGCATTCGATCGTGCAAGGCGAGGCGCTGGTCAGGGGCGGCGGCGAATAGCCGGATACGCTGGAAACAATTATTCGCGAAATGAATCGGAGTGACCCATGAAAGGCAAGATCCTTTTGGTCGTCGGCATCGGAGTCGGTTACGTACTCGGTGCTCGCGCCGGACGCGAACGATACGAAGACATCAAGCGAGTGGCGGGCAACCTCTGGAACGACCCGCGCGTGCAGCGCCAGGTCGACGAGGCCGAGGGCTTCGTCAAGGACAAGGCCCCCGAGGTCGCCGGACTGGTCGCCAAGGGCGCCAAGAAGGTCGCGTCGCAGGTCACCGGCAAGCCCTCGCGCAAGCCGGTAGCGAAGTCGCGTGCCAAGTCGGGCTCGGCGCCCGGCTCCGCCGAGTAGCCGCCATGATCGGCAAAGAAGAACCCAAGAAGTCCCTGTTCAAACTCATCGCGGACCTCCCCGGTTCGCTGACCGACCTCATCCGCAGCGAGATCGAGCTGCTGAAGGCCGAGCTCATCGCCAAGGCCAAGCACATCGGCATCGGCGCTGGCCTGGTTCTCGGCGGCATCGTCATCGCGCTGTTCGCGTTCGGCGTGCTGCTCGCGGCCGCGGTGCTCGGCATCGCGACCGCGCTCCCCGCCTGGCTCGCCGCGCTCATCGTGGGTGTGGCGCTGCTGATCATCACCGCGATCCTCGTGCTGGTCGGCGTGAAACAGCTCAAGGCTGGCGCGCCACCCGTCCCGAGCGAGACCATTGACAGCGTGAAGCAGGACGTGAATGCCATCAAGGGCATCGGGAAGCGGGATTGATATGACCGACGCAATCGAAACCAAGATCGCGGCGCAGCGTGCGACTCTCGAGAGCACGCTCGACGCGATCGAGGACAAGCTGAATGTGCAGAAGCAGGCGAGCCACTACGTCGAGAAGGCCAAGGCCGCCTACGGCGAGAATCCGGTGCCCTGGATCGTCGGCGCCACCGCCGTGGCGATCTCGGTCGCTGGAATTGTAGCTTGGGCGCTGCTGAGCGGCGACGAGTAACCCTCGATTCGCAACTCCCCCACGACAGGGGGAGGATAGGGGTATGAGCCAAAGCTCGCCCACTGAGCCCACACGTCCCGAAACAGCCACCCTGGGGTACACCCTGTGGTCTGTCCTGCAGCGCGATCCACAGCACCCCGCCGGAAGCGGCGGTCTCGATGAGGCCGTCGCGGCCGTCGAGGCCGCCGGCGTCACGGTGCGAGGTTTCTACGATGTCTCGTCGCTCCGTGCCGACGCCGATCTGATGATCTGGCTGCACGGCGACAACCCGCAGACCCTGCAATGGGCCCTGCGGGAACTGCGCCGCAGCGCGCAGCTGGCCACGCTGCTCCCGGTCTGGAACGCCATGGGCGTGCACCGAGACGCGGAGTTCACGCACAACCACCTCCCCGCGTTCATGCGCGGCAAGGAGCCGAGCACCTGGCTCACCGTCTACCCCTTCGTGCGCAGCTACGAGTGGTACCTGCTGCCCGACGACGAGCGCCGAAAGATGCTCGGAGACCACGGTCGCAAGGGCAGCGAGTACCCGCAGGTGCTCGCGAACACGGTGGCGTCGTTCGCCCTCGGCGACTACGAGTGGATCCTCGCCCTCGAGGCGCCGGAGCTCGTCGACCTCGTCGACCTGATGCGCCACCTGCGCCAGACCGAGGCGCGCCGCCACGTGCGCGAAGAAGTGCCGTTCTATACCGGTCGCCGCATTGCGACCACCGAGATTGCCGAGGTTCTGGCGTGACAATGACAAACGGGGGCCTCGACGCGATCGTGCGCGGCGCCGCATCCGCTCAGGCCGCCTCCGGGGCGGAGCACGTCACCGAGGCCGTGGCCTACGACGCCATCCTGCTCGCGAGCTTCGGCGGACCCGAGGGCCAGGACGACGTCATCCCCTTCCTGCGCAACGTCACCCGCGGCCGCGGCATCCCGGAGGAGCGCCTCGAGGAGGTGGCCCACCACTACCGTGCCTTCGGCGGCGTCAGCCCGATCAACGACCAGAACCGCGAGCTCAAGGCGGCCCTCGAGGCCGAGCTCGAGCGCCGCGGCATCGACCTGCCGGTCATCTGGGGCAACCGCAACTGGACCCCGTACCTGCGCGACGCGCTCACCGAGGCCAACGAGCGCGGCTTCACCAAGCTCATCGCCATCGGCACCAGCGCCTACAGCTCCTACTCCAGCTGCCGCCAGTACCGCGAGGACTACGCGATCGCCCTCGACGAGACCGGCCTGGGCGGCGTGATCGAGATCGACAAGGTGCGCCAGTTCTTCGACCACCCCGGATTCGTGCAGCCGTTCATCGACGGCGTGAAGCAGGGGCTCGCCGACGTCGCGGCGAAGGGATTCACGCCGGCCGAGACGCACGTGCTCTTCTCCACGCACAGCATCCCCTCGACGGATGCGGCCAAGAGCGGCCCGGCCTCCCGGGGCTTCGGGCCCGACGGAGCATACGCGGCGCAGCACCTCGCCGTGGCGGAGGTCGTGATGAGCGAATCCGCTTCCGGCGAGGACTGGTCGCTGGTCTACCAGTCGCGCTCCGGCCCGCCGAGCATGCCGTGGCTCGAGCCCGACATCAACGACAAGATCACCGAGCTCGCCGCGACGGGCGTCAAGGCCGTCGTCATCGTCCCCCTCGGCTTCGTGAGCGACCACATGGAAGTGAAGTGGGACCTCGACACCGAGGCCATGGAGACCAGCGAGGAGAACGGCGTCTTCGCCGTGCGCGTTCCGACGCCCGGTGTGCACGCCGCCTACGTCACCGGCCTGATCGACCTCGTGCTCGAGCGCCGCGACGGCGTGCCGGTCGAGGACCGTCCCGCCCTGACCGATCTCGGCCCCTGGTACGACGTCTGCCGCCCGGGCTGCTGCGAGAACGTGCGCCTCGGCTTCAAACCCGCGCTCGCCGGAGTGCTGCCGTGAGCTCGCACCCCACCATCGGCTCCGCCCACGCGGGAACGGGAACCGTCGTGCGCATCGGCACCCGCGGCAGCGCCCTCGCCGTCGCCCAGACCACAACGGTCGCGAACGCCCTGGCCGCGAAGACCGGAGTCGTCATCGAGATCGTCACCGTGCGCACCGAGGGCGACACCTCGACCGAGTCGCTCGCCAGCCTCGGCGGAACCGGCGTCTTCGCCGGCGCCCTGCGCGAGGCCCTCGCGGCCGGACGCGTCGACGTGGTGGTGCACTCCCTCAAGGACCTGCCCACCGCCGCGTACCCCGGCCTCGCGATCGGCGCCGTGCCGAAGCGCGTCGACGCCCGCGATGCGCTCTGCGCCCGCGACGGGCTGACACTGGACACCCTTCCGGCCGGCGCGAAGGTCGGCACCGGATCGCCGCGCCGGGCGGCGCAGCTGCGCTCACGCCGTCCCGACCTCGAGGTCGTCGACATCCGCGGCAACGTCGACACCCGTCTCGCCCACGTGGCCGAGGGCCGTCTCGACGCGGTCGTTCTGGCCGCGGCCGGGCTGGACCGCCTCGGACGCCTCGGCGCCGTTACCGAGTACCTCGGTCTCGACGGGTGGCCCACCGCTCCCGGCCAGGGCGCCCTCGCACTCGAGGTGCGCGCGGGCGACGAGAAGCTCGTCTCCGCCCTCAACCACGGCCCGACCCGGCTGATCGTCGAGGCCGAGCGCAACGTGCTCGCGATCCTCGAGGCCGGCTGCGCCGCACCCGTCGGGGCGCACGCCCAGATCGACGACGGACTGCTCTTCCTCGACGCCCGCGTCTACAGCCCCGACGGAACCGAGAAGCTCACGAGCTCGCACGCCCTCTACGTGTCCGACACGGACAACCCCGGTCGCGAGGTCGCCGAGCGCGTCGCCGCCGAGCTTCTCGAGAACGGCGCGGCCGAGTTCGCGTCCGTCAAGGGAGCGGAGTGACCAGGCCCAAGCCGCTCGCCGGCTGGCGGGTGCTCGTGCCCCGCGGAGGTCGCTGGGGCGACACGGTCGCCGCCACCCTGCGCGGCTACGGTGCGGTCCCCGTGATCGCTCCGCTCATCAACTTCGCCAGCGCCGACGACGCGCAGACCCTCGCGAACGCCTTCTACGAGCTGCAGGACGGCCAGTTCGACTGGCTCGTCGTCACCAGTGCCACCACGGTCGACGTGCTCGCCGGCCAGAGCGTCACCGTTCCGCCGACCACGAGGATCGCGGCGGTCGGCGAGACCACCGCCGCCGCCCTGGCCGTGGCCGGCTACGCCGTGACCTTCATCCCGGAGGGCGACAACTCCGCCCGCGGGCTGCTCAAGGAGTGGCCGATCGCCGAGATCACCGGCCGCGTCCTCATCCCGCAGTCCGACATCGCCGAGCCCACGCTGGTGAGCGGACTCGCCGAACTGGGCCTCGACGTGCAGTTCGTCTCGGCCTACCGCACGGTCGGTGTGCCCATCGCCGAGCACGTCGCCGCCGACGTGAAGTCCGGGCGGATCGGCGCCGTGCTCGTCACCTCGGGAAGCGTCGCCCGCCAGGTCGCCGAGCAGCTCTCGCCGCTGCCGCAGGGCACGATCGTGGCCTGCATCGGTCCGCGCACCGCGTTCGACGCCCGCGCGGCCGGCCTCACCGTTGACGTGATCGCGGAGTCGCGGTCGGCCGACGCCCTCGTCGACGCCCTCGTCGAGCATGTGGAAAGCGGCGCCGAGCCGACCGACGACCTTTTTGGAGACGATTTCTCGTGACTGAGCGCAGCATCCGCCCCCGCCGTCTGCGCAGCAGCGCGGCCATGCGCCGGCTCGTCGCCGAGACCCGGCTGCACCCGGCCGACCTCGTGCTGCCGATGTTCGTGCGCGAGGGCATCAGCGAACCGGAGCACATCGGCTCGATGCCGGGTGTGGTGCACCACAGCATCGACAGCCTCAAGCACGCGGTCGAGGCCGCCGCGAAGGCGGGCATCGGCGGCGTGATGCTCTTCGGCGTGCCGGAGCACAAGGACGCCATCGGCTCCGGGGCCACCGACTACGACGGCATCCTCAACGTGGGCGCCCGCGCGGCCGTCGACGCCGCAGGCGACGCGATCGTGGTGCAGACCGACCTCTGCCTCGACGAGTTCACCGACCACGGGCACTGCGGTGTGCTGGACGCGCTCGGCCGGGTCGACAACGAGGCGACCCTCGAGCGCTACGCCGAGATGGCCCTCGTGCAGGCGGCGTCGGGCGCGCAGATCCTCGGGCTCAGCGGCATGATGGACGGCCAGACCGCCGTCGTGCGCGAGGCCCTCGAAGGCGCCGGCTTCGTCGACACTGCGATCCTCGCCTACGCGGCCAAGTACGCCTCGGCCTACTACGGCCCCTTCCGCGAGGCCGTCAACTCCTCGCTCGTCGGCGACCGGCGCACCTACCAGATGGACGCCGCGAACCGCCGCGAGGGCATGCTCGAGGTGGAGATCGACATCGCCGAGGGCGCCGACATCGTGATGGTGAAGCCCGCGGGCAGCTACCTCGACGTTCTTGCCGACGTTGCATCGCAGAGCCCGGTGCCCGTCTGGGCGTACCAGGTCTCCGGCGAGTACGCGATGATCGAGGCCGCGGCGGCCAACGGCTGGATCGACCGCGAGCGGGCGATCGACGAGTCGGTGCTCGCCATCAAGCGGGCCGGCGCCGACGTCGTGCTCACCTACTGGGCAATGGAACTTGCAGAGAGACTGAGACTTTTCCGATGAGCATGACCAACCAGCAGTATTTCGACCGCGCCCGCGCGGCCATCCCCGGCGGCGTCAACTCCCCGGTGCGCGCCTTCGGGTCGGTCGGCGGCACACCGCGGTTCTTCGTGGAGGCGAAGGGCGCCTACATCACCGACGTGGAGGGACGCTCCTATGTGGACCTCGTCAACTCCTGGGGTCCCGCGATCCTCGGCCACGCGCATCCGTCCGTCGTGCACGCCGTGCAGCAGGCGGCGGCCCGCGGCCTCTCATTCGGAGCCTCGACGCCCGGCGAGACCGAGCTCGCCGAGCTGATCCTTGCCCGGGTGCCCTCCGTGCAGAAGGTGCGCCTGGTCTCCACCGGCACCGAGGCCACCATGACCGCGATCCGCCTCGCTCGCGGATTCACCGGCCGCGACCTGCTGGTGAAGTTCGCCGGCCACTACCACGGCCACTCCGACGGGCTGCTCGCGGAGGCGGGCTCCGGTCTCGCCACCGCCGCCATGCCCGGATCCGCCGGCGTCACCGCGGCCACGGCCGCACAGACGCTCGTGGTGCCGTACAACGACCGCGACGCGATCACCGCCGTCTTCGCCGAGCACGGACCGCGCATCGCGGCCGTGATCACCGAGTCCGCGGCCGCCAACATGGGCGTCGTCGCACCCTGGCAGGGCTTCAACTCCTTCCTCTCGGAGACCACCCGCGCCCACGGCGCGCTGCTGATCGTCGACGAGGTGCTCACCGGCTTCCGCGTCGGCTCCGGCGGATGGCTGGGCCTCGAGAACGACCGCACCCTCGAGCCGGTCACCCCCGACCTCGTCACCTTCGGCAAGGTCGTCGGCGGCGGCATGCCGCTCGCGGCACTCGGCGGACGCGCGGACGTGATGGACCACCTCGCCCCGCTCGGGCCGGTGTACCAGGCGGGGACGCTGAGCGGCAACCCGGTGGCCGTGGCCGCGGGCATCGCCACGCTCACCGCAGCCGACGAGGCGGTGTACGGCCGGCTCAACGACGCCGCGGAGACCATCTCCGAGGCCGCGTCCGAGGCGCTCAGCGCCGAGGGCGTCGTGCACTCGGTGCAGCGCGCGGGCAACCTGTTCTCCTTCGCGTTCCGTGAGGGCTCGCCGATGAACTACGCGGAGGTGAAGGCGCAGGACGCCTTCCGGTACCCGGCGTTCTTCCACTCGATGCTCGACAGCGGGGTGTCACTGCCGCCGAGCGTCTTCGAGGCGTGGTTCGTCTCGGCCGCCATCGACGACCGCGCCATGGGACGCATCCTCGAGGCGCTGCCGAAGGCGGCATCCGCTGCGGCGGCCGCGCAGTCCCCGACCGCCCTGTAACGCACCGGGCGGGCCGCGTCAGGCGTGCACGTCGACGACGGTGCGGCCGCGCACCTCGCCGGCCATGATGTGCTCAGCCACGCCGATCGCGCCATCGAGGCCGACGGATGCCGTCAGCGAGTCGAGCAGGTCGAGGTCGAGATCCGAGGCGAGCCGGTTCCAGGCCTCGCGGCGCAGCGGCATCGGGCAGTAGACCGAGTTGATCCCGGCGAGGGTCACGGCGCGGAGGATGAAGGGCAGCACGGTCGCGGGCAGGTCGGCGCCCTGGGCGAGGCCGCAGGCGGCGACGACGCCGCCGTAGGTGGTCTGGGCCAGCACGTTCGCGAGGGTGTGGCTGCCCACGGAGTCGACGGCGGCCGCCCAGCGCTGACTCTGCAGCGGTTTTCCGGGCTCGGAGAGGGCGGCGCGGTCGATCACGTCGCGCGCTCCGAGAAAGCGGAGGTAGTCGCCCTCGGACGCCCGGCCCGTGGAGGCGGTGACGCGGTAGCCGAGGCGGGAGAGCAGCGCGATCGCGATGGATCCGACCCCGCCCGACGCGCCCGTGACGAGTACCTCGCCGTCGTCGGCCGGGCTCAGCGACTTCTCGATCGCGAGCACCGAGAGCATGGCGGTGAAGCCGGCGGTGCCGATGGCCGCTGCACGGCGCGGGCTGATCGCCTCGGGCAGCGGCACGAGCCAGCCGGCGTCGACGACGGCCCGCTCGGCCAGCCCGCCGTCGTGCTTCTCACCGATACCGAAGCCGTTGACGAGCACGCGGTCGCCGGCAGCCCAGTCGCCCCGGGACTCGGCGACGGTGCCCACCAGGTCGATCCCGGCGACGAGTCCGTGCGACTGGATCACTCCCGGCCTGCCGGTGAGGGCCAGTCCGTCCTTGAAATTGATGCTCGAGTACTCGACATCGATACGCACCCCGTTCTCGCCGAGCGGGGCATCCGCTCGATCGTCGACGAGGTCGGCGCGGGCTTGTGGCTGGGTACTGACGACGATGGCACGGTACATGCCGTCAGCCTACGCGCGGCGGTCGTGTCAGCCGAAGAGGATGCGGGCCTCGTCGTAGCGCTCCTGCGGAACGGTCTTGAGCTTGCCGAGGGCGTCGGCGAAGGGCACGGTGATGATCTCCGTGCCGCGCAGCCCCACCATGTGGCCCCAGCGCTCAGCGAGAGCGGCCTGCAGCGCCGCCATGCCGAGGCGGGTGGCGAGCACGCGGTCGTAGGCGCTCGGGGTTCCGCCCCGCTGGATGTGGCCGAGGGTGGTCGCCCGGGTCTCGATGCCGGTGCGCTCCTCGATGATGGGGGCGAGCAGCTCGCCGATGCCGCCGAGGCGGGGGCGGCCGAAGGCGTCGAGGCCGCGCTCGCTGTGCGCGTCGTCCATGGTGTCGAGCGAGAAGCCCTCCGCCACGACCACCAGGGGTGCGCGGCCGCGGTCGTGCGCCGAGGTGACCCACTCGATGATCTGGTCGACGGTCGTCTTCTGCTCGGGGATGAGGATGGCGTGCGCGCCGGCGGCCATGCCCGAGTGCAGCGCGATCCAGCCGACGTGACGGCCCATGACCTCGGCGATCATGCAGCGGCCATGGGAGTCGCCCGTGGTGCGCAGGCGGTCCATGGCGTCGGTGGCGATCTGCACGGCAGTGTCGAAGCCGAAGGTGTAGTCGGTGGCGTCGAGGTCGTTGTCGACCGTCTTGGGCACACCCACGATGTTGATGCCGGCGTCGGTGAGCCGCTTGGCCGCGGCCAGGGTCCCCTCGCCGCCGATGGCGATGATCGCGTCGATGCCGTTCTCGGCCATCACCTCGTTGATGCGGTCGACCCCGCCGATGCCGTCGAAGGGGTTCGTGCGGCTGGTGCCGAGGATCGTGCCGCCCTGCTTGTGGATGCCCTTGATCTCGTGGCGGCCGAGCGGGACGACATCCCCCTCCACAACACCCTTCCAGCCGTTGCGGAAGCCCACGAAGTCTTCGCAGCTCTTGGTCTGGATTCCGGAGTACACGATTCCGCGGATGACCGCGTTCAGACCGGGTGCGTCGCCGCCGCTCGTGAGGATGCCGATTTTCATGACTCCATCATGTCCTATAGCGCATCCGGCGTCGGAAATGGGGTAGTTCTGCCCATGTGCAAAATGAGCAATGTGCCAATAGAGTTAGCCGACGTATTTTCATCACATTCGTTGCTATTTCCCAGCTTCACCCAAGAAAACAGGAGTTTCCATGTCTGAAGTCAAGCCCGTTCCGGCCACCTACCCCGGCAAGACGCTCGGTATCGTCGGTCTGATCGTCTCGTTCTTCTTCTCGCTGATCGGCCTGATCATCAGCATCATCGCGTTCAACCAGTCGAAGGCCGCCGGATTCAAGAACACCCCCGCCAAGGTGGGAATCATCCTCGGCATCGTCTTCCTGATCCTCGGGATCATCGGAGTCATCGTCGGAATCACCCTCGGAGCCGGCGCGGTCAGCAGCCTCTGCGACGGCCTCGACGCCGGAACCTACGAGACCACCACCGGATCCACTATCGAATGCGAGTAGTCCCCGCGTGATGCAGCGCCCCGGCCGAGTGCCGGGGCGCTGCTGCGTTTAACGCGCGGTTCAGCGGGCGCCGAGCGCCTCGGCGTGCTCCGGGCAGGCGGTGGTGTCCGCGTGCTCCTTGCACACCACGAGCTGCTCGCGGCAGGACAGGTCGCCGCAGTTCTGCATGTGCTTCGTGTCGGCGCCGCAGCGGTAGCAGTGCCCGATCACGGTGGCGTTCTCGGTGAAGTCGATCGACATGCGGTTGTCGAACACGTAGAGCGAGCCCTGCCAGAGGCCGGAGTCGCCGAAGGCCTCGCCGTACTTCACGATGCCGCCCTCGAGCTGGTAGACCTCGCCGAAGCCGCGGCTCACCATGAGCGAGCTCAGAACCTCGCAGCGGATGCCGCCGGTGCAGTAGGTGACGATCGGCTGGTTCTTGAGATGGTCGTACTTGCCGCTGTCCAACTCGGCCACGAATTCACGCGTGTTGGCCACGTTCGGCACCACGGCATCCGCGAACCGTCCGATCTCGGCCTCGAAGGCGTTGCGTCCGTCGAAGAAGGTGACCTCCTTGCGCTCCACCAGCTCGTGCAGCTCCTCGGGGGTGAGGCGTGTTCCGCCGCCGACGACGCCGTTCTCGTCGACGTTCAGCTCTCCGGGGGCGCCGAAGCTCACGATCTCGTCACGCACCTTGACGCTGAGGCGGGGGAAGTCGTCGCCGGTGCCCTCGCTCCACTTGAAGTCGATGTCCTTGAAGGGGGCGTACTCGCGGGTCGTGCGCACATAGCGCTTCACACTCTTCAGCTCGCCGCCGAGGGTGCCGTTGATGCCGTCGGCGGAGATGAGGATGCGCCCGGTGAGCCCGAGGGAGTCGCTCAGGTCGCGCTGCCAGAGCCGGATCGCCTCGGGATCGGCGAGCGGGGTGAATGCGTAGAAGAGGATGATCTTGTGAACGGCCACCGTACGAGGGTAGTCGCGTTGCGGACGTTCCGTCGGTGCGCAGACGTAGGCTGTTCGGCGATGGATGCAGCACCAATGGTCACCACCTACGCGCCGCGCGAGCGGGTGAGCCTCACGCAGACGCTGCGGCCGCTCGTGCGCGGGCGGCTCGACCCGACCATGCGCATCACCACGTCGGGTGTCTGGCGCACCCTCCTCACGCCCGCCGGCCCGGCATCCCTGCACCTCGTGGCGCGCGGCGGCGAGGTCGACGCGAGCGCCTGGGGCGAGGGCGCGGAGTGGGCGATCGCCGGAGTGCCCGAGCTGCTCGGCGCCGGCGACGACTGGAGCGGCCTCGACGTCTCGGGCAGTGCGCTGCTCAGCGACTCCCTGCGCCGCAACCCGGGACTGCGGCTGCTGCGCACCCGGCAGGTGTTCGAGATGCTGCTGATCGCGATCCTGGAGCAGAAGGTCACGGGCGTCGAGGCCCGCCGCGCCTGGCGCACCCTGCTCACCAAGTTCGGCGATCCCGCCCCGGGACCCGCCCCCGACGACATGCGCGTCTTCCCGAGCGCGGAGCGCTGGCGCAAGATCCCGTCGTGGGAGTGGCACACGGCGGGTGTCGGGCCGCAACGGTCCGACACCGTGATGCGCGCCGCATCCGTTGCATCGTCCCTCGAACGCACCCTCGCCGACGGCCGGGGCGGCCCGACCGTGGCGCGCAAGCTGCGCTCCGTGCCCGGCATCGGCGTCTGGACGGCGGCCGAGACCACCCAGCGCTCGCACGGCGACCCCGACAGCCCGAGCGTCGGCGACTACCACCTGCCCGCGGTGGTGGGCTGGGCGCTGATCGGCAAGCCCGTCGACGACGACGGCATGCTCGAGCTGCTCGAACCCTGGGCAGGACAGCGCCAGCGCGTGATGCGGCTCATCGAGGCGAGCGGCTTCCGCAAGCCCGCCTTCGGCCCGCGCATGACGATCCAGGACCACCGCAGGCACTGACCGGCACTATTCTGGCGCGGTGCACATGTTCCTCCGGACGGCCCTCCACCTCTTCCTCGCGCGCAGGCAGTCGCGCCTCGACCCGCACGACGTGGGGCGGATGCGGCTGCGGGTGATGCCCGCCGACCTCGACACCCTCGGGCACGTCAACAACGGCGTCTACCTCTCGCTCATGGACCTCGGCCGGCTCAACCTGCTGGTGCGCAGCGGCATCTGGGCGGCCTTCGACCGGGTCGGCTACTACCCCGTGGTCGCGAACGAGACGATCACCTTCCGCAAATCGCTGCAGCCGTGGCAGCGCTACGTGCTCGAGACCCGCATCGTCGGGTACGACGAGAAGGGCGTGTTCGTCGAGCAGCGCTTCGTGGTCGACGGCGAGGTCTACGCCCGGGCGTTCGTGCGCGGCCGCTTCCTCAAGAAGAGCGGGGGAGTGGTGACCCTCGCCGAGATCTCCGCGGCGACCGGCATCGACACGGCGGCGACGCCCGCGCCCGAGTGGGCGCTGCGCTGGGCAGCGGATGTCGCGCTCCCGCCGTCGAGGGCCGACGCGCCGAGCGAGTGGCCGGCCTGAGAGGGCCGCCAGCCCGGCGCTGCCCGACCAGTGGGGCAATTTTTCGACCCTGCCGAGGCGTGGGGAGGTCGATTGCTTGCCCCTCTGCTCCTGCTGCCGGTCTATGGTGCCGGCACCGCGAGCGGTGGGGCAAACTTTCTATCTCGCCGGGTGCTGCGGAGGTCGATTGCTTGCCCCTCTGCTCCTGCTCCCGCCGATCTCCGACCGGCCCACAGAGGCGGGGCGATCTTTCGACCCTGCCGAGGGTTGTGGAGGTCGATTGTTTGCCCCTCTGCTCGGGCGCTCGGGCGGGCACGCGGGCGCGGGCTCGGGCTCGGGCGCTGGGGCGAGGGCGGGGGCGCTACGGCGCGACCCCGAAGACGCCGCGGGAGTCGTACTCGGCCCGCACCGCCTCCAGCCGCGAGGAGACCTCGGGCGACCAGGCCGGTGTCCCGGCGAGGGAGTGGCTCGCGAAGTTGATCGTGGTCTCGTTGTTGATCCACGGCCGCAGCGCCGCGTAGACCCCCGAGGCCGCCTCCGGCAGGACCGTGGCGAAGAGGCCCGGATCCGGCGCCCCGATCAGCGACAGGGTGAACGCGCCAGAGCGGCCGCCCACGGCCGAGCCTCCGGCCACGTCGCGCGTCGTCGCGCCGCCGAGCTGGCGAAGCTCGACGGCGACGAACGGCGATCGCTCCACGGCCGGCCCCACGGCGCCGAGCAGGGCGGTGGCGAAGTCCTGGTCGATCGCCGACAGGAGCGTGCCGTTGCTCCACGACGGCGCGGCGCCCTCCGGGTCGTTGTGGATCAGCCCCACCTGCGCCAGCGGCAGCGGCCCCACGGCGTCGGTGACGGCGGGCGCCAGCGCGCGCAGCGGCGCCGCCAGGTGCTCCCCCTCGACCAGGTCGCCCGGGTACGCGAAGCGCAGCCCCACGAAACTCCTGCCGCGCATCGCCTCGGGCACGGCCTCGATCGGCGGGAAGCGCAGCAGCACGACGCTCGTGGTCACGGCCTCCGGTGCCTGCGCGCTGTAGTCGACCCAGCCGCGCACGACAGTCTCGATGTGCTCCGCGGCGAAGAGCAGCGATCCGGCGTAGAGCGACGGCACCTCGACCAGCCGGATTCGCACCTCCGTGACGATGCCGAGCCCGTTCTTGCCGCCGCGCAGCGCCCAGAACAGCTCGGGATTCTGTGCAGCGGATGCCTCGACCAGGTCGCCGGCGCCCGTCACCACGGTGAAGGAGAGCGCGTAGTCGCTCGAGAAGCCGTGGCTGCGGGCGAGCGGTCCCAGCCCACCCCCGAGCAGGTAGCCCACCACGCCCACCTGACGCGAGGAGCCGGCGACCGGCGCGAGCCCGTGCTCTGCCGCGGCGTCGATCACCGCGCCCCAGGCGACGCCGGCGCCGATCGTGGCGGTGCGCGCCTCCGCGTCGATCGTGAGGCGGTCGAGGCGCCGGGTGGTGATCAGAAGTCCGTCGGTGATCGGGGCGTGGGCCCCGTGGCCGGTGGCCTGCACACGCACGGGGAGGTCGTGCGCGGCGGCGTACCGCACCGCCTCTGCGACGTCGGTGGCGTTCGCTGCGCCCACCGCGGCATCCGGTGTATTGGTCACGGCGAGGTTGGTTCCGGCGACCTCGGCGGAGAATCCCGGGTCGGAGGGCCCGAGGACGGGCACGGACAGGGCGGAGCGCAGCTCGGAGATGTCGGTCATGGCGCCGACCCTAGCGAGCCGCGCGGAGACGGCACCAGCCCCCGGCGGCGGGCGCGTCTAGAGCTGGGCGAGCCTGTTCTGCTTCTCGGCCTCGTCGAGGGTGGCGGCGAGGTATTCGGCGAGGTACTGGGTGATGATGCGGCGGCACTCGTCGATGAAGAACTGGTCGCCGGCCGGGCTGGTGGCGAAGGCGCGCGCGGTGAGGCTGTCGACGATCTCGATCATCACCTCGACGTGCTGCAGCAGGTCGTCGCGGTGACCCACCTCGTAGCGCGGCACGAACTTGAGCGCCATCAGCCGCGCCACGACGGTGCGGTTGCTCTCCGACTCGTCGATGAGGTGGCGGTCGATCGCGTCGCCGAGGCGCAGCCAGCGGAAGCCCGGCTCGGTGCGGTGCATGTCGCAGTAGACGTCGACGGCTCCGGAGAGCGCGTCCTCCCAGGTGATGTTCTCGTCTGCCATCACGGTGCTGGCGCGCTCGATGAAACGCTGCAGGTTGCGGGTGGCGAGTGCCGTGGCGATCGCCTCGAGACCGTCGAAGTAGCGGTAGATGCCCGGGCCCGACATGCCGACCCGCTTGGCGACGAGCGAGGTCGTGAGGTTGCCGTAGCCCATCTCGTCGATGAGCGCCGCCGTCGTGTCGAGGATCAGCTCGAAACGCTGCTCACTGCGATCCTGGCGTGGCACTCGTCGCAGGCTCGCACCCGTGGTTTCGCTGCTCATCGGTCATCTCCCAGAAATTGATTCGCGACCAGCGTACCTGCCGGTACACAGCTCGGATTCTCAGCGGACGAACCCGACGCTCCTTGTGAGGATGTCTCGGCACGCAAGGATCGCCGGGCGGTCGCGGCTGGCGTCGCGCACCGACGTGAAGACGGTGCGACTCGGATCGCCGTCGAGCCGCAGCAGGCCGACGCTCGGCTCGTGCCCGGCCCAGACCAGGTCGGGCAGCACCGCGACGGCGTGACCCGACTCGATCAGGCGGATGTGCGCCTGCAGGTCGGCGGTCTCGAAGCGCACGTCCGGCTCGAAGCCGGCACGGCGGCACAGCTGCTCCGCCCAGTGCCGGGAGGCGGTTCCCCGCGGCTCCATCACCCACGGCATCGTCACCGCATCGTCGAGTGAGCGGATGCCGCGTGCCGCGGGCACTCCCAGGCGGAGGGCGTCGTCGCAGAGCTCCACCCGGTCGAGGCCCGGCTCTCGGGGAGCCGCGTGGCCCGGGTACTGCTCGGCGACCACGAGGTCGAACTCGCGCGCCCACACCTCGAAGAGCGCGCGTTCCGGCTCGCGCTGGGTGATCTCCACCCGCAGCGCGGGGTGCTCCTCGGCGAGCAGGGTGAGCGCCTGCGGGATGATGCCGAGTGCGGCGGACTGGAAGACCGCGAGGCGCACCGTGCCGCTCACCTCGGTGAGGCTCGAGACGAGTTCCCCCTCCATCACTTCCATGCGCTCGAGCAGCGCCGTGGTGTGCGCCACGAGCACGTCGGCCTGCGGGGTGAGCTGCACCCGGCGTCCCGACTTGACCAGCAGGGCGACGCCGGCCTCGATCTCGAGCTGGGCGAGCTGCTGCGACACGGAGGAGGGACTGAAGGAGAAGGCCTCGGCCACCGCGGTGATCGTGCCGCGGATCGCGAGTTCTCTCAGCAGGCGCAGTCGTCGCAGGTCGAGCACGGGCATCCGCTCTTTCGATTGTTAAGTACAGGCTCACAGTATTGTGCGTGAACCATCGCTTTATCTGCACGAACGAATCGCCCACAATGAGGGAGTCCGCTTGTACCCGACCAGGGAGGCTTATCCTCGTGAGCATGTCGATTGAGCGCTATTTCCCCGATACTGCGGCAAGCGACCTCGTGGACGATTCCGTCGCCACCGTGCGCCGCTGGCTCACCGAGAGCGCGGACACGAAGCCCGACGCGAGCGCCGCCCGACTCGCCGGGGTGTTGAAGGATCCGCTCGGGCTCGAGTTCACGATCGGCTTCGTCGACCGGGTGGTGCGCCCGGAGGACCTGAGGGTCGCCGCCCGCAACCTCGAGCAGCTCAGCCGCCGTGTGCCGCGCTTCCTGCCCTGGTACCTGCGCTCCGCGATCTCCATCGGCGGCGCCCTCGCACCCCTGATGCCGTGGGCCGTCGTGCCGATCGCCCGACGGGTGCTGCGCGGCATGGTCGGCCACCTCGTGATCGACGCGACGCCGAAGAAGCTCGACACCACCCTCGCCCACCTCAAGGACAACGGCGTGCGGCTCAACCTCAACCTGCTCGGCGAGGCGGTGCTCGGCGAGGGGGAGGCCGACGCGCGCCTGGCGGGGACACTCGACCTGCTCGGCCGCGACGACGTGGACTACGTGTCGATCAAGGTGTCGTCGGTGTCGAGCCAGCTCTCGATGTGGGCCTTCGACGAGACCGTGGACCGCGTCGTGACGCGCCTCACCCCGCTCTACGAGCTCGCGGCCGCGAGCCCCACCCCCAAGTTCATCAACCTCGACATGGAGGAGTTCCACGACCTCGACCTCACCGTCGCCGTGTTCGAGGCGCTGCTGGAGCAGCCGCAGCTGGCATCGCTCGAGGCGGGAATCGTGCTGCAGGCGTACCTGCCCGACGCGCTCTCCGCGCTGCAGGGCCTCACGGCCTGGGCGCAGGAGCGCCGCGCTCAGGGCGGTGCGGGCGTCAAGGTGCGCGTGGTCAAGGGCGCGAACCTCGCCATGGAGTACGTGGACGCCGTTGTGCACGGCTGGCCGCTCGCCCCCTGGGGCAGCAAGGTCGAGACCGACACCAACTACAAGCGCGTGCTGCACTGGGCGTTCACCCGCGAGAACACCGACGCGGTGCGCATCGGCGTCGCCGGTCACAACCTCTTCGACGTGGCCTACGCCTGGCTTCTCGCGAAGCAGCGCGGCGTCGAGGAGCGCATCGAGTTCGAGATGCTGCTCGGCATGGCAACCGGCCAGGCGGAGGCGGTGCGCAAGGACGTCGGCGGCCTGCTCCTCTATACGCCGGTGGTGCACCCGGGCGAGTTCGACTCGGCGATCAGCTACCTCATCCGCCGTCTCGAAGAGAATGCGAGCAGCGAGAACTTCATGAGCGCGCTGTTCGAGCTGGCCGAGAACGAGGCCTTCTTCGCCCGGGAGCAGCAGCGCTTCGTGGCCTCGGTCGAGGCCCTCACCGCCGAGGTGCCCCCGTCGAACCGCGACCAGAACCGCAACGAGCTCGAGGTCTACCCCGTCGACGACCTCTCCGACTTCGACAACGAGCCGGACACCGACAACGCGATCGCCGCGAACCGCGCCTGGGGCCTGCGGGTGCTCGAGCGCAGCGCCACCTCCACACTCGGAACCGGGACGATCGCCGCCGCGCGCATCGACGATCTCTCCACCCTGCTGTCGAAGGTCGGTGCCACCGTGCACGCCGCCGAGACCTGGCAAGCGATGCCGACGGCCGTCAGGGCGCGCATCCTGCACGACGCCGGCGACGTGCTCTCCGCCTTCCGCGGGCGCCTGATCGAGGTCATGGCCAGCGAGACCGGCAAGACCATCGCCGAGGGCGACGTGGAGGTGAGCGAGGCGATCGACTTCGCCCACTACTACGCGGCGCGCTCCCTCGACCTCGAGGCGGTGGCCGACGCCACCTTCGTGCCGTCGCGGCTGATCGTGGTCACCCCGCCGTGGAACTTCCCCGTCGCGATCCCGGCCGGCTCCGTGCTGTCGGCGCTCGCCTCGGGCAGCGCCGTGATCATCAAGCCCGCCCCGCAGGCCCGCCGCAGCGCCGCCGTGATGGTCGAGGCCCTCTGGGAGGCCGGCGTGCCGCGCGACGTGCTCGCCCTGGTCGACATCGAGGAGGGCGACCTCGGCCGCGAGCTCGTCTCGCACCCTGCCGTCGACCGCGTGATCCTCACCGGCGGCTACGAGACCGCGCAGCTGTTCCGCTCCTGGCGCGCCGACCTCCCGCTGCTCGCCGAGACCAGCGGCAAGAACGCGATCATCGTGACCCCGAGCGGAGACCTCGACCTCGCGGTCGCCGATGTCGTGAAGAGCGCCTTCGGCCACGCGGGGCAGAAGTGCTCCGCCGCGTCGCTGGTGATCCTCGTCGGCTCGGTCGCCAGCTCCGCGCGCTTCCGGCGCCAGCTCGTGGACTCCGTGCGCACGCTGCGCGTCGGGGTTCCGCGCAACCCGCTGAGCCAGATGGGGCCGATCATCGAGCCGGCGCACGGCAAGCTGCTGCGCGCGCTCACCTCGCTGGAGGACGGACAGAGCTGGCTGGTGGAGCCGCGCCGGCTCAGCGACGAGAGCGTCGAGGACGGCCGTCTCTGGAGCCCGGGTGTGCGCGACAACGTGCGGCCGGGCAGCGAGTTCCACCGTACGGAGTACTTCGGCCCCGTGCTCGGCATCATGACGGCCGCGACGCTGGAGGAGGCCATCGAGCTGCAGAACGCCAGCGCCTACGGACTCACCGCCGGCATCCACTCGCTCGACGCCGACGAGGTGGCCCTCTGGCTGCACTCGGTGGAGGCGGGCAACGTCTACGTCAACCGCGGCATCACCGGCGCCGTCGTGCGCCGCCAGCCCTTCGGCGGCTGGAAGCGATCCTCGGTCGGGGCAGGCACGAAGGCCGGCGGCCCGAACTACCTGATGACGCTCGGATCGTGGCAGCCGGTCGAGAGCGAGCCGAGTGAGGACATCCGCTTGGACGGTCTCTCCCGCGACGTCACGAGCCTCATCAAGCAGGCGCAGAACGGTCTCGAGTTCCTCGAGTTCGACTTCGTGCGCCGCGCCGCACTGAGCGACGAGGCCGCCTGGCACCGCGAGTTCGGGGTCAGCCGCGACGTGTCCGCGCTCAAGGTGGAGCGCAACGTGCTTCGCTACCTGCCGGTGCCGGTGACGGTCCGCCTCTCCGAGGGGGAGCAGCTCGGAAGGCTCGTGCGCCTGCTCGCGGCCGCGACGCTGGCGAAGTCCACGGTGAGCATCAGCTCGGCCGTGCCGCTGCCTGCGACGCTCGTCGACCGGCTGTCCAGCCCGCTCACCCCGCTGCGGGTGGGCGGCGTCGTCGTCGAGTCGGACGATGCCTGGATCGGCCGCGCCCGCGCCGGAGGGATCACGACGCCGCGCGTGCGTCTCGTGGGCGGGGACGCCTCGGCGCTCGCCGCGGCCGTGGGCGGAACACCCGACCTCGCGATCTACTCCGGCGCCGTGACGGGAGCCGGGCGGGTCGAACTGCTGCCGTTCCTGCACGAGCAGGCAGTGAGCATCACCGCGCACCGCTTCGGCAACCCCGATTCGGGCATGGTCGGCCTCGCGGTCTGACCTGCGCTCGTTTCGCCCGAAAACGCCCCGGATTCTCGCGAGTCCGGGGCGTTTTCGGGCGAGACGGCGCTCAGGCCCGCAGCGCCGCCGTCACCCAGGCGAGCGCGTCGTCGGGAGAGACACCGAGAGAGCGGATGCGGTCCGCATACGCCCGCGCTGCGACCTGCGCCTGCTGCTCGGTCGCGTCGCCCTGGGCGCTCACGAAGGATCCGTTGCGCCCACGTGTCTCGATGAAGCCGTCGCGCTCCAGCTCGCGGTAGCAGCGGGCGACGGTGTTCGGAGCGAGGCCGAGGTCGTCCGCCAGGCGTCGCACCGTGGGCAGCTTGGCGCCGGCGGCGAGCTCGCCGCTGCGCACCTGCTCGATGAACTGCAGTCGCAGCTGCTCGAAGGGCGGCGTCGCGGATCTGGGGTCAATCGAGAGCATCAGGCGGCATCCGTACTGGTGGGGGCGGATGCCTCTGCGGTATCGCTCCAGCGCAGATCGGGCCAGAGGCGGCGGAGGAAGTAGCCGTCGGGCCGGGTCGCCATTGTCACGATCGCTGCGCCCACGAGCGCGGCGAGGAAGATCCCGCCGACGATCGTGACGACCAGCACGGGAGAGTCGGTGCCGGTGACCCCGAACACCCCGAAGATCAGGCAGTAGGCGCCGAGCGCGAGCGGTGCGGTGACCAGGTCGCGCAGTGTCGAAGCGCGAACGGCGTCGTCCCAGACCAGCTCGGCGGTCGAGCCCGCGGGTTGCGGACGGCCGACGATGCGGCGGCTCACGATCTCGAACACTGCGAGCGAGATCGCGCCGAAGACGGCGAAGAAGGCGATCGGGTAGAGCCCGATGTCGGATCCCGTGGCCGCCAGCACGGCGCCGACGATCAGGACGACAACGGCGACGGTCACGACGGCGCGGGCCCCGACGAGCTCGAGAGGCGCGACATAGTCGCGCACGGTGACGGCGTTCGAGCGGGCGACGCGTACCCGGCCCGGGTCGGCGGCGGGACGACCGGCCAGTGCGGCGACGGACGCGCCGATGCCGATCCCGGCGAAGGCCGCGCCGACGATGAACAGCCCCGTCTGCTCGGAGTCGTTGTCGACACCGAGCTCCCACTGGAAGGCCACGGCGGCGAGGGCGGTGAGCAGGATGCCGCCGATCGCGGCGCCCCGCTGGCGTGCCATGAGCCGGTGCTCGACCTCCGCCTCGAGGTTCGACGGGAGAGTGATTCCGAGGCGGTACGCGCGCCGCTGCGCCGCGTAGCGCGCATAGGCGGGTACGAGGGTGAGTGCTCCGAGAATGACGAAGAGCACGAACCACGCGATTGTGATGAACCAGGATCCACCGTCCATGAGTTCCTCCTTCGATCGACTGTCACCAATTGTGCGTTGTTTGTACCATCGTAGCAATACAACACAGTGTGTCAAGGGTGGCCCTGTCACGGGTGATCGGAACGTGGCATCGCGGCCGCGGGTCTGCGAGGCTGGAGGGCATGGACTCTCTCGCGCCCCGCATCCGCTTGAACGACGGCAACTCGATCCCCCAGATCGGCCTGGGCACCTGGCCGCTCGACGACGAGGAGGTGGCCGACGCGATCGTCGCGGCCACCGGTCTCGGCTACCGGCACATCGACACGGCCGCCAAGTACGGCAACGAGAAGGGCGTCGGCGCCGGCATCCTCAACTCGGGAGTGCCCCGCGACGAGCTCTTCGTCACCACCAAGCTCGACGGCCAGTTCCAGGGCGACGAGCGCGCCGACGCGGGACTCACCGCCTCGCTCGAGCGTCTCGGCACCGACTACGTCGACCTGCTGCTCATCCACTGGCCGCTGCCGCAGCGCGACGAGTACATCTCGACCTTCCGCACCTTCGCCCGACTGCAGGAGCAGGGCCGTGTGCGCTCCATCGGCGTCTCCAACTTCAAACCGGCCCACCTCGAGCGCCTGGTCGCCGAGACCGGCGTCACCCCCGCCGTGAACCAGATCGAGCTCAACCCCTACGTCGTGCGGGCGGAGCAGCGCGCGGTGAACGCGCGTCTCGGCATCGTCACCGAGTCGTGGAGCCCGCTCGGCCCGAACACCGGACTGCTGACGGATGCGCGCATCCTGCGCATCGCGGGCGAGCACGGCGTCACGCCCGGGCAGGTGGTGCTGCGCTGGCACGTGCAGCAGGGGCTCGTCGCGATTCCGAAGAGCAGGACCCCCGAGCGTCTTGCCCAGAACCTCGAGGTGTTCGACTTCGAGTTAAGTGACGCGGATCTCGCGACGATCGCGGAGTTCTCGCAGGGAGCGGATGCCGGGGTCGACTCCGACGTGTCCGGTCACTGACGCGCCGCCCGGCCGGAAAATAGCGTCGTGAGCGATTCCGAGGAGGCGGTCGCCGGCATCCGCTCGTCGCTGGCGGGCACCGTCGCGAGGCTCGACGCCGCAAGCGTGGCCGACGAGGCGCTGGCCGAGTTCGTTGTACGCAAGCGCGTGCTCGGCATGGCGCGGGCGCCGGTGATGGTGCCGATCGGCCGCGTCTGGCCGCTCGGGGTCCTGCTGCTGGCGCGCGACGGACGCCTGTTCGCGACCGGGAAGGTCACGCGCGCCGTGCCGGAGGGATACCCGGGCTACCAGTCGCCGGGGGTCGAGGTGCGGCGCGGCTACCGCGCGGCGGCGCACAACGGCAGGTTCGTCGAGGGCGACACCGTCAACTTCGACACGGCCGAGATCGTGCCGGAGTCGCTCGACGCGCACTCCTCGCCGCTCTACCTCGACGGCCCGGCGGCGCGGGTGCGCTGGAACCCGACCCACCCGGCACAGTCCCGCGCACTCGAGGTGTACCTCGCCGATCGGGCCGGGCTGCTGATCGAGCCGCCCGGCGAGAACTAGCGGGCGGGCAGCGTTCTCGGGGCGCCGAGCAGGTGCACCGTGAGGGTGGAGGAGAGGCTGCCTGCCGCGAGCAGCCCGGCCAGAACCGTCACCTGGAAGACACCGGCGTCGACCGGCGACGCCCCGGCGAGCAGTGCTCCGACGAAGGCGCCGGGCAGGGTCACCAGCCCCGTGGTCTTCGTCTGGTCGATCGACGGGCGCAGTGCCTCGGCCACGGCAGCGCGGGCGAGGTCGGAGACGGCCTGGCGCGGGGTGGCGCCGAGGGCGAGCCAGCCCTCCACCTCGTCCCAGCGGTGCAGAAGGCCGAGCCAGAGCTGGCGGCCGGCGGTGGCGGCCGTGGTCATCGACCCGCCGATCACGATGCCGGCGAAGGCGATCAGGTAGCGCGGCTCGACGTCGAAGGCGCCGGAGAGGAACACGACGCCGAGGGTGAGCAGCGCACCGCTGCTGATCGCGGCGGCCATGGCAGGCAGGGCGCGGGGGAACTCGCGTACGCGGCTCCGCGCGGTGAGGATCGCCGTGCCGAGCATCACCGCGAGCACGACCGCCGCCGCCCAGTCGCGGGTGAGCGCGAGTCCGAGCAGCAGGCTCACCACCGCCAGCTGGGCGGCGCCGCGCAGCACGGCCAGCACGGCGCTCGCCGCGATCGGCACGCGCGCCCAGCGCAGGATCGCCGCGGTGCACACCACCAGAACGGCGACGGCCACGGCGACCGCGATCGGATTCACCGCTGCGGCGCTCAGTCGTGCGAGCGGCTGATCAGGCGGGAGAGCACAATCGCGCTGCGGGTGTGGTCGACGTTCGGGGCCACGCGCACGCGCTCGAGGGCGAGCTCGAGCGAGGCGATGTCGCGGGAGCGCATGTGCACGATGGCGTCGGCCGACCCGGTGACCGTTCCGGCGTCGACCACGTCGGGGATGCCCGACAGAATGCGCCGCAGCTCGTCGGGCGCGACGGTACCCCGGCAGAACAGCTCCACGTAGGCCTCGGTGGAGAGCCCGTCGACGGCCGGGTCCACCTGGATGGTGAAACCGCGGATGACGCCGTCCGCCACGAGGCGGTCCACCCGCCTCTTCACAGCGGATGCAGACAACCCGATGATGTCTCCGATGTCGCCGTAGCCGGCGCGCGCGTTGAGTCGGAGTCGGTCGATGATTCCGTAGTCGAGACTGTCCATCGGCACAGCCTATGGCGGTTTTGTGTGTGAACCCGGGAAAACGCGGCGGAAAACTGCGCTGTTCAGCGAAAACGTGCCGGATGGTGCGTGTGAAACTGGAGCCATGACCCTCACCGAGACCTCTACGAGCGCGCCCGTGCGAGTGGCGAGCAAGCGCACCGTCCTGATGTGCCGCCCCGACTTCTTCACCGTCGTCTACCGGATCAATCCGTGGATGGACCCCGCGATCCCCACCGACACCGGCCTGGCCGTCGCCCAGTGGCAGACCCTCTACGACACCTACGTGGCACTCGGCTTCGACGTGAAGCTGGTCGACCCGATCGACGGCCTGCCCGACATGGTCTACGCGGCCAACGGCGGATTCGTGCTCGACGGCAAGGCGTACGGCGCGAGCTTCACCTATCCGCAGCGCCAGCCGGAGGGTCCCGCCTACATGGACTGGTTCGATGCCAACGGCTTCGACGTGCACGTTCCCGCCAACGTCAACGAAGGGGAGGGCGACTTCCTGCTCGTGGGCGACGTCATCCTCGCCGGCACGGGCTTCCGCAGCGCGAGCAACAGCCACGAGGAGATCGGCGCGATCTTCGGCCGCGAGGTGATCACGCTCACGCTGATCAACCCGAGTTTCTACCACCTGGACACCGCGATCGCCGTGCTCGACCCTCAGCCGGGCCACGAGAACCCGAACATCGCCTACCTGCCCAGCGCCTTCGACGAGGCCTCGCTCGAGATCCTGCGCACACGCTATCCCGACGCCGTCCTCGTGACCGAGGAGGACGCATCCGTTCTCGGCCTCAACAGCTTCAGTGACGGCTACAACGTGGTCATCGCCTCGCGCGCCGTCGACTTCGAGCGCCAACTGCGCGAGCGCGGCTACAACCCCATCGGCGTCGACCTCTCCGAGCTGCTGCTCGGCGGCGGCGGCGTGAAGTGCTGCACGCTGGAGCTGCGGTCATGAGCACGGCGGTCTCGACAGGCTCGACCCACGGGGAGAGCTTCCTCGCCCAGGAGAACGACCACGCCGCCCACAACTACCACCCGCTCGAGGTGGTCGTGTCGACCGGCGAGGGCGCCTGGGTCACCGCGGTCGACGGTCGCCGCTATCTGGACTGTCTCGCCGCGTACTCCGCAGTCAACTTCGGCCACGGGCATCCGCTTCTCGTGAAGGCGGCCAAGGACCAGCTCGACCGCATCACCCTCACCAGCCGCGCCTTCCACAACGACCAGCTCGGGCCCTTCGTCGCCGCGCTCGCCGAACTGGCGCACAAGGACATGGTGCTTCCGATGAACACCGGCGCCGAGGCCGTCGAGTCGGGCATCAAGGTGGCGCGCGCCTGGGGCTACCGGGTGAAGGGGGTGCCGAGGGACAACGCCACGATCATCGTCGCCGACGGCAACTTCCACGGGCGCACCACCACCATCATCAGCTTCAGCAACGATGAGCAGGCGCGCGCCGACTTCGGGCCGTACACGCCCGGCTTCGTGAGCGTGCCCTACGGCGACGCCGCGGCGCTCGAGGCGGCGATCGACGAGAACACGGTGGCGGTGCTGATCGAGCCGATCCAGGGCGAGGCCGGCATCGTGGTGCCGCCCGCGTCGTACCTGCCCGCGGTGCGCGAGATCACGACGCGCCACACGGTGCTGTTCATCGCGGACGAGATCCAGTCGGGCCTCGGCCGCACCGGCGCCACCTTCCAGTGCGACAACGTCGGCGTGGTTCCCGACCTCTACCTGCTGGGCAAGGCGCTCGGCGGCGGCATCCTCCCCGTCTCCGCGGTGGTCGGCAACGCCGACGTGCTCGGAGTGCTGCGCCCGGGCGAGCACGGCTCGACCTTCGGCGGAAACCCGCTGGCCGCGGCCGTCGGCCTCGCCGTCGTCGAACTGCTCGCCACGGGCGAGATGCAGGAGCGGGCGCGGATGCTCGGCGAGCGTCTGCAGGACGGCCTGCGCTCGCTCATCGGTCGCGGTGTGCTCGAGGTGCGCGGCGCCGGGCTGTGGGCCGGAGTCGACATCGACCCGGCGCTGGCCACCGGCCGCGAGGTCTGCGAGGCGTTGATGGAGCGCGGGGTTCTCGTGAAGGACACCCACGGCTCGACGATCCGCTTCGCCCCGCCGATCGTGGTCGCCCCCGAGGACCTCGACTTCGCCGTGGCCCAGCTGGAGGCGGTGCTCGCGGAGCTCGCCGCCTGACCCCACCCGGCAGACCAGAGGGGCAAGCTTTCGACCTTCCGGCCCTGTGCCGGCGTCGTTTACTTGCCCCTCTGCCCTGTCCGGAGAGCGGAGGGGCAAGCTTTCGACCTTCCGGGGCGGCGGGAGCAGCGGATCATTGCCCCTGTGGTCCAGAGGGCCGGGCGGGCTGCGCGAACCTCGCCCGCTGCGCCGCCCAGACGAAGCCCGCGACCGCCACCCCCACCAGGATCGTCCACGGGTCGAAGGCCTCGCCGAGCAGCAGCGCCGCCCAGGCGACGGTGAGCAGCGGCTGCACCTGCTGCAGCTGGCCGATCCGCGCGATCCCGCCGCGGGCGAGACCGCCGTACCAGGCGAAGAAGCCGAGGAACTGCGACACCACCGTCACGTAGACCATCCCGACGACCACCCGCGGCGTCCAGTCGAGGTCGCAGACGAGCAGCACGGCGATCGCGAGCGGCGCCGAGAGCGGCAGCACCAGCACCAGCGACCACGAGATGGCGCGCGCCCCGCCCATCACCTTCGCCTGCGAGCCGCCCATCGCGTACCCGAAGCCCGCGCTGACCGCGGCGGTGAGCATCCACAGGTCGCCGATCTCGAAGACGACGCTCCCGGACTCCGCCCACTGCCGCCACAGGAGGTAGGCGAGCAGTACGACGACGCCGGCGGCCGTGGCCAGCCAGAAGCCGCGGGGCAGCCGTTCGCGCGCGACGAGCGCGGCGAAGATCGCGGTGAGCGCCGGGAGCAGGCCGACGATCACCGCGCTGTGCCCGGATCCGCTGGTGAGCAGGGCGAGCGATGAGAACAGCGGAAAGCCGACGACGACGCCGAGCGACGAGAGCACGAGTGAGCGGATGTCGCGCCACCGGGGGATCGAGGCGCGCACCGCCGCGAGATAGCCGGCCGCCAGAATCCCAGCGGCGGCCGCGCGCAGCACGGTGATCGCAAACGGGTCGATTCCCTCGACGGCGAGCTTGTTCGCGGGGAGGGAGAAGCTGAAGGCCAGCACCCCGAGGAAACCGAGGCCGGCACCGGGGAGGACGAGGCGGGAAACGGGTGCCGCCGTTATCCCGGGAGGGACGATAACGCTATCGTGAGCTTTCATGGATGACGATAACAGCACGCGTCTGCTGGCGCGAGCACTCCGCGAGATCGTCGCGGCGGGGGCCGCGGGGCAGCGCCTGCCCTCGGTGCGCACCCTGCAGCAGCGCCACGGGGTCTCGCCTCTGACCGTGCAGGCGGTCGTGCGCGAGCTGAGCGCCGAGGGGCTGGTCGTCGCGCGACCGGGCGCGGGCACCTTCATCGCCTCCGCACCCAGGCCGGCGCAGCTGGCGGACACCACCTGGCAGCAGGCGGCACTCGGCGGGCACGTGCCGCACGACGTCTCGCAGACGCTGTCCCTGTTCGCGAAGCCCGCGCCCGGCGTCATCCGGCTCAGCGGCGGCTACCTCGACGAGACCCTGATTCCCGCGGCGGCGCTCTCCGCCTCGATGGCCCGGGCGATGCGGCGGCCCGGGGTGTGGGGCCGGGCACCCCTCGAGGGCACCGAGAGCCTGCGGCAGTGGTTCGCCCGCGAGGTCGGGGGAGTGGACGCCACGAACGTGATCATCACCTCGGGCGGCCAGGCGGCGCTGTCCATCGCGATCCGCGCGCTCGCCCGGCCGGGGGAGGCGATCGTGCTCGAGAGCCCCAGCTACACCGGCGCGATCTCGATCGCCCGCAACTACGGTCTCGACCTGGCGCCGGTGCCCGTCGACGAGCGGGGCATGCGCACCGACCTGCTCCCGGGAATCCTCGAGCGCACGAACGCGCGCGTGATCCTCACCCAGCCGCTCTTCGCGAATCCGAGCGGGACCACCATGGCCGCGGAGCGGCGTGCGGAGCTGCTCGAGATCGCCCAGCGCTACTCCGTGTTCGTGATCGAGGACGACTACGCCCACGACCTCGCGATCGAGCGGGGCGCACCCGTCTCTCTGGCGAGCGCCGACCCGCACGGCCATGTCGTGCACATCCGCTCTCTCACCAAGCCGATCGCCGCCGGCCTGCGGGTGGCGGCGCTCACCGCGAAGGGCGCCGCCTACGCGAGGCTGCGCTCCGCGAAGTCGCTGGAGGACTTCTACGTGGCGGGCCCGCTGCAGGAGGCGGCCGCCGACTTCGTGCACTCTCCCGCGTGGGCGACCCACCGCCGCAAAGTCTCGGCGGAGCTGGGCGTGCGGCGCGACGCCCTGATGGGCAGCCTCGCGGCGAAGCTGCCCGAGCTGAGTGTTGCGGTCCGGCCGCGCGGGGGCATGCACCTCTGGGCGCGGCTGCCGCACGACCTCGACGATGTCGCGGTCGCGGCGGCGGCGCTCGCGGAGGGGGTCGCCGTCACCGCGGGACGGGCCTGGTTCCCGGCCGAGCCCGACGCTCCCCACCTGCGTCTGACCTTCGGCGAGACGCCCGCCGAGCAGATTCCGGAGGGTGTCGAACGGCTCGCCCGGGCCGTCGCGGGGCTCCGACGAGCACTGTAAACCTGAGCAATCCCCTCGCGCCAGACCGCCGAGCGATCCATCCGTTCGCATCATCCTGCCCCTAAGCTCTATGAGACCCGCGCACTCCCGTGCCATGTGCTTCCCGAGTGAAAGGCACAGCATGACCCCGATTCGTCCAGGCGAGACCAGAGAGCCGCTCCCCGGCATCGAGACGGCGCTCGCCGCAGCCATGGCGGGCCAGCTGGGCATGGGCGACTTCCTGCGCGAGTTCGCCGAGGCCGGGGTCATCGTGGTCTCCGACAGCGAGCACACCGAGCCCATGACCATCTCCTCCGACGGCGTGCCGCTCGTAGTGGTCTTCACCGCCCGGGACCGTGCGAACAGCTGGCGCGACCGCGCCCCGCACAGCACGGTCGTGCTCGGCCGGCGCGTCTTCGAGACCCTCGAGCCACACACCGGCCTGGTGGTCAATCCCGGCTTCGGCCTCGGCTTCGAGATGCAGCCCGGCGGCGTGCCCACCATCCTGGCCGAGCTCGTCGCATCCTCCGATCCCGACCTCCCCGACCCCAGCGTCGCCCTCGAGCAGGCCGTGCTCGATGCGCAGTCGGGCGACGCGACACCCGAGGAACTGCTCGCGACCTTCGGGGCCTCGCAGGTCTACGTGCTCAGCCACAGCGAGGACGGCCTCAGCCCCATCACCTTCCTGCGCGACGGCGAACCGGGGCTGGTCGGGGTGTTCACCCGGCCCGCCCACGCCCGGCAGTTCGCCGAGGGCTCGTCCTTCGCGCTGTACGTCGAGGCCGCGTGGCTCGCGACGAGCCTGGGCGAGGGTGTCGGTATCGTCGTCAACCCCGGAACGGCCACCCCCTGGGAGCTGTCACCCGAAGTGGTCGCCGCGATCGGGCAGGCGTGATGGCCTCCGAGACGTCGCAGACGGCAGCGGATGCGGCTGCGCCGAGCGACGCGGCGGCATCGGTCACCTGGCGGTACCAGATCGACCCCGGTGTGGACCCGACAGGCGACGTTCCCGGATACGCCATGGTCGGGGCATCCGCTATCGACGGCCGAGGCACGCCGACCGGTGAGTTCACCCGCAACCCCGACTACCGTCCGTCTCCGATCGCGATCATGGTCGGCAAGGTCGGCATCGACCCGGTGGTCGACCTCTTCGCGCTGTACGCGCAGAAGCGGCTGCCCGCCGCGGCGTTCCTCGCGGAGTTCGAACGGCTGCAGTTCGCGGTGATCGCGCGGCGCAGCGACGGTGTGCTCTTCGCCGGCAGCCTCGAGGGGCGCGACGTGCTGCAGGTCTTCACCGCCGAGGTGTTCCGGCCGCTGCTTCCCGACGAGTACGTGTTCGTGACGATCAGCGGGGCGCACGTCGTGTCGCTGGCGCTCGAGGGGGCGGACATCCACGTCAACCCGGATCCGGCCGGCACCTTCGTGCTGGCGCGCGAGTTCTTCGCCGCCTGATTGCGCGGCAGCTCGCGGAGGTGTAGCCCTGAGCCATGAGTACTGCGGCAGAGAAGACGAGCCACGACACCGGCTTCTTCGGGCAGCCCCGCGCTCTGGCGACGCTGTTCGGCGTGGAGACCTGGGAGAGGTTCTCGTTCTACGGCATGCAGGGCATCCTGCTGATCTACCTGTACTACTCCGTCGCCGAGGGCGGACTGGGACTCGATGAAGCGGATGCCGCCGGCATCGTCGGAGCCTATGGCGGAGGCGTCTACCTCTCGACCGTGCTCGGGGCCTGGGTCGCCGACCGCCTGCTGAGCAGTGAACGCACGCTGTTCATCAGCGCCGCCGTCGTGATGTGCGGGCACATCGCGCTCGCACTGATCCCGGCGGTCGCGGGCGTGGCGATCGGCCTCGTGCTCATCGCGCTCGGCAGCGGCGGGTTGAAGGCCACCGCCACGTCGATCGTCGGCACCCTGTACTCGGCGGACGATACCCGGCGCGACGCGGGCTTCTCGCTCTACTACCTGGGGATCAACCTGGGCGCCTTCTTCGGTCCGCTGCTCACCGGGCTGCTGCAGACCACACTCGGCTTCCATGTGGGGTTCGGACTCGCGGCAGTCGGGATGGCGGCCGGCCTGATCCAGTACGCGATCGGGAGACGACGGCTGCCAGACGTGGCGCGCCAGATCCCGAACCCGCTCCCGCGCACAAGGTACCCGCTGATCGGCGGGGTCGTTGTGCTGTTCGTCGCGGTGGTCGCCGTCCTGTTCGCCACCGGAGTCATCACGACCGGCAACCTGGCCCTGATCGTCATCGTGGTCACCGGGCTCGCGGCGATCGCCTACTTCGTGGTCATCCTGGCCGACCGCGGCATCTCGGGCGACGAACGCAGCCGGGTCGTCGCCTTCATCCCGCTGTTCCTGGCCAGCGCAGCGTTCTGGCCGATCTACCAGCAGCAGTTCACCGTGCTCACGATCTACTCCGACCAGCGGCTGAACCGCAGCGTCCTCGGCTGGGAGTTCCCGGTCTCCTGGGTGCAGTCGATCAACCCGATCATGATCATCGTGCTGTCGGGGGTGTTCGCCGCACTCTGGACGCGGCTCGGGAGGCGTCAGCCGTCCACCCCCGTGAAGTTCGGGCTGGGCACGATCGGGGTCGGGCTGGGCTTCCTGCTGTTCCTGCCCTTCGCGGGCACGGGCGAGAACGGAACGCCCGTGATCGCCATCGTGCTGATCCTGCTGGTGTTCACCGTCTCGGAGCTGCTGCTGTCCCCGATCGGCCTGTCGGTGTCGACCAAGCTCGCGCCGGCACGGTTCCGCACGCAGATGGTGGCGCTGTTCTTCCTGTCGGTCGCTCTCGGCAGCGCGGCCTCCGGTCAGCTCGCCGGTCTGTACAACCCAGAGGACGAGGTGCCGTACTTCGGAGTGCTCGGCGCCATCGCCGTGGGGATCGGCGCCCTGTTGCTGCTGGGAAGCCAACCGGTACTGCGCGCGATGCGCGGGGTCACCTGAGGGTGAACGTATTTCGACACGCCCGGGTTGCAGGCTGCTTTGCCAGCCGCGCCGATTGCCACGTAAAGTAACTCCTTGTCACCCCAAAGGTGCGGAGAACCGCAGTGTTCTTCGGCCTCAAGTTGGGGACTGAATCCCAGCATTTCTGAGCTAGTCCTTGTGACGGTTTCGGGAGTAGCTTTGGATGAGATTTCCGCCTTCGGGTCGGGGTCGAATGTGGTTTGTTCGGACATGAATGTGTCGGGCGGGTCGATTTGACACTGGGCTGGACAGTGGTAAGTTATACAGGTTGCCCTGAGCGAGACCGTGAGGTTGAATCAGGAGCGTCCGATCCTTGAGAACTCAACAGCGTGCACAATGTCAAATGCCAAAAACCCGGTCGTTTGAACCCGTTTCTAG
>Ga0247810_10000142_pt1 | contig 116247 bp, 99 predicted proteins | sample UWRJL119311C1_FD_179918 | JGI IMG/M metagenome (GOLD analysis project Ga0247810, IMG submission 179918) | Plant litter microbial communities from Arlington Agricultural Research Station in Wisconsin, United States - UWRJ-L119-311C-1 | ecosystem: Environmental > Terrestrial > Plant litter >... | reverse complement strand
CATTTCAAGGCTGACATTGCTTGCCACAGTGCCGACGCGATATTTGCAGCACAAACTGGCGAAGGCGCTGGTCGCTGGGATCACCATCCTAAAATTGTTGATGACCTCAAGATTGAGGCAAAGAAGTTAGGACTATGGAACATGTTTTTGCCAAAGGGCCACTATAAAGAGTCTCCAGGATTTACGAATCTCGAGTACGGATTGATGGCAGAACACCTGGGAAAGTCAAAAGTAGCATCTGAGGCGTGCAATTGTGCTGCACCAGATACAGGAAATATGGAAGTGTTGGCAAAGTACGGAAACGATGAACAGAAAAAGCAATGGTTGACGCCGTTGATGGCTGGAGAGATCCGTTCGGCATTCTTGATGACTGAACCAGATATTGCATCTTCAGATGCCACCAATATTAAGTTATCGATGGTCAGAGACGGGGATGAGTGGGTATTGAATGGCGACGTAGGTGTTCTTTCCTTGTTTGTGATGTTCTAGGCTGATAAGTACTAGAAATGGTGGTCCAGTGGTGCCGGTGACCCAAGATGCAAGATCTACATAGTCATGGCAAAGAGTGACCCTGGAAACAAGAATGTTTACGCTCAACAATCCGTCGTTCTTGTTCCAGCCAACACTCCAGGTATCACCATCAACCGAATGTTGTCTGTTTATGGTTATGATGATGCTCCTCACGGACACGGTCACTTGACGTTCAAGAACGTACGCGTACCAGTGAGCAACATCGTTCTTGGTCCTGGCCGTGGATTCGAAATCATTCAGGGCCGTCTTGGCCCTGGGCGTATTCATCACGCCATGCGCTCGATTGGTGCTGTAAGTAGCCTCTCCATCGTTACTATACTCCTACTGATATGTTTTAGGCTGAAAGAGCTCTTGACTGGATGCTTATGCGCATCAATGATCCAACAAAGAAACCCTTTGGAAAGCAGCTAAAAGAGCAGGGTGTGATTCTCGAATGGGTCGCCAAATCGCGTCTTGAAATCGATGCTTCCCGTCTTGTTGTCCTAAATGCTGCTATTCAGATTGACAACGGTGGAGCCAAGACTGCGTTGAAGGAAATCGCAGAAGCAAAGATTCTCGTGCCAACTATGGCGCTAACAGTTATTGATCGTGCCGTACAATCCTTTGGTGGTGCCGGTGTCTCCCAGGATACTCCTTTGGCTAACATGTGGGCGAACATTCGAACATTGAGATTAGCTGATGGACCTGATGAAGTTCATTTGCAACAAATGGGACGAAATGAGAACAAGAGAGGCTCTGCAGTAACTGCCATGATTCAGAACCAAGAAAAGGTTTCGAGGCAGATGTTTGAATACTACGGCATTAATGCCCAAGCTACGCAGTTGGGAGGACAGATCCAGTCACGGTCGAAGCTATAGATCACAAATAGGCCGTAGTTTACAATTCTTTTTAAAATATGCATAAGTCCGTGAACAGCTGACCTCTCACTCTCATTACGTGATTCAAGAGCTGGAGGGCTTAGCGCACCGGGACATTTGCAAGTCCCTAACGTTGGGAGGCTATAAATTCATACATGACGGAGCACCATTAATGTTCCTTTTCCAGAAGTAGGTATAAGAAAAGCTCACATGTTCAAATTAGTAAGTTCTGAGCAATCAACCATATTGGTTGGTGTAAGCTATGAGGAAAGACAAACCTATCGACTCTAGGGTACATACAGCAAAAGAAAAGCCGTGACAGAATGCTCAAATCGGTTGGCACGGAAGTCGGCGAATTTGTGTACACCGGGAACATCTCCATCGAATTGCATTATTGACAGCTCCCTTACTGGTTCAACCTTGAGGCAGCAATGGTCTTGAAACAGAGTATGACATTTCCCAAGAGGACAATCTGCAAGCTACCCACTATCAGTGACTCACAAGATGTTGTCCGAAATCCATTCGACTTCAGTTCCTCGTTGTCGTGGTGGTTCAGGGGTTTCACGCTAAAGATATCGTTGCCCCTCGGTTGCTATGCCCCACAATCTCTTCAGGAACATCGTCAACAAAGACTCCATCTACACATTCCTCAACTACAAAACCAATCCACAAATTTCACAATTACAGACTTCCTCACACAGTACTCATCACCCGAACTCACTCACTACACATACCAACAACACAAATACAACTTGTCACAATGTCTTCCAACGTTCTCGCAGATAAGGACATCAATGCCACGACTGCTGCGCAACAGCCACAAGTTGGTAAGGCTGAGGTCAAGAGCATGGAGTATCATCGTCAGGTCTTGCAATCAAAGCTTGATGAGGGACAGTACGTTCAACTTCTTGTTCTATATCGAGAAGTATAGCGGACAGCAAACTAACACGGTCTAGAGGCAAGCAATCTTACGTTTCGCCATCCGACAACATCATGAGTCCTTGCACCCAGAAACTCAGCGCCTACCGAAATAAACAAGTTGGCAAGTATGTATACTCCCTCCTTTGCTACTTGGGAGAACAAGGATGCTGATTGGGATTCTAGAGCCAAGCCTAAGTCACTATTCGCAAAGACATCGGCGAAGAATTTCGGAAATGGAGGTTCGATGTTCGGTGATCAGATCCCTAGTAATGAGGAGAAGAAGACTGTTGGGCAATGAGGGATTCAATTGGAGTGTAAAATAATTGTACGCCACGTCTTCTCTGGTCTAATGCCGGAACTAATGCTAATGGTGACATAGTATGACACGGCGTAACACATTCGTTCTTGCTCAGCTTCTTTCTTCCTTTCACCAACTACAAAAACTTTTATGACACACAAAATTCAGGCTTGAGATATCGCTAAATCACAACTCGATAGAGCGTTGGGTATAATGATGGATTGGAGATAACAAGGCATGGCTTTATACGGAGTTTTTGGAAGGCATAGCAGGAATGGAAGGCCCCTTCTTGCTTGTTATTATTATGATACATCCTTCATAGGGAATGAACAGAGTAATTTCTGGATTTTGCTAATTTAACTATGTGGTTGACGGAATGATGTGATATGATGTCTCTACCTAACGCCTAACTCCAATGTATTGCCGTAATGCGTGGACTACTATGAGAACATTCCCACCAAGATCCGGTTTCGACTCTCTATGCTCTCCCTAGTAGGAAATAATGGTTAGTTGTTATTCTTCTAGACCTAACGCAGAACTGAAAACACAAGAAATTTCACCCAAATAGAACATCAAACTGGGCAGTAGAGAACTTACAATTCGACACAATGCTCACCACGTCCTCATCTGCAACGGTATGTCCCAATCCCACCCTCTGCGGTACGTGTCTTGCGCTGGCACCCCAGACTAACGCATATTTGAAAGTATCCTTTAAACTCCGGTGAATCTGATCACATACATCCTCAATAGTACTTTTGCTCCTCACGATCAATGCCTCGCTGAAATCTGGATCGATTCCCTTACGCTTTGTGTATATCCGCATCAGATTCAGTTCTTTCCAGCATCTTTCCACTACATCCTGTATCCCCAGATCTAGTTCGCAGCTCATAACTACTGTCTGATCTTCACGTGCCAACTTGTCTAGGAAATCTAGAGATACGCTATCGATCTTATTGTAGACGTAAAGACATTTGATGTATTTCCGGTGGTCTTTCATGATGACATCGATGAAGTCGTCGACGGTAACATTCTCATCTCGAACCAGAACCTCGCAGTTCAATATCTTGTAGTCACGGAGGATGTTATATACCATCTTCTGGTCTATGTTCTTAGGTGGATTTTGAAACGTGATCTTCATACCTCCGGCGGCCTTTGGCTTCAAATATATGTTTCTTGATTGTCAGTAGCTATGCTTGTAGTGTAAAAGGAACACTTACGGTGGTTCGCAGTTTAGTCTTATTCCAACAGCCTCCAATTCGGCCTCCAACAATGCTCTCTGCTCAGCCTTCTTCGTCGCATCCAGGATCATTAGGATAAGATCGCTAGTCTTCGCCGCACTAATAACCTGTCTTCCTCGTCCCTTACCTTCCGCAGCTCCCTCAATGATACCAGGTAAATCCAAGATCTGGATCTCGGCTCCTCCATATTCCAAGACTCCGGGAATGGCCGTTAAGGTAGTGAAAGAGTAAGCCGCAACTTCGGATTTTGTCTTGGTTATTTTTGAGAGGAAGGTAGACTTTCCAACGGAAGGAAAGCCAACGAGTGCAATCCGTGCATCGCCAGATTTTTGAACATCGAACCCAGGTCCTCCTGCAGAACCTGCTCCCGGGCCAGGCTCAAGAAGCTGTGCACGATAACGAGCAAGTTTTCTAATGGATATTTAGAATAGGGTTTGATCAGAAAGCAGTATTACTCACCCTTTCAGTAAACCTAAGTGATATTCTAAATAATATGTCAGCTTTGCAGCGTCTAATTTAAAGGCTTTGGAGAAAACAGCGTAGAAGATAGAGCATCATTAAAAGGATTCTATCTTTTGGACATCCTAAAACAATGACATTCGGCTTCCACGACAAATTCCGAACTGCACTGGTCATCTCTCTTTAATTACCTGTGGCTTTATTCTGTCAAGAATGTTAGTCGAGTGCAGCTTGAAGGGAGATATGGAACTTTCTTTTTGGGTTTTCTATCCATAAGTTAGTGAATGTTGTTTCTGTATTTTTGGGTTCGGAAGGGTGCTTTCGACGCAAGTTTAGAGAAGTGTCTTTGAACGTTCGTCACGCTTTTGAAGGATAACTTGACTGCTTAGACAGCCTCCAATCTCATTCAAGCGGTGGCTTTCCCCCGCAATAATTGGACTCACTTTCATCTCCTCCTCTATATCCTTGATCTTTTCCGTAATGTTCACCATCTTTGCGGTTTGTTCTTACGATGAGTTGTGGACGGAATGCAGGTGACTTTGAAAGTTATTTTGTGATATTTCTCCCCTCCAACCTTGGAGGGGAAGAAGCGGAAGCGGGCAGTGCGGCCGCTCCAAACAGAAATCATACGCTAGCCTATTGAAGAATAGTTAGGTTTATACATGCTAACATCACAACCAGCTTTCATTGAGCTTTTTGAGAATATGCCATAGTTAGTTCGGAGGTGCAACAGATACTGTGGCATCATCTCCTATATTCACAACTTAATCGCTATAACCTTGCAGCCCGGTATTTAACAGCTCTTCTTGAATGCGAATTTTGAATTTTTGGTTCCCATCGTAGAATGGTCTATAATTCCTGAAGAAATTCTTTATGCTAAATCTTACCATCTTTAGTGTCGAGATTTCGTGGCCAGCTGATGTCTACAATCGTAGACCATAGTTCCATCCAAGTAGATTCCAGGCAAAAACCGCTTAAACTTCTCCAAAGACTCTTTAGATTGATGATAGCCATACATTGCGACTAGTTCACAGGTTGAAAGACAAATTGCTTCGATTTCATTGAGTGCATATACATCTGTGATATCCTACAAACGCCAACCAAACATGATAGCCGAACGCCACGCACAATTAATGCTCGTATCATGAGTTGAATCCTAACTTCCCAAAAAGACTATCCATTGCAACCCATTGTCGCCCACACTTATCCAGATATTTACTAACCACTCCATTCAGCGTTCCAAATCTCTCGCGATTGTGTTCCACCAGTGCCAGTATACGCTCTGAAGGGCAGTTAGCTTTTGATGAGTATGGGGAATTTTGGAAATAATCTTACCTCTCTGACTAGCCGTGGCATTGCTCTTTGCCTTCTCGACGTCGAACAATGTGGAAAAGTACAGGAGTTGGTTGTAGATCATCTTCTCAGTGTACTCGTAGTGCATCCTGCCCATACAGCCATGAGCATGCCCATTTGGTCCTAAGCAACGGGTTCCATAAACGCTCATCTGTCTCGTACGGTTGCCACAAGCTTGATCATCACAGACGAGCCAACCTTCATAGTATCTGCAGGTCTGCTGCCGTATCTGGTGTTCAAGCTGCATCATAACAGATAAAGTTGACAGGGAATGCCCACTACTACATGTGATGCCAGCAGGTGTGCAGTTTTCAATACTGCCCAGAAGACCATCAAAATTCAGGAGCTCCTTACAAGCCCTGCAACGTAGACTTAGCCGCACTGCATCCTTGAATCGGACCTCGTCATCTATCTGACTCTCAAGAGGATGGATCTCGGCCTCAGCAGAGCCCCCCGATGTGTTGTTGTTAATGCTATACTTACGCACATCAAGCCCAAGGCAGTCGGCTAGACGTACAGTGTCAGTGCCCGAGATATTGGCACACAGACGTTCCACAGGAGGGAATATCTGCTTGTACAGATACCATTCTACATCTGGTTTAAGACCAGAATCCGCTTTTGTTAAATCTTGAGGTGTATATGATCGTTTTGCCGGCCCCTCTGATGCGTTCTTGCCATCGCCAGTAACGATGTATGCGATAACATCGTCCTTCCGAATCGTTTTACCACGAGACATCTCTCGGAGTGCCACCTGAACTTGTGGCATACTATCAGCATTCGGGTAGTCTTTTGGTGATTTCCCTAGCTTCGTGTATATGGTATATTTCTGGTTAGGGATACTCCCTTCCCGCATTTTCTGAGCGATTTGACCTAGGTACTCATGGATGCGGGCAATGACTACTTCAGATTCATCCCCGGAAAGGATCTCATTCAAGAGCTGCGAGGAAACTTCTTTCGACAGGTTACAGTATTCTCTGCGCTTCATATCGAGACCTTTGACCTCCATCTGATCAGTATATACACCATCAATCTGTACAAGATTGATCGCAGCATATTTCTTCTTGGCCTGGAGCAGAATGCGCCTAAAGACGTTGTCGATGTCGATTTCCAAAAGCTTATAACGTTCATTGACTGCTCGCTTAAACTCATTTCCAACCTTCAACGCATCTTCAACGTTGTCCACATTGGCATTGATCATAACAGAGTCGGTATCTCCGTAAATAACTTGAAGTGAGTTGCTTTCCGCGAGTTCTTTGGTGCTGCGAAGAATCTCACGACCTTTATAAGTGGTGAGAACAGCCAATGGTCTAGCGTAGAATCGAGACTTCGTGTAACCCAAACAACCATACATAGAATTAGCAGTAAGTTTCAGGGCTAGTTGCTTAATATCCCAGGTCGCTAATTGCTCCATAGTTGCAGTTTTGTCCTTCATCAGACTTTTCACCTGCCGGCGCTGACTCACGAGAGTGGCAATGAGTGTTGGTAAAATCCCTTGATCTTGGTCACTTCCTGGTACCTCTGGAACTTTGTCCTCATCGTCAGAGAGCTTGGTTCGGTCCACTGTTGTAAAGCAAATATTAAACTCCTGGATAATGCTTGGGTACAAGGAGTTAAAATCCATCACCAAGACGAATTTATCATACAAACCCTTCTCAGGCTCGAAAACAAGACCACCCTTATACTTGTCCTTCTTTTTGGTATCCCCATTCTCTTCCTCGACGTTTTCATCTTCAATTTGTTGCTTGCCTCTAAAAACTGCTTTGTCTGGGCATATATACTTATTTTGATGAAATCTATGCAACAAAATGTACTCGTTACGCTCAGCTCGAGTACCTGTCAGGGTTCTCGCCCATGAGTTCCCGGCAATGTTAGTGAGAACCTTTGACAATGGCAACATCTGAACCTTCAGAGCTAATGCAGCGATGAAGAAGGTGTCGGCTTCACAATGACTAACATAGTCCATTAACCCTTCGCTTGTAGACGCCCATGTTTTCAAAGCTACATCGTTATCGACATCACGCCGAACAGTCTTTGAAAGATAGAGACTGCACATTTCGGTAAGGCTCCAAGATGTACATTTTGTCATTGTTGATTTTCCGCAGTCATTTGCCAAGTCGCAAAGAAGTCGACCTGAAAGTAACGCACGCTCAGCAAAGAAGTTGCCACCCATTTTCCCCATAGAGCTTGGCCAGTCACTACGCCTCATACGTCCGATCTGTGACCACTGTCGGGTTTTCTTCGCTTGAAGCCGGCTTAATAGAATGCTGAAGTCGACTCCTTCCAGCTGGTGACCGACAAGAACGTCTGGATCAACAACGTTGAGCTTTGCCAAGAAGAATTGTAGAAGCTCTGATTCCTGTTTGACTAGTTTAACGAGACCTTTACGACCCTTTGCCAGACTGTCAAAGCCAATGGGAAATTGAGACCCTGCAGGTCGCATTACGGTGAACGTTTCGCAAGGTAGGTTTTCGGCTGGTGTTGTCTCAGTGAGTGATATACTCCTATAAGTTCGTGCGCTGATCGCAAGAATTTCCTGCTTATTATCCTTGACGTTAAGAATAGTTCGCAAGGCTATACTCATGATGGTCAAGGGTGGCGCTTCGACATTATCCCCTCCACTCATTGGAGATATTAGATTTGGCTTAGAAACTTGAACTTCCAATTTACAGTGAGAGGCATTTTTGATGACGCCAAACTCAGCACCCTCGATAGTTAGCCAGCAAGGGCCCATGATATTCTTCCACAGAACGAACTGCTCAAACAGAGGTGTATTCGAGCCAAAAACGTGAGAAAATGTGGACCCGGTATGGTGGTCAGGTTGAAGTTGAGGTTCTAAAAGATCAGTCGAGCCTAATATTGGGGAGGGAAGGGCCTACTTGAATATGGATAGAGGAGCTTAAGATATTCCCCTTCTTTTGGAATACCCGGAAGCTCAAAGGCGTACTTCCGCGTGCATGGCTTGATTTTATGCATGCCAACCCTCATTTTCCCCATCAGTTCATCAACTTCTTCGTACACATCTTTCATATCGACCTCCTCAGCAGTATCCCGCCCATTCTTTTGACGGTGTTCCCTAGGAAGAAAGAACAGTTTTCTTAGGATATTGTCTATTTTGACGAAGCAACTGACGTATCGCTTTGACTTTTTGTCCTGAACCTTTCCAAAAAGACATAAGCTGCCGTTCACTTCAGTATAGTCTGTCCAAAACATTCTCAGACTACCGTCTTCCTCGATAGCATCCGTGTAATCGAGCTTTCCAGAGCTGTACGATTCAGTGGACTGGCTACTGTTTACGATATTCAGTCTCTGAGTGACATCGTTCCAAGCAGCCGCATCAACAGCATGAGTGGCTGGTCTTGGAGGGGATGAGCTTGCTGGCGAAGGATAAGGCTCTGCCTTCTTTATTTTAGGTACAGGTCGAGTTCCGGACATGTTGACACGAGCAATTGAAATGCCATCCGCTTGTGCCACCTCCATCATGTCTTCTTCGTCCTCGTCCTCTGCTTTGATGTTGGCATTGGATTTCCTCTGCACCGCTTTAGCCACGGGTGAAGATGGGGCAGGATCGCTTAAAATCATAGCATTATCGTCCATATCATTCATGAAACCATCGTCCTCGTAATCTCGCCCAACTGGAGGGGTAGCAGGAGTTCGGCTATCGAGAAGTTTTGTTCTCTTTGATCCATGGGAATTACAAGTGTCGACCGAAGGGGATAACGCTCGAGCTCTTCGCTTGTCCTTTGGCTTGGAGATATGTGAGATCGGCCGAGGAACATTTGTGTCAACTTCTCCCAACAAATCAGCCAAAAAGTCGTCATCTTCCTGAGTTTTTACCGGCTAAGAGATGTTAGTCACAAGAAGCTTGTCATGTTCTGCTATACATACCTTTGCTTTGGGCTGGGCAGCAACAGGCCCTTTGGTGAAGTAATTACTTATGCCTTTATCCATTGATTCTTTTTTCGCTTTATCATCCTCGCGCTTCTTTTTGGCTGGAAAGGAGTTAGAGTACGCTTCGTCACATATAGCTAAGTATCACTTACCTGCTTTGCTAGTCTTGCCTCTAGTTGGAAGCTCTTCTTCGCTTTCCGAGTCGTATCCAGGCCTCCGGTCCCATTCCTCTCGCCCATCGTCTGCATACCCTTCACCATTGTCGTCTATAACAAAGTCATCTTGGTTAAGACGATCACGGACTACCTTCTTGTATCCATCTTCATCTACCTCTTCGTACAGATCTTCTTCTTGCTGTACTTGATAGGTGTCGAGGCGTTTCTTGCCGGATTCTCGAAGGGCACGCAACTCGGCGAACTTTGAACGAGCATTGGCAGCTTTCGACATGATGTTGATTTTGGACTGCTGTTTATTGCAACATACTCTTGAAAGAAAATGGTCGACGTAGAATAACCGGTAGGAATTGGGGGAGATATGTGGATTTTGTGTAGGAAGGTGGTTGGACGCGATAGGAGGTACTTCTATATGATGTTCAAACTGGAACGGGAAATCGACGCGTTCAGCGCGAACCCCTGTACCTACACGGACGTGTAATATCCATGATTACTAGATACAGCCCAGTCTCCAACCTCACCATGTTTCCAAATATTATCAACTAAACCAGATTTAAGAACGGTGGAGAAGGTATAGAGAAGATGATTGCTTAATATACTACCGGTATCTTCCAAACTTCAGGGAATACAAAGGGAAAGCCAGTCACATACGTACCGTTGATGTAAGTCAAGTAAGATTTAGGGGTGTGCTAATAGAAAACCACTTAAGACCGCGGGCTTGGCAATATTGTCGCTCGACCGATCTCTAGCAGGGGTCAAAAATTATCTTGTCTGTTGATGGTTATCGATAGTGAACGATGCAAATTACCAACTTCATACACACTCTTTGAAATCATACACACTCTTTGAAAATCTAGCTCTATTCCTTGCGATGTTAACTTGCAGTTCATGCATAAAGCGAACCCTGCAGACTCTCGTTGGAGATACAGTAACCATTCCGCCGCCGTCAACAGTCTTCTCTTCTCGGCCCAGTGTATCTTTTGCCGCAAGCCCTCACAGCAAGAGATTCTATGCACAACAACGAACCCCTTCATCCTCTATTAATTCTGCGACTGCGACATCTTATGAGAAGGCAATTGCTAGAAGGCAACCAGATAAGCGGCAGGAATGGCTAGACTCCAGAGGGACCAGGCCGGTGGGCAAAGCGCAGAACAAGCCAGCCAAAGCAGCCCAAGATACTGATTTCGTGGTTCGAAAACACCTTCAATATCTCAAGGACCCTGTAAAGCTTGCCGACTTTGTCCGAAAGTCTCTTAGAAGTGATGACTTCGATACCACCTTGGAGGTTGTGCGTTCTGCCAGTAAAACCTTGCAATGCATTGTTAGCTGGAACCATTTGATAGACTACACATTAAGTCAAGGAAAAATGAACGCTGCGATCAAGCTTTACAATGAGGTTAGTCTCTGTCTTTTGGTCTAAAGCCGAATCTAACATTATACATAGATGAAAAAACGCGCTCAATTCCCTGATGGCCATACTTACACAATTTTGTTTCGAGGATGCGCCGAACACAAAGACACCTCGCACGCGCTCGAGAAAGTGATATCAATATATCGAACAATGCTTCTAGATAAGTCGAAGATTAAACCAAGTACCATACATATAAATGCTGTATTGAAAATGTGCGCTCGCGCGGGAGATATGAACTCTATGGTGACCATTGCGGCAGAAATGCCAGATCACGGCCCTGGTTCACCAGACACGTTAACATACACCACTCTCCTCAATGCACTTCGAATGGATGCGGTGATTACTCTAAGAAATACTCTAACTCCTATGCAAAAGCGAATGAATGCAAGAGAGGCAATCTTGAGGGGCCGGTATATTTGGCAAGATCTAACTAAGCGCTGGGCCAAGGGGTACTTATGGATCGACGAAGAGTTGGTGTGTGCTATGGGTCGCCTTTTAGCGGTTGGAGAGACACAAGACAAAGATGACGTCTTCCACATGATCGAACAGACCATGAATGTCCCTCGCCAAATTGAACCTTTGGGTGCCAAAGGCACGAATCTCAGTCTAAAAGAGGACGTCGATCTCAACCAATACACACCACCGCCTATGGATACTATGTCAGCAGATTTAAACGAGCCACAGAGTGAAACTCAGCTCGAGACTTTTAAACATGCACCATTACAGCAAAGTTCTGCTCCACGATCCGGTTTATATGCCAAACCAGGACGGAATACCCTCTCACTCGTTCTTATGGCGCTCCTAAACTCGCGCCGAGGACAGACTGCAACTGTGAAAGGACCAGCTGCTAACTACTGGAATATTATAACAAAAGATTTCAGGGTAATACCAGATCGGGAGAATTTTCTTGCATATTTACGCGTTCTTAGAGCAGCAAGGTCGAGCAACGAAACTCTCGAATTGCTCGGCTCGATGCCCTTGAAAGACATGGATCACAGTACCTTCAGAATCGCCATCTCTTGCTGTCAACGTGACAAAAGGAATCACAAGGCGTTTGCAAACGCAGGAAAGATTCTCGACTACATGCAGCAAACTATGAGTGTACCTGATATTAAAGTTTGTGAAGCCTACCTCGACGTAGCCATTATCTCAGAAGCTGGTGGGAATTGGACAGACACTCGGAATGCTACGACTGCCGCTACAGCAAAAGCTGCTCAGGGGAAACAAATACTTAGAGCCCTTGACCGTCTTCACCCTCATTTCACCAACCTTCGGTCACTGCTTTCTTATGGCGATCCTGCACCTATAAAGGAGCGTTCGAGAAATTACGAGACTCAAGATCCTTCCATTCAAGAAGGTGTCATCGGATTGACTCGGAGAATGATTAGTGCCGTTGATATCCTGATACAACAGTCGCTTGTCCCCGAGACCTTGCATTCTGAGCTCCTAAGCAAGAAAGCAACGTTAACACAACTCGTTACACGATATGCACCAAAGTCCACGAGATCCGCCCCAATAAGTAACAATGATGCTCCCAAGCTGACAGCAGCTATAAGCCCACCTCTTCCAACACCGGCGCCAGAGGTGAAAACCTTTACCGCCATGTGATACCGTTAGGGATATCCCTACCACTTTCAAATGTGGCATAGATGTAATTTGCTTCAGCGCCATGCTCCATGTTTATGCTCAGTATTAAAGAACATACATCCTAATTGCTGACAGCTACGCAACTGCCAGAGCCAGCAAATGACACTTATTCCGGAGGAAAACGCCTGCACTTTACGGGATATGAAGGCGAAAATGAAACTTCCTGTGGCCTATCCACGCGACCCTGCGAGTGGGCAACCTGGAACTGTATATTATAATATGTTGGGATTTGAAACTAGATGCAGGCTTGTTTGTATACATATGAAGAGGTCTAGAATAAGCCGGGCCAGACGACACCACATAATCCCCAACTCAACTCGAGCTACATATCACAACCTTTCTAAATAGGGCTATTGCCTGATTTGCAGTTGAGCCAACAATCTATTAAAAAAGTCAAAGTGATCAGCAACGCTTTGACCACTGTAAATTTTACATCAGCTGAATAGAAATATGTTGAGACGAGCGAAATATATAGATGAATTGAAGCTGGACGATGAATAGAACTGATTCTGTGTTGTGGAAGGTTAGCTATACGAAAACTTCCAAGTCTAATATGCTCCAAATTACGAGGAGTCAAGCTTCGTCCTTAGTTTAAATACACTCTGATTATTCTAACGAAGAAGAGATGCTGCAACACATTCGAAGTCCACTAAACTAACGAATGTGGCAGAAGATGTGAATTACAGGCTACACTATATACTCCCCTGATAGTTATCCAAGAAAATATAGACTTCTAGAAGAGAACAATGCAGAGGGAGGCTAGATAGCAATGATAATGGGAGCTTTACGTTGTCGGGTGTCACCCGAGCTTCGACGAGAGATGTTTGGATAAGTGTTATTAATTCATTAGCCAATCAGGCCCCTGCTACTGCACTCATATCAAAGATGATGATATTCCCTATTCTCTAATTCCAATCACCATTCCATGGTAATACAGGGTTGCTATTAATCACAAGACTCGGCGTCTCCAAATTCTATGTTCATGCATGGGTTTTCACAGACCCGCATCATCGTTGTTTGATTGCCTAGTGAATGTTGCCATTCGTGGATACGCTGCCACCGGCTTTCCAAACATGGACTGAAGATTGCTGTCTTCTTCTTCATATCTTCCACACCGGATATCGCACGTAAACTCTCCACACTTTCGATACTGGAGTCTCTCCAATGGCTCGCCGAACTCAGAGTCGACTTCGGTGGAAGTTGCACTTTGTCTTTCGAGACTGCGTGCGCGATTAGTCTAAGTTAAAATAATACCTGAAATAATGGAGCTTACAGTTCTTGGTAGTCCATGAGTTCTCTGAAAATACTGCAAGTTTTGCTTTCGTTTTCACAGTCGGTAATAAAGTTGTAGTCATCCACTACACATGTCAGTTAACAATGTATGTACCAGTCAGGAATATTTCAAGAACAGAACGTGTGCAGCCTCATAAATTCTACTCACCATGTTTCGAAGACTTAAGTCTTTTTGCTAAATTGCCTCGGTCAACATTTTTGATAGACTGGAGTGCATCTAAAGGAGATGACACATACTTGGAGCGCTTGACCTGCTATTCAGTGTCGGCTCAGACTTTAGAATCCCCTGCGTCTGGAAGAAGTCGACTAGCGACATCTTTTTGGAGATTTTGCGCAGGCCAGTGTTTGGAAATCTAGTACTGATTGTAAGGAGCCATGAGCAGCTTTGGGGACCAGTATTTGCTTTTCACTCACCTTCGCTTTTTGTTTGATGAATTACGACTGGAGCTAAACTGGCCATCAGCCCCGAAAGATGAGTCGTGAGGATACGCGTCAAGTTTTTCGGCATTCAAACTATCTTCAGACGAAGAGCTTTCATCAACTGCGTAGTACGGAAGGCTGTCCATTACGATTACTCCGGGAGACTCTTTGTGAGGTTCTTTGGTTGACCCCGGACGGTTTCCAATATAATTTTGCACATGCTCGGAAATATTATATTCATCATTATTTTTAGAAGCACACTTTGGAGTAACGCTTGGTGTTGTGAGTTTAGAACCTGTTTCTAATTTATGTCAGAAAGAAACGAAATGTGGAAGAGACGGTCACCGACGTCTGTTGATGCCCGAATTGTCTGAAGATAGACAAGATAGATCTAGTGATAACAATTCAATATAAATTGGGTCATGTGTATTGAAGAAAGATATTTCGAATTCGCCGCTATCAATGCTCAACGGGGAGAGTCCGGCCTCCCGCAAAGTGCCTTTCACAACTTGATCTGGCATATATAACAAGTCGAACTCAGTAACTGAAGGATCTTTAGCCAGCTCGACACATTGACTTCTTAGCGGAAGCGAATTCTGCCCATGCAATTAGCAAACCTCACTTGAGATATTCACACTATATACCTCTAGAATGCAATCCAACGATTGTGCGCTAACAAATGATGTCCCGCACCTCTCTCTCCTTAGGATCCTCGATCGTTCAAGAATAATGTCTTGCCATTGAGCAGTACCGGGAGTTTCCTCAAGCCGTCTCCGCACCCTCCTCATGTAACTCATATTAGCTTTTACATTTCGAGTAACCGGTTCCATATCAAGCTTCGGCTTCACTTCACTTGCCCATTGACGAATATTGATCTCTGCGTAAGAGGGCGGTTGCTGAGATTGTAAGCAACAATATTAATTCAAAGGTTCACCCCTGAACCTAAGATAAGTGTAACATCAGAATACACACCTGCAGGCTATCAGATAACGCTTGGATCGGCTGTTCCAAATGGGCATTATAGAGCGACGAAATAGAACCCTCGCTTTTCATGTGCCGTAGTTCCCGTCTCCTTGAAGGTGATAACTGTGTAACAAGTTTCTTTACTTGGTAGCTCACCCAGCTCCTTGGTTTAACAGTCTCAGCGCATCTCTCTTTGTTTTCGTTTATTACAGGCTTCTTTCTGTGCAAGAGAAAGTCACCGAATGACCGGCGTCTTCGTAAAGTAAGCTGGGATTTGGATTCCGTTTTAATGCTACTGTTGCCATTCGCCTCCCTACCCTGATTAGTATAGAACCGCTCTTCGGAAAAGAAGACCAGGAACAGCATACTCTAAGGACTGATATAGTGCTGTCCCACGCTCCGCCTGAGGAGCCCAACGTATCGAGCGCGGTGTAGTAGACATATCTTTAGTGAGAACCATATAGGGAACAAAGGGTCACTAGATTCAACGAAAAAGCGTTCCCAGAAGTACGTATCAATGGATGGATGAGTAGAATAATGGGAGTCAGATGGAGGAATGAGGATGGAAGGAAGCGGCTTAACCAGACAAATTCAGCAAGTACTACCCATTATTTGAGGTGGCCTTCTCCGACCCTGCACACATATATACAGTCCAACGGTGTTATATGCTTTGACGCATTCAAGAGAGGAATGGATGCCTTGATTCTCCAGGTTATACTTGACGTTCTTGAGGATGTAAAATGCTAGCAAATACCTATTTTCTTATCAGATATCCTCCACTATGTATTGCTAAACTTGCCCTCGACTTTAACTGTGCCATACAACTGTGATTAATTCAAGCACTTCAAGACAGCTACATAAATGGGAGGCCTGGAAACGGCAAGATATACAAAATATTCTGCCTTCTAGCAGATATCAACAAATCACACTTTTTCGGGATACAAACTAGCATAGTGCTTGTGGTGAGTTATTTGCTATTTGGAGCAGGACCTTAGATCTTGAAACAAAATAGATTGTTTTTTGACTCCAGCTTGAATTCCTGGCACACTAAGGTGCAATGCATGGATCTTGAAAGCTATAATGATTGTTATACTGAAACTATAGTAATACACTTGACTGTCTTCAGAATGAAAACAAGTCCAGGCAACCGTGTAACAAGACATACCATAGTACAACAAAAGAGAATAAAGGCCACCGCAACCACTAAATCTCAAAGAGACCATTATTCTTGGGAATGGTAACGGTAGTGTTGTCGTATTTCTCATGTGACTATGTAAAGCAGCAATCAATGAACGCATACTTTTCATAGTACCTTGAGTCAAGACAGTGAAATCAGTAGCATAGCTTCATTGTTCTCTGTGAAGGCGCTGGGGCTTTATGTGTCAGAATGTTTGAAGGATATAACTAATAGGCCCATCAAGTCCATTCTCAGCCTCGTCTAGAAAAGGGGAAATGCACGGACCACTTTTTGTTGGCGAGCCTTTCGCAAAGTTGAACACGCTTCAGAGCGCGTAGTGGCTATACTTTTTCCTAACCTATATTTTGCACAACTTACTATCATAACTCTTGACTAAATTTAAACGTCTATCTTGTGCTGGCAGACGAGATACGATCAGTTCTTCACCCACGGTACTAAATAGGTTCTTTGAGTAATAAATCAGCATACATCAACGCTATCATGGCTCCAGGAAAACCAAAAGTCGCCGATGACTTCAACGCGATGATCAACGCAGGTAAGGATATACTCTACTGGCTAGACACAACGCCGCTGACACTCTGGTAGATCGCCAGCGCCGCAAGAATGAGGCTCTTGCTCGAGAGATATTTGGCAAAGGACGGAGATCGAGTGCACCAGGAAATGCAAACCGCAAACCTGGCACCGGACCATCCCTTGCGAGCAGAATCGGCAATGGTATTACAAAGGTACATACAGCCGCCCTACCCTTAGCGAAGCTCTGCTGATTCTGTTTGCAGAGAAGCGTTTCAACCTCTACCAACCCGGTAGGAAGAAACCCAAGACAACAGAATGGTCGACCTGCCGGTAATGTTGATGCCGAGTGGACGCACGATCTCCATTCGCACAATAACCCGGCGGCACCTCTACCTCGACACGCAAGCAGAAAATCATTTCGACCAGATCAAGCAAACCGGCTCCACTCCGCCATTCATGCCTCAGCCTCGTCTCCAGCACTAAACACTCAATTCAATGTTGTTACACCGTCTAGACCTGGAATAACCATTCGAGGAATTGCTGGACCATACATAGTGATGGCGAAGAACTTTGTTCAAGGAACAACTGCTGCAGATATCGAGAGTGCTATGACACCGGTTGGAGGAATAGCATTGAACTGCCGTCTTATAACAGAAAGACCTAATGTCATTGCTGAGATCACCTTCGAGACGAAAGAAGGCGCTGACAACGTAGTTGATACTTTCAATAACCAAAGCGTAAGTGTAGATGCAACTACATCATGTGTTTTTGACTAATCCTGCCATAGGCTGATGGCAATATCCTACACGTCTATCACAAAATTGGTGGTTCGGCCCCAAGATCTACACTCCCTCACCAGGCCTCAGCTGCCCCTGCATCTGCTCCTACCGGACCTCGTTCGAACGGGCCTGGAGGTGCGTACGGTAATCCAGATAGATATCCACAAGAACAGAGCAGCGACCGCAGACGTGACTATAATTCCAGAGCTGATATAATGGATGGTTCCTATGGATTCGATGACCGGATGGACGAGGACGATCGTGCTGGAAATAGTGTCAAACCCAATCTTTACAGTGATAATCTGATCAACAAGCGTGGGCGTGGCCATAGTCGGGATAGAGGCCGTGGAGGTGGCCGTGGCTATAACTGAAGCGAGATTACATAATTTACTTGACCGATCACCTGCTGTTGAGTTTTACCACAGTAAGAGCGCCAGATATGGAAGTACAGTACTGAACAAAGACGATACACATCACGCTATATTGTAAGGGCAAAACATACGGACTATACTCCGAGAAGAGCTAGTTCATAGGTCTCAACCTCGCATTTAGCCTATACCCTGTAAGAATAGTAGAATATTAACAGATGATTCTCGAAGAAAAACCTTGTTCAGTGAAAATTAGCGACGAGTAGGAAGAGGGGTGGAATTCCGCATTTAGTTGTGTGGCCATATCGAGGCATGCTCACTGTTGAATCATAAGATAATGCTTTCTATCATCAAACGAGCCAAAATATTGGACTCAGGAATTCGAGCTTTTGGCATTAAGGTCACATTGGAGTAGGACAACCCCGTTGGGTCTCTGTGCATGCTCAGTGTTTCATTCTAAGTGCAATGCAGCATCTGTAAATTACATGAGCAAAGTAAACTCCGTGTTATCGCCCAGGTCTTATGAACTTTCTCTTTCGCTTCGCATGCCTCTCACGATGCACCCGCTGAACTAGAGGAAACCCATCCTCAAACATCAATCGTGTTGAGGTAGATTCCGTGCTTCCTCCCTTGTACTCGACAGACCTTGTCCGAGAGTGCTGAAGTTCATCGCTTGTAGTTTGGGTTTCGCTTAAATGCCAAACTAGTAGCTAGTACAATTCCCTATTCCTGAATGGCGCTAGCTCAGATGGGTTGTAAATATATATCGGCGCCAAAGTGCCTACTCCCAGGAAGTAGACTAAAAGCAGACTACTCTCAATGCCACTGGCTTGATCCCATGAATCCTTCTTCGAGGGTCCTATCCTCGAGATTACGGACAAAGTTTTGATTGTTTCTTGGTCCTGCCTGACCACCTTGTGCTGCCCTGCTGCCCCTTCTCCGTGCGCTTCCGGGGTTCCCATCTTGTACTCCGTCAGGGGGCGGAGGATAGTATGCAGGGCTTGGCTGCAGACGGATCGGTTGGCTCGGGTCTAGGTGACTAGCTACTCTTTGGATAGTCGCAGGTATTCCTCCTTGCTGTACCTCCATAGTGGAAGCTCTTTGACGCCCTGAGCGCATGGTTGCCTGTGCATAAAGGCTCTGTTGTGGCTGCGATGGACCTGCTGCATATTGCGCAGGAGCCATTTGAGCTGGTGGCTGTTGCTGTTGATGTATATTATTATTCATGCCCATCTGAGCGTATGGCCCTGGCTGTTGCTGTTGTTGCGCTGGGTATGGCGGCGGTGCTCCTTGATGGTTCGAATTCCCTGCATACATGTTGTTGTAGTTGTGGGCCGGTGGCGCTTGAGATTGTGGCGTCTGTGGGTATTGATTCATGGGCGAGGGGCCATATGGGTTTGCAGCTGCCGCATGTGCTTGAGCCGTATGTGCCTGAGCTTGAGCAGCTTGTGCACGCTGTTTGCTCAAAGCTTCAGCCTGCTGCTGCTGCTGAGTTCCAGGTGCAGGTGATCGGTTTATAGAGCTTGACTTCAGGTTCATTGGGGGTACAAATGGGCCAGTGTACTTCGCCTGAGTGATAAAAGGATGCATCTTTGCCTGTTGAGGTGACCACCGCTCCAACGGGTTGATGTTGAGTAAACCGCGCACAAAGTCGATGAATGCCACCCGATTGTTCATTTCTGTGGAGACTGATTAGCAGTTAATCTTCTAGAATACTAATTGGTCCTCACCTCGATCTATTTCGCTTTGTTTCATGTTTTTTCTTGGCATAGCATAGGAACGGATAATCTCTGGTAGGGTAGTCGCTTGGAAATACTTTTTGCTCGGTTGCTCCTTCGTTCCATGCTCACGAGAATACTGTTCCATGCCCTTCAAGTGATATGTGCGCCTCCCGAAATCATCCACATCATGCCTTTTTTCAAAGAATTCCCCAGACTGTTTTCCCATCTCTAGCATCCAGTTGGGGGGATTGCCAAGCATCTCAACTATGCGAGAGACTTGGTTGTATTCAGACGAACCGGGAAATAATGGTAGGCCTAAGAACAACTCCACAACAATGCAGCCCAAAGACCACATATCTATTGCTGATGAGTATGGAAGTCCAAGGAGGACCTCAGGAGATCGGTAGAATCTGGATTGAATGTATGTGTATACAGTCTGCCGTTCGTCGCATGCTGATCCAAAGTCAATGATCTTAATTATTGGACTCTCCAGATTCTTGAGAAGAATGTTTTCTGGCTTTAGATCACAGTGGATCAGGCGCGCTTTATTCAACAGACTTAGTCCATTCAAAAGTTGTTGTGCAAAAACCCGTACGAGTGTTGTGCTCAAACCTCTGAATTGGTTTTGTTTGATAAGTTCGTATAAGTTGACACTTAGTAGCTCAAATACCAGACAAAGATGTTGTCTATGTATAAACGTGTCTTTCAGTCTGAGCAGATGGTGATCATCGTTTTTGTCGAGCTTGGTATTAAGCTAGGAGTAGTAAGTAAGTAGCCCAAGGACGTAGATTGAAGTCCCTTACCAGATCAAGTACTGAAACCTCCATCATGCTTTGATTGAAGTATGCGGTTCTGTTCTTGACAACTTTAACAGCAACAACTTCCTGGGTCTTCAAGTTCTGGCATTTAACAACTTGTCCAAAGGTACCTTGCCCAAGTACATCAAGAATGAGATATCGATTTCTGGAGCATGTTAGCAGTCATCATCACAGTGATATTTAGACTTGTTAACCTTGACACGTACTTATGACCAGTCTCCTCTGACCCGAGAATGTCATTTACATATAGTATGTAGTCGCTATCCTCGTTGTCGAATCCATCATTCTTAACTCCCTTGCTTGGTTTTGTAAGTACTCGCCGAGGATTTCTAGACGATTCGTATTTGAAACTTGGGTTACAAATCCTGTATGTTGAAGGCAAGTGGCTTGTGAGAGCTTGAAGCGGCTGTTTATAAAATTAGCTTCGGATCATACATTTTGGCTTTAAGGAGGCATACACTTATGAAACCACCTTCTGGATTCGCCCGGCGAAAAGCAGGCTGGGCATTGATCTTCGGACGAAGATCGGTAGCCTGTCTAACTTTGGAGAATTCAGGTACCGGGCCCCTACCAGGCGGGCCATCCAAAGACTGCTGTCCAGGTCTGCGCTGAGCTTTAGGATCGTTGCCAAACACGGCGTTCAATTGTGCTGTCGCAGAATTTGGGTAGGACTCGTTGCTGTTATTTGAGGAGTAAGGTGTAATAGGGGGCAGTTGCTGTGGCTGTTGACGACCTGTGTAGTAAGAGTTTGGAGATGGATAGTTCCCCGGTCTTGTAGGTGATTGGCGCTGGGAGGCTACCTGCGCGCTATATTGATTTTGGGCCTGGGCTGTACCATAAGGTGATGTTGGAGATAGTGTCTCCATAGGAGAATAACGCTGAGCTGCAGCTGACGGTGCCTCACCCGGGGAATGCTGCGAAGCCAATCGCGAGCTAGACAAGTGTTGTTGATGGTGTGGCCGCATTGGGTACTTCATCGTGTTATATGGATCTCCTGCATCTGACATACTCACATCCCCATTTCCATCCCTCATGTTTGGAGTAGATATAGGAGATGCAGTGACCGACTGAGGATGGCTGGCCATCCCACCTTGATATTGATCGTAATTGAAACCGCCGGGAGTCTGGGATTGGGATTGGGATTGGGAGCCTCCGTTGTAGTCGCGCGATGACTGTGACGGTGGTTGGTTTGGTGGAGCATTGCCGTTGTACCGCCTGGAAGCTCCAGCAGAGTCCGAATAGGCGCCCCATTGGTCCATGGTGAAAAGCGATGCGAAAGGTATCTCTCGAGCAGGTGTCGTGGAGCTCGTGGGGCTGGCGCTTTTTATTGCGAAGCCAGGGGAGCACAAAAGCGTTGCGGGCTCAGATACCAGCTTCTCTGGGCCACCAGTGACTTGAGAACGCGTCGCAGAAAATGAATGACCTCGACGGGGAGGTAGAGATAACCTGTTGGTAAGTGATTCTGGTGTCAACGATGCATGATGGTTTGGGAGGGGAAAGTTGACGTGGAGACAAAGTTCTAGGGTGTCGTCGCTCAGATTAAGCGCGTACGGGAGGTAGGTGTGTAATAAGGCAGAGTTGCGACCTGAGGTGCTTGGCAACGAGGCAGTTACAGATTTGTTATCGGCGCGCAGAGGAATTGAATATCAACAGAACGCATTTCGCGCTGGGAATTTCTGATGGATTATGCGCACGAGCAGAGTCATCTAGAAGCAACGTGACAACCAGCGCATCACCAAACCGCCATACACAGTTGAGCGTACGTATCCGTGGTGCACAAAGGTTGGTCGGTACCTAGGTACTTAGCCTTACTATTTTGGTCAGAGCTGTCCATGGGGATACGAGTTTATTCGTAGTTTACATGAAGATCCACAAGTCAAGGTCTCAGCATGAAGGCACATATCACATAAAGAGAGCCCGAATGCGATAGGTTTGGAAGTGTCAGCCAGTACATCCCCAAACACTAGAGCAATGCTTTACAACTCGCTTCATCTGGTAACCCCGGCTGGTAAAGATACCTATGAAGATCTCCATCATTGACCCCTCATTGATGTTATCTTGATCCCTAAATATGACTTCAGCTACAGACTAACAGCTACGATTAGGGATCTCGAAAACTGCGAGAAAGGCGTCGTGTCCCGGGGATGTAAGAGGTGATTAGCTGTGCAACGGGCGCGTACTAGTAGGTATCAGTCCATATACTGATACCCTCCCCAGGCATAGAGTCATGGTGATAAGGTACACGTGATACCCCTTTTGCAAATGCAAATGTATTACATGCTGTAAATCGCTTACATGCAAGGAGGCTCTATAGATTAGCTCTCTCTGATGTATACATACAAATTGTAATGTAGAGTGTACAGGGAACATATAACTCTGGAGATAAGTCCCCGTCCTTCACGCCCAAGCCTGGGGAGGCTTACCTAATAAAAGTTAGTATGGTTGACAAGGTCGTTTATATGTGACTCTACTGTAGTGTAGTGTAATATGTTGCTGTAGTATAGTAGTATAGTAGTATGTGACACTGTAATTGGTCCTGGTCCTGGCTTGGGGGCGCGAGGACGAGGCTGACCTGTTGGCTGTAAGGCTATCTCAGTGGGGCGACTCCATGACGCACGCCGGAGTTGTAAATTGTAGTCAGTCCCTCGACTTAGAAATCCAGAATCTCTTTGGTACAGTATATGAAATCATCTCGTCTGCCACAAGTTCGATGACTCGTTGGTCGGTCTTCGGTACTCGCAGACAAGATGGCGTCCTCAACCACACCCGAAGTCAAACTCGAGCTCAGGCTTGCTCCCTCTATTTCTCCAGACAACAACGAAAGACCTGCGGAGGAAGTGAATTCCGGCTCTGGGATGGCACCTATGGATGACAACTTACAAGAAGACGAAGGTATTAACAACATCGCCATGGCTTCTGATGAAGCCAGCGCTCTGAAAGGTCTGGGGTTGGCAGACAACGTCCGCGACCAAGACGAGTTGGAGAAAGAAATCACAAACCAGGCCAATCTGGTCATGATCGAGCAAGAGGATGCGCGGGATCTGAAGAGAATAGAAAAGGCCAACAATAGCATTCAGAAGCTCGAGGCTCACCTACTGATTCAACGTCAACGTATGGATACTGCTACTACCGATCGGCTACATATGAAATTCCAGGATGAAGTGAGACAAACTACGAGCGAGATTTTGGCACTCAAAAAGGATATCAAGGATATTGAGCAGCGCGTTGAGCAACGCCACCAGGAGCCTGCTGCTGCTGGGGGAGTTAGAGAGGATGAAGCTACAGCTGCAAATCAAAGACTCGCCACCGAAACTCAAAGAGAATTTCTCATTCGTACCGGCAAGATTACACCTTTTTCGCGCATGCCAGTTCGGGGCCCTGATGGATTCAATGGAGATCTTACGGAAGCCCTCATGGATGCGGAAGAGGAAGCAGAGGTTGGGGACAAACTACTAGAATCGAATGAATCCGAATTCAAATCTCACCAGAATTTGCGATTACCAGGTTTTGCTGATGTACCGGAGAGCAGCCTGAATGTCTCGGACAATGAATTTGGGTTACGGCAACGTAAGAGAAGAAAGCTAGCAGGCGCGGCTTCCAATGGCCGAAGTCGGAAACCGTCCACGGACGATGAGGCCCCTGACATATATTCTCCTGACCTGTCGGTCGAGGAATCTGATCCACTCGAGGACGACGATGAGGATGACGAAATTATGACCAAGAGTACAAGTCGCAAGAGACCACTAAAGGCTTCTAACACTGCAGAAACTATCAATTTAGGTGGTATCGATGATGGCAACGAGCAAATGTACCAGTCGAGACTGAAGAATTGGGTAGAAAAGAGAAGTGCGGCAAGACGTAGTAAAACACAAGAAGACCAGCAATCGACACAGGATGATGAAGATGTCGATGACGACGAATGGTTCAAGCCGTGCCCAGATGCACCTGATCATCACTTTGACAACGGCATCAAACTCCCCGGAGACATTTACCCAGCACTTTTCGACTACCAAAAAACTGGTGTCCAGTGGCTTGGAGAACTTTACAACCAGCAAGTTGGCGGTATTATTGGTGATGAGATGGGCCTCGGAAAGACAATTCAGATGATCTCTTTTTTGGCTGGGCTACATTACAGTAAGAAGCTTACCAAGCCAATCATTGTCGTAGCTCCTGCTACAGTCCTTCGGCAATGGGTCAACGAATTTCATAGATGGTGGCCACCTCTCCGGGTATCCATTCTACACAGCTCAGGTACTGGTATGCTAAATGTCAGTAATGAGGGCCGCATCGAGGAGATTGAGGAGATGTACGGAAACGCGAGACGGCCATCGAAGTCCAGCAAGGCTGCTAAAAGAATTGTCGAACGAGTCGTGAACCAAGGGCATGTTCTTGTTACGACATATGCAGGATTACAGACCTACTCGGATATTCTCGTTCCTGTTGATTGGGACTATGCTGTGCTTGATGAAGGTCATAAAATCCGAAATCCAAATACGGCTATCACAATCAACTGTAAGGAGCTTCGCACAGCTAACCGCGTCATTCTCTCTGGTACTCCAATGCAAAACAACCTAATTGAACTTTGGTCACTCTTCGATTTTGTGTTTCCAATGAGACTTGGCACGCTTGTCAATTTCCGATATAGCTTTGAGGTTCCCATCAAGTTAGGTGGCTACGCAAATGCGACGAATGCTCAGATTCTCACGGCTACAAAATGTGCCGAGACGCTGAAATCGGCCATTAGTCCATATCTTCTTCAAAGACTCAAAGTTGATGTCGCTTCAGATCTGCCTAAGAAGAGTGAACAAGTACTGTTTTGTAAGCTCACCAGACCTCAACGCGACGCTTACGAGGCGTTTCTCGCTTCTGGTGAAATGGCATCAATCTCAAAGGGCCAACGCAACAGTCTTTTCGGGATTGATATTCTCCGCAAGATCTGCAATCACCCTGACCTTCTCGAGAAATCTTTAATATCAAAGCCTGGTTATAAATGGGGTAGTCCAAACAAGTCGGGCAAGATGCAGGTTGTTAAATCCTTGCTAGAAATGTGGAAGCGGTTTGGCCACAAGACACTGCTGTTCAGTCAAGGTGTGCAAATGCTCGACATTATCGAAGAATATGTGAGGAGCCTCCATGGTTTCAACTACATTCGTATGGACGGCAAGACTAATGTGAAGGACCGGCAAACTCTAGTGGATCGTTTTAATAATGATCCTGATCTCCATGTCTTCCTGCTAACCACCAAAGTTGGTGGACTTGGTGTCAATCTTACTGGTGCAAACCGAGTTATCATCTTTGACCCAGATTGGAATCCATCGACAGATGTGCAGGCTCGTGAAAGAGCTTGGCGTCTCGGTCAAAAGAAAGAAGTCACCATTTATAGGCTCATGACCGCGGGAACTATTGAAGAAAAAATATACCATCGCCAAATATTCAAGCAATTTTTGACGAACAAGATCTTGAAAGACCCCAAGCAGCGGCAGACGTTCCAAATGAAGGACTTACATGACTTGTTTTCTCTCGGGGCATCAGACGATGGAATTACTGAAACTGGCGAGATCTTCAAGGAAGCTCAGGTTCAATTTGCGAATCAGCCACATGCACCAGAAGAGGCAGGCGCCGTGAAAAGAATTGAAGACGCATCCACCACCCAGATTGACGTGGATAGCAATAATACGAATCAAGTCGATACTGTTGTCAAGGATGAACAAGGCGATGATGATAATGAAGTACATAATATCACCGGAATTGCCGGTATTGAGCAGTTTCACGACGAAGAAGCAGAGAATCAACCTTCTGAAGAGGACCGGTTGATGGAAGGCATTTTCGCGGGATCTGGTGTACATAGTGCTCTGGAGCACGACCATATCATCAATGGTTTGCCCAAGTATTCAGTAGATCGAATAATGCTGGAAAGAGAAGCAAAGGCTGTTGCTGCCAGTGCTGCAGCGGTCTTGCTTAAGGCAGGTGAAGCTGCAAAGAAGGTCGAGCCGGGTACAGTGACATGGACTGGTGAGTTTGGCTCGACTGGTAGACCAATCAACCATCGTCGTGCCGCTGGCCCAAGTTCTGCTAATATTCTTGCTGGACTATCGAGCAGACAAGGTCTGAATTCTGGAGGCAGCACCGGCAGTTCGAGATCAGGAACCCCAAGCACTAATCAAACTACTGGTCCACCACCGAAGACTGGTATTGATTTCATAAAGTTGATCAGAGAATTCATCATCCGTCAGGGTGGCTCGGTCCCCAGCCAAATGCTAGTAAATCACTTCAATCGCATGTGTAAGACTCCTCAACAGTCGGCTGAATTCAAGTATATGCTTGGCGAAATTGCGAGGCTAGAGCGGTCTAATAGTCGCATGAGAGGTAGATGGTTTTTGAAAGACGCATACAAATGAGTGCGGTGCATGTGGTTAGATGAATTTCACGAATTGCGTTGTATATTAGAATCAAAGGCGTTCTTTAGCGACTGGCGTTTGGCAACAACTATACTGCAGCGACAGTAGTTACTTGCAATCACTCTATGCATAGATGTACAAAAGAATCAAACAAATAGACCATTTGCATGTCCGTTGATCAATAATTATTTTTGATGATTATATAATGATCGAAGCCCTATCTCTTTCTGTAAAATATTCATGTTAAGGATCCCCCCCTTACTTATGGACTAACAGATATTTCACCAGGGTGCTCAAACTTTGTGGCCCAGGTCAGGAACTTAAGTATTAATACCGCTCAGTACTGTTTGAGTTTTTAATGCATTCAAATGTCTAACAGAAAGTAGTGGAAGCTGAGTGATATATATATCATTTTGGAAACAGTGTCGAGGTATTACTGAAAGTGTTCAAACGATAGTTGAGCTACTAATATTCAATATCTGTTACGAACTCTGACTTCCTCTGTCTTCAGGATCTTTAGCAACCTCAACCTTATATCTCACATCATGAAGCCAACCCATTGGATCCTTGACCGGCTTCTTTGCAGCTCTAGGATCACCGCTCATTGGCATCCAGGCACTAGCAAAGTCTCTTAGCCACCTCCACCACCACCTCTCTCCTAGTGTCACCAGCCCGGTCCAATAACTCTGATTCGTCATTCTCTTGCTCCTTGGTACCCTGGCAGTGGTATATTCCTGGATTGCCTTCTCAAAGCTTGCTGAGCTATCTACACCCACTTCAGGAGCGTTGTTTAGCAACGCGTTTGCAAGTACAGTAGCATCTTCGATACCGAAACACGCCCCTTGCCCACTTGACGGTAACATCGCCCTTCCCGCATCACCAATAACGACAATATTCGTACCGCTGATTTCCTCCGCCTCCCAAGAACGATACCAAAGCGCGGCCCGTACAATCCTCTCCGAGTGCTTGAAGACCTCCCCGAAAGTTCCGGAAACTGGGTGCCAGACATGCTCGTGTGCTTTCAAGATTTCTTCTGTGCTCTCTACCGAATAACCGCCAGTGCTGATCTGTATGCCGTCCCTTTTATATTCTCTGGCTGTCTGGCCATCCATGGCCGTCCGCGGAGGAGGAGCAGAAGAAGGGAGTGATATGGTCCAAAATTGCTTACCGTTTGGCAATGCCCATGTCGAGGCTGTACCGGAATCAAGAAGAATCCAGTGTGTGTCACCGAGATTCGCCTCCCCTTCTCCCATTTTGTCACTTACCCCGTAAATACCTTCTGAGTAAGAGAATTCTGGCTTCCATCTCTCCTCGCCCGGTTTCGCTTCAGGTAACTCATCCTTTGGCTTTCGCTCATTAATGCACCGCCGCACAGTCGACCAGATGCCTTCAGCTCCAACCACAAGATCTGTGTCTACCTTCTCGCCATTCTCAAATACCAACTTGATGCTTTGATCACCCTCAGCATTTTCAACCGTCTGGAGCTTTTTATCCCAAATGATGTCACCATTAGAAGCTTTGATCTTTTCGAGCAGCAATGCCTGCAAGTCCATTCTCTCCACAACTCGCATATTAGTTCCAAGGTCTTCTTTCCAGCCTGGGTTTGTAATCCAGTTGAAGTACTTGTGAGCTCCAGATTTCCAAGCTCTCCATATTTGAACTCGAGTTGTCTCGCAGCTGATGCTCTCTAGCCTAGCCGTTGTGTCAGTTGAACACTCTTGCCTCGCAATAGATGTAAATTCGTCAACTGTTCCGGCTGCGATACTTTGGAAATCTGATTCTCACTTGGCTACAGTACCGGACATGATCAGAGACTCCGGTATCCTACCCAAGTATCTAGCTTACCTCTCTTTCAGTCCAAGTTCATAAAGTGGGAAAAGCGCATTGGAAGTCAACGCAACAGCAGCTCCAGCCGCATAGGTGGCCGCCGAATGCCCTTGCGAAGGCTGTGGCTCTGGTAGCTTCTCATAGAGAATTGGCTTACTGCGAAACATCAACTTAGTTATCGTGAAGTACAGAAGGTAGACTTAAGTGGGTGTTATAATATTACATCTCTAAAGTAGATTACAAAGAGGTAGGGAAAACATACTAGAGAGTACGCAACGTAGGATTTGAGAGGATGGTCAAAGCAAGTACGGGGCCAGCAACTCCAGCACCGATTATAGATACTGTATACTGTTTGGGCTTGGTTGACATATTGACGTCGGAGTTGCTTGATGCCCTCGCTTAGTCTAGGCGAACACCCCTTGATCATCTGGAAACCTAAGCGTATGAATTCACCATTCTATATCTATTCCTTTTTTTTTGACAAAAATAGAAAAAGGCAGCCTGACTGCCTACGCGTTGTAGGTTTCACCAACTGCTGTCGCAAGCACGCTAACTTAAACTTTGCGGCTGAACATTCCAGCGTCTTACAGAGTGTAGCCTAATATAATGCCCACCTAGAGCTTGGCTTGAACGGTGGCTTTGGTCAGCGGCTGTAGATAGATTGGATCCGATGTCCTTATGACAGATTTTGTCTCGATACAACAAACCAGAACTCCATTCTAGAGACAACGTGACACGTGACTATATACGATAGGTTTCTAATTGATGGGACAATGTCTAACAAGGAAAGAAGGGCGGATATTCCATAAAGAGATCTTAAGTATCAAAATCTAGATATTTAGTATCATATCGAGAAGCTGGTGGATCGTGGACTCCGTGCCAAGATCGCTTACTGGTTAGGAGACGAACTTCCTTACTTTGTTATGGTACATCTGTATTATTGGTACTAGTAGAACCTCTATCTTAATTGTTATACTATACGGTTGAAATTCACTTTTTTTTCTCTCAATAAATCCGTTGTTTGACAGCTAGACGTTTCCGTCATTAGAACATACCATGTACTTATTCTGGTTCAGCTGCAAGGTTATATAGACTTTGAACGAGACTGAACTGGTTCAAAAACTGCTTCTATGAAATAATCAAACAAATGGGCAAGTCTATACTGACTATTGGGGTATATATAGTCGGCCTCGGTAAACAAGCAGTATATTAGTTCCATACATACAATAGAGTTCATCCATACTAACACACAGGCTTTTATCCGCTCCCATCAGAGACAACTAGACAATTTACAGCACCTGCATCGTTTGTCTCCCTAACCGTAGCCCTAGAATTCATTCTTTTGAACAGCCTGACTGGCATCGTCGATCTCTTGATCTTCAGCATCGTTACACCGGAGTCCACGTCGACAGTAGCCATAAGCATCAGGTCCTCTCTACCCATCCAGTACGACTTGCCCTTTTCAAGACTCCAATTTTGCGGCGTGGTTCGAGAATGATAGTCTACACCTCTTGGCCGTACTTGAGTAGAAAGTTGTAGCGATGGAATAGGATTGAAATGTCGTGGAATAGTACCTAGGCAAACACGATTATGTCCATAGGCACCCTTTGTGGGGTTTTTGCCGCGAGTTTCGAGGCAGAGATTCGTAACGCAAGCGAATGTCGCGATCTCGGTAGAATCGATTAGCATTCTTGCCCAGGAGTTTGGTCTACGACAGGGGATTGTCAAGCATTGGAAGCCATCAATGGGATCTGCCCACCCAACGCGCAAAGCATCCTGCTCATCTACCCCGGTATGTTGTAGCTTGTTCAGAACCTCCTTGATGATCATAGATGCTGACGCCTGGTAATTTACCGGTAAGTCTTGAAACCAAATCCCTAAACCAGGTTTTAGCAGCGCATCGACCATCTTCAGCTTTCCCTGCAGAGTTGGCCATTCTGGAAGAGGGGGAAGACGTCCCGCCATGTAAGACTCTACACAGGTAGCTATCACTTGCTGTAACGGAACCCTACGAAGTGTTCCAGTACACAAAGATAGCTGAACGCCCCATACTTTGTTAAGCTCTGGAATAAGCAAGCTATTCGCAGGATCTAACATTGCTTGTTTCCTCGTCCGGCCGGGTAACTTCTGCCAACCTAGCATCACTTGAGGAACAATCCACTGGCCTCCTTGGATACCGCTTTGAAAATTTGTAAGTTCCCAATGTGGAGCAAAGGCCTCGAGATTGTTGAGATGGTCCTGAGCTATAGTCCGAAACTCCTTGTGTCCAGCATCGGTACTACCAGGGCAAAGTGTATTTATCCTCATAGCTCCTATGCGAATAGGAACGTGCGTCTGCATCGGGATGGTCGAAAAGAGCCGCTCAGTATCAGAAAGAATCTGTGGAAATTCTGGATCTGTTTCCGACAGCCAATGCCAAAGGCAAAAGTTAATGTTGGTATGTGAGGTGGGATACAATATGCCGCTTCCAATCCAAAACACCCCTTTCTGGTAGGTTATTGTATGGGGCGCAATACCTTCGCAATAATCGAGCCGGGGACCTATACAAACAGAACTATTAGTTGCCCTGTATAAAGTTTCCATCACAAAATAGTCAATGAGTTCGTGGGCTAGCTCTCCAAACAAGTAAGGATTTCTCCTGTTCAAGTTACTTACCTCCCCAAATATTCGCAATATTATCAAGTGATGAGATAATATCACAGGGGGCACTCTCTTGCCCATTAGAAACATTCGGGCTATCAAGATCACCTATATTGAACACCAGCACCGGCGACTTAGTTACATTACCAAAGCAAGTTAGCTGCTTCAATTCTGCAGTAGCCACCTTGGTGATCAGCCCACCGCCTCGCAGTATAACTTTTGAGATTCCTCGGTCTATGAAAGAAAACTCCAGTTTACCGGTATAGGCTTGAGCGTAGGCTTGTACACCGAGGCTCATAATCTGGACGCTGAGCGCAGCGTAGTGAAGAAGCTCAATTTCCATAGAAGGAGTATCTTGATTAGAGGCTTTTGTTGTTCTGGGATTCAAGATGGAGAGAAATGGATATTTCCCTAGAATAGAATTGATTGAATATGGTGCTGGTTCCGGTTGTGTATCTGGAATGGATGTAATGAACTGTTCGATTTTTATGCGTGTGTACAGAAGTTTCAGGACGTCTTTGACTTGATTCAGAGGAGGATGGTCTAAGTTGCGAGTGGGAGGGTCTCCGTAGCGGTTGATATAACTTTGCTCGTCATCTAAGTCCTCCAGCGACCTCTTCTCTGTACCACCTCCTCTTTGAAACTGTTGGCTACTGCTACCTGTGTTGTGGAATGTTTGTTCAACACCTTCCCCAACTTTGATGACATTCCTATCATTGCTCGGCCTAAAACAAAATGCAAAGAGAAACCTCAAGGCGCAAATAAGTAACAAGGCCATATTAAGAAATAAACTATGATGCTTGATTACAAACTCGCGATCTTGTGGGAAAGTTTCCGAGGCTAGCGCTGCTTCTCGTGCATCAGGCACATCCTCTTCTAGGTCTCTAATCAGCACTTCTAGACTCTCCCAAAGGGCTGTAAAGTCCGAGAAGTACATGTCTACAACTTGTACGGTATCTTTCGTTGGGCCCTTTATCAGAAGCGGCAGAGAGCGGAGCGGAATCATTCTCAGGTCTCGAAGTTCCATGATGACACTGGTGGAGTATCAGCAACAAGATTCTGGGACAATACTCCTAGGAGAGGGATCGGGGCTACAGAACATTCAAATCTTGTAAGAATTGTTGCACATACTGGATAAGTACCGCTAAACTTGCCTGAGTTTGACGCGCAAGAATATATGCTTCACTTAAGGACCCAGGAAGACAACGCTTTCCATACGTCACCGACACAGTTGGAGGTTCATCCCTCCCAAAAGCCATATGCCGCTGGACGTCTTCCAACCATGATTCATGCAATAAATCTTGATTAAGCCCAGCTCTACCTACCGGGATGAAACCAGCAAGACCCAGCATTAGATCCGGTCTAAGCATTGGCTTTTCATCGACAGAACACTCGCTCTTGGAGTCTTCAAATCCCACTTCATTGTTTGGCACATACTCACTCACCACATGTGTAGAGTGGGTGAAATCACCTAATTTGACTCGTGTGAAAGTTGATGATAAATTGGCAAAATAATCTGGTCTGAGAATCCATGGTGAGTCATATTTCTCATCCACAAGCAGCTTCGCTAGGGAATTTACGTTATTCCCTTCCGTATTGACAAAGTCATACATCCAGGAAGGGTCCAGCGCTTTGATAGTATTAGGACTCTTCAGTATTCTAACCACATCTTCAAAATCAATTTTCCGGCGACAAGCTGCTTCCTCAAGCTCTTTGTACGTGAGCCTTCTGAATGGGTCTGATGGTAATTTGACAGGCTTGCCAAGGATAAATCTTAGAATTGGTCTCATTCCATGATTGCCGTCCTCTTCAGTTCCTACCCGCTCTTCGTTTGGATGTGGAGAAAATTCTGGAATAGAATATTTCAATGGCGTCCATCCCTCGTCATCACTGTCGATTGGCATTCCTTTCTCCATGGCTTTGGAGGGTGGCGAACCGTTGCAGTAGAGTAGTGTGAATTTATGGGCTACGTAGCACAGCTCTGCCGGCCAGTGGCAGACTCATCCAGTGGTAAACGTAGCTGATAATGGGTACTTACTCGGAATGCTAAATAAAGAAATACATAGCTGGTATGGATAGATCTCACGGTAGATATCCCAAATCGATATGTCCTTTCGACCGCTTAGGGGGGGGTGAATTCCAGTTGTAATTTTATGGTGAGGCTGAAAAGCAGGTTGTGAAACTACAAGCATACATTCTGTGTGGTCAGTAGCCGAGGGCAGGCAAGCCACTCCTTTCTCCAGCACATATAGAGTTTAATGTGGTACATTAAACAAGTAATGTGATACCGATATATAAGCTCACCCAGTGCCTTAAGCTGTGATATATTGAAAGTGTGCTACCTTTATTGTGTTTAGAACGCAAAATATGCCTATGCTCTAGATAATATGGAAGCTATGCACTATAACATTGCAAGTTTTCAAAAGCAAGATTATATTAGCGTAGAAGATCTGAAGAAGAAGAAGAAGAAGCCTATAATACTTAAAGTAGTGCTCTACTAGCAAAGCTCAGAATCTACAATTTAAGTCGCTGCGGAAACGCCATAGCCCAAGTCACCATATCGTCGCAATCGTGTTCTTTCGTATCCCATAAACCCAGATCCTCCCCAGACGTCATTCCCTTATATAACATGGCCCGTTTCATCATCCACACCTTCAATTTGCATACCAAGAGCGTTAGGAACTCCAATGAGGATCTTGCCTCTAGGCACCCTGACATCCCGAACTCCAAAGTTCCCAAACACCTTGAGCGTCTTCAGCTTGGGGCAGCTCCTAAAAATACAACCCACTACAAAGTCGTTGACTGCTTGGCAGAAGCTGAGATTCATCTCTAGCAGCTCAGGATATTTTCTGTCTGCTGCAAATACTGTCTCAAAAGATTCAAGAGAGATATGACGACAGGAGTGGATATCAAGGAACTTAAGTGCTGATCCAGAATGAGCCATAAGTGCCTCGAAGCCATACGAAGCAAATCCAACTCCGTCAGGGTTATCACGTGGAATCGCTGCGTCAATGTGACGGCACTTGTGGAAATCGACATATGTCAATGGTGGATTGTACCAATTGATGAAGAGGTTTGCGAATGCTTTATCAGTAAGAACTTGGTTGTCGCTGATTCGTAACTTGGAAATGTTTTGGCAATTCTCGTGTATCGCGTTGAGGACACTGTCATCGATATAGGGGACTGTCGCAAGAGACAAGGTACGTAGTTTGGGACCAATACCGTTCAGAATGTCGACATATGGACTGGATGAAGTATTCTTGTAAATCTCAAGACTCAAATATTGGAGATTTTGAAGCTTTGCGATATGAACAAGCCCGGCGTCGGTGACCTTCTGATTGTGACAAACCTTGAGCCTCAAGAGGTCAGGACAGGCTTGAGCAAGCACCTCAAGAGTCTCATCACCAAAGTGACCATCAGTATGGTAAACTTTTAATGCTTTCAGTTTTGATGATTTTTCTTGGAGGAACCTCGCCCATCTCTCATCATCAATTAAGTTGGCACCGTGGAGGCTGATACTTTCCAATTCTACTGTTGTAGCTAGAAGATGATCCATAACCATATTTTTGAACTGGACAGCATTACGTAGGCGAAGCGTTTTGATCTTTGGTACAATTTGGAAGATTCGAATGTAATCGTCAGGGGACAACTTTGCTCCGTCATAAACAGTAACTGTGTCAAAGTCGGGTCGAAGAAATAAGTTGAAAGTGTAGGGGTCTAAAAGCCGCTTCTTAGAGAGTATTGCTGCCAACCTATCGATCAACGGAGCTGGGAGATCGCCAAAATCCTCTGCCTGTTCCACATTTTTTGCCAAAGTCTCGATACATAAAGTCATCAAATCTTTAGCACCAGGGTAGATCCCATCAAGAAGGTTACTTTGGAACTTTCTCCGTGCACGTCCTGCACTTGTTTTCTTTCTCTTCTTGGCAGCCCCTTCTTCCTTATCAAGGTCGTTCGTACATTTCTTACACAATAGACCACCATCCGGGCCTTTTCGAGAGTAGGCAGTTACCGTAAATCTCTTATCACATATTTCGCAATTTTCGATTTGATCGGGAAGGGGCGCCATACTCTCTGCGAAGATTGCTCGTGCAGCCTCATCTTCATCAGACATCTCATCATCAGAACCGAGCTGACGCCTTCGACGTTGGAATCGCTTCGATGCCTTGATTTTGGCAATAGCTTTCTACCTCCGTGTCAGCAAGTCACATTGAAGAGGGAAGAGCTGCCCCCAAACTTCGGGTACATTAAAAACAAGACAGAACCTAGGCACGTAGAAGCTACGTGGTAAATGTGTCGAGATTTCTTAATCCAGTATGCACTCCCCGAAGTAGGGACGACGTTTTGAGTGGCACCTACATCTTCTTCCTGCTTTCTCTTTGCAGCTTGGGCCTTGGACTCCTTTCTTCGCTTAGCAGGAGTTGGCTCAGGCTCGACATCTGGAGCAGATCCTCCTTCCTCATCGTCATCAGCATCATCATTACTTCCCCCGGTGTTTGCAGTTTGCTGTGAGGCTAAGGCAGCGGCACGTCGAGCATTAGCATCTTGTTGGATTTGTCTAGCACTGATGTTATGCGACTATTTCGATTAGCAAGTATGCAGGCAAACATTTGCTTACGGAAACCTACAGCAAGAAAATCGGTCAAGGCAGATTGTCTATAGACAGTCGACATGTTAGCATTAGAAACTGCCAAACAGAGTATGAATGCTGAGACTTACGGGCCCCGAATCTGACGAACTGCACGGTTGACCTGCGCTGGAGCAATACCTGCAACAGGAGGTGCAAGGGGAGTTTGGGCTGGAGTTTGGGCTGGAGGTTGAGTTGTAGTATTTGAGGACGTAGAGGCGGGAGCAGCAGGACCACCTCTGCCGGACAGAGAGGACCGAGTACGCTTCCTAGAGGAACTGTTAGGGTTTTAAGAACACAAGCCAATGGATGTTTGTGCAAATCATACATGGTTGAACTCCTCTATTGGATTGGCCGTAGAGTATACAGTATGTGAGGGAGAGATGGATATAAGAAGTCCCAATGTTGGCTGACAACCAGGACAACGCGATTAATTGCCAGGGAGTATCAGGTAAGTATGGTAATTCTGGGTTTGGATTGACTGGAAAGAAAGGGATGAGGGCGGATACGATTCATTGGGAAAGAATTGATGACCCGGGATTCATCCCGACAGACACTTTTACTTTTGACTGACCAACCTAAAGTGCTTTTTGCAAGGAGACGCGCTGCCGCCCGCCCTTGTTCTTATCGCCGATGCCGACCCGTATATTTGTGCTATCCACCCAATCAAAGGCCATCTGCTGCCTGGAGCCTTGCCACGGTGGGTTGAATGTACCGGGATTATTTAAATACCTGCCGATTTCACTTAGCGTTCGGCCAGTAGGATGCCTGCCAGCATATGGAGCACGTGACTTCGCGTTAAGTGAGAATTCAAAGTTCGGTGGCAATGAGATGCAAGCGTTTCCCCTGAGCCCAACCAGACGAGACCAGTCTCTGCACAAGTTAGTACCTTCTATTCAAGCTCTATTTTTGTCAAATTCATCTTTTAGAGTCTTGCTACCTTATCAACCAGTAGCATTGTGTTTGTACATACAGCTTGGTACAATGTAAGTTCCCAATCGCTCGCCCCTTGAACCGCTTTCCCCGGCATTGATCTAACTCTTCACCAGAACAACTTCTTCAAGATGGGCCCGCGAGATCGTGCGAAGAAGTTTGTGGATGGAGTCCTCAGCAGTCCATCCAACACACGTCCATCTCCAACAACTAGACAGTCATTGGGAAATAAGTCTAAGCTCAACAAAGTAGTCAATGGAACTGAAGACGTCGACCCTCTGTCTATGATTGATGGATATCCTACAAACCGCAACACTTCCCGCACCCGCACATCATCGAGTTCTCTATCGCTCTCAGATTCTCACAATGAAAGTACTGGATACTCAACACCAGCCACAAGTGCATTCGCGACCCCTGCTCCCGAGAAGACTCCAGCAAGAACGACATCTACTACACGTCGGAGGGGCCAACCTAGAGCCTCTGAGGCTACTTCTACACCCGGTATGAGCGCTGTTGCGAGAGCCGCGGCACTCAGAAACAGCAAATTCGCCCTGAATTCGACGACCAATAAACGCAAGAAGACAAATGTGATTCTGGATTCAGATGATGATGATGATCTTATTGGCAACGATGCTGATGCCCAGATTGCCCGTGCTCTGCAAGAAGAAGAGAATGCGGCCATGTTGTCGTTAAGCAGTGGTAGTAGCAGACGACCACGCAAAGTTCAAAAGATTGCTCCCAAACTCGTCATCGACGAAAGTGATCCCGACACGGATTTTGAAGAGGCTCCAATACGTTCTCACCATTTTCAAGTACAGCTTGGAGCAAAGGGATCTAATAGTGTCTCATTTGGCCCAGCAAAGAAGAAGACCATCGTTGATAGTGATGACGATGATGACTTTGTTGTGGAAAATAGTTCAGATGAGTTTTTGGAAGATGGGTCAGAGATTGAATCGCTTCTAGTCTCGCTTCCTCGCAAGACACAATACGCCTCACCACGAACTCGCAAGATGCCACCCCCGCCGTCCCACAATCGTTCTAAATCAATCTCAAAACCCTCCAGGCGCTCACTTTTTACCGCCAAATCCTTTTCAAATGCTACTCCTGATTTAGCAACACAGGATACCATTACATCAAATACCAGCTCCCCACTAAGCAGTCTTCCTCCCAGTGATGATGAATACAACAGCGGGATTAACAGCGATCTGTCAGACACAGAAATTGACGACCTTGACAACACTATAGGTGCTGTACCTCAAGGGACACGTGCGCCCCGAAGATCGAGGGCATCCACCCGCCATAGGATCAACATGCTGGAAAGTCGTGGCACGCGTAGGAGTAAGCAAGAGCGAAAAAGATTGGAGCTTCATCATCCCGAACTTCAAACCATGTGGAATGATCTTGAAAACCTACCAAAGATTGGTCAACATAAGATCGAGCAGCCCAAAAACATCAACCGGCAGTTGAAGCCGTTCCAACTCGAAGGCGTTTCATGGATGAAGGCCATGGAAGAGACAGAATGGGGTGGCGGTTTGTTGGGTGATGAGATGGGAATGGGAAAGACCATCCAAGCCGTTTCCCTTATTATGTCAGACTGGCCTGCTAAGCAGCCTACTCTGGTCTTGATACCCCCCGTTGCTCTCATGCAGTGGCAACAAGAAATCGCTGATTATACTGATGGTACTTTGAAGACATTCGTTTATCATGGTACTAATATCAAGACCAAAGGATTGTCATTGAAGGATTTGATGAAATACAACGTCATTTTGATGTCGTATAATAGTCTAGAGTCTATGTATCGAAAGCAAGAAAAGGGGTTTAAGCGAAAGGATGGATTATATAAAGAGGATAGTGTGATCCACCAAATTCAGTTTCACCGCGTTATTTTGGACGAGGCTCACAATATTAAGGTAAGCTATCCACGTTTTAAAACTCGAAACTGGTCTAATCAGAAAATAGCAACGTACTACAGGCTCTGCTAAGGCATGTTTCGCCCTGAAAGCTGACCACAAATGGTGCTTGTCTGGAACCCCACTACAAAACCGAATTGGAGAGTTTTTCTCTCTTGTGCGCTTCCTTGACATTCGACCATTTGCATGCTACTTCTGTAAACAATGCAGTTGTTCTCAATTGAATTGGGACATGAATTCAGACAACCGCTGCACTGGTTGTAATCACAGTGGCATGCAACATGTCTCTGTTTTTAATCAAGAGTTACTCAATCCCATTCAAAAGTATGGTAACAATGGAGAGGGAAAGGTTGCTTTCAGGAAACTCCGCATCCTCACTGATCGATTCATGCTTCGTCGTGTTAAGCGCGATCATTCTTCATCCATGGAACTGCCGGCCAAGGAGATCTATGTTGATCGCCAGTTTTTTGGTGAAGAGGAGAACGACTTTGCAGGCAGTATCATGAATAGTGGTTCCCGAAAGTTCGAGACTTATGTCGCACAAGGTGTTCTTCTCAATAACTATGCGAATATTTTTGGTCTCATCATGCAGATGCGACAAGTTGCAGACCATCCTGACTTGATCCTGAAGAAGAACGGAGAAGGTGGTCAGAACATATTGGTGTGCTGTATCTGTGACGAGACTGCCGAAGAGGCCATTCGATCTACTTGTCGCCATGACTTCTGTCGTGAATGTGCAAAGAACTATCTTCATGCATCAGGTATGCTTGTCAATCTGACTTAACATCATTTCAGCTAATTAATATAGAATCACCCGATTGTCCAACCTGCCACATTCCACTTGCAATTGACCTAGAGCAGCCAGATATTGTACAGGATGAGCAGGCTGTTAAGAAGTCGTCTATTATTAATCGTATCAAGATGGAGAACTGGACTTCATCATCCAAAATTGAGGCACTCGTGCATGATCTTCACGAACTTCGAAGCAAAAACATGTCGAGCAAGTCTATTATCTTCTCACAGTTTACTACTATGTTACAACTCGTGGAATGGCGTCTTCGCCGCGCGGGAATCACAACCGTTATGCTTGACGGTAGCATGACACCAGCCCAACGACAGGCATCCATAAATCACTTCATGACTGACGTCAGCGTTGAATGCTTCCTGGTTTCACTCAAGGCTGGCGGTGTAGCTCTCAATTTGACCGAAGCATCTAAAGTCTTTATTGTTGACCCATGGTGGAATCCAGCTGCAGAGTGGCAATCAGCCGATCGCTGCCATCGTATCGGACAAGCCAGACCATGCTCAATTACCAGACTCTGCATCGAGGACTCTGTCGAATCTAGAATGGTGCTTCTGCAGGAGAAGAAGGCCAATATGATCAACAGCACTATCAACGCGGATGAAAGCGCAATGGAGAGCTTAACGCCTGAGGATATGCAGTTTTTGTTCCGTGGAACTTAATCATATGATTTGTGTTTCATAGGGTATGTTTTACAGGAGTTTTTAAAGCGGACTACTTTAGGTGCAAGGGATGGCTTGCGTATATCTCAATTGGCTTGCAGGAATTTGCAGGAAAAGCGTCCACTCTATTGAGTGCGTTCGTGGTCTTTGGCACTGTGGAAGTATCCTTTCATGATTTTTTCCCGCCTCTAGGCACACGTTATAGCTTTTCCCATGAAGTACGATAATATGAATTACGAAATTAAACCAATAGCTCGCCCCTAATCAAGGATGAACATCACCATGCCAAAATATAGTAGAAACTTCTCAAGGTATAATCTTAACGTTACGTACTGTACAAGAATCTTGGCCCCATTATGCACCCGATGCCATCATGATGCCTATATTACAGTTCTCCCACACTTACTTCGTGCTTTCACCCTCTACTCGTGTCTCTGCGTGTTGAATCTCCACCAACTCATCATCACCTTCCCCGACCAGCTTTCCCGAATCTGCTTCAGAGGTAGCCTCAGCCATGCCAACATGCACGACCTCATCTTCGTCATCATCGTCATCCAAACTCGTCCTCCGTTTGGCTGCAGTGGTAGTACTCAATCGTGTCCGACCTTGTCCGTCGTCCCCGAACTTCCCACTTCCGTACTCGTCATCTGAGTCTTCATCTGAGCTCTGTGAATCATCGTCAGCTTGTGCACCTCTGAAATGGCTCCTGTCGCGGCCACCATCCTCCCAACCATTTCCTCCCTGAACCCCGTTTCTGACTGGGCCTCCAAAAGGCCACATCGATGGGAAGCTCGCTTGGCCTTTTGCACCCGATCCGAGAAATGAAGTAGAAGAAACAACGCTACCAATCAAGGGGACACCCACATTTTTTTCATCAGGAAGTAGATGATTTAGACTTTCGTCGTTTCCGACCAAACCAGTGCCAGGCGGCAGGTGACCTTTTCCTTCCTCTTCGGCCTCCAAATCACCAATCGTAAAATCACCTTCGCCGTCAGAATCATCATCCTCGTCGGTCGCAAATGGATTGAGGTTCTTCAAATCTTCAGGCCGGTCAGCTCCGTCACCATTGGAATTACTCGTGTCGGAATTTTGTTTGCTGTGAAGAGCAAGTCTAGCCGCCAGTTGGCGACGAGCACGAGAAGGAGGTATATTAAGCGGGGGTGGTGGCGGGGGAGGTACCGATGGAGGTTCAAGTTCTGCAGATGTAGTCGCTGTCGTGGTTGAAGGGGTGGATATGTAACGAGAGAACTAGAAGAGTTGGTTTGTTAGTCACAATCTTATCAGAAATTTTCAACAACAGATCACTATCGTTGTACACATAGCAGATAATATTGTTAACTCATGGAGCGGGCATGCAAAGAGCTAGCCTGAGGAACTGGACCGAAGTCTAAATTAGTGATATCGCCTCTGACTATAGGGTGGAATGTTTAGGCATGGCTAACTACCAGCCAAAAAGATGATAATGTACAAGAAATAATCCCGCTAAGGACAGAATCAACTAGCGGTCATCTCCCTCAATGAAAAGAGGGATCTCGCGATCGAGCTGTTCTAGATATTCAAAGTCGACATCATCATCGTTGTGTTTGTTAAGATTAGGGGCTGAAGGACAAGAAAGTTGAGAATCATGACCCACTTCTGCCGAATTAGAATTCCGAGAGCCATCCTCATCATTGTCTTCTTCCATCTCGTCGTCTTCCTCATCGCTTGAGCTGCCGAATCCGCTGAGAAGTGTACCTCCACTGAGCGTGAAACCCGACGCTCCATTGCCGTTCGCCAAGTCAATGTTATCAAGAGAGGACCCATTCAGGCCTGCTTCCGCTAATGCTGAAGATGCACCACCAAAGTTACTCGAAGCATTGACGGCATTCATCACAGCTTGTCTAGGTCCAACAGACAAATCGGGTCTGACTCCGCCCAGAATAGCGTTATCCCGTTCCCTAGTCTCTGCTAATGTGACTTCAACGTAAACAGTCCATTCCTCATTCATTACTTTATCCATAACAGAGTCAGAAAGCAGCTCGGGTGGATGCCTCTCTGTGAATTTAACGACCTCTTCGGCGATGAGGGTTAGATGTCCCATATAGCCGAGACGCATCTTGTTCTTTGCTTGTGCTTCGTCACTCTTCTTCTGTCCATCAACGATGCGCATTGTTATATTACCAGTTTCGAATAGATCTATTGCGAGTGAACGGTTGAATCCGCGGTCCATAGGGCCGTTGAAGACTTGTTGTACAACATCGTAGACGACATTATGTAAAAAGTTGTTCCAAGGGAATCGAAAGAAGAAATCCTAAGAAGTCAGCAAGTTCTAGATAACGGAAGGGAAAGACTCACTAAGATAGTCGGGACAACTTTATGCTCCACAAACTGCATTTTGAGGAAATCACCAACGACGGGTGTGATATCCTCTTCGGCTGATGCGTGGGAATCTTCTGTATTTCCCATCACTATGTTCGAGCTGTCGCCAGCTTCTCCCATAGTGGTGTCAAGGCTTTCCGAGCTCATAACCGATTCCGGTACGGGAAGTTGATCATTAGTCAGTAGCTCATTATCAGGTTTCTTAGCAAACAATGGTGCAGGCTTGTCTTCTGGATGAGGCACTTTGGCTAGTATCTCGGATGGCGCTTCTTCTATAGGTGCGATATCCCCTTCTGTACTCGAAACTTTTTTGGGAGTCGCAGCAGGCATCAGCGGCTCTGTGGGTTTCGACTCTTCAGTGGTTTGTTTGAGGGTTTCCACGTGTAAGTCTACAGAGGGTGGAGGGGAAGTCATAGTTGTGTCTTCTTCCTTGAAATCCAGCGAGTCGACTTTTTGTGTGAGCTCTTTCGTGGGTGAAAGTGGCTGAACCATCATATCTGCTTCCAGAGGCTCTTCGTGGAAGGACAGAAGTTGTGGTGGATCAGCTTGTTTTGTTGGACTCTTAGGTCGGTCCAGCTCAATATTATGAAGTCTTGGAGAGCTCAAAGGTTCATCAACAAATTCTTCATCGTCCTTATCAAGGAAAGAAAGGGTTGTCGGAATTGTCGAAGCAAGTAAGTCTTGAACCTCAGGCCTCTCGTCGAAATCATCTTTAGCATCGTCACCAAGATCGGCAGCATGTGTTACCTCTTCAAAACCATCATCGTCCGTCGCGTTCTGGACCTCTAATTTTCTAGAGCCATCTGGTGAGCCTAAACGTGTTTGTGTGGAACTTTTCATCATTAAATCATCGTCCGAGGATCCTGCTTGATGCGGCGAAACGGCAAGTTTGCCTTCAGACTTCAATATCTCTCTCTCAGCGTCCCTAGCTTTCACAAATTCCTCGCTTCCAACTTCGTTCAGGAGGCCCATGTTGCTACAGTGCAAAAGCTCTGCCATCAGTTCACAGGTTTTGAATCTGTCAAAGCCTAGGGGTTCAATCTTTCCACCGAATGCAGCGTTTAGCTCTTTCCTTTTGATTGTCACTGGGCCATCTCCGCCTCCAATTGTATGGTTGGGGCTTAGGATAAGCGCCATGAAGTCAGGGACTCGCTGAGCAAATAACCTCAACAGTGTTCCAAGATATATGGGATCTCTGCTTGAAGGGATAGCGTTTGCTTCGGCTCCAACATCTGGATCATAATCGGAGTTGTTTTTCCGAATGACTTCGATAACAATGCCGACTCCAACGGTTAACGGATTCCCACCTTTAAGCATATCGAAGATCAATCTTTCGATGCACTCATGTGACACGAGTTGTCTGGTTAGCTCGTTAGGACCAATACAGGACTGCTCGTTTTGAGATGCATTGGCTGAAATCGTAATAATAGCCTTTAAAAAGTCCCCAGCCGAGGTCTGCGTTGCCCACGAATGTTCTGAGGAGAGGAAAGACAAAAGTATTGGCATCAGATCCTGCGAATGAAGCCAATCAACAATGCCTTGGCCACCTTCAGCTTTTTCGAGACTGATTATCTTCAAGAGACAGTCCATGATCTGGGCACTGTCGACGTGATGCAGCATGTTCTTTACCGCTCCGTCCACTGATTTGAAAAGCTCTAGCATCTCTTCGGTTTTCCTATCGAGCAAAGCCTCATTGACCTTAGTAAAATAACTGGCTTGGAGAGGGTCGAGAGGAGCTGGCAGCTTCAGAAAATCCCAAAATTTCCGCAATCCTCTACATTCCATCAAGGCTTCACATATTGACCAGTTGTCCGAAGACAGAATTTCGGCCGCCACATATGCATATCGATTTCGTTTCTTCTCCTTTTCTTCCTCATCTTCCTCGTCTGCCTCTCGAGATCTCGATAACGATCGATCTTTGCCTTCCGTAACCTCCTCGATATCCTTCTCTTTGGGTTTTTGTCCGGTCTCGGAATCGGGCTCTGCAGGAATAATGACTTCAGGCTTTGGAGCTACCACATATTCCAACAGCCTTTCTAACACCTTCTCATCTCGGAGGTATTCGATAAGCTTCGTGTTGTGTTGCTTTAATTCTTGTATAAGATCGCTCTCATCAAGCAATTCAGTCAATTCCACATCTGGTTTTTCGAGCAAGGTATCAATTGCTGAAATATTGGCATCTTGGAAAGAATTTGAGTTAGTCAAGGCTTAACACATAAGTAGGATCATTACATACATCCGCCAAACCTCCAGAACATTTTCAATTAAGTCGCAGCGACTGTCCGCCACTGATCAAACAATGAGGAACAAAGCTTGCAAGACTTCGGGTTGCAGATAAGAAGAACCTATAAGGCAGTCATGCGCCCGAGGCTTATGGAAGTCAAGCACAATATCTTTGTTCAGAAAGGTGCGCGCTAGGGTATCTTAATTCGTAACTCCGTTCTCTTGGTCTATACGTGTGTCGTGAATCGTAATAGGTGGCAGATGTTAGGGAGAGACCGAAAACAACCTGAGAAGTTGGATTAAGGTTGCAGAGGCTTGAGTTGAGGTAAGCGTCCGAGGATCGCGGGTCGCGGGAAGAAAAGTCAAGGAGAAGCAGATAAAGGCGGGTATCAAATGAACAGGTAGAAGTGAAGTAGAAGTACAGTGAGTGCTTGTTTCAATGTTGTGATGTGCAGCTGTGGAGGTGGAATTGTTTTGTTTTGCTTGGGTGGTCTGCTGGCTTCTGCCAAAAGGGATTTCCAAGAGATTGTGACCACCGTACCAAGCAGGGCTAGAAGACGTGAACGATACAGGGCAGGATAGAGCAAGTAGACAAACATTACAACCCTATTCGTAGCACGTATGTAATTTGTTTACTTGAAAGACTACTACTACCACTAGTTGCTTGATATGCAAATATATACACACATATATGTTTGATAATATGATTGTGTGTTTCGTGGCATATATCTGCCACGTTTTTGTGCATTAACCAGGCAAGCTCGGGTGTCAACCTAGGCTCCACGTGACAGGCTTGGTATTGAGCCTAGGATGACGTCCAGCTTGTGGGGTGAATAGTAGTTGAGTTACTGTAACTGTGCTTGTGAACCCGAGACGCCGCTCCATAGCATCATACCACCATAAGGCACCCACCTTCTGTGCTTCCAGCTAAAGAAACCAAATCCAGCAAAGTTATCACTTACCTTTGACGAGTTGAGTCGCTTCTCAACTGTATTCTCAAGATGAACCGACTCTTTGGAGCTAAGAGCTCAGCACCGAAGCCCACCCTCAACTCAGCAATCTCCAATGTAGGGCCATCCTGTCTTTTCCAGCTAGAGCGCTTGACAGATACATCATCTAACTTATGCAGGTTGACACTCGGGTTGAATCCATCGATGTGAAGCTTGCAAGCATAAATGCTGAGCTAACAACGTATCAAACGAAGCTCTCTAAAATGCGAGATGGTCCTGGCAAAACTGCCATAAAACAAAAAGCTCTCAAGGTTCTGCAGCGTCGCAAACTCTATGAGTCACAGCGAGATCAACTTCAGCAGCAAGTGTGGAATTTGGAGCAAGCTGGCATGATGCAAGATAACCTGAAGAATGTCATGACTACTGTTGATGCGATGAAGATGACCAACAAGAGTCTGAAGCAGCAATACGGCAAGATTGATATCGATAAGATTGAGCGGATGCAAGATGAGATGGCGGACCTCATGGATATCGGAAATGATATCCAAGAAAGTATCAGTCGAAGTTACGAGGTACCAGAGGATGTGGACGAAGCAGAATTAGACGCAGAGTTGGAGGCGTTAGGAGAAGAAGTGGAATTTGAGAATATGGGGGCAGAAAGCACGCCTAGTTTCATGGTTGATGAGGTACCTCAATTCATTGATGAGGCGCCGCAAACTGGGGACAAGGTCGCTGCAGGATAAACATCTATGAATGCATGAGAGGCGTTTGGGTTAGGTATCACAGGCATACGGTTAGGTTTTAGCCCTGGAAATACCCATGGCAGGCGTACAATTGATTTGAGTTTCTAGAGTCTTCTCCTCGCCCCTGCTTGTTGGTGACGTTCGTCCGATGTCTTCTGCCTCAGTCGGCATGTAGATTTCCCACAGCAGATCTTGAGCTGGATGCCCTCTGTGTGTATGGAGAATCTTCGCAATTTGTCTGTTGATACATAAACTGTGTTTATATTGTAATACTTTTCCTTCTCCCGCAAAGCTAAAAGCAAAGTGGTCAAAAACTATGAATACCCACGCATCGTAATTCATGAGTAGATATTCGTACGGGTTATCCACGGCATCTCCCAGAGCTGCTGTATGCTTACGCGTCTTCGCATGGACATGGTGTTGTTCCTGTAGCCCCAGATCAAAAATTGATACAGGCTTTGTTAACTCAAGTCTAGTTGGTTATTTTCATATTTAAGTGCAGAGATGCAGCATAAAACAAAAGACCTTTTGGTCCTAGAGCAATGATAACATTTTGGACGTATGTTGTCAGCATTTGGAGACTTGCTATTTACTGGATACTTTTCAATACTCTTTTCTCGACTAAAGCTCTACGCCATGTTAAGCAATACAGCGATATCATGCTCCCTTTGTTTATGATTTGTAACAACAATGTAAAATTTCATTTTGAAGATGAGCTGAGGTGTTTCGCTACATATGGCACTGGAGCAAAGTTGCACAAGCTAGGCTTTTTCGGGACCTATGTTCCGATTCTGAAAGATATTTGTATACAACAAACGATGCTTTAAAAGACAAGCTTTCTCGCTATCTTCAGCCGCCTTCTAATAAACTGCGAGACGTTTCTCAAAATGTCCCAAAATGGATGGAAACTGCTAGAGAAGAGTCTTATTGGTTGCTACCTAGAGTTCCCGATATCCCCTCCCAAAATAATCTAGTCCCGTTTCATATTGAGGCATCTTTAGTACTGCAAATATAGGAACACAAACTTCTCATCAGCTACCTTAATCCTTTGAATTAACTCTAGGGCAAGCATTTAGCATCATGGCAGGAGCCAAGCAAGGACACCCCTTGCTGCATCAAGTGTAGATGTGCAACAAAATTAAAATGCTCACTTGATATCTAGGTAACCAGCTTGAGCTAGCCGACAACCAACCATAAACCTGCTCAGCCCATAAGAGAATCGGGTGCTTTCCGGACATTGAGAGTAGGGTATCTTCAGCTATCTTGAAGATGTGGACGTGTAACAAGAAAGGATCTCTGCACGGTATCTAATTGATTAACAGGGAGTGCTGGTTTACATAGCCACCAGCGTTGTGTTACAACATAGTGTAACATATCTGCTTTGAAACTGAGTGTCTCCTGATAAAATTAGCTCTCGTCTGTATTATTACTGATCGCTATCAAACTGTGTCCCTTCCTTCTTCAGGCTCCAAACTCTTACTTGGAAGATAAAGCAATTTCCCTTAAAGTACAACTTATGGACGATATGACTCAGTTTGCTGTGTTAAGATATGTTGAAGTGAGAGTTCTTGTTAGTTAGCGGCTGGCAACCACAGAATCTTAGCTTAGAGCTAGGCAAACAATGAATATCTTTGCGAAGGTGGGAAATCCAGAATGATGTTTTCGTTGTTCTAGATTTAGAAGTGCGTATATGTTCATATTCTGGTCCATATCATCCGCTATTGATGAATAGTGAATTTAGGATTCCGGCCATAAGCTACTAACACAATACCCAACAAGACTTTTTTTCCGTGAAATTCCATGCCTACCAACTCCAATATACAGCCATTGTTACTCAAACAGTATCGTTCATTTATTCCGCTTCCAATCCTCAGACCATAACTTTCCCAAATCGAAATCCTCCTCCACCTGGAACAAACCCAGCATGAAATCCATGACCAAGAACCTGATCCACCGGCCACTTCGTCCAGCGTTCCCATCCTGCAGGCAATTCTCCCATTACCGTCCTCAATAGGTTCTCTGGCTTCCCTCTAACCCACCACATGTTCTCTGCTCGCTTCAATGCCACGCAGTAGTGTGCCGCAATTATCAGGGCTTCAGGGAGCTTTTCCTCAAGTAGTTTAAGAAAACCGTCGCTGATCATGGAGAACCAAGACATTACGGCGGAAAGTTTGGAGATTTCTGGGTTATAGGTCAGGAGACTGAAGACCCGACAGAGATGCTTTACAGCTTCAGAGAGAACTAGTTGCAGCAAGTTAGCTTTCAAAGTGATAGGAAACTCGAGAGCAACCGAGGCTGTCGTATAGGTAGATCAATACTTACTGTCTTTGTCAGCAGGGGACAATTGTGAGGTGAGCCAGGCATTTAATAAGTCCGTAAGCGGACCTTCCTCCGTAGCGGCAAGGGGATAAGGATACTTCTGATCCATTCCTTTCCAGGGCGCAAAAAGGGGCTCTAGAGGACCGTCCTTTAGGGACGGAAATAGATCGCGTAGCATAAAATGGGATCCTCGATGTAGCTTAACCCAATGAACATGAACAGTGTCTGAGTCATCTAGGATATTGACCGGCGGTGCGAAGAAGAGCGTGGATGGTTTTGTTGGCTCTTGTGATGCCCAGGCATGCGTGAATACCATAGTCGAGAATGCCCAGCAAGCATGGCAGTTCAATAGGCTTAGATTAGTTATCTCGGGTTGGAATAAAGAGAGTGCGGTTGCTAGGTGGGTGTCTGATGCAAGCCGATAGATAGCTGCTTTTTGCGGCTTTAATATAGACATGTGGATAGCCGTAAGAGCCAGAATTTCATGCATAAGGAAGGGAAATTCGAACCCCATCTCCACGACTGTAACTTTGAATAGTTCGATACATGTGTCAAAGTCGACAAAGGATTCCACGCTACGGGCAGTCCAATGGTGAAGTATCTCGAGGTCAAGCATGGTAAAGTTGGCAGGGAGAGCTGGTTCTGAGATGATGGAGTTCTGGGGAGCACTAGCCAGGTTCGAGGTTGGAGTTGAAGAAGTTGGACTCGGCGATGCTAACATAGATTGAACAGTTGGCGGGCCTCTTTTGAGAGGATGAGTTTGAAGGTAAGAACATGACTGATTGTGATTTTGACATTTCTTGCAAACTGGTTTCGTCTCATCGCACTACGAAGTGTTAGCAACTGTGCGGTGCATATGGATTGTAAGAAATCAATAAGTAGTAGGTACCAAAGAAAGTTTACAGCAGAAGAATCACACATTACACCCTATTGTTGTTTTCAACATCAAGAATAACGATGGTACAACACACGAGCAATTAAGCTCCACAAACCGATCAATTCGTGCTTCCATAAAGTGGTCTCATTTCTGTCAAGGCCAAGCGAACAATGGAGAAGCACGGTATACTTCTTTAACCGCCCTAATGATTTAAGACAATCATCTCATGCAGCACAAGATGTACAATACGAGTTTGAAATGATACAGTAGGATTTGATAATATGGGCGGAGCAGGTGCTTCAAGCGCTTGTCAACAGATTGGAAACTTCTCAAGCTGGATTCGGGACCGAAGTTAAAAGCCGAGTTTTGAATATCGAAAAATTCAAAAGAACCAAGGAAAATCGGAATTCTCAGAATAAGCACTATATTCAGCTGCGTAGTACGTACCTTGACTTTTCTTTGCTTGCATTGCATGCACCCTAGTTTAAAGTCAGTCTCTGGCTCGCGGATGCGGCGTTCTATTGGTATAGGCTGAAGGGGCTTTACCGGTCCTAGACTTATGATGAGGGCGCCTCGGCTTCCCTATCGGCGCACTTGGATTTGTAGAAGTACTCGCGGTATTGCTGAGATTTTGAACCATGGGAACTGGGGGTGTATCGTGGTAACTACTGGCTATGGGGGTGCTTGAAGCGGTGCTACCGCCCGAAGCAGCTCCTGGCGTGCCGGCGGCAACTGTTATGGAGATAGGAGAGCCTGGCAGTTCCATCTTTCTCTCTCCTCCAGCCTCGACGTCGTGATTGAGCCAAGGCTACTACGAGTGGGAATCTGTATCGATGCAATTAATCGAATGAGATCACGTTCTGTCCGAGATGCGACACCGACATCAAATACACGACGCTAGCTGGTTAGTGCAAGAAGAGGGGAGAACCCTCGCGTCCCGTTCAGGGGCAACCAGCATCAACCAATGAGAAATTCCCCTTCCAGACAATCTACTATTGGGCAGTATTTTTAGGGAATTTTTCCGACCTTCGTATCCATAAACAGATTCATCATATATCCACTATCCCTTTCCTGTAGAAAATCTTCTTGTTCTTTTCCCCTGAGTTGAGTTTGACTTTGTGGCTTAAGTCCGTACGGAGTTTATATGGAATGTAGCGTACTCAAACTCAAGTGTTTTGTACGCCATTTTCCCTTGTGTGGTACTAGCTTAGTATTTAGAGTCCAGAGCTTGATCTTTTTTTTTTTAAATAGATAATACGCTACGAGCACAGGGCTCTTGCCAAGATTCAAACATTGGAAGCAAGTAGTGCCCATAGAATGGCACTGATGCCTATGTCAGTCGCTTTGATGCATTGTCCACGCGTTCAAAGTCTTATCCCTTGATGTTCCTTAACGACCGCCAATTACAGACAAGCAGGAGCTTTGCCTTGGACTTACATTCCACTAAAAAGTAAGTAGATAACGAATGCAATATAAAAGGCTCGGCGTGGCCTAAATCCTGGGCGATTAGCATGACATGATACGAAGCTCGACAAGAAATCCATAAGGCACTTCGTGAGGCGTAAACTGGCTCAGCGGCTTCGGTCGCTCGGATGTGATATATGTCCGCTTACGTTACGGCTGGTCCCAAAATGGTAATCTAGAAGTTGTCGTTGCTAGAGACACGAAATTGAATGAGGCTGAGTATCACGTAGCTTATTTATGCCAGGCCCTGTCTTATCATCTTGTGTCAAAGTGCGCACAAACTAAATAGCCAATATATATTCACTATTTCCTTCTCTCGATTCGCCGACTCTTGTTTATATGACCAACACCACTCTCCTTTACAGGCTTGATTAATACCAGCTGCAAATCAATTTACAAATCACTTCTATCGTTCTTCCTTCTAAGCGACTGCAGTCCAAACCCTTCCATTATCTTACATACTCCTGCTACGGCTACCGTCTTCTGGCTGTATCAACATGTTCGAATTAGAAACTCGAGAGACGAAAGAGTTCTCCCTATTCAAGTACCACCCTAGTCTTGCTGCAGCAGTTATCTTTATTGTCCTTTTTGCTATCACGACTGGATTACATGGCTTTCAAGCAGCCAAGAGACGCACGTACTACTTTATCCCATTGATTATTGGGGGTATTTGTAAGTCACCTACAGTCTTCTAAATCTCATTATTAACACTCGCGAAGTTGAGGTTGCTGGTTACATCGGCCGAGTCCTTGCTACGAAGAATGAAAAAAGTATAGGCATATTCATCATGCAGAGCGTTACCCTGCTGGTCGCACCCGCCTTGTTTGCAGCGTCAGTTTATATGATTCTCGGCCGAATCATCCTTCTCACTCAATCGGAAGCCTACTCCCCCATCAAAGCCCGTTGGTTGACCAAAATATTTGTGTTTGGCGACGTCTTCTCTTTCCTGGTGCAATCTGGCGGTATGTTTCGCTATTTTAGTTCATTATATCTTTGGCCAGCCTCTTCTTCACAAGTGAACCAGCAGCTCCGAGAGATCCGTAGTCCTTCTCCCAAATCATGATATTTATTAGAAATAGCTGACAATTCTGTCTTATTAGGGGGCGGCATGATGGCGCAAGCATCTAGCCAAAACTTAGGCAAGAATTTGGTCTTGATCGGTCTCTTCATTCAGATTGTCTTCTTCGGATTTTTCCTTATCTGCGCCGGCCTGGTACACTGGCGCCTAAAACGTAATCCCACACCGGCCTCAATGCAAACTAGCTGGGTGAAGCACTTGAGCATTCTCTACGTTACGGGTGTCTTAATCTTGATCAGATCACTCTTTCGAGTTGCCGAATTTGCTGGTGGACACGATGGCCCCCTCCAAAGCCACGAAATATATCTTTACATCTTCGATTCCGTTCTTATGTTGGGAGTCATGGTAGCGTTTAATGTGGTCCATCCTGGATCAATCATCGGTCGAAAAGTACAACACGAGGGCTTTGTTCTTGGGGATAGAGATTCCTCCGTGGAAAGGCCCTTACAAGAGAGAAAGTAAAGGTTTGGGATTTAAAAGGGAACAAATTGGGCTGAGTAGAAGGCGTTTTGGGGGGGTTATATGGCTAGGGTTGTGCCTCTACACATTAAAGGGCACTTGTATTTCATTTGTAACATAGAAGTGTTGATATTGGCGTTACTATACTAGATTCATCATGAACGGAGAGCTGTAATGTACATAATCCAAGCGTACAGCTTCGTTTTCTGCTCATATCTCACGGTTGGAATTTTGTCGCTCAGCTGTTGTGGCATAGGGGGTCCTGCAATCTTTGTGAATAAAAGCGTGCATATATCAAAATTGGGAACTGAAATACCTCCCATTTGGCCATGCCGGCAATTTATGACTTAGTATGTGGGCAATAGACAAAGTGGTCATAAGGCACGCTTTATTTGCCAATTGTATCATGTTACGTATGGGCATGTGTGTTCTATAACTCAAGCTGAGGAGGAGACTGCCGATAAATAAGACAGCACCATGTACGCCCACTGCTTCAGATTAGCTTCTCGCCTTAATATGCAGAAGCTTCAGCGGTTATCAATGAAGTAAGAACTTGACATGTTTGAGAAAGCAAGATTGGCAATACTGAAATACCTTAGAGTACGCATTTAGCTGATTATAACATATTTTAGAAATGAGGTGTTTTGGCAATTACTAGTACAACCTTTCTCTGGGTTCTTGAATGGTGTATCTGTTGGCAGCATATACTCTCTCGGAAGCACACAACATAGTCGAGCTGTTTAATCTCCTCTACCCGCTCTCTCCTGTTGCGACAGCAACTCTCAAAAACTTGGCAGCATCTCATAAGCTCTGAGCTATTTCTTAGTATCGAGAGGCTTCGGAACAAGGAAACTAGAATTATATAGGTGGAAATACTGTCACTACAACTTAAAATGTTCGAAATTTTGTTACTAGGGATGTGATGATATAGAGGGTTGAGTAGAGACAGTATCGGCCATATCTGGATGGAACAGTCATAAGCATCACGATTAGTCATTACAAGGAATCAGTATCAACGAAAGCTGATCTTCTAGATAAATTAGTGTTATGGTAAAAGCCCACATTTGTAAAGGCTTAAGGTCAGAATGTTCATGGCCTGATAGGAGTAATGAAGCTTCTCGGCTAAGCTACTAACCCTGGTAAATAGCTACCTGTACGATGCCGAGACTGCGTCATGGATTTTGAAATAAAAACATTATTACGGCACGAGTTCTAGCATACAGCGCCGTATTCCCTACCATATTTTTCTACATGCCAGGAATCAACTGCTCACTACCGTATACTTGCACCCGCTATCTGCGAGCCCCTAAAAGATACTATGGAGTGTCAGTTATTCGGCGGGGAGGAGGCCGTCGCCCATCCTCGAACCTCTCGCCACTTAGCGCAGAGAAAATAGACGACAGTAAAGCTCAAGTAGCAGATAAATTAACAGATGAAGCTTCGAACGCAAAGCTTACTTCTGCTCAGAATGAGGAGCCTGAACAAGGAGCGATGTCAAGACGGCTCTCAGAGGCGACTGAAGAAGCTCTATATGCAGGAGGGCGAGCAGGTCGGAAAGCAGTGGAGGATGCTGGATTTTCGGATGAGCTGAAGCAGAAACTCCTTGAAAAAATTGAATCACAAAACTTCAGGTCAGAGAATGCTGCGGCTTTCATGGAGGTTGAGACCCCAAACAATATTGGGCGAGGCACAAGAGATATCGCAACCGCGGCTGCATGGTCTGGAGTTGAAAGTACGGAAGATAGTGTGCTGCGTATGCTGGATGATGCCAGAAAGCCTCTACAACCTGGCTTGCGAGGGCCGGCTAAGATACCAAGTCCAGTCGTTGACCTACGGTTGAAGAGGGTGACTCCTCAGAGACCTGGGCAAAGGCTAGCAAATGCGAAGGACAAATCGTCAATATACTCAATATCAAAGGACGCACAGATATCAGACAAGGAAAGAGAAGATATGCGAAGAGAGCTGAAGGAAAGGTTTGCTCCAGGCGCCAGGGCTATGCCAAATTCGATTCGGGGTTTGGCAGCATTAGCGAACGAGAGAATCGAAGACGCAATTGCAAGAGGCCAGTTCAAGGTATGTTGCTTTATCTTGAGAGCTTATATGTTACTTACGGTCTCAGAACATTCCACGGGGAAAAGCCATCGTCCGAGATGCCCGGGCAGACAATCCTTTTATAGATACCACTGAGTATATTATGAATAAGATGATACAACGTCAAGACATAGTTCCACCATGGATTGAAAAGCAACAGGAACTGGTGAAAGCAGCAAACGTGTTCCGGACAAGACTGCGAATGGACTGGAAACGGCATGCAGCTAGAACAATTTCAAGTCGAGGCGGCGATTTGCTAGAGCAGATGCGAGCGGCAGATAGGTATGCAGAGGCCGAACGTGTGTATAATCCACGAAAAAGAGCGGTGGAACAGATAGCTGTGCCTGCAAATGCCACCAGTGATCCCGTTATGATTAATATAATTCGGGAGGCACCAAAGTCAACTGAAGCTCCTCGTGTGAAAGTTGAGCTCATGGCAGGCCAAGAAACACCAAAATCAAATGAGGAAGAAAGCAGCCATACAGAACCTATACCACCGCCAATCTCCCCGCTCTCATTGTTCCGCATACCCACGTGGGAAGCAGCTGAGATGTCTTATCTGACTCTTGCTATCAATAATTTGAACAGTCTGACACGATCCTATAACCTGATGGCACCTGAACTAGCCAAAAAGCCATACTTCTCGCTTGACCGCGAATTGAAGTCTTGCTACGCAGATGTTGCTCCTCAGTTGGCAACGGCAATAAAAGAAAGGGCCGAACGGCCACCTAAAGACTTGGTGGAGAAGATTGGGCATCATCCTGGCAGCGTTTTGGCGAAATTTAGTGTGTCTGATACCTCGAAGGTGTATGATTCGAAGAAGCCACTTTATGGATTCAAGGAGTTTTGGGCCGATCTTTTTGGGGACAAGAAAGATTGACGGGCAACACAATATAATAGTCTCAAACTTGGCCAGGCACTACTCTGACCTGTTTTGGGTAATATAGAAATATCATGATGTAAATAAACAATACCCGCACTTCTCTTCCCCTTTCAATATCCAACCATCAACCATCAACCATCAACACAGTATATCCATCGAGTCTCTGTAAAATACTTCTTCGATCAGTGGGACTAATTGAGCCAACCCATCCCTCCTTTAGGTAGGCCTCTATCACGTGGACGTTCCCAATTTAAAAGGTTCGGCCCACCCAGCCAGGCGTGGACGGGAACGGGTTACAAAGTGCTTGGTTGCAGGAAGGCTGGGCCCGAAGCGGTTTAGATGGAGACCCGGCAAACCCAACAGAAGGGGAAGAGCCAGCCACCAGATTTATTGGGATCTTGGTTGGTGGATGCTATATGACATCTGTGACAGTTGCAACAGTTGGAACAGTTGGAACAGGCAAGCCTGGCGAGACAGAACACATGCGGAACGGTCAACCCTGCACCCGTTAAGTCGACCCCTGCCTATAAGACCACGATGGCCGCAAATGATGTGTGTGCGACAGGGTGATAGTGTGATGTGATAGAGGAAATAGGGAGCGATGTACACCTTTGTGGTCTGAGGAGCATCCATCCCCCTTTATCTCATTCTCTTGGTCCTTCATAAAACGTTGTAGTCATATGGTAGAACTTGCAATGGATCTCTTCCCCCCAAGATGGTGGTTCCCCGCTGGTGCAGTGCCTAACTACGATAGTAGTTATGCAGCCCAACCCAACGATCGCCCCTTCACGAACTAGAGCAAAACCTGGTTACAAGCTCGACACTTGACGTGTGGGATGGCTTACCGGTTGTCGTCTGGGAGACATCACGGCTGCAGGGGTACATGAGTGTGCTGGGGTGATAGTGACGGAAAAGTGAAAATCCAGAGGTCTGAGCAACGCTTCGAGCACTCCCCCAACTCTATTTTTGACCTATTCAACTGCCGCAGTTGCAATGACTTGATCAATCTCCGTGGTCCTCTGCCATTTTGCCTTCGTCCTGCGATATCTGTCTTGTGTTTTGCTCTGTGCGCCATCGTGTTCAAGTGGCTGCTGCAGTCGTCCGGTCTCTGATACTACTTCCCAATCGCATCCTCGAAAGGCTTCATATCCATATTCAATTAGCAAGGCCAGCGCAGCCAACATGTAGAACGTGCAAATCAAGCGAATCTGAATAAACGAACCACCTCATTGGCAATCTTTCTTCGCAAAATATTGAGCAAACTCCAGCTAGGTGGACGCGTTCATACATACTTCCTAGGCACACCGCTTGTGCGTGCCCTGGCTAGGATATCCCTCTGTGCCATCCACCTACTGGAATTCCGGTCAAGCAACAACCTGGACTTTGGTATCGGAATTGAAATCTTTCATATCGCGCCACAAAAACCTAGGTTATGGAGGACCACAATGTTGCGGGTAGAAGAAGCCGGCCTTCCCCTCGTCCAGAATCGCCGGTCTCTGCTTCCTCGCGGAGAACACCTACCAGCAACAACAGCTCTTCAGCTAATTTTAATATGAGCACAAGAATGACTTCGGGCGCATCGCTCCTACAGGAAAGATTGCGGGAGAGAAAGGTAGAGAGTGCTAGGAGTGCGAAAAGGGCTAGTTTGGATCCAAATGGAGAAAGCGCAGTACCGAGTTCACCACTGACGGCCACCGGTGATAAGAGGCCGAGTCCAAATAATAAGGCAATGGGCGTAAAGCAGATTGAGGAGGTGAGTACCATTTGGCAAAAGCTCTCTACTCACCATTTGCTAAATCATTTCTCAAGCACGTCTCGTCTTTGACCAAGCAGAACTTCAATTTGAAATTGGAATTACACCACCGCCGTGAACGACAAACGGCACTTGAGGCACGATTGGACGCTGCAGAAAAACAAATTGAGGAACAGTCAGAATTGCAAGAGGTCAACGAGCAGTTGCTGCAGGAGCTAGAGAAGAGGGACCAGGCAGTAGAAGAGGCAGTAGGGATTATTGTCACCCTGGAGGAGAAAGTCGAAAGGTTGATGCGGGAAAGAGAGGTTGTCAAAAACTTTGACTCGCAACAAAACTACGACTCAGGCTACTTTCGTATCGTTCATAAAGATCCCTCCGGTGCCTTGCCCAACAAAGGAGAATCGCCAGAAAAATCAATGGCTCGGATGCCTTCTTTCCTCTCCGAGCAGAGCGAGGGTGCCGAAGCTTTGAGGAGTTTGTACTTACCACACAGTCAGAGCTATAATGAAGCCAACCTACCGCAATTACAAGAAGAAGCACCGTCAGATGGTGGAATCAATAGTCCCCGGCTGAGTGTCCTCAGCGAAAGTTCGTTTGTTAGTGTTTATGGAAAGAAAGATCAGTCTCCAGAAGCAGAAGACAACGATGAGGCAGAAGTTCAAAATAGACACCGGGCATCATCATCAGTGGAGAAATGGGTCAGTGGCCGACCATCGGCTACGTCGGCAGGAACTTCTACCTCTCTCCAAAATGATGCACGCAACTACCTCTCGATGAACAAGATCATGACATCTCCGCTGCAAAGATTGGAGAAGCTTCAGGAAACTTTAGAGAAAAACAGTTTGAACGCGGCTGCTCAACTCCAACTTGTTCGACCTACTAGCATTCAACCGCCACGGAAGAAACGTGACTCTCTTCGGCGTGTCATCACAGATAAAGGTAGCTTTGACCAGCAACACGCGCTTCCTCCGACTCCAGATACGATTAGCACAAGCACTTTGAGACACTACCAAAACTCCCACGATACTCTAGGCCGAGATGCCGGAGCTCTAACGTTTTTGAACAGTACGTCCACATTTCGGACACAAGCATCATTCAACGCTCATCAAGCCGCTATACCAATTCGACCCCGCAGTGCAGGAGACACCATTACAAGCAAGCGTGAAGGCCATGGGTGGGACACAGAAACGCAAGACGAATTTTCTAGTGATGCTAGCGTCTTATCTGCAGAGCAATTCCGAAATTCCAATCGTGTTCCCACCCCGGACCTCTTCTCATTTAGCGATTTCGGGCGCATATCAGATAATCGACATGCTGATTGGGATAGAGATATGATGTTTAGCAATGCTCAACCTCGTCCTTCGGCTTTCAACACGACCTCCAATTTCAATGCGATGGGAATAAATATGCCCGAGCATGAAAATAGTGAAGATACACTTAGGGGAACTTTATCCGGGCTTGTGGCACCTCAAGGGACATATAATTTAGATACCTTCGAACAACCAGGACCCCCAAAACGGCGTGCATCACTTACACAGCCTTCGAAGCTCCGCAAGCCCAACCAGTCATCTAGCAACGGCTCCTCAGGTCCATCTGTAGCTGGTACTTCTCCCTCACCTGCCAAAAAACAAGGTTTGGCATCTCGTTTTTTTGGGCGCTCTGATACTAGCCCATCTCTGAGTACAAATACATTCCAGCGATCGAGCGTCCGATCACCCACGAACCCTGTGCGAACCCAGTACTTTGTTGACGATGATGACTCTGCGAGGGCAACACCGCCTCCAATCATGCGGAACAGAGCCAGTGCTGGACCGAGACAAAGACCAAGTTCGGCTGGCGCTGACAGCATGCGTGATAATAGAGCGAATCTTAGGAGAGCCTCTGTTTTTGGTGGTGGGGAGCCCGTAGATGCTGCCAAGATGGAGGAGCAGAATAAAAGTAGCGGCGGCAGAAACTGGCTAGGTCTAAAGTCTAGCAGTTTACGCAGAAATTAAACATGTTTCTTTTTGGAATTGGCGTTTGGGAGGAAGGTTTGGTGGCCGTTACATTCCGTTGATATTTTTGAAATATCTGGACAACAGCACAGAAATCAAATGAGCTGTAGATTAGGCATGAACGCGCGAGCGTTTGTATGAACAAGAATTCGGAGTACAAAATTGAAGATTAACTATGGGTGGCGGATAGGGCTTTAGTTGGTAGAAAAGAAATATAATAATGTACAATACACAATTGAATTGCTGACACTAACTGTGAATGATGACTAAAGCATATTTTTAGGTTTGCAAGGAAATTCTGGCTATCGCTTGTCAAGTTTCTTACCACTAGGCTGGGTGAGTTGGCCAGACCCATTCCATCGCCAACTCATAAAGATCTTGTACGGGAGATTGTCGGTCGACCCACCATGTTGGTGGATCAAATAACTTCCCGAAAACTCGGCTGGGGATCATTTATGTTTGAAACTTTTGGAAAGTTGTATAACGGTCTTAAAATATGGCCTGTATAATAAGGTATGGTGGTCTACGTTCAGCTCTGGTGAACAGGTCAGAACCCAAGAGGCGTATTGTTTTAGTGAGCTTGTGAACGCGTCTTATAGCAATGCTTTGGTAGTATTTAGTCTCTTTTTAAACCTTAACTCAGTGCAACTCAACTACATGTCTTCTGAAGGTCTAGGAATCAGTGACATCTCCTAACCCAACACATACCAATTCCGAATACCCAAACTCCCACGTGCGCCAAGGCTCGCTTCTCTTCCCGCTTTACCCCTTTGTTTCGTAAACATCCCTGATGAAGCTCCAACTGTATCAAAGATGAACACTGCCGCCGTATGTTCGGATGGTTACCGTTCATCACTTAAACAACCCTAAATCTCCCCCGGTCACCCTCTATCGTTCAATACCACCCAACCACGACTTCCAATAAACCTTAAAAGCGTCTAAAGTCGTGCCGAGCTGCAACCCCTGTGGGTAATCACTACCTTCCCCCTTCCATCTCCCACGACGCGAGTTTCAACAGAGGCCAATCTGGCATTCGTTTGTTTATCGGAGAATTTGGGAGGTGGGCCAAAGCCAGGAAGATCCGGGTAACATGGCGTAAATTTGGTGAAATTGATTCAAATTAGCTTGTGCCCTGAAACTTTTTTGCTTACCTCCTCCTTGCCGCGCGATGTCGCGGGTGCTTTTTCAACGTGCAGCCGGCATTTGCATCTTAGCCTTGAGAAGTATATTTCTTTTATGATTACCATCATCACTTTCTCTTTCTGTCTCTCCACTGTGGTTTTTTCGATCTCAATTCTTTTCTCTATTTTTTTTCACTTTCGCGTATATCTGTTGAGCAGATCTTACATTCATTTCTAGTGCTATTATAGATCTGCAAAAGACATTTATTCCTCACTTAAGCCACAATATTCATTATGATCGCATCATTTTCTACCTTGTTATATGCCTCGATTGCATTTGCTTCTCCCATTATCCACGAACGTAAGGTGGATGCGCTGAATGAAGAGGCAACCAAGGAGGCACATGTTAGAGATGACACAGCAACACGCGCATTCTCTGCTATAAACATTAAGGTGGCTATTTCCATCCCAGAATTAACAAGAACAAGAAACTAACTAAATAGACTTCTGATGGACAATGTGTATTCGTGGACCAGCTATCAGGGGATTTTAGAGCCAATCTTCTCCCTCTTCAAGTCGGAGCATGTGATGGAAGTCCGGGACAGAAGTGGGATATAATAACAGCCGGGAAACACAACGATCAACCTGGGACCATGCTCGTGGTCAGCGCTTTAGTATGTCTTATGCTGAAATATTCGAATTTTGCTAACTCTATTAGACCCAAGGCTGTATGAATTTTGATCCACGCCGAGCTGCTGGGAACCAAGCTCTATTGTTCTCTTGCGGTGGAAGAGCTGATGGTGGCGGAGCTGTGACCAACTCTCAGCTTTTTACGTTCCAGGCAGGCTCTACTTCGACATCTCTAGCTTCAGTTGGAGAAAAGGGAACTTGCTTGACGACTGCAGGAGATCTTTTGGACGGGGCAGCATGTGCTGCTGGGGATGCTAGCCAAACTTTTACCTTTGGGGCTGCTGAGGCAACAAATTCAGGTGTGCCAGCTGCTCCAGCACTTTCCGCTACCGCACAACCAATTGGTTCATCAACAACCACTATTGAAAAGCCCATACCCACCGAGATTACACCTGTTGAGACTGGAGCTTGCATTTCGACAAGCATTGTAACGAGCACAACTGTTGTAACCAGATTTGTGGACGTGACTGGAAATCCACCACCCGCAACTGAAGTTCCCGCAGTGCAAGACCCTGCTCCACCGTCTGTAGATTCCTCGTCAGCCGCCCCTGTCATTACGGGGGCACCTACCACTGTACCGGCTTCTGAGAACCCAACCTCTCCCCTGCCAGTCTCCCGAGCTGGCGGTGTTCTTCAACCTTCTGCTGCTGCCGAGTCAAATCAGCGTGACGATACGGCAACTAGAGCCCTAACTGGTACCCAGATCAAAGATGCTACTGGAAAGTGCCTCTTTGTTGACCCTACCGCTGGTGACTTCCGCCAAAACCTGATTCCTCTCGCTGTTCAGGACTGTACTGGAAGTGCTGGAGAAATGTTTGACTTCATCACCAAAGGAATCCACGTGAGTGTCCTCTCGTCTTGGCCTCTTGAGCACTACTAATATCATACAGAACGATCAAGCTGGACAAACACTCGTCGTCTCAAGCTTGACGAATGGATGCTTGAACATTGACACTCGAAGAGCGGCTGGAGATCAAGTTCTGCTCTTCTCGTGTGGTGGAAGAGCTGATGGTGAAGGCGGAGTCACCAACTCCCAGCTCTTTACTTTTCCAGGAGGAGAAACATCATTAGCGCTTGCTTCTGATGCTGGCAAGACTTGCGTGGTGAATAATGCTGGCAAGCTTGATCAGAATGCGTGCAGTGGCGATGCTAACCAGCTTTTCACGATCGGATGAGAGGCTAATTGATGACTTTTGGGGTGTTCTATTCTTTATGATTAAACCTTGTGTACCTTTTGACGATTATATTTAAATATGTTTACATTACCAAGTAACAGCACTCATTGAACTAGTGCAGTACTCTAAATCATTTCCTTTCAGATCCCTATTATTTCGTGTTAAATAGATTGAAGAGATGGATTAACATCCTTGTTAATTTCAATTGGGGCTTGGGACGGAGCGAATAATTTATGTAATCCAACATATGCGGCCCTATCTACAACCAGGTAGTTCTTGAGGCGCGATATTCTGTGGGAATCAGATTTAAAGAACGACAACAACAACCACAAATGGACGAGGTGTTCTAAGAAGACAAGAATAGTATTGAAATTTATTTTTGGAGGAGAGCAAAATCCATAGACTGTTTATGTTATTACTACAATGGGAGGGAATTACGGAGAGATGCCTCTGGCCAATAGTGGATAAATGTATTATCAGTATTAATTACTTAGCAAAGCTCTACATTGCAGCAAGTCTGAAAACACAGTTCACTAGTTACGATGTATATATTTCATCACAGTTCTAGAGAGATTTGCGCAGGACTTTAAAGCCTTGCTAGATGCTCCTCGGATCAAACACTCTATCTCCTTCCCATTATGATTGGCCACAACATTCAGAGGTATCAAGACCAAGACAAATGCGTATCAGGGCTAGCTCATTTCTGTCTATTTGAAGCCGATCATGTCTTTGATGACAGGCCTGGAAGCCAGTCAATCCCAGCTATCTAGGATAGTCAATATCAATATTCACAGAACTAATTTGAATATCCAAGTATAGATGATGATGAAATAAGTAGCATTCCTATATGATATCATTCACATATTGTTTGATTCATTTTTGACTCTGGGGTAGGTGAAACTGTGAGCAATTTAATGCTGTCAGATAATCCACTAGATTTTTAATGTCATATATTGGCGATAAGTATTGATCCAAGAATTCAACACAGCGTTACGTCCAAAGTAGACAGGAAGATCATGACGAATGTATATTTGCAGTCTAGGTAAGTAGCTCAAGGCCTATAGAATTACTGAAACAACTGAAGGGAGGTTGATCTATCCTCGCTAAATAACAGATGCTCAGCTTACTTAGCCAATCAAATTGGAGGCGGGAAAACGGGCGCTAGACCAAGACCCCTGTTCGGTCTTTGTTTACACCACAATAACAAGAGCAAGACATCGCGGTCAATCTCTAACATACTCTCTTCCACGACAACCTGGACGCGCATGAGACCATGATACACGGATAGCACCCCTTTAAAGCCTTGTTGAGACTTGCAGGAAAAAGCAGAACATTTAAGGACGCGCTGAGCTATGATGGATTCGTACCTCTCTTCACCAGATCCCCTCAACGACTCACCCACATATCACTCCCCTGTAAAGACACGACGGACTTCCAAAGCAAGATACTCATTACCGGCGGAAGGAAGTTCTCCCAGTAAACAGACTTTTGAATTAGATGTAGGAAACGCAATTTCACGACAAAAGATCAGAGTTACTGTTGAGGCAGGAAATTCGGACATAGAAAATGGCTATGAAGAGAGTAGACATGTCTCTCCTTCGCCCGTTCGCCGTTCGGCACACAAACCTCTCAATTGGCGGAGAGAGCAAACCATGACTACTACTGTGCCTGTGAAGGGACTGTCAGATTCTGAGGAGGAGGAAGCAGCTACAACGCCGAAGAGAGCGAGAGGACGACCAAGGAAGAGTGGAACACCCATACCTGGAAATAAACGCGGTCGTGCTGGCACACCAACACAGAAGAAGAGAAGATCGATTGGAACACTGGTGGATGGCGACGATTCGGAGGATTTTGACTTTCATCTGGGCCAGGGAGTATCAGTTGGACGACGCAAGGGCCGTTCGCGGTCAAAGTCGACCATAAGAGATGCTCGACAATCCAATCAAGTCGATGAGGAGGTGAAAACTACCACCATCACGGCAGGTAAAAAAGGTCGAAGACGCAGGAAGTCCTTGTTACCTGAAGATATAGTGGTTCATGAAGATGAAACAAGCGGAGGCAATGTCGAGAACGGCGAAGATCAATTGGCAGAGATGACCAGAGCATTATTATCAGTTGATGACCAGTTCAACACCCTCGAGAGACATTCGCCATATCAACCAGATTCGGCTCGACCAATCACTTATGGATCATCGAATATGTCTACTCACAGTAGTCGAAGAAGTAGTATTGAAGAACAGATTGTTTCAGCAACGGCATCGCCCCAGCATCAACACGAGTTTGAAGAGGGGGAGGATGAGGAGGAGGATGAGGAGGAGGAAGAAGAGGAGGAATTTGAGGATGATGCAGGAGACGAGCATCGGGATTTTGATACGATTATGGAAAGTGAAGGGTTTAGCATGATCTCGGTCGACTCTGTGCCCTCCTTCCGCGAACACTTCAGTAGTCCGGCAAACACCGGAGAGCCGAAAGAAACATTGACACCCATTCGATGCAATTCTGTATCGAATTTGCAAGTAAATGAGTCGATTGGGAGAGAAGACTCATTCTCCAGCATACCCGGAGACCTCTTGGAGACACTGACTCCAGGACCCAAACTTCAAGACCCAAGACTGCTGGCAGTGCATAGTACCCGTGCTGATGATTCATTCTCAAGCATACCTTCAGGATTGCTTGAAACTGTAACCCCTGGTCGTATCACTCAAGGAACGCCTATAGAAGCACTGTCTGGCAGAAGCCTTTTGGAGCTACAGAAGAGGGAACCAAAAATGACATCAACTAGTAAGAATTCATATCGAGCCATCTCTGCAAAGAATCTAGAGTCACCGCTTCCATCGCCAGCACAATATAGCGATACGGCTCTGGGTAATATAGGCCATATAAAAACCAGTCTAGCTAGCATCCAGGGTCAAATCCAGGAACCAAATCTGGAGCAGCAAAGCCTTCCCGACTCCAGCACTCAGCGACTCCTTACTCCCGATGATACACCACCTCCTGAACCACAACCTTATAATGGGGATCATCAACCGCACAATACCTCGGCTCAGGAGGCGACTTCTGAAAACCATGTTTTGAAAGCAAATCCCGAGAGTGATTCATCAGTCATATCTTACATGAAATCTTCCCCTCCGGTGATTGCGCCACGAAGATATACATATACAGCACACTTACGGCAGCGGCGAGAGCTACACCCAAACGAAACAGAAACTCCTTCGATTGTGTTCTCATCTCCAACATTACCACCACCAATACAATTTGCAAATGGTCACCCAGTTCTGAGTTCGAGGCTACAACAAGACCAGCAGCCAAAACTGTCCCCTACCGTACGTGCTGGCCGTGTTCTGCAAGGAATTATTGTTCCAACTCTATCACCCAGAGGACGAGCGCACAGTCTAGGAAGCCCTTTCAAAAGCCCGATCACAGATCGCAATTCCTCCTCTAGTGCTGCTCTTGATATCGCCTCCTCGCCGACCCAGGAGAGGAAATTGAAGCTACTTCCTCGGTTCGATCTTTCCGGGAACCATCACTCAGAAAGCTTGCGACATAGCTATTCTAGTCAGACACCTCACCATGATGACCCTTTCAGTAACAATTCCCCAGTTCAGCAGCGTTCGGCATCCCCTGATGATAAACAAGCCTACACTTTAGGCTTGCCAGGGAAGCGATGTCTATCCGACCCACGCCTTTCAACAATTATGTCAGAAGGTACCTATTGTCAAAGTGACGACGCCATGAGCTGGCAAGCCGAAGACGAAGTTCAAGTGAATGATGCTAGAACGACCTTGTTGAGCCATACTAAGCTCTCCACAAATCCAAGGTCGTCTTCCAGTAATACGCGAATTAGCTCCTCAAGTGCGCCAGAGACTACTGAGATGTTAGAGAATAAATGGGCAGCTGAGAGAGCTGCAGTGAGCCAGCAAGTCAAAGAAGCAAATGTGGACGATGTTATTGTTATCGATTCGGACGATGAGCAATCTATTGTGGAGTCTAACGATGAATATGATCTGTTGCTGGAGACAATAAATTCCTCTTCTCCAGCAACCCAGGACCACGATCTCAGAATAGAAACCTCCGAGATACCAAGGAGAAGCAAGATTCCCAGTCCATGGAGAAAAAACAGCCGACGTTTGGTGTATAATGATGAGTTATCTCAACTGAATTCGTCACCTATAGCAAAAATGAACCCCGATTCAAATAAGGTTGCTAAGAATACTGCCGATGAAATCGTCAATGCGGATCTTTCGGAACTTCCTATTCCTCAGAAAGCAAATTTTAAGCCCTTAATACGCAATAGAGGCACGCTTGATATTTCTGTACTACTGGCATCTTCTCCGAACAAGGCCCCTCTACCAGTACTTTCAAAGAGCTCTAATAATGGTAGTTCTCTTCCACCCATGGGTTTAGAATCTTACAACATAGCAACTGTCCAAGGAAGGCAGGAAGAGTATGCACCTATTCCCCAAAAAATGGGGTTCACACCTCGAAGAAAGCTTTATGGATCGAAAAATGCAGAATCCCTTTTGTCCTTGTCGCCAGAAAAATCTGCTCCAATTCTCAATGGCATGTTTGGAGTAAGTAGAAGTGCACGAAATTCGGATAAAACTCCTACTCCGGAGCCAGAGTCTTCGAGTTCATATGTACAGCCTGTTGAGTTATCATCTCCCAGTAGAACAGACTTGCGCCCAGCTCAGAATTCTAAGGAGAAGCCAGTATCTACACCCGTCAGCACTGACTTCTACGACACATCATCTGTTATTTCAGGGCAAAACGATGTTGGCGAACACCGTACAATGCAGTGGGCAGAATCACTGTGTCTCACGTCTACTCAAATGCCCAATTATATTTCACCTACAAAGTCATGCCTTCGATCCCCACTGAAAACTCCTAGCGCAGGCTCCGGAAACAGTCTGTCTCCTTCGAAAAATGTGGCTTTCGTCTCATCATCTCCTATTCCATCATCTCCTATCAATGAGCCTCTTTCTTCCACCGTCTGGTCACACGATCATTGGCGACTTCTTAAATCTATTTTGAACACCTGGAAGCCAGAGAATCAAGTTGGGGAGGAGCGCCGCAGACGCAATAGCACGAGAGTAATCAGTAAGCTGCTGGGTAAGAGTATCAGCAGTGGGGGCCAGAAGCTGAGGTTGGAGCAGTGGCACCTAGAAGTTGTCGATGAGTTCAGAGGAGAGGCTCCCGGATGGGAGGAGCTAGTCATTGCGAAGAGGGTTTTCTCGCTAGTTTGTGGAGAAAAGTTGAGAGCTAAGGGAGTAACTGAAAAGAAAGAGTAAATAAGATGTACGCAATTGTGACTATTGGCTAAGACCTGGAGTCTGGATAATATAGGCACTTCCTTTCAAGGAAAGATCAAATTATTGTAAGAACAAAGATATGTAGACATATATGATATGGTTTACGTTTCATTGCAAAGGTTTATTATCTGAGGATCTCATCCATAAAGTGTTCTTAGGCTTTGTTTGAGGTCGAATTCTTCATGTAAAGTTATAATGTCAGGCACAGCTCCCCAAACTGAAATGTGAGGCATTTATTTTTCAAATCCCGGATATCAAAAAGTGCCTTGAATGATTTTGATCAAAGTCATGTTATTTTCCATATCCACCACCACCTACGCCTCTATGGTACAATTATGCCAGCCATCCGCTGATTATTCTAGCAAAGACGCTTGGTTTGTGTAAAGCACATCTACAACACTGCTCAGTTTTTCAATCGTGGCTAATGCAGCGTCATAGCCCTCGTCTCGTTCCGTCTCATCGTAAATAATCAAACACCCGGCACCCTGGTCGAGGACTCCAATGATGACCTTGTCAAGAATCATCTGTGAGAGTTTCCGCTCCACTTGTTGAGTGTCAAGACCAACCATTTTAGCGATGTGGTCAATTTCGACACGAGAGAATGGCTCGATAACTTTGATCAGATTCTGCTCTAACATTGCGTCGTAGAGGCGGCGGAGATGATTACGAATGAATGGGTCACTGCCGAGTTCGTGTCTGTAGTCGCCGAGAGATTTCTCATATTCCTCCAAAGAACGATTTGAGTGTGCTCTTGCGACAGCCTTCATAGCCTCGAGGTTCTTGCCAGCGTACTTCACTGCTTGCTTGGATGTCATTAGTTGATTGACATCGTCTGCAAGATTGAGCATGATTTTGCATAGCAGCATATATTGTAGGGCGGCGGTAGCCTTTTCTGGTTCGTCCTGGGTATGGTATCCATCAAGTGCTTCAATAAAATATGAGAATGCTGTATTGAAGTCCTTATCTTCCGCATGTAGCTTTCCTGACTGCATGTCCAGACCTGCCTGAAGGAGAGGTGGTGTGTAAACAGAAGCGGCACTGGTTCTTGCGCTGGTTAAGGCTGCCCGCCCCTTGGCTACATTGCCCAATGCATGATAGACTCGCGACTCGAGAAGTTGCACCTCCACAAGCACAAGTTTGTCGTCCAGACGCTTAAGCTCTTTGAGCAGACTGTTAATAAGAGTGAGGGCGTCGTAGTAGGATTGTTTGACCATATAGAGGGTCACTAGACGCGTTTCCAGGTTTTGCCTCAAGAAGCCTCGACGTTCAGACGTGGCCCATTCGATACATGACTTGGTGACGGATATTTGGGTATCTGTTGTGTTTGGGATGGCATTGAAAAGATCTAGGAGTTGTCGAACTAAAATGGAACATATCAATATTAATTCTTTTATATTTACCATTCCACGATGAGGATTACAAACCTAGTTTGGCAGTCTTTGCCTTCGCAAAGGAAGATAACACCGTCCGGCTGGTCGTGATTAGTTCTACTAATTCATCTGCCTTCCTGTGTATATGTTAGCGATATCCCAAAACGTACAACTCATTCCTCACTTCTCATCTCCATATAACTCTCCTAGGCTGATTAATGCCGTTTCATACTCCCGAACGGCGGCCTCAGATGTGATGGAAGGTGGTTTGGAAATGATCTCCTTGTATTGCGTCTCCGCCTTTCGTGGTTCCGTTTTCGTCAATTTTTTGGCCTCTTGGATTTTAACTGAGTCTGCAGGTGCCATCTTGATGTATGGGAAGTGGGTTCGGAGATTGGGGAGTTATTTGGATGAAGCTATTCCGCCAGAATGTAAATAGGTTCCAAAGCTCCAACGCGGCAAGGCGCGCTAAACCTTAAATTACGGTGGCCAAGGCCCAGCCTTGCAAGCCTTCAATATTTTATTTCTCTACTCAAAATTTCAAAAGTACCAATATGGCACTTTCAACCTAACCACAAAATGAAAGTTAAAGCCCTCACTCGTGCGAGCAGCGCATATCAGGCGCCTGGGTCTGATGTAACACGCCAGCCCCGAAACCTAGATCCCTCTCTTCATAGCTTCGCTCGTGCGCGGGGTATGTGTAAGTTCTTTGAATTGCAGAATTTCACTAACTATTGATGCAGAATACACCCGAGCTTTAAATGCAACAAAACTTTCACGCATGTTTGCAGCACCATTCATTACGGATCTGGGAAAAGGGCATGGTATGTTTATGTTTTGAGATTGGCATATGTTCTAACGATCCATAGTTGATGGTGTGTATTCACTTGCAAAAGACCCGGCATCGTTAGAGCGATTCGCTTCTGGAGCTGGCGATGGTGTTGTAAAAGTATGGGATCTTGTTTCACGGGAGGAGATATGGAACAACCAGGCGCACGAAAATATTGTCAAGAGCATGTGCTGGACTAGGGATAAGAAACTCTTGACTTGTGCAGCAGATCGCTCGATCAAATTATTTGACCCTTACAACACTCCTTCAGGCTCAGCCCCTACCCAAACTTGGCTCGGAACGAATGCTTTCACCAGCTTAAGTCACCACAGAAGCAACAATTCATTTGCTGTAGCCTCCGGCGTGATATCACTATACGATCTTGAACGCCACCAGGCTCCCCCGGAAGTAATCAAGTGGCCTAACAGCTCGGATACAATCACCTGTGTGTCCTTCAATCAAACTGAAACCAGCATCTTGGCCAGTGCTGCTACGGATCGATCTATAGTTCTTTACGATTTACGAACTTCATCAGCATTGGCGAAAACTGTGTTGAACTTTGCCTCAAACTCGATTGCGTGGAACCCAATGGAGGCGTTTAACTTCGCAGTCGCAAATGAAGATCACAACGTTTACATATTCGATATGAGAAATATGTCGAGGGCTCTGAACGTTCTTAAAGATCATGTGGCAGCTGTACTCGACGTAGAATTCTCACCCACTGGGGAGGAATTGGTCACTGCTTCTTATGATAGGACAATCAGGCTTTGGAGCAGAGCAAGTGGGCACAGCCGAGATATTTACCACACTAAACGGATGCAGCGAGTGTTCTCTTGCAAGTGGACACCGGATAATAAATATATCCTGTCAGGTTCTGATGATGGAAACATTCGGCTGTGGCGATCTCAAGCATCTAAAAGAGAAGGCATAAAATCTGCAGCGCAAAGACAGTCTCTTGAATATAACGAGGCATTAGTGGAACGCTATGCTCATATGCCGGAGGTAAAGCGTATCAAGCGCCATAGACATATACCCAAAGTTATCAAGAAGGCTGGCGAGATCAAAACCGAAGAACTTAAAGCTATTAAGCGTAAAGAGGAGAACGAACGAAAGCATACCAAAAAGCAATTTCAGAAGCGGAAGGCCGAGAGAGAAAAGATGGTTTTGGCGATGGAAAAGTGAGCAAACGGGTTTTGGCGCGTGCGGGCTAGGATATCGGTGTTGGGGAAAGCATTACATGGCGTTTGAATACTACAATGGGACATTTTTAAGAGGGATCTGTAGCATAGCAGAAATGAGTCTTAAGGACTGCAAAGTAACAGTAACATGGACTGATAAACCGAAAACTTTAACGTGGAAAGTAGATTGGATGATTGATAGTTGTAAGCATATTGTGATATCTCCATTCCATAACCTATGTAAATTTCTTCAATTTTATGGTATAATGGTGCCTTACGTTTGTTTTCTTATTTTATACCATACCTCAATCGACGGAACTATATATACGAGCAAGCGAATGCCTCTAGGCGAAGGCTTCAGAACGTAGCCAGAGTAACCATTTGGCTTTTGAGAGTACATTCCTGGTCGGACATTCCTTTTGAATTAGGTGCTTCTAATTTTGCTTTGGGCTATTTTGTACACAAGTAAAGTCACTAAGGCCTATGAATAAGTGACATAGGCCTTAGAACTGTGTGTGGATTTAGCATGTCATTGGCTTGAAGAGCTTGTCGATGTTCACGTCTTGATGGCGGCTTATTGTAGAGGGCAAGCCTTTCGGCATTAAATTACGAGAGCAAGAGAATACTAATCTAGGAAGTGATATAAAGTCCAACGCCTATAAGTGCCCAAATCCCAAACGCCTTACTTTTGTTTGTTACATCTTTTGATTCAACCTTTACCCAGTTTAAATTTGCTATATCCCGTTTGTCATCTCGTGATCCGCCTGTCTATCCTTTTCTATAGCATCCTGCGCATCCTGCCTAGCTTGGTTGGCATTATCGGTCTAAAAGTTTGAAGTTAGCACATATACACCCAAGATCTTATATTTTTTGGCTCTTGAAAGTGTGCCATATCGATAGTAGACTGGAAAATCCTACCATAGCTTGCCTTTCAGCACTTCCATCCGGACTTCCCAAAGCTTCAATAATGACATCCACAATTTTCTGCTGCACCTCCTCCTCCGGAAATCTGGTCTCAAACTCCTCCACGATTGTATTCAAACTCTCCGGTTTGGTTGGTCTCAGATTGGCAATCATCAAGACTTCAGCTTTGGTGAGCTTGAAGTCGCGCAAGCTGGCGAAAAGATTTGATATGGTATCATCACTATAGGGGAATGGCTTGGAGCCTAGAGGAGATGGCGCAGCTTCAAGATACTCAATTAACTATTGATATGTCAGTTATTTATGAAGTCCCTTTGTAGCTGGAGAGAAGCTATCTGTTTACCTCCTTGACAACAGTATTGAGATTTTGGGGCCTATAGCCTTTCTTGTCTTTTGCAGTGTCCCTCAATGTGATCAAGTGCTTGTGGACTTCATAATTTGTCATCTGCGCAGATTGGGATTCGAGAATCTTCATGATGGCGTACTTAGGGAGACCGACAGAATGATGCTTGATATTGATGTAGCTAGCTACACTGTTACTACCTTGAGCTTGGTGAGTGTGAGGGGTCTTCAGCCTTGTGCAAAAGATGTTCTCGGGGTGCTATTACCAGTCTATGATTGGCCACAGCTCGAAACCCCACCTAGAGCCTTGCATCAGAAAGTGCTTGGTGGGGTCGCTTTTTCCAATTCTGGTTTAGCCTGCGTTTTGCTTTGAATGGATTTTTTTCTCGGCCTAGATCTCACCATGTGGTACACTCTTAACAGAACAGCAAATCCCCAGGGTTTCTCTGATGGCATACACGACTGCAACCAGACTTGTCCAGACTCCTCAATTATAGTCATTGGCTGTCTTTTGATCTCCTCTATATCTTCCATATAATACACCCGACCTACTCTATAGCCGCGGCAAACTCGCAGCCCACTTTCAAGCTCTGCAAGAAAAGACAGAACCCGAATAGCACCTTTCGCCCTTTATAACAGCTACCAGCTACTTCCTCTCCGTCATCGAAGCTATGGTCCGCAACATAGTTGTCCTTGGGGGCAACTCCCACCCCAAATTGATTGAGATCATCTGCAATACTCTTGGTGTTCCGCCTTGCAATCGGATCCTAAGCAGATTTTCAGGAGGAGAGAGTCGCCTTGAGATCCAGGACTCTGTCCGTGGAAAAGATGTCTATATCATACAGTCTGGAGCAGGTAAGGTCAATGACCACTTCGTGGATCTCTGTATTATGATCTCAGCATGCAAGACTGGCTCCGCAAAGAAAGTCACCGCAATCCTGCCGCTCTTCCCGTACTCTCGACAACCTGACCTTCCGTACAACAAGGTTGGTGCACCACTCGCAAAACCACCTTCCGGTGCGAGCAAGGGTGATTTCACCTTTGAGAGCAGACCAACTACTCCTGGCCCAGGTCAACCACAAACTCCTGGTTTGAACAATGGTGTTGAAAAGCTCCACAAGAAACTTAACAAGGCCCATGAACAACAAAACGGAGTTGCATACAGTCCCCAAATGTCAAATGGTATCACCCCAAGGCGCTCAGATACCCTCGATTCACAATCGTCTGTGACCGGAAGACGGGATAGCCCTTCTGCTATTCAGCAGCATCCTCTTTTCACCTCCCATGACGATCCTCAAAACCACTCCAAAGAAGCTCGGAGCATTTTCCAAGCAAAACCGGGCTACAAACAATGGGTAGCGCAAGCCGGTACTCTGGTTGCGGACCTCTTGACCTGTGCTGGTGCTGATCACATCATCACCATGGATTTGCACGATCCGCAATACCAAGGCTTTTTTGACATCCCCGTTGATAATCTGTATGGCAAACCGCTTCTGAAGAGATACATCCAGCAACACATTCCCGACTTTAAAGATGCGATCATTGTCAGTCCTGATGCGGGTGGTGCAAAGAGGGCCACAGCAATTGCAGATGACTTGAATATGGAGTTCGCACTGATCCACAAGGTAAAACTACCCTAAACTGTAAATTTGCGCACACTCATTTCCCCCTAGGAACGTCGACCTACACGCATCACAGATCGTCAAAATGCTACCATGATGCTTGTCGGAGAAGTTGCCAATAAAGTTTGTATCCTTGTTGATGATTTGGCCGATACCTCGAACACAATCACAAGAGCTGCGAAGTTACTGAAGAAGCAAGGGGCTACCCACGTATATGCTTTGCTCACCCATGGTGTCTTCAGTGGCGATGCGATTGAGCGCATCAACGCATCTCCTCTAGATAGGGTTGTTGTGACCAACAGCGTTCCTCAAGATGAGCACAAGCGATTGTGTCCTAAGCTGGAGGTGCTAGAGGTTGGCTTGGTCTTCGCCGAGGCAATTCGTCGTGTACATCACGGAGAGTCTATCAGTGCCCTTTTCTGGGAGTAGATGATCTTGCACTTCCACGTAGATGATTTCCTTTCAAGCATTCCTAGACACACGTCTATTCTGGCGTTTAGTAGTTGCTTGATGGAATCTAGGAACCGCAGAAGGGGCGCTCCTAATTCTGATTGTACCTTGCCATTGCTATACCCACCCAACCACTTCACGGATCACACTGACTTTCAAATACCAAACGAAAGAACTAGACAGTCGGTCTTTAGTTAATTTGAACGCTTTCCCAAGTGCTGGTATAAGGCGTAAAACTTAGATTACTAAGATGTTTGTAGCACCAAAAATGAAATCATTTATATACTTACTTTTATGAGGAGCTACTTGTGACTCTTCCGGAAGTCTGCCGTAGAATGACTTTTTAGACACCAAGGTCCCGAACTTTTGGGGAACATGGGTTTGACCTTGTTGATTATCAAGCCTCAAGCTTGCAGCAGATTCGAAGTAGATACGGACAACTAGGTGCATATTCGCCCATGAGTAGAAGCAAAATAATAGCCTGCTGATTAGGGTACGAGTTTCAACACATTTATGTCTTGATATCAATTGCATTCCCCGCAGTCGTTGAGAAAATATACCATTTCCCAAAAAGTGTCTTCAGCATGATTTTCAAACGGCTTGTAAAAATCAAGTACGTAAAGGACATATGATTTCAGGAACATTGGCCTAAAATCGTGAATCGTGCATCGGGCGGTAAGCAAAGAAATGTAGTCCGTCAGGTACGTACTCCCAAGACAACATCCAGTTATTACATGAGGCAATTACATAACCCCACAGCCGCCCTCACTGAGTCCACCTTTATCAGTAGTACTCATAGCTGCAGTTTTGCAAATATCCTCAAACACCTCATGAATGAGTTCCCCACTCGTAGCCGAGCATTCCATATACTTATCGCATCTCAATTCTTGGGCGATACGATAAGCCTCTTGAGGATATATAATGCCATTAGGATCGGTTTCTGATCTCAGGTCTCTTTTCAAACCTAGTAAGAGTATAGGTATCTCTGATCCAGTTGAGGAATTTGAAACTTCAAAGGTACGTCTGATCTCTTTGGACCACTGTATTTGTTAGTTCAATGTTTCGGAGATGGAGGGTAACTGAGAGAGCGACGTACAAATCTCTGAACGTTGATCAGGCTAAGACGACAAGAAATATCGTAGCAGAGAACTATCAGTTTAGGATTTAAGAGTTTCCAGCTTTCGGGGCTGGCGGTATCGTAGAATTCAAAGCGATATGGACGATCGTAGAATTTAATCTCAAATACGAAAGGTTGATCTCCATCACGTAGGAGCGAGATAGGTTCTTTTGAGGAGTGACCAGTGGAGCCTTTGCTTATTCTCCTGTAACTATGTGAACAAAGTTCATGGATGTAACAGATAGGTAGACATACGACAGGAATGTAGATTTCCCAACATTCGCATCACCAAGTAGCAGAATAGAAACCTCTGGTGGATCAGCCATCTTGATTGTACAAAGCTCCGATATTACATTTCAAAGGTTTTAGATGAGAAAAGTTACAAGTCTCCCGTAATGCATCTGAGGAAAAGCAAAACCACCGCACGTGAAGTGTTATCTCATCACGTGATAAGCGGACCTCTGGGAAATTTTGAGACGAAGAGCATAACCCAAAAATTGCAAGAATTCCGATCGAGAAGGGCATGAGATTAACACAATCTCAAACTAAAAGGCGACTTCAGGTTTGCCAAGTGTCAAGATTTTGCAGCCAGCTGTCCCAAAACCGATGCTGGGGGAAAAGTCTTACTGTTTGCACACACACCCATTCATTTACCACACGAGTGAAGATGGAAGAGGATAAATTGAAAGAAAAAGAGGATTACGGCGCGTGGACGAATGAGAAGCTTATTGCTCGTGTTACACAGCTAGAGGCCGAGCTCAAGAACAAAAATAACAGGTGAGTCTAGATTTAGTATATTTGAGGCGTTATATTGACAGTCTTCAGTGTTCCTGAGAAAAAGAGCTGGAAGAAGCCACGTACTGAACGAGTATTTGATCCCTCTAAGTACAGTACGAGGTTTGTAGCTTTCAAGCTTGCGTATCTCGGCAAAAGGTACAATGGATTTGAATATACTAAGTGTAAAACACCTCTTCCAACTGTCGAGGAGGAAATCTGGAAAGCACTCAACAAAACTCGACTTATCTTTCCAACGGGTGCTCCTAATCCGCTGGATCCTGGAGAAATCAACTGGGACGGGATGGATTACAGTAAGTGTGGGAGAACGGACAAAGGTGTAAGCGCTTTTGGGCAGGTTATTGCACTAAGAGTACGAAGCAATAGGCCACTAGCTACAAAAAAGGTGACTAAATCTAGAACTAAATCATCCAAAGAGGAGTTGGATGTAGTGGACCAAAATTCCGATAATTGGAACATGTTCCCTCAGGACGAGACTGCCGGAGAAGGCTACAATACGCTTCCAAGAGAGCATGCCATTGAAATGGCGTCCCCGTCGCTAGATCCTACCAGGTATGCTCGTAATGAGATATCGCCTGGAGATCATTTTCTGGATCATGAGGAATCAGATTATGAAGAAGCTCTTGACTTTGATCCTATTCAGGATGAACTTCAATACTGTGCGTTATTGAATCGACAGCTTCCGCCTGACATTCGAATGCTAGCATGGTGCCCATCTCCACCACTTGACTTCTCCGCTCGCTTCTCATGTCGAGAACGACGTTATAAATACTTTTTCACGCAGCCAGCTTTCTCACCAACTCCTCATAATCTTGAAACAGGAGTCAAAGACCCTAACGCTATGAAGGAAGCTTGGCTAGATATTGATGCTATGAGAGAAGCTGCAAAATTATACGAAGGTCTTCATGACTTTAGAAACTTCTGCAAAGTTGATGGGGGCAAACAAATTTCTAACTACGAGAGAAGAATATTTTATTCTAATATCGAAGAGGTCGAGGACCAGACTAATACAATGTCTTACGTTAATGCGCCTGATTTTCTTCCCTCCAAACCGCTCATATCGAACTCCAATCCGAAGATCTATACTTTCTCTTTGAACGGATCCGCATTTCTTTGGCATCAAGTTCGACACATGGTGGGTGTCTTATTCCTTGTAGGGCAAGGTTTGGAGAAACCATCTATTGTGTCCGAGTTGTTGGATGCCCAGAAGAATCCACGCAGGCCGACGTATGAAATGGCGACTGATACCCCTCTTGTACTCTGGGATTGTATTTTTCCTCAAGCAGATGACCCCGAAAGAAAGGACTTCATCCAGTGGCACTACGTTGGAGATGGACCCCAAAATGGAGATTCTAAATACGGCACTGCCGGTCTGATGGACAACCTATGGGAAACCTGGCGAGAAAGGAAAGTCGATGAGATGTTGGCTGGTGCCCTGATCAATGTTGTTTCGAAGCAAGGCTCCGACGTGGCTGATTTGAAGGTCGGGGATGGTAGTAGGGGAAGCAGAAGTCAAAAGATATTTGATGGCGATAACCGTCCTCGCCTGCAGGGAAAATACATCCCGATCATGAAGAAACCATTGATGGATCCTGTCGAGATAGTGAACGAGAAATACGCTATCAGGAAGGGTTTCGAGAGTTCTCAGGATATGAAGGCACAAGGCTATAGGACTTTGAAGAAAATGGGCCCTGGTTATCAACAAGCATAATATGAGAGATTGAAAAGGCTAAATCGCGGATACTATGTTCATATTAGGATAAATTTATAGACAGAGCACATCACCCTCATTAAATGGGTAACTTAATTTTATCAAATTATAATTGCCATACCAAAGGTAATTGCTACACTAAGGCCAGGACTGAGGCTTGTAAACTATACCTCCGTGTCATAGCTTGTGCAACCAAGATAAAAGGTACCAGGAATAGAATATTTGCTATGATAATATCAAGAAGCAGCATAGAGTCTGCCAAACCAAACAGATAGAAGGAATCCTTCAGCACTTGAAGTAATCCTCAAACCGTACAGCTGAATCATCACTCCCCAAAGACCATTACCCCTTCACTCTTTCCTTCTCACACCCCGGCTCATATAAACATGCCTTTGCACCCCTCCACACCTTCTCGACAATCTTTCTCCTGGGCAATAACCTGGGGAAAACAACCACCACATCTTCTTCCCCATCCACTACTATCACGAGATAATACCGCACCTCAAATCCTTTGAAGGCTTCGTTGACCAACACATCCTGTATTTTGGCCGTTGGAATGAATCGAGTGGTTGCGGAGGACAGATATGTCGTTGATGACGTCGAGGTCTGAATACCGAGTCCTCGTAACACGAGCAGTGATTCTGTACTATGGATGCGTAGGAATATGACGTAGAGCGTGAGTAGCGAAACAGTTGAAAGGACGATAAGTGGTATGCGCACTGAGGTCCTTAAGAAGAACGCTCCAACTGGGGTCAAGAGGATGTGGTGAAGGGTATACCAGATGTATTCCTCGCTAGAGAATGGCGGTGCTATATCGTATGCTGAACTTGGAAAGGAGTTCGTACTGAGTGCGTAGCGAGAATAGAGAAGGAGAAGCACAGCGAGGCCTATGATGATGCGGAGGAGGAACGTAATAAAGATGAGGATGTGAAACGAGACTGTAGGGGGAGGAGAGGTTGAAACTGTGTATTCGGCAGTAGTGGGAGAAGGTCGCCGCGTGCGAAGATGTGGCTGGACTGTCAGCATTGCATTATTGTATCGTGTTCTTGATATTTCTACAAAGTAAGGTAGCAAAAGCTGGAGCGCGCGCGACGGCAAGGTCGCCAGAAGTTTGCCAAGCTCTTATCGATAAGAAAATATCAGAATACTGCACAACACAGTGTAGCAAAGCCTGAATTGAAATCTCATTAAGCAGCTTAAGCACTGGTTAATTTTGCCTAGTAGATCTGGCAGAGATCTGGATTTCACAATTTTCTAAGAAGGAAGTTCAAGCATATGAAACTGCTGGTCTTGATAATTCACATTTCATTCCCCAGTATCAATCTCTAGATCAATCTGCACCCCATTGCTAACCCCATAATCCTCTAATGTTAACTGATCTTTAAATGGCCTCTCTCCTTGTCTTTTCAGCATAATTTCATGGGGTTGTCTTCCAATCCTAGCTGCAACTTGTGCCTTGAACAATTTGATCGGATCGGATGCCAGGCACGGAATTGCTGCCTTCGTACCAAGTCGATCATTCACATGGACAATGATCATAGGTTCTTGATACGCAGCTGAAGTCGGTTGTGCTGGAGCTCTTTCGGGAGGCTGGTCTGTATTTCCGTCATCCTTCTTCTTTGTGCTTGTGCTTGTGCCAAATTTTGCTGCGACTCCAAACTTATCCTCGACGGAGCTTCCTTTCTTCTCCGGATCGTTCTTCTCCAGTGCTTTCTTCTCCAGTGCTTTCTTCTCTGGTACTTTCTTATCTGGCTCCCGGTTACGTCGCGGAGAACGAGAGCGCTGTCTATACCCTCTCTCCAAGCCTCTCTCTCCTGTCTCTAGCTCTTCGTTGCCCTTGCGCTTCTCTTTCCACTTGAACCCACCACCACCACCTCCTCGTTTTGGCTTATCGTCGCGTCTTCGTGGTGATCTGCTTCGACGCCTTGACGGACCATCTCTGGCCGGTGCAGGTGACCGTGATCGTGACCTAGAGTTGTTCTCTCTCATTTTGTTATGCTGAGGGGTCAATAGCCCATGAAATACTGTATAGGTTGGTGCTCACAACACGAGGCTACTGTTTGCCAAGGCTGGACTCTAGCGCAAGGCTTGATTTCTCAAAAAGGGGATGGTGTTTCCAGCCGTTGGGCATCTAGTAATGACTGATTCAGATATTGTACAAATGTAGCAAATTGTGAGAAGTGAATGAGGCTCGTTCAAGGTTATGCATAGTAGACGGGAATCCTATCAACGTCTTACAGCTATTTACAGGTATACAATGCGCAGTCCATCATTTTATCCCGTACCCTTTACGCCAGCACGCCAGAATAGCAAAGTAATAAAGGCCTCCATGACAATCAAGCCTTGGACTTCTTCTTCTTCTTCTTCTCTGACTTATCTCCATCATCCTCAAGCTTTCTCTTCTTGCTTGGCACCTCCTTCTCCACCTTGCTCTCCTTCTTAAGCTCCTTCTTGCTAACATATACTGGAGTACCATCAACGAACTTGATTTGACCAGCTGCAAGCTTTTTCTGGTACTTCTCAAGCGAAATGTCAAGAATAGCTGCATTCTTGACGTCTGGGTTCACCTCTTGTTTGCCACTTGCTTTCTTCTCCTTCTTTGCGGCCTTCTCTGCTCGCTTCTCATCTTTGGACTTCTTCTCTTTTTGTTTCTATGATTACAAGTTAGCCCATGAAAAAGTTCTCGATGATACCACTAAGTATGGCTTTGTTCTTTCAATGATGTTGCCAAGAAATAATGTGGTTCCAGACATATAACAAACTAGAGGGTGTCTTTTCACTTACAATGGAAACAGCATCGGCCATTTCAACGTCCTCATCCTCTGAGTCGTCCTCTGAGTCATCCTCTGAAACCTCTTCGATCAAGGGCTTCTTTGGTTCATCTTTAGCCTTCTTCTCCTTCTTGGACTTCTTCTCGGAAACTGGTTCAATAGCAGCTGGTTCATCACCAGCAAGTCCATCGGCATCAGCGTTGTACCTAGGCTCGGTTAGTTACTGATAATGACATGAATGACCCAAGCTAGTCGATATACATACTTTCGTGCCTCCTTGACTTCCCACTTGCCAGGCTGTGCAGCAGCTTTGCCGTTTGGCCCAATTGCTACGCCTCTTGGAAGAACAGGCTTTCCCTCAAGGACTCGAAGCTGTCGCTCGATCTTAGAGCGCCACATTACACCACAAGCTGATCTCTCTTCCTCATCGATATCGTCACCCTTACCCTCACCTTGAGCGCTCCAGTCGGAAAGTGCATCTACACGTAGACCGATCGCTGCTTTAGCTGCAAGCATACGAGCAATCTTTCCCTTATTCTTTCCTGTAGCTTGACCAACGAGAGATGCGTGATAGATCAGACCGTACTTAGGAGTATCATGTTTTGTCTTAAGTGCTCTGAAAAGAGCCTTCTCAGCACCAAGGATTTGAATTGTACTGGCAGGACTCTTTGCAAGATTCATAAGAGATCCAGAATGGGCAATAAGACGAGCTCCAACAAGCTCGCCAACTAACTCTGTCAAGTTCGGTGCAATAGCTTGCATACGGGATGTCAAGTAGCTAGACAGTTGCTGGCGATATTCAGTGAATCCGACAACCTGTTCAGCTAGCAGCTGAATGTTCTCCAGATCCTCCTCTGTGATCTCAGTACCCATACTGACTTCAGCTGCAGCCTTGATTGCAGTTTCAATCTCTTCAGGAAGAATATCGTCAAGGTCAGTCTTCGATGTGTTGGTTCGCATGCCGACCTTCAGGATTATGCGAGCATATGCCAGATTGTCGTTCACGATGCGTCCCATCTCTGGGAAGTGCCATCCGTACCACTCCTTCACACGCATAGCATATGTGTTCAGCTCTTTGTCCAAATCATCCAACAGAGCAATTGCCTGAACAATCATTGTATCAACCTTATCTGGGGAGAACTTGAGCTTATGTCTCGAAAGTGAGTGAGAAAGACCGAGGGACATTGTGGAGATATTGGACTCGAGGAGACCTGGGATGAGAGAAGGTAGGTGATCGCGAATCGCACGGTAGATCTCATTGGTGCTCGAGTCGGAGATTGGAGTGAGAGTGATTCCTGGAAGTTTGTTGATAGCTTGCCCAAGCTTTGGATCTGCGACCGCTAGAGAAGCTTTCTTCTCATCTTTTAACGAATCTAGGAGCGTTGCGAGCATAGGCGAAACCTTTCCCTCAACAAGAGTTGCTACCTCCTCCAAAGCTGTCGCAGCACTGTCGAACTTCTCGAACTTCTTCAACTTCAAGCTGGTGATTCGATTAGTTTGGATTACATGGTCGTGTTCTCCCAAGTAGTCACTTACAGCCCATTGATCCCTTCCGCGGTCTCTACCACAGCAGAGAAATCATCTTTCTTTAAGATCTTCTTGTCCGAAGCTTTGAAAAGCGCATAACCTGCACTTGTCTCGGAGAGAACGAACAACCCCATTTTGACGAGAATATATAATCGCCGTGGTGGTGCCAGATATTTGGTTATGCAGAGTTCTTGTCGTGGAGCTTAATTCAAGGTCCAAAAAAAATCTCAAAATTTCATGCTAGGGCCGCTATGCCAAGAACGTAGCTAATTTAGTCCTAATCGAGCATCTCTTAGTCACGTGGTATGTGCTCTTCCTCATTCTCAATTATCATAGAATCAATGTTTGTGACTTGCGATTTTGCGGATTTAGTTGATACATAAACATTAATTGTCAAAATTATTTGCATACTTTCGGTGTTGTGGAAGTAACAACAGTTGCAAGATCTAGGCTATCAAACTCATCGGTCCGTCATAACTCCCGATATTATTAGACCTGCCTCAGCCATTCTTCAACATACCTGCAAGGCAACTGGTTCTAGCTCTCCACAAGAACAACAATCCCTCGCACAGTATAACAAGATGGAGGGCCTATTTTATAATGTCAACAATGGGTGAGAAGCTTTAAATTTGGTTACTTGATATCTGCTAACTATTTCCTAGCTATATTGAAGGCATCGTTAGGGGCTATCGCAATGGACTCTTAACCGGGCAGAACTACGCCAACTTGACACAGTGCGAAAGCATTGATGGTTGGTACCCTCAAGCTACTCTTAACTTCTCACTAATCATGACCAGATTTGAAGCTACAACTTGGACCTGCGTATGGCGATTTCCTAGCATCACTTCCACCGAATCCCTCTACTTCTACACTCGCCGCAAAGACTACCGAAAAGCTAATCTCAGAATTCCGATATCTACGAGCCAATGCTGTTGGTTCCCTCGCAAAGTTTATGGATTACCTCACTTATGGCTATATGATTGATAACGTCGCACTTTTGATCACCGGTACTTTACACGAAAGAGATACCCGAGAGTTGCTGGAGCGGTGTCATCCTCTTGGCTGGTTTGAAACCATGCCGGTTCTATGTGTAGCTACGAATATCGAAGAGCTCTATAATAGCGTTTTGATCGAGACGCCTCTTGCGCCATTCTTCAAAGGGAGCTTGAGTCATCAAGATTTGGATGAGCTGAATATCGAAATTATTCGAAACACGTTGTACAAGAACTATCTCGAGGACTTCCATAACTTTGTCAACACCGACTCGGATATAGCTGGAACACCTACTGCGGAAGTCATGACGGAGATGCTAGAATTTGAGGCCGATAGGAGAGCCATCAATATCACCCTTAACTCGTTCGGCACAGAGCTTACAAAAGAGAAGCGCAAGAAGCTCTATCCTAGTTTTGGTCGTCTATATCCTGAAGGATCATACATGCTGTCTAGGGCGGATGATATTGAAGGAGTCAGATTAGCTGTTGAAGGTGTCAATGACTACAAAAATTATTTTGATCAAACTGGCATGGGACAAGGCAATGGTGCTGGGGCTGGAAATATGAGTGGAGGAGCAGGTAGTGATGGCAAGAGCCTCGAGGACATGTTCCTACAACGGGAAATGGAGATCTCGAAGGGGGCTTTCACGCGGCAATTCACATACTCTATTGTCTATGCATGGGTCAAGTTGCGAGAACAGGTATGTATTATCAAAACCAAACAATGTATACTTGGACTAATATTGATACAGGAAACACGTAACATCACCTGGATTGCTGAATGCATAGCACAAAACCAGAAGGAGCGAATTGGCAATTACATCAGTGTATTCTAGGTGGATGGAGTGTGAAAGTGTATACATTAACTGCTCGGTTTTGATATTGGGAACGGCGCTAGGCACAGGGGCGTAGAACTCAAAGAGACTATTTTACTAAATTCATACCTATCCGAGTAAATTTGAGCGTTTCGTAGAAATCATAGGAAAGAGGCGTTGATACGGTCTCATAATTTTCCGACAACCACTATTACATCTCCGATATATTGAGAAGACAAAGTCGTAGGACTCTGCTATTGTGGAGTCTCACGAAGTAATTAAGACTTCTCCAGAGATGCCAATCCTCTACTATACCCAGGAAGGAATAGATTTCGGTGATCTAAAACTATACGTGACAATTGTGAGCGAGTGAATTAACTGCTTCATGGCAATGCCAAACAGTAACCTGCGGCATGTAAAATTTACAGAAGAAAGATCATTCTGAAATAGTACGCGATTATCTATAAGAAGTGACGTGATAGCCCATCAAAGACAATGTCTTTTCGCTGCTGTTCATATTACCTCTATGAGCAATTACAACTAACCATATCCTTGACAATATATCCAGTATTGCGAGCTACCGGGCTAGATTCATTCTAATAATAAGCTGACCTTTACCTTTTCCGAGTACCCTGCACTCCTCTTAGTATATAAGAGTGTAACTCCAGTGGCAGAAAAAGACAAAGTCTGCTTAGATTGTTAAATTTGATTGTCAATATACTCTGAACGTGTTAGTGGCCTTGTAGTTAGATGTAGTATATGAGTTCATACGGTCCCGCATAGCAAGCAGGCAGTTATCTTATGTCAAGCAGTATTTGAACTTGTTCACTTCTTCGATTGTGTTACAGATTAGGGAACCATATTAGCCTCAAGCTAGTTACTCAAGCAGAGTCAGCACAGGTATTTTGAGGTACGGTTTAAGAATGTCTTTCTCGTCAACGTGGGTAATTTGTGAAGCCTTTAAACGTTTGAAAGATGTAGGATGTACTGCGGGATGGCTCAAGAACTTAGTTTAGTTGTAGCACCGTCTATTATACATCATCAAGGCCATTTCTACAATAATTTACAGACTAATCTCGCCCTTCCAAGTCCCCTCAGTTAGTCCTAGCTTCTCAACTAGATTCCGCCATCGATCGCCACCTCTCTCCTTCGAACGCAGATACCTCAACAACTTTTGTCTCTTGTGAACCATAACTCTCAGATTCCTCTTGTTAATCTTGTCCTTGCCCCCACCGTCTGCCTCCATCTGATTTGCCAACGCTCTGATCTTGACTGTCAAAATCGAAATCTGTACCTCTGAGCTTCCAGTATCAGGACCAGCTCTGGGAGTTTTTTCTGGTAGTGCCGGCTTTCCTTCCAAAAGTTGAGGGTTGTAAGGTGCCCGTGGCCTCAAGGTTACATCCGTACTGTGGCGGCCAAATGTGTCTATACATCTTGTTACATTCGCCCTGGTTTTCTCTTTCTGACTTGCATTTGCTAAATTGACGATGCGCGTTAAAGCTTCCTGGGCCCTATCATGATGTTCCTTATGCTTCCTCAAAGCTTCCGCTTCTTTAACAGGGTCTCGTGCGATCGGGTTTGAAACCGGTTCAGCCAACAGGTGTGAATGTCTTATGGCTCTCTCGAGCTCTTCCGGTTTGAGGAAATGATTCAGAACTGCATCGCTTGTGGAGTTGATCGGTATGCCGGCGTTCGCTGAGCCTCCAACATTGTCGAAGGATTCTAAAAATTGCGTTGAGATACCCCGAACTGGATCACCTATTGCTTCCTTTCTCTCCAATCCAAGAACTTTCTTGCGTGCCTCATTGGCCATTTTCCTCTGCTTTGCCTGTGCCAGCATATATGGATCGAAATGCTTCCTTCTTTCTGCCGCAGTCGAAGCATTGGCAACCATGGTGATGGGAAGCGGTCCATTAGATATAGGAGGAGCAGGTCGGAGACACACTACATATGACCAATTAGCGATGCTTAGAGATTAAATGAAATGATATATAACACACATTTCGATACGCCTAAGCGTGATGAATTGGATATCCGAATAGGCATCTTGGCTTTGCGTGAATGTTTGACGCTTTAATTTTCGAAGTTTTCGGATTATTTTTGTTCAGAGCTGGTTGCGGTGATGGTAGTGACACATTGATATGAGAACTCCTTCCTTCAGATCATCACTAGCTAATATGATATAGACAAGTCTTTGAAATGTGCCAAAGCTGTTGACGCAACTGAACTCCTCATACAATTCTAATCACCTAAGAATGTCCCAAATCATTTGAAGCTATTTCTTCGGAGTTAGGCTTTAAGCTGAGGCTCTTAAATGCTTAGTGCCTTGGCTCGAACCCCACTACGTTCGGGACGCTGCCTCGCCTAATTATTTCTTGCGCACAAGTTCAACTCTCAGAATCTCACGACAACCTCATCTGCATTTCAATTAACCGCAAAAATGGCGCCTTCTCAACTCCCACCCATCTTCAATGCTACGTCTCAGGACATCGAGATGATGCTTGCCGCGCAGGTTCATCTTGGAAGTCGCAACATGCAAGTAAGTTTATGCAAAATCCTCCAATTTGGAGCAATGTCACCTCACAGCTGCTAATGAATGAATGATTGAAGACCCATATGGAGCCATACCTCTACAAGACTCGTGCAGATGGTATCAACGTCCTCAACCTTGGAAAGACCTGGTAGGCTCTCCTCCATATCAGTCTCAAAAATACGACTCTAATGGTTCACTTCAGGGAGAAGATCGTCCTCGCTGCCCGAATCATCGCAGCTGTCGACAACCCCGCTGATATCTGTGTCATCTCTGCTCGTCCTTACGGTCAGCGTGCTGTCCTGAAGTTCGCCGCTCACACTGGTGCTTCCCCAATTGCTGGTCGTTTCACCCCTGGTAACTTCACCAACTACATCACCCGCTCTTTCAAGGAACCCCGCCTCATTATCGTCACCGATCCTCGCACTGATGCCCAGGCTATCAAGGAGGCTTCCTATGTCAACATTCCCGTCATTGCCCTCTGCGATACCGATTCCCCAACTGAGTTCGTCGATGTTGCTATCCCAACCAACAACAAGGGTCGTCACGCTATTGGTTTGATCTGGTGGTTGTTGGCTCGTGAGGTTCTACGTCTCCGTGGATCCATTGCCAGCCGCGAGGCCGAGTGGGATGTTATGGTTGATTTATACTTCTACCGTGATCCCGAAGCTGAGGAGAACAAGGAAGAGGAGGCTGTCGTCAAGGAGGAGGCTGTTGCTGAGCCAGGATTCGGAGGACAGACTGGAGGTGCTGACTGGGAGGTTTCTGGCCAAACTGCGTTCGCTGGTGCCACTGCACCTGCTACCGGTGAGGCTGGTGCTGGATGGGAGGCATCCACTGAGGAATGGGGAGCTGCTGCACCAGCAGGAGCACCAGGTACTGAGTGGGGTGCCACCGATGCCAAGCCAGCTGAGCAATGGTAAATCACACTACAAGTCTCGTTGCGTAGGGGATGTTTTGCTCGTAGAAGGGTCAAATTGATATGGCGCTTATGAGGGAAAGATACTCTGCAGCTGATGACTACTCTGTCCAGTGGTAGAGGGAATGCCCTGTGCTATTCAAAAGGAGTGGACTTAATAGTAACTCTGCCCTTTACTCTTTTCAGACGTGCATCTAGTGAAAAAGCATAAATTCTACTTAGGTCGGAACTCCTTTCATTTCGTGAAGCGTGACGTGGAATTGGTTATCGGTGAGTGAGCTCTACTGAGATGTTCGACTTAATGCAAGCGCAACGGCAGGTGTATGATGAATGTTGGACTTATAGGAACGATTGACTACCCTAAATTCTCGCGGTTTTGAGCCTAGTGTCTCGAAAGATTTCGCTTCTCATATTTGTGGTCGACATTAGTGGCTCAATAAAAGAATTGCATGGAATATCCTGAACATACTGTTAAGTATCTTGAATCTAGACTATACTGTATTGCGCGAACTTCTGGCGTATTCAGCCTTCCAAAGACCAAAATTTTCTCCGATTTTTATTTGTGGGCCCACCCCTTATTTAAGCGAGGTCTCGACCCCGTCACCAAAGAACGAGTTGAAAGATCTCCATCAGCTTTCGCGACGCCTTGAAAATCGTAAGCTCATTTCAACTTCGCTACGAGAGCCAATGTTTAATACTAGCTCATTACTCCTGAGAATCTGTATTTAAACTGTTTGGCTAAGCCTAAATACAAGGTATATGGTTTTAGGGATTTCTGGAACTCATATATTAAGGAACGTCATATGATGGTTTTTCTTCTTTCTTTGTCGGGGATTGTCGACTTTTGTTCAGAAAATTGTATTTACTGTACCCCCATGCTAGTCTTGAAACTCCCGTCAGGAATCTAGACTCTTGGGCAACGTGGGTGATAAAATAATTACAAGTATGCTTTTGCGCCTTTCACAGGAGAGCCTACTAGTCAGTTGTTGTGTGAATCTTGTGGAGGTCGGAGATTGCTTAACGCGCAGCGAGTGGGAATTTGTAGACAAATTGTTGATCATTTCAAAGTTCATCCAACACACGTTTAGGCTTCACTCGTCCAAAAACGCCGTCCCAAATGTAAAACAGCCAATACAACCTACTATAAATATTATGTGCCTCAGAACCAATCGATGTTTATGTATCCCGTTGTCCATATTAGATAATACTCAAATAATACGCCAACCAAGATTCAGCTCAACAGGGTAGGAATTCCGAAAGTATATGCTCGAACTTGTGCTTAAGCAAGACCCAACCTTGATAAAAGAAACACATAGCTGGGTGGTCTTTTATCAACCATCGACATCAGGAAAAGATGCAGTGTACTTCTTAAGTTCTCTGGTCATAGCTAGACTACTTCAAATCATTCCTACAGGGTCCAGCTCAGCAACGTATAGGCAGCCAAAGAAGACTGGTCGATTGCTTCTACTCAAGCAACTCTAAGCTCAGCTTTTCTCTTGGGGGTTCGGCATGTAGTCTGCGTTCTCATCGTTGCTCTTATCGACACTTCCACAATTAGACTATAACTTCCCTCCAGCATTGTACTGTCAAACCGCTAGTCAATTCTTTCTCTTACTTACAACATGTGAAACCTTATCCTACATATTTCTACATTTATTATCAACAAAAGGCTTTCTTCAGTCTGACACTCGCTAGTATCTTAACTCAGTGAAGGAACAAGCTATTCCTTATGACTCAGAACTCTAGATCATTGCAGAATCTGAGAAGAATAGCGTCGAGTTCACCTCTTAATATGGAAGGCTAGGTGTTGTGGTGACAAATTCACTCAAAGTAGACCCCCAGAAATCCAACCCACAAAACATTTCTTGCAGTCAAACATATATATTTTCATCGCATGCTTAATTCGAAGACCAATATGCAGACGACAGTAATTTTTAGAAGTCACATTACTACATGTCCCGAACACTCTATCCAAGACATATAGCGAGATTGGGCGGTCAAACTTTTAACATGACAATTAGTTTGGCACATGCAATGGGCCTGTGATTTAGGTATTACTGTCAGGTCATCATGTTGAACACACATCGTATATGTTTTAGATTCTATATTGAATAACAATGCGTGTTACGGCGGTGCTTCTTATTTAAGTTAGAGAGAGCCCTAAAGAGGCAAGCGAGAGATGACACTAGGTGTCAATCAAGGAATAGCGTCCGCCCTGACATGACTTCGGCACTAATATCTACTAAGATCCTTTCATATAGGAACTCGTTTCATATGTCCAGCTCACGTGCCTCATCTACTCTATTGTCAATACAATAGGAACTAGCTTATGTCATGGGTTCTGCGGCCCACCGTCACTGTCAAAGCTCGCATTCCGATCTCATACAGTAAGCACAGGGTCAATATCTGGAAGAGCCACTCAAGAGTCACAGGTACCGATCCATCGAGAGGCGTGATGCATGACCCTCGCCATGTCTCAGAAACAGATTCATTATCACCATCACGAGATGCTCTACGCCCAAAGAGGAAGCAAAAACAAGCTTTCCTCCTTCCACAAGCACCATTAGACCCCATCTGCACCTTTGAAATAGTAGTAAAGAGGAGCTCGATTACTTTAAAAGCACATATGCTTGGACCTTGCCCAGAGAAACCCCCCCCAGACTCCCGCGGAAAGAAAAAACAAGGCACTATCCCAATTACAGTAAGCAAACCTCCCGAACCAGCCATAAACACCCCAAAAGCAGTAAAAGGTGGGTAGACTCCCCTCCCATAAATATACCCAGAATACCAGCCACCCATCTATAACCCCTTGGAAACCACACCTGTCGCTCCGGCCCGCTTGCAGCTTCCAGGGGCAGCGGGGAACCACTACTGCAGCCCTGGCGCTTGCAGCAAACAGCAGCAGTGCGACAGGATCTACCGTCCCCTCCCCGCAACCTCCAATCATAAATCATAACGGTTCGTTTTTTTCCATCGTTAAAAGCAGCAGTGGGCTCGCGGCTATCTAGCCGCCATCCCCACCGTCGACTAAGCAAGAGAAAAGGGGGAGGCGACGACGACAACATACTGCCGGAATAGGAAATTCTGAAATTGAGACGCCTAATATTCTGGTGATGGATATCTCGCACGTGCTTGCTTGTATTCTTTCGGGTGTTTGCGAGAAGCTTTTGTCTTGAGTGTTCTACCAATTGTTAGCCGTGCATTCTGGCAGGGTTCAGATCTAGAGATTCTAGATTGATGAGATTTTGAAGGCCGGGATTTGCAGGTTTCTGGCAACGACTTCAAAATTGAAAAACTTACGAAACACGCTTTTGTGTCCATTCCAAATCCCTCTTCACCTCTTTCGCGTCTTGGTAACCCTCGGCCATTCTGGCTCTGGATCTCGCAAGTCGCTGTTGAGCCAAAGCTTGCAAATCTTGAAGTTCGCGGTGCTTAGCATTCAGTAATCCAGATCTGGTAAATTGTCAGCTTTGATCATTGCAGCCAAAATTCATTTCTTACGTTTGCGCCTGAACCGCCAAAGTGCGATCAAGAGGAATGGGATCGAATGCACCAGTAAACCGATCTTGCATGTACTCTTGCATATCTACGCCATTGGCCGAAGAGGTGCTGTCGTATTCTCCGCTCTGGCTGCCAGCATAACTGCTAGAGGCCGCTGAATAACCAGAATGGCCGTAAGATTGCGTCAAGCCAGTACTGCTGCTCACTGACTCAGCAGGCTCGGGAGGAGAAACCGAGTATCCTTGGGATTGCGGAGGATAGTAGGAAGCATATTGAGGTTTCGAAGGAACTGCAATGGGAGATGATTGATAGTAACTTTGCTGGTATTGATATTGGTAGGCCATAATGGCAGATTTAGGCACTGATAGTAAACAATAAAGTAGCAGGTAGCACTTTTGAGTAGGATGAGCTAAAGCAGAAGATGGACTGATAGCAAGAGAGCAGCGGCAATGTATAGATGATGAGTGATGGGTAGAGGTGAGCAAGCTTTGCCTGTTTGAGACAAACTGTTTGCAGAAGGATAGAATCAGAGAGATTGCAAAAGGATGAAAGTGAAAGAGAAAGAAAACTCTCAAGATGGTCTTCGGGCCTCCCTTTTATACTTGAAAACTCTCCCCACTTGGATCGAACTGCCAACCATCGAGGGGGTTGGCCACGACCCCGTTTCTCAGAAGTCAACTATCTAACCCCGCTCGAGGAGAGAAAGAGCTGGCGATCAACAGTTGTTTTCTTCTGCCACCCCTACCGTCTCGCTGCCAATGCACCCGGCCATCCTCTCACCGTGTCCTCCGGTCTTCCCAAGCCTGCAGTAGTATATTCGATGGGGTGATCCCGGAAGCACTTGCTTACACAGACACCTCGGATTGGCCTGACCGGAGGTTTTTATTGCTCAGAGATAGCCGTCATGGCGTTGCATGTGCCGACAAAAGTTTGTATTGGTGGGCATAGCAGGGTAAGGGGGGTGGATGTCTTCGTAGTCTGGACATCCAGGAAGGTGGAAAGGCACTATGTGTGGGCGAGGGAGGGCGAAAGAGCAAACGAACAAGCGCGAGACCCACCCCGGGCTGTACGAGAGTAAAAGCAGCATGGAGGCACAAAGTCGGCTGTATTGAGGATTGAATTAACGGAGGGTGAGAGTTGGGTTTGGATGGCTGACAGGAAACGTTGTTAGGCAGGATTGCATTTTGAGTCGAAAAGTAAGGTTGAGTCGAAGTATGCGCGATGTGCTGTTCGATCTTCACCCCTCCAAAAATATTTATTAGAGAGAGACCGACCCCTGTCGCATTCCCGTCACGAACGAGGGGTGACGTTCACCACAGGCGAGACGGATCCCGGTCAATTGGCAATGGCAGCAATGGGATGCAATGTGGAGGGGAATGCGATGGCGGGGGCAGAGACAGCATGCGCCGAAGAAAAAAAGAGAACAACCAGACAGCCGTCCGCCATCCGCCATCCCAACATCCAGATCTCCCGAGTCGTGGCGACGCGAGGAGAGCGAATGATGACGCCGGAACACATCTGCCAGACGATTTACCCAATGCTACGATAATACCATAATCCATACCGCAAAGGGTCACCGACAGGGTGGATATCAAACCCAGAGATGCCTGGTGGAAGAGAGGCCGGTGCTGGGAGACACGGCGGCGAGATATACAGTGGGAAATATTAATAAAGGCACCAACCTTGGATCGGGACCAACGCCATGGACAGATACTTGACTGGTTCCAATAACAGCAGCACCGGCACCAGCACCAGCAGACTCGCGAGCAGCAAAGGCTGAAGTTGAAACTGTATTATCCACTCCTGCATGTCCTCGATGCCTGTTCAGTGGTGTACGGTTACAGGATTGCAGGCTGCTGCATACCATCCTTAGCTCGTCAGCAGAAGACCCAAACCTTCCCGAGACCCATACGCCAGTCAAGCCAGACAGATTGTGGAGACAAATGGCGATGCACTGCAGGGCGACAAGTGCGTACCTTTGCCCACGAGGGTCAAGACGATCATGAATGTACAAAATACAAGTCATGGCCAGAGAAGTGCATGCTACGGTAAGCCAGCACAAATGCTTGGGCCTGGCATGGATAGTGTTAATATCTCTGGGACGTACTCGTAACGTATCTTGCATCTGGTACCATCGATTCCCGCTGCAGAAGGAAATGGCCACTTCGGTGTTGTGGGATCAAAAAAACGTTTATAGCCGACGTACCGCAGGTTTTTTTATGGAGAATACACAGCCAATAGGACAACATGAGGCGAATTCCAGAACGCCAGACAGACATGTTATTGCATGTAGACAACTGTTCGGATCATCATCAGCATGCAGCCTAGCACCACCTGCAGGCCCCAAGAATTCCACAATGCTGAAGGATCACTGAGAAGTTTACCCAAGATTGGCCGTCACGATCTCTCTGTATGGGCCATGGAAAGCTAAGATTCTAGTCGTGATATATATTACTGATCGATTTCCTCAAGTGTATCTTAATCATCACTACGAGAAGCCACCAAAACGCCGAAATATCCTCAAGCGATGAGGAGTTGCCATGTAACCATCTATCCAAATATCTTGAGAAACCCCCACATCCCAAGCCCACTGAGTACTGGTATCGTCAAGTTATCATCCCAGCCAAAAATGTCTACCACTTCACTGGCCGATGCAGCAAATCCCGTCCATAAACTCATGATCCCGAGTGCTAGCCCACCACCTATGCTTCCCTGAGTTTTGGTCAAGCCGGCAAGGTTTCGAATAGGTTCCGGAAGACTCAAGGTGCCGGTGAACATGAAAGGCCATTCATTGTCCCCTGGGAACGGACCAGTTCGAGGTGCAAGCCAACCCCAGAATAGGGCTGCAGTAATTACACCAACGGCAAAGGCACCCAGAGACCCTGCTAGAGATTTACCTCTTCGAATTCGAGGTGTGTAGCGTCCATATGCTCTTCCGATAGTGCTTGCGGCTGTGTCACACCAGCTTAGAAGTAAGACACCCATGACAGAAACATCCTTGGGAAAAGACCATAAGACGATCCAAGCCCCTAATAAGTACCATACCACACCGTTCCATCCATCGTATTCTGTTTCACGCATGAATGCCCCTAGGACTCGTACGTAGAAGCGGTTTAGCGACGGATATATATGACGGAGGAAATCCGTTGTGGCAATTGGCACAAGTGCTGCCATTAGATAAGGTGTGATCGCATCAGTCTGAAGACCTGAAACGTAAAACCAGAGTGTAAAAAAGCCTATAGAGACGTGTAAGACCTTCCGCGGTACTTCGTGTCGATGTACGAAGGACCTCCATTGTCTGTGTATTGGGATGAGGCCGAGAGGACTAGGACTTCTGCTGAAATCTCGCCAACTCCAGCCTGAGCTAGCACTTGCAGGAGAAAGGTGGCCGTTTGTTTCCCGAGGATGCCCATTTTCGGTAGGTGCTGTAGACACTATTTTCGGAGTGAGGGGAGTTATTGGAGATGTGGCAGATGTAAGGCCGGCAATTCTTCTATTTCTCAGGGGACTCCTACTCCGCGACCTTGCCCTCCGTTCGACACTTGAGTCGGTTTCCTCGTCTATCTCCTCATCTATTGGTGCTGGAGATGAAGCTGCTTTCTTCTTTGCTGATCTTGTGACTGGGCCAAAGTAGCCATCTTTTGAGGATTCTTTGGATTCGGATGGTGTTGGTGACGGAGAGATGATGCGCGGAGTGGCCGGAACGCCATTTGAAGATGCAAAAGACATGCTGAAAAGAGGCAGAGATGGTACTTGGATGGTACCTGTAATAGCGCGCGCGATTTTTGTGACTTGAATAAGCCAGTTGAAGGAGTGGAGATATTTGTCTTTTCTTGAAGCCCGAATATTGCTTATGGAAGATGCGGACTTCGCTATTGGTGCCAACTGTGTGGGAGGCGCAGAGCTGCACAGTGCTGCATCGTTGAGGTATGAAATGATGACTTGAGGTGCCCGTTCGCGTGGCACATCGAAGTGATAGAAAAATCTATTGGAATATCGATGGAAGTGAAGGTAGGAAGTGTGGCTTTAGGAGAGGAAATGAGTAAAATCACAAGAACAATTACCGCCAAGGGATAAGCACAAAAAAGTAGGTACGTGGCACGTGCGTCTCTGAATAGGCTCGAATCACTCTTTTAGAAGCTATCTATTGTGGCAGAGAGATCCAAATTGTATTATCATGGGGTATTCACAATACTGTATTATCTTCAGCAACTTTTTAAATCTTGTGAAGTCAAGAACGTTACTTTACAAGTCAAAACGGTAGTCTATAAGCTTATGCAAGGGTCGGACCTGCGATAAGGAGCTTATCGATAGTCACTATCTCAAATTTTCAGCCATAACTATTTGCACTTTTCTACACTTATATATAACCACAGACCATGGCTCCTGGAACAGAGCAAAAGAAAGACCCCAGAGCATGGGATGCGCTTACGCCTCCACTGGCAGAATGGATACTAGATGCCATTGCCGCTATGGGCTTTGCCAAAATGACACCAGTGCAAGCTTCCACCATTCCCCTCTTCATGGGCAACAAAGATGTAGTAGTCGAGGTGAGCAGTCCTGTTTCCAGACCCCATAACTTCACTCACATCTTCTAGGCAGTTACAGGCAGCGGGAAGACACTAGCATATTTGATTCCAGTTGTTGAGAAGATACTGCGATTGCAGGAACCCCTTAAGAAGCATCACGTTGGCGCAATCATAGTGTCACCCACCCGAGAACTGGCCACACAAATACACTCTGTGCTTACATCCTTACTGGCTTTCCATGCACCATCAGCGGAGGTCATGAAGCCTCTAGAGGATGGCATAAAAAGAAAGTTAACATCAACCCCGATTATCCTACCACAACTTCTTCTTGGTGGATCAACAACACCAGCGCAAGACCTCAGCAAATTTCTCACTAATAGTCCCAACGTTCTTATCTCTACGCCGGGGCGCCTTCTTGAGCTCTTATCTTCACCACATGTACATTGTCCGCAGTCTTCTTTCGAAGTTCTTGTATTAGACGAAGCAGACAGACTTCTGGATTTAGGGTTCAAGGATGATTTGCAGAGAATTTTAGGACATCTTCCCAAACAAAGGCGGACAGGCTTGTTCAGTGCAAGTGTTAGCGAAGCAGTAGGAGAGATTGTAAGAGTCGGTTTGAGGAATCCAGTAAAGATTGCAGTAAAGGTTAAAAGCGCTTCGGGAGATGACAAAAGAACTCCAGCTAGTTTGCAGATGGCATATTTGCTGACTCCACCGAGCCACAAGTTCCCTGCGCTCCTTTCTATACTATCTCAGATGGATCCTATGCCTCAAAAGACTATTATATATCTCTCGACTTGTGCAGCTGTTGATTACTTCCAGCATATCTTAGCAGCGATCCTGCCAAAACAGTTCTCTTTGATACCACTACATGGAAAACATGCACCAAATGTCCGGCAGAGGAACTTCTCTAAGTACATCACGACAGTATCTCCCACAGTCTTACTCACGACGGATGTGGCAGCTCGAGGTCTCGATATACCACAAGTAGATCTGGTGATTCAAATCGACCCTCCGTCGGATCCAAAGGTATTTTTACATCGGTGCGGTAGGGCAGGCCGAGCTGGAAGGAAAGGCCTGAGCGTCATATTTTTGCAACCTGGTCGTGAGGAAGATTATATTCCCTTCCTCGAAATACGGAAAACGCCTATTCATCCTCTCAAAAGACCGGCTGTCACTGTCACCCATCAAGATGCAGAACTAGTCACATCCAGGATGCGTGATCAAGTCTTAAAAGACCGAGCACTGTATGACAAAGGACAGCGCGGTTTTGTGAGTTGGTGCAAAGCATATTCTAAGCATCAAGCCAGCAGTATTTTCAGAGTTGATGATCTGGATTGGACCGATCTCGGCAATGCCTGGGGCCTCGTTCGGCTACCAAAAATGCCTGAATTAAAAAAATGGGAGGGAGATAAGACGCTCGGCATCAAGTTAAACATGTCAGAATACGAATATAAGGATAAAACTCGAGAAAAGGCACGACGAGTAGCGATGGAGGAAGCCAAAAATGCAGGACCTTATGTACCTAGCGAGGAAGCATTGAAGAAGAGAAAGGAGAGAGAGGCATGGAGTCAGAAGAACGAGCTGCATGAAGTGAAAGAAGCCAAGAGGGAGAGGAAGCGGAGGAAGTGGGAGGCAGAGCGGCTCGGCAATATGACTGACGATGAGAAAGCGAAGGAAATGGAGCTGCAGAGCTTGATTGAGCAAGTCAAGAAGAAGAATTTGGAGGATGAAGAGGAATTCAAAGGCTTCGATGACTGAACATTGTGCGCCAAGCATACTATAGCAATTGTATGATGATTTAATGAAGATTCGCCACATTTGAGAGGCTTACAAGCACTGATGGTTCCTGTGCATGACCATGACTGTAGAGATAGAGAGCGGGCCTTTGGTGACTTCTAGAATCGAGAAAGAAATCAAGTTGTGCGTGAATTTGTAGGTATTTTGGTATACTAATTCAGGGGCTTAAGCGAGATATTTTCGGAAATTTTGAAGCGGGTGACCTGTTATATGTTGTTATCTTTTGCATTATATACATGTAACACCACAAATGCACCTTTGGATGTTGGATTGAGATTTCTCCATCTTGTAGACATCGACTGCAAACATCACGAACAAATAATCAGAGGTGCTGAACGTTCAGTTCTCCAAAGTAATGATAATTCATCCTCAAATCACTACATCCAACTCATGGTCAAGAAAGAGATCTGTGCTCCAGCTCTTCGATATACTCTAATCCATGCTTAGTTTATTCCGTCACTCAAGAGAACTTGCTGATTTTGTTGGAACGGATGGTTACGTTAGATAGTAAGTGCCGGATTAGGAAGGAGCCTTACATTATTCATTTGTAATCCGTAGATCACTACTACGCTCTAACCCTAAAAATGGCAAGCTAGCGTAACACAAATACAACACAAACGCCTCAAGTATTCTTCGATTTTACATCGATCAATTCTGTCTAAAGTACTTATAATCAAAGCCTGTCTGTAGTCTGTAGTAAGATATGCGTAGTATCTTACCTTTGGTAATTGTTTTGACAGGGTTGGTGGCGGCCTATTTTCCACCAGAACCAGAAGGCATCACAATTTTGAAGTCAAAGTTTCATGAAAATGTTACTATCTCTTATAAGGAGGTTAGTCATGTCTTACATAGCTTTCGTCGTTATGATACTCACAAGTTTCGTAGCCTGGAATATGTGAGACTACACCTGGTGTGAAGTCTTACAGCGGCTATGTTCATCTACCTCCTGGATTACTTAGTGACATTGCCGGAGAAACCCAAGACTACCCTATTAACACGTGAGAATTACAATCCGCAAAAACGCTACTAAGTACATTCCTAACTTGTGCGTAGCTTTTTCTGGTTCTTTGAAGCTCGTAAAGACCCTCAGACTGCCCCATTAAGTATCTGGCTCAATGGGGGACCCGGCGGTTCTTCTATGATGGGGTTACTTCAAGAAAACGGTCCCTGTTTTGTGGGTAACGATTCAAATTCTACATACTTGAATCCCTGGTCGTGGAATAATGAGGTAAACATGCTTTATCTGGACCAACCAGTGCAGGTTGGATTTTCATATGATGTAATAACAAACGGAACCTACAACTTGTCCAGCGGTGAAATCTCCCCAGCTGATTTCACGAACGGCTTTCCCACACCGAACAACACTTTTATGGTAGGGACTTTCTCCAGCCAGGACGGGAATTTCACTGCAAATTCTACAATTCATGCAGCTCATGCCTTGTGGCATTTCGCACAGACATGGTTCGAGGAGTTTCCCTTTTATAAGCCTGAGGACGAGAAAATTCACCTTTGGACAGAGAGCTATGGTGGAATTTATGGGCCGAACTTCTTCAGCTTCTTTCAGCAGCAGAATGAAAAAATAGCTAATGGCACCATTACTGAGCCTGGAAGTCATTATCTGCACCTTGATACCTTGGGAATCATAAATGGATGCATTGACTACGAGATAATGCAGCTTGCATACCTTGACATGGCTTACAATAACGCAAGAACATCTATGTCATCAATAGAAAAGTTCCACGTGCTAATTTAGCAAGCAGACATACGGAATTAAAGCGATAAACGAGTCAGTGTATAATCAAGGTGTCAAGGATTACTACAAAGAGGGAGGTTGGTAGGTACATTTCTGCTATCATATATTGTGTTTCCAATTAACTACTGCTTTGGTTTGAGATAAGCATAGTGTGTCACTAAAGTGAGACGCTTCCTTAAAAGTAGCCACAATGGCGTTTGGCTCAAGCGTGGTAATGGACGAGCTCGTAAAGGAATAACTGACGATGGGAAACAATCATGGCTAACCAAAGAGTGTAGTAAAGCTCAAATTGAGGACTGTCGTGAATATATTAAGGAGCATGACCCTTTTGGGGATGAAGCAAACAGGTTATGTGCAGATGCGATGATCTGGTGCGCTGAGCACTGCTCTGAAACTCTGTTTGCAAATGCCGAAGTAAGTAAAATACCCTTTCCCAAATTTGGCTGATTCTAACAATCGTAGATTCCAAGAGGCAGATTTGGTTTGTTTTCCCACGTCATACCAAACTTCTCATTCCCTAGGATGGCGTAAGAGCCGACACAGGGCGTGATATTCCGTTCATGTGTCGGCTCCGAATCTATTTCCAGGTTCTCCTTTGCTCCAGAGGCTTGAGCCGCGATGAGGCTAACTCACAAAAGATATCGCACATCCTCGCAATGATCCTTTTCCAGAACCATGTAAGTGATTTGGGCTCCTTACCATATCTTAGGTCAGTGTTGATCTATATTTTTCTAGATCTTTCTGGCTACTTAAACCAGCAATGGGTCCAGCAAGCACTAGGTGTTCCCGTAAATCATTCATCCTCTTCAACAGCCGTATCAAACGACTTTCATTCTACAGGTGATTATGCCAGAGGCAATAGTTTAGAGTCATTAGCCTATCTACTTGACAGTGGTGTGAAGGTGGCTGGTATGTATGGGGACCGTGACTGGGCATGTAATTGGATAGGCGGTGAGCGTGCTGTCCATGCCGTGGGCTATTCATCTAAAGAGCAGTTCGAGAATGCTGGATATGAGCCTATTGTGTACGGCAAAAAATTGACGGTCGGTGGGAATGTAAAGCAATTTGGTAATTTCTCATTCAGTCGAGTTTATCAAGCTGGACATGAAGGTAGGAAGTCGTTTGTCACTCGGAGAAGTGTGTATTGACTGCCAACAGTTCCTTCATACCAGGGAGAGGCTTCCTACGAGATATTCAAACGAGCTACCTTCGGTAAAGATATCACCACAGGACTCTACAACGTAGGCGATGACTACACAACAGTTGGCCCCTCTTCGGTCTTCCACATCAAAAATGAAATTCCAGAGTGGCCAGAGCCGAAATGCTACATCCTAGAACCGCATACTTGCACATCGGAGCAATACGCACAGGTCCTGAAAAACACAGTGAAAGTAAAGGACTTTTTCGTGATAGAATATGATGTCGATGTGGATGGCCAGGGCGCTATTGGTAATTCTAGGGAGCACATGGTAGCCGATGCCGCACAAAAGGTTGTTGGACATTGATTATTCAACTCACTAGCATCTTCTGGTAACATCAAACTCCCCGATCTGCGAGTGCTTTAGATTTATGGCATTTTGATATAACTGGAATTTGCTGTGCAACCCGAACATGATAGCCGCTCTTGATAGTGTACAAATTTAAAAGCTAATCAATAATTTGACTATATTCAAACGAATTTGTAGATGTTGCATAGCTCGATAATCATACACTCAGCTATCATCATGATCTCGATGGAATTTCTATGCTAAAGCTCTCAAAATTTACCTTCTTTCTAATCATCTCACACGGGTAAAACTACCACAATCTTGATGTTGAATTGTTCGGGGCGATTTAGGCTAACCAAAACCCCCCTATTTAGCTACTTAGGATGCTCACTGGAAGCACCATCATATTGTGCTATTACTCATTGCAGGTGTGAGAACTTCCTATTGTCCACCACGAAGAAACCGGTTAGACCGTGTCATTAGAACTGAATCTCGCCTGTCTGACATCTACTAGTGGAGGCAGGCTGTCACCACTTGGTTCCGCAATACTCGCCTACGAGACAATACGAAGATTAAACTCAGCATCCGTAAGAACTACTGTCAAAGCTTTTAAGCATGGTCGATACCTTTACCATCACCAAAGGCTATCCAAACTATACGCACAGGGAGAAGGTTAACAACTGCCGGAAAGTTGCGACTTGCAACAAGATCCAGAGTGCTGGAAGAGGTTGGTGGAATAATTCGGTATGATGGCACGTGCGCCGAAAGGTCAAACATTGGAAGAGCCCTCTGGTGTCCTAGGCTTTGGTTTCACGCACGGAACATCGGTGTGGAACGCCATCTCTAGGTTCCCGTTGGCCAGAATGAATGGAAACATCATAACATACATAGCGGAGAAGGTGCTATCGCGCTGCTGGCTGTAACCCTTCCCAAATATTATACCAGCAAACAAGCGTCTTGTGAAGGTAAACATATCGTTCTTTATATGTTACTATGCGGGTAGCAATGCAAAAAGCGAAACATCTCTTCTTCATGCAGAGGTGGTCTTCTTTGGTATCTCTCTTCTAAGCCTTCGCTGGATTGGCATTTATTTACAACCACAAACTATCGATTTTGACCGCCCAAACGCCACATATGCCCAGGTGTTCGTGCTGCTTTTCCTTCCATTTGATACATTGAGTGATATTTTTCAAGTGTTACCCGCTAAAACAGCTCTAACGCCAGCCAACTCCCCTAATATGCTCTCCTCCAATTTATTTGAGTCAGATCTGGGAATCTATAGAGGTTTATTAGTATTTGCTTAGGTAGAAGCACTGTACAATTATTTGACTTGCTTACCTTTTCCTTATAAAGCGCCACATCTCTTTCGCCCATTGGTAATATCTTTCCACTGAGGACGGCTCTAGTTCCTAACCAAAACTCCGCGTTGTCGAGCATAGTAGCAGCATCCCACTTGATCTCAGCCATTTCCAAAGTTTCAGCACCTTCTCGGAAACCTTTCAATACGAACATTATCAAGCTCAAAGTATGTGCTTCGCTACACATTGCCAATGTGATATACTTCAGTTGAGCTTTTGCCATCATACGAGAACTTGCAGGTGGTTCGAGTGCTTCGATAGATTGTTGCAATAGAGCAGGGAATTGCAACAAGAATTGCGAAGCTTCGGAAGCAATTGCAGCGCCGACAGAATCCAGAAGGTTCAGAACTAGAGGGAGGATGCCCCGCACCCAAATGCTATAGCATCTCTGAAGGCCAGCGCCTTCGGCGAATGGACTTACAGTTCCACCCCGAAGGTATGTTGTAATACTTGCCGTGCTGATATTACTGAGGATACCTCCAATGGCTAGTTGTTCGGCCATTGCCGGAACAGTGGAGAGCTCGAGTAAAAAAAGTATACTGAGCTCGCCATAAATAGGATCGCCTTCTACGGCAAGAGTATCGGACCAAGAGAAAAGAGTAATAGCGACACGTGCCGAATTGTTGTGCTCAAATATGGCCACAATTTGACTATAACATAGCTCGATACCTGGGATCCGAAGACAGGCTTGAAGGATACCAGTGATGAGAGCAAGATCCTCGGGAGATGCCTCCCCAGGCTGTTCGTGGATGAAAGTTGCAATATCGCGAATGCCCTGTGCAACCACCCTTTCTAAGATATCGATGACTGTCTCAATGATTGGCGATGATTGGGCCAATCTCGAAGATGACTTAAAATCATCCGCGACATTCTTAGATTTCCCTTTGCTGTCGGAATGAAAATGGAGCCCGAGGAACAGAAGTTTAAGAAGGGTACGATAATAGGTCGGGTCGCTGCTTAGTGCGACTTGGAAAGTGATATTGGACTGACGAATTGTCTCCCATATTCTGGTTAAAAGGCCCTCCATCTCCGAGACTACTGAACTAGCCTCTACCAGTCGCTGGACTAGTATAAGAGCCAGAGCTGATCGTGACTGATTCAGTCTTTGGAAGATTTCTTCCGATCCTTGATTTTGTATGTTCGCAAATAAGCAATCAGATGCAACCCTAGCGAGTTTGCTTTGTAAGTCTACCTGCTCTGGTAAACCAACACTAAGCTCGATGGCAAGAAATTTCCAACCATGTAGTAGGGCCTATGTCGCAATCAGCATGTGCAAATTAGCATAGACGGAAATGACTTACAATTTGCGCATCAACACAAGAAAGGTTTACATTTGCTTTTTCCACTTCCTTTTTAAATCCGTGTTTCGTCCCCCATGCTTGATCGAACGAGAGCATCTTATCGGCTAAGGCGAGATCATAGAAATACTCGCTTCCAAATTTTCGAGTTTGTAAAGTTGTCCTCCGGAAATCTAGTAATTTACATCCAGTATATCGAGCTTCAAAGTTGCGTTTCAGATTTCCGTGAAGCGAAGAATTATATTCCATTACCTTGGGCACCTTGACAGCAAATCTTATGAAGTAGTCGAGATTGGGAACGATATCCTTGGTTGATAATTTGATACCCATCTGCCTCGAGTGGAAGAGATGCATGGCTAGTATCTCGGCGATATATGCTACCATCCTTGTTTGATATGCGGCACTGATAGAATCCTCTAATGAGGTTGATTGTTGGATTGGAGCTAGGGTTCCAACATATTCAGAAATGGTTTGAATGAAGCTAGAATGCTTATCTGAGTCATATGTCGACCATGGCCAAAAGTTTTGAGCTGCTGAGATGAAGTCAAGTATCTGTATCGCTTCGCTAGCGGGCATATCTTCGACCTTCTCAAAAGCTTCGAACGCTGTCGTGAGGGGGGATTTATCAAGTGCTACTAACGGATTTGAGCTTGTTGCTGTCTCCAGAGCGGCCTTAGATGACTTTCCTGAGAGCAAATACTTAGCGAACCACTGCTGTCGACAACTTAGCACCTTGCTAACGAATCGCATGACAAATGCAAAATTATCATTGCGAGAGAGAGACTTGTCAATTCCGGAAATAGCATGGAGGAAGTTCTTCGAGGTATATGAACCAAGATGTCCTAATAGGGATGGGGGATCCGTCGTATTAATTGAAGCACTAACAATAAGAGCTTCGAACAGAGCCACGACTGGAACTTGGTAGGATTCATTAACGGCATACAGGCGTGCTACAAGAGGCGATGCCTTGAATAGCTGACCTTCAAATTGAGAGGCTGGCTTCTCAAGCAGTATTCCTACTTCCAAGAGGGTCTTAGATAAGCTCAAAGAACATAACACCTGATCTACGCATAAGCGGGTTTCATTGACGAATGACGGGCTGTCAGGGTTGCGGAATCCATCGTGAAACGCACGTAAAATAGGCTGCGCTCTAAGTGTGCCATATGATATTGACATAAAGCTATCCATGATATATGTCGCAGCTGCTTCAAAAGGTGCCATCAATCTTAGGCTAGCAGCTCTCGGTTCCTGCTTCTTAGAAGTCGTTTTAGACACGAAAAACTTTGCTGGAGCTGATGAGTCAGAAGCTAATTCTACGGTCGAATCCGAAGTATCAGATACTGAGTCCTCAATACCATATGCATATTTGAGGATATTGTCAAAAGTTGAGGTAACGATTCTGCGGAGCTGCCTATTGTCATTTGGGTCGAGAAATTTCCAGGAACAAGAACTTTCGATGACATCAACAAGATACCGCGTGAAAGACAAGAGAACTTTAGATAGAATTTGATCAGGAACGTCGGTACCCAGCCGCTCCTGTTTGGCGAACCGGGCTGTGAGTTTTCCTTTGTTACGTCTGATAACAGCATTGACTGCCAAGTCTTTCACAAGTACTTCATAAAGGTGCGTGCATGCGATTAGAAAATCGTACCGACCAGAAACTAGTTCTACGCTGCCGACTATACTGGCCAATTTACCGCTGCCACGTCCAAGATCGAGAAGGCTACTTCTCGCAAGAAGTGGCCACACACGCCCAGGCGCAACCAAAGTTAAAGCATGTATCAACTGCACACAGCTGTTTAGAAGATCCAGAGACACTTCAGACCCGAACGCTACAGATTGTGTTTGAAGTTCTTCTTCGAATATATCGAACACAACTGAGATTATATCACGATTGCGACTTAGTCCAGAGCTGGCAATCTCCAAGATACGTAATGCTTCTACGAACCCGTCTAATGATACGTTTGATATTGCAAGGGAGTGCACAAGATGGGCGAATAAAGAGAGTATTCCCGAAACTGAGTCGCGGTCGGCAAAGTCTCCTGTTGTTGCATCGACCATATCGCTAGCGGGTACGAAGGTCTCGAGCAACTTCCCAAGATATTTAAATCCCGAATATTCGTGGAACAGGTAGGCCACTCTCGGGCCAGATTCATTGGAGACTATTCGCCCATATGTCCCAGCTGGTATGCAAAAGTCTGGGTCTATCTTTACGAGCGCCAATGTCTGGTCTTGGTATCCGCGAATCGGTTTGCGGCGTGGTTCAAAAAGCTCTACATTTTGAGTAAGCTGAATGGAGTTGTTGTTTTGCTCCTCGTTTATGGTCTCGTAACCTGAAAATCCATCTGGCAAGGTATATGTAAAGCTTGGGATATTCTCCAAGTACTCGATAATTGTCTTCGCTCCAGTCACGCCAAGAAGAGATCTGCAAGCTGCAAGTGCCCGAGAAATTTCCAAGAATGGAAGAGGTTCCAGTGGAAAGCGTACTCTGGCTTCAAGAATATTAGATATCGAGTCCTCCGACCCCAGAAACACAGCCAGAGGGTCTTCCCTGGATGAAAGTGGCCGAGAGTGTACCATATCCCAATAACTTTGCCCGCCAGTAAGAGTTGCTATATTAACCGAAACTGATTCCGTTCCATACTGAACGCCGACAACACTGCTATTGTTGATGAGCTCCAAGATCGTGATGCGCATCTTAGCTCCCAAAACACTGGAAAAGTGGGACTTTGGGTTATCCCCAAGTCGTACAGCAATCTCGCAAAGCATCTCTAGCGCTTTCAAACTATCGACTGCAGTTCTGGCTAGAAACTCCACGAAATTGAAATCGTTATTTTGAACTACGATTGTAACATCACGGTCAGCAGAAGCATCGCAAATCTGGAGGTGTAAACACTATAACAAAAGAACACAAACTAGACCTAAATGTATATGGGAATGCTTACTAAGATTCAGTGCTTTATCTAACACATCTTCGTAAATGTCAGTCTGGGAACTAGCTGCAGTGTATGCATTTTGATCTTCGTCTCCCTTAGAAGCCATCACGCGTAGCCGTATGGTTGCTAGTATAGCACTCCAGCCAAGAATAGTAGGTCCAGCAGCGAAAATACCACTTTCTGCTAAATCATACATAGTTTCGTTAATCTTTTCAACAGTAGCTAGGTTCGATATGTAAGACTGCCCATCGTCTTCGGATGCTGCTATAGTTGTAGACTGCATATGATCGATGCAAGATCCTACACTTAAAATCTGAACTGAGATTATGGAAGCAACAGATTGCATGCTATGTATAAGATGTTGTGTAGTCTCATCTTCCTGGAAGCTCTGTCAGAAATTGCAAAACGAGAGTTTGTTTTTAACTTACAGAAGGATATTGAAAGAAATCAAACGTTTTGGAAAGATGAAGCCATGCAAGAACTGCATGAGACGAGGGAATTTCTTCGGAGACATCGAGAATCTGAAAGATGATTTCCATTGTATGTGTAGCCTCCGTAACACAGGCATTGGTCCATTCAGTCTCGATATCAACCCGTCCACCGACATCTTTGTACCATCCACTGCCGGCTATGATCTTCTCAATGCTGGACTTAACGGCATCAATACACGCCAATAGCCATCGGTCAGACCCACCCACATCAGCGGTGATAGTTTCTCCTAGCGTTTCTATGGGCGTGGGCGAAATGGATTTTCCCTTCTCTTTCAAACTGTTTGAGTTCTTTGGGCGGCAGTAGATGTAATTTTGAAAAAGGTAGTTCACGCATTTCAAAAGAAATTGTCGCTCCGAGAGATAGGAACGTAATATGCGCAATCGTCGACTCTCCTGCGTATCAAAGTCTGCTATTATATCATTCGAATCCGCGCTCTGTAGTAGCAACGTCCCTGGTAAACCGGCTTGGCCACCAGCTTCCTGAATCCCAATAATCTCCTGGTTACAGTATCGCCCAAGCAGCCCAGCAGATGCGCGAGACTGATATTCTTGTACTACTACCCTCAGAGCTGATATTTCATCGATTTTGGCCTCTGTACATAGCCATAGGGCATCCTCCTTGAGCTCTTTGATATCGAAACGAGCATTTGGCGAAGGGGTAATATTTATCGCCGAAGTTTTGGTTTCAAAAGCTGATTTGCTTTGCTGAGAAGGCTGAGGGAATGCGTTGTAGGGATGCAAAAGAAGATCCTCTACAGCTGGGTCCGAGAAGAATGGTTGGAGCACACCGGAATCCTCTGTGTCCAGGATAGCAAAGAAAGCGGTTTTCCATGAGCTACAGATATGTCAGTAACCCCAAATTATTATATTAGCGCTTTGTGAGACAAGGAAATGATTTGCGTTTCTTAAGAAGTGCGACAAGCAAACCAGCAATGCTGAATCAAACAGCTAAGCTCACAAGAGCAAATTTATTGGAGTGCCATAACTAGACATTAACCACAGTCGGTATGCCTCAATTCCAGCAAGACGCTACACGATAACAAATCTTTTAAGAGACGCACTCACATCAAAAGACGATCTCCTTGTAAACATTTATCCAAGGACGGAAAATAGCTGGAGTCTGGAATTGGCGCCATTGCGCTCAGCAAGCTAGACTTTATTGCCTATAGATAAAATATAAATTAGCAGATTTCCACATGAGAAAAAGTGAGGTAGAAACGTACCAGGCTGTTAGTACATGAGAAAGACTGCAACGCAAAGTAGCAACTACCATGGGAGAGTCGTGGCAGGTAGATTGAAGAGGTACTTCACCAGCTGTAGATATATCCTTGCGACGCGATTTTGGTATTGCGCGTTGTGATTCTACGCCTGCCGTAACCTGATTGACAGGGGAGTCCAAACGCTATCAACACCCTCATGTTCACTAGTTGCCGACCACAAAGTTCAAATATCGCAAGATATGGTGAGGCATATTTTTATGTGTAGTCGTTGAGAGTCATTGTACACCCTCGTCCCTCCTTCGTAGCGGAAGAAGCCCGAAATTCCCGGCATCACCGACGAGCTACTTGTATGACAACCATTTAAGTGTGAAATCTCGTAAAAGGAAGTCTAGTCCTCTCATCTATCATTTGCTATCTCTTCCTACTCCCAGTTCATTCATTGTTTCACTTCTCCACGTATCCCACTCACATACACCACTATGACGACTCTCGATTTGGTGGACCATTCGCCCCAGCAACCAGAAGCAATTGCTGCTCTGGCCAGTGCCTCGAACGTCATTCTGATTGACAACTTCGACTCCTTCACATGGAACATTTACCAATACCTTGTGCTAGAAGGCGCAACAGTCACTGTTTTCCGGAACGATGAGAAGAGCGTTGAGGAGCTTGCAGCTTTGAACCCGACCCAACTGGTTGTCAGCCCAGGTCCAGGACATCCCAAAACTGACTCCGGAATCAGCAGAGATGCGATTAAGCACTTTGCTGGAAAGATTCCTATATTTGGGGTTTGTATGGGACAGTGAGCATTGACGAGGCCCAGTATTTTGCAACCGGCTAATCAATTGGTGTAGGCAGTGTATAATTGATTTATATGGAGGAGACATAAGCTATGCCGGTGAAATATTGCATGGGAAGACTTCCCCTCTGCGGCATGATACTAAAGGAGTTTACGCCAATCTGCCCCAAGATCTACCAGTCACCCGTTATCACTCGCTTGCCGGAACGCATCCTACGTTACCTGAATGCCTTGAGGTTACTTCTTGGATTGAGCTTGGCCCAGATGGCGGCAAAGGTGTTATCATGGGTGTGCGTCATAAGGAGTATTTGATTGAGGGCGTCCAGTACCACCCTGAGAGTATCCTTACTGCAGAAGGGAGAGTAATGATCCGAAACTTTTTACAGATGCGAGGTGGTACCTGGGCGGAGAACAATAGTTTACGAAAAACGGAGACATCACAAGTTGAGGGAGCTACTAACGGTACAGCATCGAAAAAGGAGAACATCCTCGATAAAATTTTCGCACATAGGAGAGCTGCTGTGAGTGCACAAAAAGATATTCCTTCGCAAAGACCGAGCGATCTTCAGGCTGCCTATAACCTGGATATTGCTCCTCCTCTTATTTCCTTCGAGGCGCGTCTTCGTAAATCACCTTTCCCACTATCCTTAATGGCGGAGATCAAGCGAGCCTCGCCGTCAAAAGGCATAATCTCACTGGCCACATGTGCACCTGCCCAAGCTAGAATATATGCACTTGCCGGTGCGAGTGTAATCTCTGTACTCACAGAGCCTGAATGGTTCAAAGGGAGCATTGACGATTTGCGTGCCGTCCGACAGGCTTTAGAGGGAATGCCAAATCGACCTGCAGTGTTGCGGAAAGAATTTATTTTCGAGGAGTATCAGATATTAGAAGCACGTTTAGCAGGCGCCGACACTGTATTGTTAATAGTTAAGATGCTCGATGAAGAAACTTTGATCAGACTGTTCCAATACTCTAGAACACTGGGCATGGAGCCATTGGTTGAGGTTAACAATGAGGACGAAATGTCAGTGGCTGTAAAGCTTGGTTCTAAAGTTATCGGAGTCAATAACCGTAACCTTACGAACTTCGAGGTAGATCTCGACACAACTAGCCGACTTCTCGACCAAGTACCAAAGGAAACAATCGTATGTGCACTTAGCGGTATCGCTGGGCCAAAAGATGTCGCTCCATACCAAAAGAACGGTGTCGGCGCTGTCTTAGTAGGGGAGGCTCTAATGCGAGCAAATGACACTGCTGTGTTCATCCGAGAACTTCTTGGAGGATCGGAGCCAGTTACAAAGTCGTTGCCTGGCAGTCTCCTTGTCAAGATATGTGGCACACGGAGTCCAGATACAGCTCTGGAAGCTATCAAAGCTGGAGCAGATCTAATTGGCATGATCCTCGTACCTGGCAGAGGCAGACATGTTCCTTACAAAGATGCTATCGCAATATCTAAGGTTGTACATCAGTCTCATATCTCGACTGCTAGTGTAGTCAGTAATCGAGTCAGTAGTCAAGGATCTGACTTTTTTGCCAATGCCGCTTCAAACATATCGAGCCATCGTCCACTACTAGTTGGAGTGTTCCAAAACCAGTCATTAGAAGAAGTTCTAGAACTTCAGAAAGCCTATGACTTAGATATTGTGCAACTCCATGGCCAAGAGCCGCTGGAATGGGCCAACCTCATTCCTGTCCCAGTGATTCGAGTGTTCAAGCCTGGTCAAGCAGGACTGGGCAAGAGAGGTTACCACACAGTTCCATCTCTTGATTCTGCCGCTGGAGGATCTGGACAGAAGCTTGATATGGCAGAAGTCAAGAACACTCTATCAAACGACGAAGGCCTTAGAATTTTACTGGCTGGTGGACTGAGTCCTGAGAATGTCGCAGAAGCGGTCAAATCAGCTGGTGATTTGGGCGACAGAATTATCGGCGTGGACGTAAGTAGTGGAGTGGAAGAGAATGGCACTCAGAGTATTGCGCTCATAAAAGCGTTTATACAGGCAGCCAAAAGCGTTCGATAGCTAGGAGTATCTGATGCTCATTATCAATCAAATATCAGCGCTCTTGGTTCTAGCTTTCGTTATCTGAAGTCTGCTTCTGCATTTAATAAGTGGATTCAACACCTATTGCCCAAGCCCGTACCGTAAGTTTATCCTTTGTTTCACGACTTCCATGTTTATAGTTCTTGAAGGAAATGCCGAGACCTTATTGGTAGTGGTGGTCAGATTTGAATATCACGCTTCTTTCTCTCTGATACATTTATTTCATTCCAGGTGCTCCCGATCTTCCACAAAATTAGAGCTCTATTAAGATGTAAATATATGTAAAATTGGCTATCCTTTGTGTGTGACCCCCAATTTTCAACAATCTTTATCGACTGAGTCAGTGTAAATTTTCATAATTCAACCAACTTATTCACCTACCATTCGTATTTGTAGGATATCAGGAATTACAATGTGCAAACACTCTGAAGATTTATAACACTTGCTTCGTCTATATTTGTTTCCAACCGCTTTGATCCACAGTATTTGCTACCACAATTACTTGCGCTATTGTCTTGATCGCAAAGCAACTTGTTTCTTGCATCGAAGACAGGTCATTCAACCCATCAAGTATGTTTTAGCCAGTGCAAGATATGCCGCCTATTTGAGCATTCGCCATTGCATGCGACTACTCTTAGCCTTGCCAACATAGACAGAGAGCAACACTATTGTCTTTTTCAAATCTAACTGCACACTCTCAACTGTGCAATACCTTTTCTTTGGCCCATTACTTCCGTTGACTTGATCGCTCAAGGTCTTGCAGAGCTTTTTAACTCTATAGTACCTTTCCTATCTTCGCTAAAAATAACAAACACCTCATCTATTCACCATAAGGTTCACTTTTAAACGTCAGTCAAAGGCCAGCTGCCTACCTCGCTATATAACATTCTAAAGTCAAAGGTCTCTCTATATATCTACTTACGCATGCATCTTACGACTAACTTCAAACTAACATCTATCAAGTGGTTATCATGCCGCGAAAAAGGCAGTCACGCAGTATTCATCCTCCACAGCCTGCCTCTCGTAGCACTACTGCAAAAGCATCAAGGGGTCCTCAGATGAAGCAAATCTTCAAGGGCCTTTTCATGTCTTTCGCTGGCGACTTTACTGCTGATAGGCCCGCTTGGTTTATCGAGAAAATGGTCGGCTGGATTAAGCACCATGGTGCGCAGTATGAGAACGAAGTCACCGACCAAACCACTCACCTTATCTGCACCATCGCAGAGTACAAGAAGAAGACTGCACAAGGTGATTATAAGGCTGCTCTTGATACTCAAGGCTTCTACTAACATGAACTATAGTTCGGCGGGCATTGATGCTGGGGAAACGCTGTAATATTGTCATTCCAGAATGGCTCGAGGATTGTATTATAGTTCAAAATTCCAAAAAGCGATGCAGAGCTGAAAAGGGTTATACTTTAAGCCGGGTTTTAAAACGAGTCCACAAGACAAAGATGGCACAGCAGCGCTATCGTGCCTCCTTTGAGAATGGTGTTCGGGCTGGTCATGCACTCGTTGACAACCGTCTGTTAAGCATCTCGTTGAGAAGTTACTTATCTTGGCTAACGTCTACTCAAAGGTCTAAATCGAGTATATTGCGATCCAGATGGCTTTGAATATAAGGTGAGTTGAATATCTCATTCCAAAAAAGAAATATGAAATTGTGTGAGACAAATGTCTGCTGAGCGTTTGTCTCCAGGCCGGTTGATGCCAAAGAAAAACTCGTAGTTACCACATAAGGCAAACTAACCGAAAATAGGCAGTTTGTACTAGAATCAACACTGACGGTAGAGTTAAGGCAGAGAAGTACACCCTTTATGTATGGTGTCTGCTATCTCTATTCGATTCGAAAGACTAACAACTTGATAAAGCTTTTCCAATCTTTAGCTAAGCCGCATCACTACATGTTTGGTAGTCTACTCACCAGCGTTGGCAAACCCGCATCTCATTATACTCGTGACTGTTTTCCAAAGCAATTTCAGCCTGCCTTCGAGGATTTCAAGAAGTACTTCAAGAAGAAGACGGGCGTTGACTGGGACGAGTGAGTTTGAATCCATCCTTTGTCACCACTTCTCTAATAAGTCTTTTCTTCGCTGAGCTCGTTTCACGCACCGCAAATTATGTGGTTCTTCATATATAAAGATGATGTACTAACTAGCCCGTCTCAAACAGCCGTCTTGAAGACCATCCTCATGACCCCAACAAGTTCCTCTACAACAAACCAGTCGGCGGCCGCCCTGTAGGTCAACTTCCACCTGGTCGTAAAGCTCCATGGGATCGTGAGTCGGAAGAAGAGGTAGAGGACACTTCCAACTCCGAGGGAGATTCTGGTGTTTCTGTAGGTGTAGATGATTATGACTCGGAATCAGAGGTTGAGGATGAGTTTGACACCGAGGAAGGTCTGGAGAACTCGTCCAGCTCACCTAGCTCACCTCGCTCACCTTCCTGAGTCAGCGCCTTCGTAGTACTCCAAGCCGCCATTCTCGAACAGCCAGAACTTTGGGTAAGGTGAATGTGAAGCTAGCCTATTACCGGTTTTCCTAAGTTGGGAATGCTGGTTTCTTTTGCGATATATTATTTTTATGGGTTGCGCTTAATATGCAGAACGTTTCGTTGTAGGCCGTGTATCTGGAGTTCTTTCGAAAGCTTAGAGGCACCGGCGAGCTGGTAAATATGGCATACCGGCTTATGTTATTTCTTGGAGGATAGCACGGGTGGTCTACATCACAAAATCCCAGCTCTTCTCACAGAACGGAACCACAGCCAAGAAAGGCTGCTTCTTTATTCTGTTTTCCGGAGGTCCGGCATATGAAACTCAATATTGAGCATTTCTACATCGCTACGGATGGCTATTAGAGCTACTAGGGTTCTTCCGCATAAGATAATATTCTTAGGATGGCACTGATATCGAAATTGAGTAGTAATACAAGCACATCTATATGCAAGTTCTCAAATTAATTTAATTTTCACAATCTTAGTATGCCGAATTATAAGAAATGCACAGAGGGCAGCTGGTACAGTGTAGAATTCCCAAAAATATTCTGTTCTAATACAATTCACATACTCTTAGATTTTAAGAGTTTGGATCCCTACTACGTACACGCTCAAAACAGACTCTGGTATGTATTGTGACTTATCTTTAGTCCGTGGTATCAACAAAAGCCATTAAAATCATTTCCCCAGACTCCATGCAGTCGCCGTAATCCATAGGAAAATACCTCCCGCTTATTGATTCAAACTCCATGCTTAACGAGTGCACCCAATATTGTGAGTCATGCTGTGGTTTCAAAACCTGAGCTTAGGCATAACAAGCATAATGAACAGAGCAAACATCCAGAGGATCGCTATTGTTCCATATAATATGATGCGGCTCAGCCAGCCTTTACCCTCCGTAACTCCTCTCAGAAATCCCATTTTAGTCTGCGCAGTTTCAAGACCTAGCTCATTCTTATCTAGACCCTGTGCAGCCCGGTCAAGTATATCCTTCTCTCCTTCTAAGGTCGCTGCAAAAGCCCTGGACTGCTGCTTCAGCATCGCAGCCATGCTTAGCATCGAACTCGTCAACTCCTCTTGTTCCGTGCGGTTATGTGTCATGAGCTGCTCCGCGGTCTTCGTTTCAAGCGCAGTAGATGTAGCCGTGGGCTTAAAAAGCTCTTCTTTATCTCGGCGATGTCGTAAGGTCGACGATTCAATGTGAACCTCTGGCGCCCGACTTCTGGAGAAAGAGTTCTCTTCTTCCTGTGCCAGATTCCCAGTCGAAGTATTTTCAAATTCTGTCATGGATGCCGTACCTGGCGGGGTCTGCACTTCATCGGTCTCTGTTTCCGTAGATTCGTCAGGTGTATCCTCTCCGATCAAGTCCTCCTCGTCACTCCCTTCCCCAGCTTCTAGTTCATGATCCCCTAATTCATTAAGCTCTTCCAGTCGCTCCCGCAGCATATCGAGCTCATGACGCTGCTTCACGAGCATGCTCTGCGTGTCTTGTTTTCTGGAGAGGATTCGGATGGCGGAGGCATCTTGCTCTAATTCAAGTAGGAGTTCCCTTGAATAGTTGATGTTCTTTACAATTTAAGATTAGCACATTCTTCCCTACACCTGTAGGCAAGTGTGGTTAGACTTACAGCAGCAACCTTAAGCCGTTCCTCACTACTTGTGCGGAGTAGCTCTTCTGTGTTTGCATCGGGTGAAACGAGAAGAAACTTCAGTCTCTGTAGCATGCGCTCTAGGTTTGTACTTGTGGCTTCCGATCCTATCGAGGCTATCGAGGTGCTTCTAGCCATGATGATTTAAGACCACGAAATATGTCAAGCGGGACAAGTGGTTTGAGTTCAGCATTGAGCATTGACGTGGCTAGTAGATAGAGTAGAGCTGTGGCGCATGATGATGATTATGCCAAGGCCAACTCTTACCCAACGTTTACTTAGCGAACCACCCCCTTTAATCCTTGGCTTTGAAAATCGCCCATTAAATCAGTTGTTGTCTTAGCACATCAGGCTGGGACTGTTTACCATTTCTATCAATGACTAAGTATTACGGATTTCATGGGGAAGTAGACACGTTTAAAACGCATAGGTATTCTGAGGAGACATAATTCCATTAGCTTTTTGTTGTACTGCTGACCACTGCGGTGAGCTTGTACACCACTTGCTAGCAAGGTGATGCCAGCCTTACCCGGCATAAACCTGTTATATAGGTAGGCATTCATAGCTAAATTGATCATCCCCCAGATTGGGCCAGCAAAGTAAATAGGGTAACGAATGTTCAGAAATCCATATTGTTGCGGTAACGTTTTCTATCCAAGGATCTTATCAGAGATACACCACGTTATTTCGGTAGGGAGATGTGAAGATCAACATAGACTAGGAGAGGTAGCCAGTGGCGAGTTCAATTTTCAAGCAGCTTCATGGTAACTTGGACACATTTCACACCGAACACTCGTTATACCACTTCGAACCCTTCACTAAATTGCACAAAATGTTGAACATCCTTGATAACCAAATCATTTACGTT